>Ga0214473_10002934_pt1 | contig 20871 bp, 17 predicted proteins | sample RVTome_7_FD_203509 | JGI IMG/M metagenome (GOLD analysis project Ga0214473, IMG submission 203509) | Soil microbial communities from uranium-contaminated site in the Upper Colorado River Basin, Wyoming, United States - RVT98D197 | ecosystem: Environmental > Terrestrial > Soil > Contaminated >... | reverse complement strand
ACAAACGTCAATGTTTTCGCATCCCCAAATCATGACAGATTTTTTGGGCATTAAAACAGCCAATTCTCCCTCGTAACTAGACCACTTTTTACCTCTTTTTTACCCACTCGATAGGGAGAAGATCCATAATTATTTTCGGTACTTAACAACGAAAAACGTTTTCCGACAAACACTGCGCATATGACAGCGATTGCCGCTGTCAGTCGACGACTTCGGAGATGTAGTAGTCGATGTATCGGCGGTTGGTGTTGGGCCGGTCATGGCCTTTGATCATTTCCTCGCACTCGGCCTGGCTATGAGTTTTTGCCGGCCCAAGCGAAGCGGTCATGATCTGGATGCGCGCGCTGCGCACCAGGTCGATTCCCAAGCGCAGCAGATTGTCGAGATCGTTGGCCACCACCGTGCCGCCGTGGCCGCGCAGTAGCACGGCGTTGCGGTCGCCGAGGGTCGCGGCGACTTGGTCGCCCCGCTCGTGGTTTCGGATCAACAACGGCGAATCGTAGATCGGCGTGCCGCGATGAAAATGCACGCCGCAGTTGGCGACGACCTTGATGCCCTGGCTGGCAACGCTCACGGCGATCACCTCGTCGGGATGGTAGTGCAGGATGCACTGGACATCGGCGCGCGCCTTGTAGATCGACGTGTGCATGGGCGTCTCGCCGTTGGGCTCGCCGGAGCCTTCGAGTTTTTTCCCCTGCATATCGATAACGATGATATCGCGCAGCGCGACTTTGCCGGGCGGCATGTGCGGCGTGCTCAAAATGCGGTCGCCGGGCAAGCGGGCCGAAAGATGGCCGTAGCCGTCGAGCACGCCTTGCATCTGCAACACCTTGCAAGCCAGAACCATTTTCTCTTTTAGAAATTCTACGTTGTCCAACATGATCCCCTCCATGATCGCCCTTCCCCAAGTTTCAATGGCTTCAGCGCAGCCATACCGTAAATCCCGGCGATAGACCAGCGTCGTGGATCGTTTCTGGACAAATGAGATTCGCTCGTGTACCAAAGGCTCAACAGAATTGGTCTCAAGTTCGTCGGGGCCCACGATTGCGCGGCACCGAGCGAGGAGGAATCATGGGAGAGATACTCGGGCTTGGCATCACTCATTTTCCCGGTCTTACGGTTCAGGGCAACCTCTGTCTCCGCATCAAGATGTGCCTGGCCGACCCGGCGCTGCCGGAGCGGTTACGTTCGCTCGAAAACTGGCCGGAGCCGATGCGCCGGCAATGGAGCACGGATGAAGGTCAGGCGCACTCCGACGCTCATCGCCGGGAAATGATCGAGGGATTTCGCATGGCGCGCCGCGCCCTCGATGAATTCCGGCCCGATTTCTGTGTCATCTGGGGCGACGATCAGTTTGAGAACTACCGCGAAGATTGCGTGCCGCCGTTCTCGGTTCTCGCCTACGACGAAGTCGATTTCCAGCCCTGGCTGCACAGCCGGCGCGGTGTGAATACTTGGGACGAGCCGAAGGACAAAAGTTTTTCGGTGCGCGGCCATCGGCTCGGCGGCAAACATCTCGCGTCATGTCTGCTCAACGAAGGCTTCGACATCGCCTACGCGTATAAGCCGCTGCACTTGAGCTTGGGGCATGCGTTCGCCAATTCAGTTTTGTTTCTCGACTGGGACCGCAAAGGTTTTCCGTATCCGCTGGTGCCTTTCACGACCAACGCTTACGGGCGCTACCTGACGGCAAGCCAGGGCGTGCCGCCGACCCCGTCGAAGGCAAAAGACTTCGAAGGCAACGAAGATCCGCCCGGGCCGCAACCCTGGCGCTGTTTTCAAATCGGCGCGGCGACGGCGCGAGCATTTGTTGACAGCCCTTGGAGAGTCGCGCTAATTGCATCTTCCAGTTGGTCACATTCTTTTTTGACCGCCAAGCACGGCCGCATGTACCCGGACGTCGAGTCGGACAGGCGTTACTTTGACGCGCTGCGCGCGGGCGAGTGGGAGACCTGGCGCAACACGACATTGGAACAGGCCGAAGACCGCGGCCACCACGAACTGCTCAATTGGTTCTGTCTGGCGGGGGCGATGGCCGAGCTCAAGCGCAGACCCGACGAAGCGGTGTTCCTGGAATCGTGGATTTCGAACTCCGATAAAGTCTTTACCGTGTTTCGCCCGCCGCTGGGCTAGTTCGGAAAAACCCTTTAGTTCGGTTCAAAGTTCCGGGCCTGCCGTGAGCGCAGTCGAAGGGTTCAAGGTTCAACGAATCCGAGTCGAAGTTTGGGATTCCAACTTGGAACCTTGAACATTGAACCTTCCCAGGAAGAGGAGGAAGGATGAGCATTAAATGTCGCGCCGCGATTTTCGTCGAGCCGAACAAGCCTCTGGTCGTCGATGAAGTTGAGATGACCGATCCGGCACCGGACCAGGTTTTGGTGAAGCTGTTCGCCAGCGGCGTCTGCCACTCGCAGCTTCACACCATGAGCCGGCCGCCGCGGCCGGGCCGCCGACTGCCGGCATTGCTTGGACACGAATCCACCGGCGTCGTGGCCGCGAAAGGGCGCGACGTGCGCCATGTGAAGGAAGGGGACCATGTGATGACGACGTGGGTCGATCGCGACAACTCCACCACGCCGCTGCCGCTCGTCGATCACACGCTGAACGACCGCGCGCAATATGTGGCGACATGGAAAGGGCAGGAAGTATTACACTCAGCCGCCACCTGGGCGGAGTACGCGCTCGCTTCCGAGCGCGTGGTGTTGCCGATGCCTGAGGACGTGGCCACTGACGTTACGGCCATCATCGGCTGCGCGGTGATGACCGGCGCCGGCGCGATCATCAACACGCTGCAAGTGCGGCCGGGGCAATCGGTGGCGGTGTTCGGCGCCGGCGGCATCGGGCTTTGCGCCGTCAGCGCGGCGGCGGCCGTGGACGCATACCCGATCGTGGTGGTCGACGTGCTGGACGAAAAGCTCGCTTTCGCCCGTCGCTTCGGCGCCACCCACGGGGTGAACGCGCGCGCGGCGGACGCCGTGCAAGCGATTCGCGAGTTGACTCACGGCGGCGTAGACTACGCCATCGACGCCATCGGCTTGGCGCAGACCCAGGAGCAAATTCTCCGCGCCGTGCGGGCTGGTTATTCCGGACTGAATCGGGGCGGCACCGCGCTGCTCGTCGGCATCACGCCGCCGGGCGCCAAAGCGGTTTTGGATACGGCTTTGTTCGCTGGCAATCGTTCGTTCACGCGCACCAGCGGCGGCGACTGCCGTCCCGAGCGCGACTTTCCGATCTTCGTGCGCTGGTACCGCGAAGGCAAGCTCAAGCTCGACGAGCTGGTGACGCGCCGTTACACATTAGATCAGATCAATACGGCGGTCGACGACTTGGAGCACGGGCGGATTCTCGGCCGCGGAATTATCACTTGCTCGTAGTCATGCAGAACTACACACTTGATTGCCGTTACGGCAATTCGCTCCCCGTCCCACTCCCAATTTGGTTCATAATCTGACAACAACAGCCAAAATTACTTGTCCGCCGCCGGGTTAATTTTTAGCCGTTCGCCGGAGTTGAACATTTTCGCTGTCGGACGGTAATTTTTTCCAGAGCGCATTCCCCTCTTCTTTTGACGCAGGCCGAAAAATCAACGAGTTGGCAGTATGGAACCGCTGGCATATCAGTTGCTCTCTACGGTCATTAGCCATCACTAACTGATGCAGAAGGAGTCGATATGAAAAACGTAAAACTTGGCATCGCAACAGGGCTTCTCGCCGGGGCCTTGGCTCTCCCTGGGGCTATTGCGTCGGCGGACGACCACGACCATCATCACGGCCGCGATCATGACCACGGCCACGCCAGCTTTCATATTCCGCCCGGTCATATGCCGCCAGGGGGTCGGTGCCGAATTTGGTTTCCCGGCAGACCTCCGGGTCATCAGCCGCCGCCCGGCGATTGCCGGACGCTCAGCCGCCAGGTTCCGCGCGGCGCACATCTCATCGGCTATGGCCGGAGATGGGACTACGACGAATTGAGCGACTACCGTTACGGGCGTCGCGTATTTGACGGACGTCGATTGTCGGGCGGGCGCGAGATTCGCAACGACATCAGAGACGTTCGCCAGGCCGGGCAAGAGGTGCGAGAAGACCGCGAGCAGTTGCAAAAAAATCGCAACGAACTGGCGCGCGACAGGGCCGAACTGCGCCGGGATATTCAAACCGGGGCGAGCAAAAAAGAGATTCGCCAGGATTGGCGCGAGATCCGCGGCGACAAGCAAAAAATCGCCGGCAGCAAGCAAGAAGTCAGACAGAGCCAGAACAAACTGGACGCGGCGCGGGAGGAACTCAAAGACGACCTGCGCCGGAGATAACCCGCCCACTCTGAGCGGCCTGACCCAGCGCGCGCGCGGCGGTCAGGCCGCTCACGATCCGCTCCATCCCAGTTCCGAAAGGTACCTACAGAACACTGCTTGAATCAATGCATCGACCGCCAGCCGGCGCATTGAGCAATTCTCCGGTTGTATGGGAAGTGCCGCACTCCGCCGCGACGTGGTCCGAATATGCGCTCGCTTCCGAGCGCGTCGCGTTGCCACCGCGTGAGGACGTGGCCACGGACGTTACGTCGACCCTCGGCTGCGCAGTCATGACCGGGGCCGGCGCGGTTATCATCACGCTGCCAGTAAGGTCGCATCAATTGGCGGCGATGTTTGGCGCTGGCGGCGTTGTGGTCTGCCAAGGTAAACAAAGAGATGTTGCCATGAACACGCGTAGGGACACGCCGAATGAATTTTCACTTAGGGCCGCAACGCACGACAAGGAAAGAAGAATTTGAATCACTCCCGCGTGTCCACTCGTTGATTGACGCTGGTCCGCGCGTCTGCCATAACCATGCCATCGCGATGAAACTTTCACGAACTTCGATTCTGCTTCTCTGCGCCGCCGTTGTCACCATGACGTCGATGGGGATGAGCACGTTCAGTCTGTTTCTACCGCCGATGGAAAGAGAATTCGGTTGGTCGCGCGCGCTGGTGACCGTGCCTTACATGGTCGCGATGATGGGGTGGGCTGCGGGCGCCGTTCTGTTCGGCAAGCTCGCCGACGATTACGGCTCACGCCCAGTCATCTTGGGCGGCATCGTGCTCATGGCCGCGGGGTTTGTCGGCATGGGCCTATCGCAAAATCTCTGGCAGTTGTCGTTGTCCTACGGTGTGTGCGTCGGCATGGCGATGGGCGCGTCCAGCTTGGTGATCGTATCTTTGCTGGTTTCGAAGCATTACCAAGCGCGCCGCCGCGGTTTGGCCGTGAGCGTGATCCAGACCGCGCCGCCGCTTAGCCCGTTGCTGTTCGCGCCGATGATTTACTTTTTGATCCGCTCCTACGACTGGCGCACGGCGGCTTTAGCGGCGAGCGTAATCTTGATGGGTGTGGCTTTGCCGCTCGCTTGGATCGGCGCGCGCGATCCGCAAACGACTCACGCGAGCCGGGATAGCCGCATCGGTTGGGCGGCTTGTCTGCCCCATCTCCGCAACCGCTCTATGCTCTTGCTCTTCGCGGTGCGTTTCTCATGCGGCGTGGCGTTTTTTCAGATCGCGCATCTGGTCGCTTTGACGATGAGCAAGGGGTTCGATGCCGCCACCGGCGCCCGGGCGGTGAGCGTCTTTGGCGGCGCCGCGGCTGTTTCGGCGCTGCTCTTCGGCTGGCTTTCCGACCGTTACGGGCGGGCGAAGATGCTCGGTCTTAGCTATCTGGTGCGCGGCGTCGGCACGCTGCTCTTGTCCCTCGATATGCCGAATGCGCTTTGTTTCTACGCGGTCGTCGGGCTCGCCATCGGCCCGACATTTGGCACCGTGGCGATTCAAAATGTCATGTTCTACGAACTCGTCGGGCCGAGGATGGCGGGAGTCATTCTCGGTCTCAGTTTCATCGTTCATCAGATCGGCTCCGCCGGCGGGCCGATGGTCGCGAGCGTCGTTTTCGACCAGACCGGCAGCTATGACGGTTTCATGGTGGTGATGGGCTTGATCTTGCTGGCTTCGGGCTTGGCTCTCTTCGGCCAAATCAAGACGGACGAGCAATTGCCGGAAGCAGTGGCGGCCGCGAATCCTTCATTGTCGTAAGCGACCCTTCGACTCGACCCCGGCCTGGGCTCTCGCTCAGGATTTCGCCCCACGGGCGTAGTGGAAGGTGCCATGCGCTTGCCCGTGGGGCTCCACCGTGGGGGTCCCGTATGACGCGTAGGCTCTCAGATTAACTCATCAACCGCCCGCCGGAGACATTCAACGACTCGCCGGTCGTATGCGAGGAGTCGCTGGAGGCGAGAAAGAGCGCGGCGTTGGCGACTTCGTCATGCTTGGCGTATTTTCTGAGCGGCGTTAACTCCAAGACTTGTTTTTCCAGTTGGGAAAATTCCATTCCCATGCCCTTGGCTCTTTCTGTGTACATCTGGCGCAGGTCGGGCTCGTCCATGCCGCCTGGGCAGATCACGTTGGCCCTGATTCCGTGGGGACCCGCTTCCTTCGCGATCGTCTGGGTCAGGCCGACGAGGCCCCATTTGGCGGCGCAAAGCGAGCCGCGCAACGCCATGCCTTCTCTGCCGGCGGTGCCGCAGATGCTGACGATGCTGCCGCTTTGCTGCTTCATCATTACTCGCAGCACGGCGCGGCAGCAGAGGAACACTAATTTTAGGTTAATGGTAAGGACGTCGTCCCATTCTTTATCCGTAATCTCTTGCACCGGCACCAAAGGCCCGCGGAACCCGGCGCTGTTGACCAGGATATCGATCTTTCCCCAGCGCCGCACGGTCTCATCGACCATCGCGTTCACTTGAAGATCCTCCGTGCAGTCGGCGGCGATGGCGATCGCTTTGCCGCCGTTCCGAGTGATCACTTGCGCGACGCCATCGAGCTGCGGCTTCATCTTGTCTAAATCTACTAAAGCGATGCTTGCGCCTTCATCGGAGAACTTGTGCGCGATCGCTTCGCCGATTCCGCGCGCGCCGCCGACGATGATGGCTACCTGACCAGCGAGTTTCATCGTGATGTCTCCTTGTGGGCTGTCAATTTCCAAATCGAGTTACTGCTCAGCGTTTATAAGATAATTCCTGGTTTTGAAAGAGACCCTAGTTTGTTCGCGGTTTCCTAGTCGGTAATTATCTTGTAAATTAGCAACGTGGTGGCTCTGCGCCTTGCTCTTAGTCTATACAGCTCAAACGGCGAAGGGCGGCTGACTAAACTGTGGAGCCCGGAAGAGATGAGAGTTGGCTGTGTGGCGCCCCATGCTCCGGCTCAACCCGAGGTGTCATGAAATCAAAATACGTTGGGGCATTGATTATTCTTTGTCTGGTGATCGCTGCGGTGGTTTATTGGCAAAGAAAATCCTCGGACGGCGGACCGGCAGGTGAGTCTGAGCCGAAAACCGCTGGCGCCGGGCCGGAAGATGCGTCGAGCCAATCGCCGGCGGCGGGCGGGTCGGCCATGGCGACCGAGGACCTCGAAGAGCGGCGCGCGGCGGCCCGGATCGAGGCCATCCAGGCGATGGAAAATTTCAAAGACCCGAAGACCCTCACGGCGCTGGGAAACGCCCTCGCCGATCCGAATTCCGAGGTGAAAGAAGCCGCGCTTGAAGCTCTCTCCGAGATGAAGGGCGCCAACGTGACTGCGATCATCAGGCGAGGCTTGAACGACGCCGACCCCGACTTTCGCATCGAGGTGCTCGAAGCGCTGGCCGAGCGCGGCGATCTTGAGTCGTTGCGCCGGGCCAAGTCCGATCCCGACGAGGACGTAAGAGAGCGAGCGGTGGATCTTCTAGAGAGCGCGGGGAAATAGTCTGGGGCGTTGACAGCTCATGCCGTCGAATGGCCCGAGCGCTACTGCGGCAGAATCTTCATCTGGCGCATGGGGGGCGGCGCAAAGGGTTTCCACCGACCCGGCCGCTTGCGCACTCTCAAATCACAGCCTGGTCTCAAGCCGTCCTGCTAGAACAATTTCCTTGGGCGTGACCTTTGCCCGATAGGGGAGCGCCTCGACGCCGGCCTTGATCGCTCGGCGCAGCCAGCGGGCATACTCCGGATCGATTTCATCGGCACTCCTGAAGTAGTCGCAGTCTTCCCGCTGAACGACAAAGAGCACAGCCGCGCGGTGGCCATTGCGTTTGAGGCGCATGAGTTCCTTCAAATGTTTGGTGCCGCGCTCCGTCACCGCGTCGGGAAACGCGGCGGCGCCGTCGATGGCGAGCGTGACGTTTTTGACTTCGACGAAACACGTGCCGTTGATTCCTTCCAAACAGAGATCGAGCCTCGTTCCCGGGCGCGTGACGACCTCGCGGCGAATCGTCTGATAGCCTTCGAGTTCGCGAATGACCCCGCTTTTTACTCCCTCCGCCGCCAGACGATTGGGATGTAAGGTATTGATGCCGACCCATTTACGATCGACCCGGATCATCTCCCAGGTGTAGGCGAGCTTGCGCTTCTTATTGTCGCTGCGCGAGAGATAAACCGCGCTGCCAGGTTCCTTGCAGCCGAGCATGCTGCCGGTGTTGGTGCAGTGCGCCGTGACGACCTGGCCGCTGCTGAGACGGACATCGGCGAGAAAGCGTTTGTAGCGTTGAATAAGTGTGCCGCGGATCAGGCGCGATTGAAAGCGCATGTCGAAAAATATAGCGGATGCCGAAGCTGATTCCCAACGGCAATAGCAAGGATTCTTCGGCGTTGCCTCGGAATGACAAAACCGCATAGCCTTGATCAAAAAGGAGCGCTCTGCGTTTGTTTGAGCTTTCTTGAACTGGCGAAAGAGCTTTGTTAGATTCGAAGGGCGATTCTTCGAGGTCGACAAATTCATGGCTAAGCGGCAACTGAAATATGTCGGGCACAGCGTCCCAAGAGTCGATGGCATCGAGAAAGTCACCGGCAAAGCCAAGTTCGTCGGCGATCTCGTCATCCCGGGGATGCTTTACGGCAAGATTCTTCGCAGCGCCTACCCGCACGCGCGGATTCGCTCCATCGATACCCGCCAGGCCGAAGCGCTGCCCGGCGTGGTCACGGTGCTGACCGCCGCGGACATCGCCGATTTGAATCCGATCTACAACGGCCGGCCGGTGATCGCGCTGGATAAAGTCCGCTACGCCGGCGAGCCGGTGGCGGCGGTAGCGGCGACGGACTTGGCGACAGCGGAAGAGGCGCTCTCGCACATTGAGATCGATTACGAAGAGCTGCCGGCGGCCATCGGCATCGAGGCGGCACTTCGCAAAGACGCCCCGCTAATCCACGAAGAAAAGGGCGGCAATATCTGCGCCCATGAAACGGTCAATCGCGGCGACGTCGACGCCGGTTTCGCGCAATCCGACGTGGTCGTCGAGGACATGTTCACCTTTCCGATGGTCTATCACTACGCCATGGAGCCGCACTCGGTCATCGCGCAATACGATAACAACGATGAAATCACCGTCTGGTCCTCGGCGCAGCATCCGTTTCAAGTGCGCGGGGATGTTTCGCGGATCTTTCGCGTGCCCACGGCCAAGGTGAGAATGATCATCAGTTACCTGGGCGGTGGCTACGGCAGCAAGTCGTACACCAAGTTCGAGCCGCTGGTGGTGGCGCTGGCGCGCAAGGCGAAACGGCCGGTGCGCATCTGCAACTCCGTCGGCGAGTCGATGGTGACCGTGCGGCGTCACGGCGCGCAGGTGTGGATCAAGACCGGCATTAAAAACGACGGCGCGATCATGGCGCGCGAGGCGGAGATTTATCTCGACACCGGCGGCTACGATGACAACGGGCCCCAGGTCACAGCGCGCTCGGCGACGCGGGTGCTCGGCCCTTACTGGATTCCCAACATCCGCACCCACGCCTACGGGGTCTACACCAATACCGGATCGGCCGGTTCTTACCGTGCCATCGGCGCGCCGCAGGTGATCTACGCCGGCGAATCGCAGATCGAGATCGCCGCGGCCAGGATCGGTATGGACCCGGCGGAGCTGAGAATGAAAAATCTGCTCAAGCGCGGACAGGAGTTGCGCCCGGGACTGAAGGGCATCGACGCCGACCTGGCGTCGAGCCTTAAGCGTTTGATGCGCGCCAGCGGGTGGAAAAAATCGCTGAGAAAAAAACCCGCGGCCATCGGCATGGGCTGCGCCATCACCAACGCCGGAGCGACGCCGGTTTCGGTGGCACTGGTGCGCATGCAGTCCGACGGCATCGCCAATATCGCGGCGGGCAGCACCGAGATGGGACAGGGCGTAAGAACGACACTGACGCAGATTGCCGCCGAGGAATTGACCTTGCCGATGGATCAGTTCCGCGTCGCCGGTGCCGATACCAAAGTCACGCCTTACGACAGCTCCACGGGTTCGAGCCGCTCCACGACGCTGATGGGAACGGCGGTGCAGAAAGCCGCTCGTGATCTAAAGCAGCAATTCATCAAGATCGCCGCGCAGGTCATGGCCGTAAAACCACGTCAAATCGAGGTGGCTGACGGCGCGTTGATCTGCGGCGAAGCGCGGCTGACGTTCAAAGAAGCGTTCGAACGGCGCTTCGGCAAGGGGGCCGGCGGCGAGATGATCGGCCGGGGAGAGGCGGGCCCGGAAATCACGGACAACAAATTGCCGGTTTTTTGGGAAGTCGGCATGGGCGCCGCCGAGGTCGAAATTGACCATGAGACCGGCGCGGTGAAACTCAAGAAATTTATCTCCGTCGCCGACGTCGGCAAAGCGATTCATCCGGAGCACTGCATCGCGCAGGAGGAAGGCGCGGCGATGCAAGGCATCGGCCACACGTTCTTTGAGCAACTGGTTTACGAGAACGGGCAGCTCATCAACCCGAATCTCGTCGATTACCGCATCCCGGCGTTCGCCGATGTTCCGGAAGAGTTTCATACCGTTCTCGTCGAGAACGAAGACGGCCCCGGGCCCTTTGGCGTGCGCGGCATGGCGGAAGGCGGCATTCTTTCCGTGGCGCCTTCGGTGTGCAACGCAATTGCCCGCGTCACTGGCGTGCGCATCAGAGATTTACCGCTCACCCCGGAACGGGTGTGGCGGGCGCTAAGAGACAACAAAAGATAGTGGGTTTTCCGCCTGCCTTTTCACCAGGCTTCGATCACAGGACAGCGCTGCACTAACCCACGGCCGATGCGACCCCATGTCTCGGAGGGAACATGGAATCAGTTGGAAACGTTCCGGGTTTTGAGATTCGTCCGGCGAGCGAAGCCGACGTGCCGGTCATTTATTCATTCATCAAGAAGCTCGCCGCTTACGAAAAACTTACGCATGAAGTGGTGGCGACGGAGATGCTGTTGCGCGAGACCTTGTTCGGTTCGCTGGGAACCGCTGAAGTTGCCATCGGTTATTGCGAAGAGAAGCCCGTCGGCTTCGTGCTGTTTTTTCACAACTACTCGACCTTCTTAGGAAGACCGGGACTCTACATCGAGGATCTGTTCGTCGATGAAGCCTACCGCCGGCGCGGTCTCGGCCGAGCGCTGCTGCTTTACGTCGCGCAACTTGCGAACGAGCGGCGCTGCGGGCGGCTGGAGTGGGCGGTGCTCGATTGGAATGAGCCGGCGATCAACTTTTATAAAAAGCTGGGCGCTGTGGCGATGAACGAATGGACAATTTACCGCGTAACCGGGGAGGCTCTGAGCAAGCTGGCGAAGATGTAAAAAACCTGCGTGAATCGTGTCCCGGTAAGCCCGCCGGCGCACTTTGCAATTGACCGGGCGCCCATTGGATTACTCGGTGGGTACGGTCATGGAGATCCGAGTGCCCTTGCCGGGCGCAGTGTCGATCGTGAAACGGCCGCCGAGCTTTTCGATTCTTTCCCTCATGATCCGCAGTCCATAGTGACTGCCGCCTTCGGTCGATGCCAAATCGAATCCCGTTCCATCGTCCTCCAGGGATGCCCTGCAGGTTCCGTTGTCGTGAGAAAGAGATAACCGTAGCTCTGAAGCGCGCGAGTGCCGGATCGCGTTGATCACCCCTTCTCTCAAAGTGAAATAAAGTTCGCGCTCCACCGCATACGGCAGGCTGTGGCTGTCGATGGCGCAGTGAAAGGTCAATTGCAGCCCGGACCGGGAGCGAAAAATTTCCATCTCCTCGCGGAGGCGCCGCTCCAAAGTTCCCGCGACGAGATCCGTGTCGGCCTGGCTTTCGGACAGTAAGCGGCGAATTTCCGCGACCGCGAGTTCCGTGTTTTCTTCGATTATAAGGAGTTCTTTTTCGAGCGCCTTGGGATCGCGGATGAATTCGCGGCGGCAAACTTCGGCTCTCAGCCTCACGCTCGACAATAACTGGAGCGCCCGATCGTGGAGCTCGCGAAAGATGCGGCGGCGCTCTTCCCGCGCCGCCGCAACGGCCTCGCCTTGCGCTCGGCCGTTCTTTGATGATTCCTTCTTCAAAGCTTCGATATGAGCTTCGCCCGTTACTTCATAAAGTATAGCACGAATTTTGGGCGGTGGTAGGGAATAATCGGGTAGCGGCCGTTTTTTTTCGCCATTCCGAGGTCCGGCGAAGCGACCAGGAGCTATCTCAAAACTCCAGTTTTGTGGTACGCTTCGCGGACGAAGAGACTCTCAATCGGCGGCACTTCTTTGATGAGACCTTGCTCGACCTGATAACGGGCCAAGGCCGATATCGTGCGCTTTTCCGTTTCGCCCAGCACGTAGGCATAGGGATCTTCTCCCAAAACGGCTTTCTCCCGCTCATGCCCGGCGATTTGCTCCGGCGTCCAAAGTTTGGTTGCCAGTTTCTTCGCCTCGCGAAATGCCTCGATCAGTTTGGCTGGCAGGTCGGGATGGCGCTCGAGGGTTTCTTCTTTCATGGCGACCAAATGAATGATCGGATAGATGCGCTTCTCCCGGACCCAGCGGATGATGGCGTCGATATCATCGAAGAGCGGTTTGACGCCGGGAAACTCACCCATCGCCTTGGGCAACGTGCCGCCGCCGAACAGCCCCAGATATCCCGAGTCGCCCGCGACCAGCGCGGCGTGCAATTCGCCCTGACTGAGCAGCTTCGACAAGTGGAGTTTTTCTTGACCGAAGGGCGGCACAGGATCGAGCCGCTCCACTTTCACCGGCAGATCGCGCCCGATGTAAACTTCTTTGCCGGAGACGAACCACTGCATGTCGGTGGTCTTGAGGCCGAATTCATCGAGCAGAAAACCGCGCGCCCAGACCACCGCGGTGGCACCGTAGCGAAAGCAGCCGATCTTCTTCCCCTTGAGATCACTTGGGTGCTTCAGTTTTCCTTCGCAATAAAAGATGTTGCGCTGGCGTGGGCCGCGCTCGAAGAAGATCGGCAGCGCGATATAGCGGAAGCGTTTCTCCCGGGTTCGCAAATAGGTGGCCGCGGAATATTCACCGATGTCCCACTCACCCTGGGCGAAGCGGTAGTGGCGCTCGCCGGGAGTTGGACCATGGGTGATCTCCAGTTCATAGCCGTCAATGCCGATTTCCCCGTCGATCAGCGCGCGCGTGCGCGGATGGTAGGGCAGCCCCAGCGTGATGCGATGTTTTGCCATGATTCAAACTCGATCAGATTTTTTCTACTCGGCTGCCCTGTACCGTGGTCGCTCCACACCTTGCTGCGCCCGGGGGCTCGCCTTGATGCACGCCGCGCGAATTTAGATCATCGGATCAGAGAGACTTGGCTAAAGAAGTGTAGCTGAGTGCGCCGCGTGAGCCTTCAGGAAACACGATTGTTGGTGCGCGGCACCCGTTGCCCTGATGGCGATCAATGCGCGCTCATGGAAATCCGTCACCAATAGTTAGATCTTCCCCTGGGATTTTAAGTGCTCCATTCGCCTCCTGATGATATCTCCCAGGTCTGCGGACGGCAAGCCATCCGGAACTTGAATTGCCTCGGCGCCCAATTGGCTGAGCTTCTCGTTGAGCGCGTGGAGGCTGGAGCGGATGCGTTCATAATCCTGTAGGTATTGCCGGCAAGCCAAGATATTGTTGTCGATCTCCTCGAGACATTTATTTAGCTTTCGGCTTTCTTGGTTGAACGTTTGACGCAAGTGGTCGGCATTCGCCTGGATGATCTGGTCTTCCACCGGCCGTATTTGCTTAGCGATCTCAGCTTTCATGTCCTGTAGCGCTTGGAGTAACCGCTCGTATGATTGTTCCTCTTTCATGAGATCCTCCGGCATTTGAAATCGATAATCTTTCATGGCGACGTAGTGTTGCGCCAGGGATTCCGACACGCGTTTCTTGATCAACGACAGCGCCGTCGTCACATCGTAAATTTTTTCATCAACCCGCGTGGCGTCGGCCAGCAACTTCGCCAACCGTTCAACCGGGCCTAACATGGACGTCGTCGGCATTGCTTCTCCGTTTGCCCAGCCGGCTCAGTTTATGCGCAGCGTTCCTTTCAACATCACGTCTTCATTATTATCGAGTTAAAATTCAAACAGCAAGAACGCTCTGGGTGTCTAGCCGCCAAGCGTTAAGCGTTTGTTGTTCGGTGGTCTGGGAAAGCTGAAACGCCGGCTGAGAGAACGGCACCCGGAAGACAACGATGTCAAGCGTTGTCATGTTTTGGCGCTTTATGCGGCGCCAAGCTTTCTGCCTAACTTTTCTTACGCTGATTCGTTTCCTCAAGTTGGCGTTTCCACCCCAGGGTCCTCGCTTGCGCGCCCACCTGCTCGGCCTCGGCGATCATGCCCTTTTGTTGGTAGAAGATCGAGAGGCTCGTGTAGGCCAGCTCGTCGTCCGGCGCCACTTCGATGAGTCTTTTGCCTGCCGCGATGGCCTCCTCGAGCCTGCCGAGCTGCGCATAGGTCATGGCCAGGGCATGCAGAGCATCGGCGTAGTTGGCATCGTCTTCTAGCGCCCGCTGGTAGGCCGCGACCGCCTCCTCCAGCTTGTCCTGGGCGAAAAACTCCATCCCTTGATTGTAAAACTCTTCCTTGTTCACAGTCTCGGCTACTCGAGTTTTTGAATCGACGCGGGCGTTAGCCCGGAAGCCGAGGTTGCCTGGGCCACAACCTGAGAACGGCATTGCTGTAGGAGAACTTGCTTGAGCATGGCGGGATTGACCGGCTTTTTAAAAATGACGCCCTGCAATCCTTCTAGACAACTGCGCTTGATCACGTGGTCCTTGTCGTAATTGAACGCCGTCATCAACACCACCGGAAGCTCGGGTGTGGCCTGCTTGACGGCCTGGTACAGTTGATAGCCGTCCATGTCCGGCATCACCACATCGCTCAGGACCACATCAAACTGCCGCCGCTTTAACGACTGCATGGCGAAAACCCCCGACGCCGCCGTGTCGATACAGCAACGCTCCGCTTCCAAGAGATCCTTTAAGGATTGGCAGATCCCAGCGTCGTCATCCACGACTAGAATTCGTAAGCCGCTCAGCGGAAAATCCACGTCTGGTTTGGCGCTCCTGCATGGATCGCTCTCGTCGTCCAGGTGGAGATCGGTCATCAATTTTCCACTTAAATACTCTTTGGTGCCGTACTCTCCTTCTTCAGCCATCTGGCCGATGCGCGCGGTAATGTCCTGGATCTTTTTCACTTGCGAAGCCGCCGACTCGATCCGTTCTGATTCTACGATGAAATCTTCGTCGGCGGCGACCCGGCCGACGTATTTCTTCAGCATCTCGATCTGGTTAACCAGGACCTCCAACGAGTTGTTGATCTCGTGGGACAAACCGATGGCGACCTCGGCCAGCGTCACCAGACGATCCCGCCGCCTGAGCTCGCGAATATCCTTGGCGAAACCGATGGAGCCCACTTCGTTGCCGGGTTCGTCGTAGATGATCGACGCCGAGATCGCCACGGGGATTTTGTCGCCCTTTTTGGTTTTGAAATTTGTCTCGAAGTTCCGCACCCGGCCTTTCCCGTCGCCGTCGTCGGCGCGCATCGCGGCCATCACCTGGCGCGCTTCTTCCATCGTTGGATAAATTTCCAGGACGTTTTTGCCGAGGACCTCATCCGGGCTGAAGCCCAGGTTTTGCCGGGCGCCGTCGTTGTAAAAAGTAATCGTGCCGCGCTTATCGACCGCGATAATAATATCGGGGCTACTCTCGACGAGTTTTTGAAAGTATTGTAGAGGTAAGGACATATCGGGTAACGGGATTCGATTATCATAAGTCCTTCAATCCCAGGATTGCAAGACCCGGCACAAGTATCCCGGCGACCCCCCCCGACCTATCCGAAGATTCGGAAAAATTAGATCAAGAATGCAACCGACCAAAGACACCAGGCAGCTCAACTGGTTTTTAGCTTGGGCGGTTGTATTCTGTGACATCGGAACATCGGTCTACTATGTTCCCGGAATCCTCTACGGCCACGTCAAAGACGCCACACCGTTCTTCGTGCTGCTAACCACGGGCGGTTTTATCCTGCTCGCGCTCAAATATATCGAAATCTCGTGGCGCAATCCCGAGGGCGGCGGGGTCGTCACGATCACGACCAAAGCCTTCGGCCCCATGTGGGGGTGTTTCGGCGGGATGCTGATCACCGTCGATTATTTTCTCACCACGGCGATCTCGACGGTCTCGGGCCTGCAATACATCGGCAGCGCGTTTCCCGCTTTGGACGCGTACGTCGTGCTCCTGTCCTGTTCGGGCGTCGCAGTTTTGGCAGGGCTCAACATCATCGGCATTCGCGAGAGCGCCACGGCTTCCCTCGTCATGGCCGGCTCGGCTTTCCTCGTCGACCTGGTCGTCATCGGCGGCGCGTTCTGGAACATGAACGCCGGACAGTGGCGCACGATCCTCGGCCACCTGAGCATGGGGAAAGACATTACCTCTTACGAACTCCTGGTCGGGTTCGCCGCCGCTTGGCTCGCCTTCTCGGGCCTGGAAAGCATCAGCCAGCTCAGCCCGACCATGCGCTTGCCGCTGCGCCGCACGACCCGCTACGCCATGGCGGCCGTCATGATCACTATGGTTATCACCTCGCCGATCCTGACGGCGCTTTCCGTCGGACTTTTGTCGGCAGAAGTCAAAGCGGCCCAAAGCGAGCGCTTCATTTCCGAGCTCGGCCTCATCGTCGGCGGTTTAGGAATCAAACTCGCGGTTGTCCTCACGGCGTCGAGTCTTTTGCTTTTCGCCTCGAATACCGCGATCATCGGCTCCTATCACGTATTTCTCGCCCTCTCGCGCCAGGGTTTTCTACCGAAGATCATGGAGCTGCGCAACCGCGCCTTCAACACGCCTCATATCGCCATCGTCATCGCTACCATCGTCCCGGCGCTGCTTATTCTTTTGACTCAAGGGCAAATGGCTATCCTTGGTGATATGTACGCCTTCGGTCTGCTCGGGGCCTTTGTTTTCTCGTCCTTAAGTCTCGATACGATTCGCTGGCGATTGGGGCGTCGCGACATGGGCTTTTGGATCGGCGCGCTGACCACGGGAATGGTCATCATCGCGTGGGGTGTCAATCTCGGCGAGAAACAACTGGCAACCTATTTTGGCGGCACGGTCACAATGATCGGCATGCTCACGGCGATCGGCGTGCGCCGGGCCTGGTTCGTCGACCTGCTCGCGCAGATTCCCTTCATCCAGCGCCTCCAGGCCCGCGCCTACCGCGCCTCCGAGAATCTGGTCGAGGACGAGTTGAAGGGATTGGTCACGCTCGCCGAAGCGATGGAAGTTAAACCGCTCTATTCTTCTTCGACGCTGCTGGCGCTGCGCGACGAGAGTCCGCGTTTGATCCAGGAGGGGATCACTCGGACCAAGGGCAAGGGCGAATCGGCCCTGTATTGCATTTACGTCGAGGAGTGGCCCGGCCTTTTCGCCGGCAATACCCCGCACGCACCCAATGAACAGGGAATCGCAACCTTAAAAGCGGCGCTTCAGGTGGTCCGGGAAAACAACATCGAGATCATTCCGATCTGGACCGTTTCCCACAATGCCGCCGATGCTATAGCGCACGCCGCCAAGGAACTCGAGGTCGATACGGTCTTGATCGGCGCTTCGCGCCGCTCGGCGTTCTATCACATGCTGCGCGGCCACGTGCTCAAAGGCTTAACCAAAAAACTGCCGCGGGACTGCCATTTGATGATCTGCAGTTGATCAGGGACCGGCAACCTGAAAATTTAACCTGGATTCCGCAGTTGAAGTTACAATCTCTACTGAGCGAGGTATGAGACTGGAGTAGCGAAGGCACCCAGATCCGCAGGATCAAAGTCCTTTTTGGTGCTTGGCAATCTGTTGCAAGCAGGTTACGGATTCCACTCCGGCACCGGTGGTCTCAACGCTGTTAGAGGCAGAACTCCATTGCCTTCGCTACGGAAGGCTCGCGCCTCGCTCCGTGCATTAACTTTCAACTGCGGAATCCGGGATGAGTAGCGTTTTCGCCCGGGCGTGCTGACCGCAAGCCCCGGCTACCGCATGCCGAGATTCTTTAGAAAGCCGGACTTGGCCAATGCATCGACGAAGGAATTGTCGTAGAAATCTTTCGGATCGGCGTTCTTGACGTTGGGGAATTCTTTTTCGTCGATATACTCGAATTGCCCTTTGATCGCTTCCGTCCGCACGGCAAGACTCATCGCCCAGTAGGGCGCAAACGCGTCATAGGTGCCGTCGATGGTCGGCGCGTCGTCGATCTTGGCGTATTTGCCGATGGCCTTCTTGGCGACCACCGGATCTTTTCTAGACAGCGCGACTCCCTCCGCCATGGCCTTGAGAAATGCGAAGACGGTGTTGGGATTATTCCTAAGATACTTTTCCGTGGTCCCGTAAACGACCTGAAAGGCCGGGATGTTGAGCTTGCCGACGTCGACCAAGAGATTCAGCCCCGATTCCTTCGCTTTCAGCGTGTTCGGCGCCGACAGCGTGCCGGCGGCGGTCTTGCCGCCGGGAATTGAACTGAGTATTGCCGGCACCGACTGCACGTAGTGAATCTGCACGTCCTTGTCAGGCACCAAGCCGTTTTTCTTCAGCGCTTCGCGCGTCGCCGTGTCCAGCGCCGCGCGCGGCGTGCTCGCGGCAACGGCTTTCCCTTTGAGATCCTGAATGGTTTTGATGTCTTTGGCGCCTCAGATCTGAAACACCAACTGTTGCACGGTGCCGCCGAAATACTTCACCTGCCCGCCGTCAACGCGAGCACGATCATAACTGCAACAAACCTATTTTGATGCTTCATACCCCTCTCTCGCTTTTTCTGAACTCCATAACCACGCAAAAACATTTTCCAGCCCGCTCCGATATTTTACCCGTGAAAGTTCTTATCAGGCCGCATTTGGATCAGAATTCGAAACCCAAGAGTCGCGACTCGGGACTTTGAATCATTCCGCGCGCCGCGCATCGACGATCTTCATCTCGACGCTGGACGATCCATTCCATTCATTTTCGCTCAGGCGATAGGCCACGTCGACTTTCGTTCCCGGCGCGCCGGGAAAATCTTCGCCGGCTCCAAAGGCAACGGCGCCGATCACGCGCGCGTCCTGGCGGAAGCGAAACCGCGCACCGGCGGGAAAGAGCTTGCGCTCGCAGACTTCGAGCCCGCGAGTCATGAACAAAGGCTCGGGGTTGCCGATGCCAAACGGCTTCAAGGCTTCGAGCTCGCGCATCAGGGAAAACCCGATGTCGGGCAGGCTCAACGGCGCGTCGATCTCGAGCAACGGCAGCAGGTCGTCCGCTCGAAGCCACTCGCGGGCGACTCCTTCGAAGGCCTCGGCGAACGGCTCGATCTCTTCCGTCTTGACCGATAAGCCGCCGGCGAACTCATGACCGCCGAATTTTTCCAGATGGCCGGCGCAGCGGCGCAGTCCTTCGACCATGTGAAAACCGCGAATGCTGCGCGCCGAACCTTTTCCCCCGCTGCCGTTGAAGCCGATCACCACCGTGGGGCGATGAAACCTTTCGACGATCCGCGACGCAACGATGCCCAACACCCCCGCGTGCCAGCTCTCGCCACTCAGAACTAGCGAATAGCGGTCGGCGCCATTGACGCGTTTCTCGGCCTGGGCCAGTGCCTGCTCTAGGACTTCGGCCTCGATGACGCGGCGCGCGCGATTATGGTCGTCCAGTTCCTGGGCGATGCGAATGGCCACGTCGCTCGAATCCGTCGTCAAGAGTTCGACGACCTTAATGCCATAGTCGACCCGGCCCGCGGCGTTGATGCGCGGACCGAGCTGAAATCCCACTTGCCCGGCGCTGACTTCGCCCGCTTGAATGCGCGCAACCTGTTTGAGAGCGACAATTCCCGGCCGCGTCGAGCCGGCCAATTCGGCGAGACCGCGCCGAATCAGCGTCCGGTTGACGCCCTTGAGCGGAACCATGTCTGCGATGGTGCCCAGCGTCACGATATCGAGGTAACGGCGCACATCGGGACCCTCACCGCCTTTGAACCAGCCCGCTTCGCGCAGATTGGCGCGCAGGGCGATGACGAGATAGAAGGCCAGCCCCGCTGCGCAGAGTCCTTTATCCGGAAACGAACAATCCCGGCGGTGGGGATCGATGACCGCGACCGCTGGCGGAAGCTCGTCCGGCGGTTGATGATGATCGACCACGACGATGTCGAGACCGAACCCGCGCGCGGCTTGGACTTCGCTGGCGTTGGAAATCCCGCAATCGACCGTGACCAGCAGATCAACGCCGCGCTCGCGCAGGCGCTTGAGCCCCTCGACGTTTAGCCCGTAGCCCTCTTCGACGCGGTGCGGCACGTGATAGACGGGCTCGGCGCCGATCTCGCGCAGGAAGGAAACCAACACCGCGGCGCCGGTGGTACCATCGACGTCGTAGTCGCCCCAGATGCCGATCAACTCCTTGTTTTTGACGGCGTGGACGATACGCTCCACCGCAGGCTCCATGCCGGCCATTGCGAAGGGCGAAGGTAAGTCGGAACGGAGGCTGGAGGACAGGTAGGTTTTAGCCGATTCGGCATCGGCAAGCCCGCGCAGCACCAAGAGGCGTGCCAGGAAAGGAGAAATGTTTAGCTGCTCGGCTTGGCGCGCGATGAGCGCTTCATCGGTGTGTTTGAAAACCCAGCGTTTGG
>Ga0214473_10002932_pt1 | contig 20873 bp, 20 predicted proteins | sample RVTome_7_FD_203509 | JGI IMG/M metagenome (GOLD analysis project Ga0214473, IMG submission 203509) | Soil microbial communities from uranium-contaminated site in the Upper Colorado River Basin, Wyoming, United States - RVT98D197 | ecosystem: Environmental > Terrestrial > Soil > Contaminated >... | reverse complement strand
GCAGGCAGGTCTGATACGCCTCCACGGCCCCTTCGAGCTTGTGCAGTTCGAACCGCGCGTTGCCCAGGTTGTACCAGGCGTCGTCGTAGTCGCGGCGAAGGCCAACGGCGGTTTCGAATTCCTCCTCCGCCTCGGCGTACCGCGCATGGTCGAACAGGGATTCGCCGTAGCCCAGATGGGCCCTGGCGTTGCGCGGGCTCTTGGACAACACGTCCTTCCACATGCCCAGGTCGCTATGGTAGTCCTCGTTGCGCTCGATCGTTCGAAGCGCCGCCGGAACGACGGCGATCCCCACGGCCAGCCAGGCCAAAGGGCGGGTGGCGCTGGGGGGCCATTGTCGCTCCGTCTTCAGCCAATGAAATACGGAAAAACCCAGCAGCGTATACAGGGTGATCACCGCCGCCAGCGGGAGGTACATGCGGTGCTCGAACAGCGCGTCTTTGATGGGAATGAAACTCGACGTGGGGAAGAGAATGCCGAAAAACCAGACGCCCAGCATCGCCCACCATCGTTTTCGAATGAAACCTACCACGGTGACGAGCACGAGACTAATCGTAATCATCGCCGGCCAAAGGACCTCGCGATAACTCTTGGCGAAAGGCCAGGCGTAATCCAGACATTGGACTTTGGGCCACAGCGCAAGGCTCAGGTATTTCGGAATCACGCCAAGCTGAGTGAGCAGGTACGCGCCGGGCGTAGCCCACTTCGCCTTTAAGCTGAATCCGACCGTGGCCCCGGGGCGATGGGTCGAGAGAATTCCTTGCACGGCGTGAGTCTGAAATAGCAGGCCCCAGGTCGCACAAAGCATCACGTACAAGGCCCAGCGCCGCCGCAGCGGCTCGAGGAAGGACCGCGAAAGAAGGAGCGCGTCGAACAGGTATAGGACGGCGGGCGCGGTGACCATGACCTCCTTGCATTCCATGCCCAGTGCACAGGCGACGACCGCGGAGACGTACCAGTGCGATCCGGCCGTCCATTGGCTGGGTGTCTCAACACGGCGGTTGCCGGCCGTTTCCGCACTTGGCCGGTCGCCGCGGCGAGATGTAGACGCCTGGATTCCTCGAATTACGCAGTACAACGTCAGAAGAAAGAACAGCCCCATCATGCTCTCGCAACGCTGGATCATGTACGTCACGCTTTGGGTTTGGAGGGGATGTACGACCCAGATCAAGGCGATGACCACCGCGATCCCGGCGCCGGCCCGATGCACGTGCTCGCGCCACGGTTCGAACATCAGCGTTCGACGGATGACGCCGAAAAGAGCCAGACCGGCCAGAGCATGGATGATGAGGTTGAAGAAGTGAAAGCCCCAGGGATCGGGCTTTCCGTCGACCACGGGCGCGTAATGCTTGTTGATGGCCAACGAAAGCTCGACGAGCGGACGGCGCACGCGGCCTTTCCAGATGTCCTGGAGCGTGCCGGGAACGGATTCGATGCGCTCGTTTTGAAGGATGTGGCGGTCGTCGTCGAGGACGTACGTGCCCCGAAAGCTGTTGCCGTAGGCGAGGATGGCGGTGGCCACGATGCCGGCGCCGAGCAAAGCCGTTTGCAAAGAGGCGATAAGGCGATCCGCCGTCGCTTCATGCGCAGCATTCTCGCCGCGGCTGAAACCGCGGCTCGAGGCAAGGACCGCCCCACTCCTTTCGGCCTGCATGAAGGGCCGAGAGGCGGTTCGCCGCTCCTGCCTGTTGCGTTTTCTAGAGCCCAAGGCGCTCGCGAAGGTACTGCAAGCACCGCGATTTGTCGATGCGTTCCTGCAAGGCGTCGTCGCGGTTGCGGACCGTCACCGTGCCGTCCTCCTTGGTCTGCCCGTCGATGGTGAAGCAAAACGGCGTCCCGGCCTCATCCATCCGCGCGTAGCGCTTGCCGATCGACTGCTTGGCGTCGTACTGACAGGGCATGTGCTTCTTGATTTCGCGGTAGATCGGCTCGGCGATTTCCGGTAGACCGTCCTTGGCCACCAGGGGAAAAACGGCGGCCTTGATGGGGGCGAGACGCGGATGAAACTTTAGGAATTCAGGACTCGCGCGCGATTCGTCAAAGCTGTAGGCCTCGCAGATGGCCGCGAGAGTGAAGCGATCGACGCCGGCGGAAGGCTCAATACAATGCCCCGAAGATCCGAGCCTTCATCTAAGAATCTGTCTAATCTCGTTTAGTTCGTAAACGACCTCATCACCAACTACTGGTGACCGGGCTCCGTGAACCCGCCCCCCCTTAGGATCGACCCACCCCGTATACCCAAAAATTCGTTTGTAGCTCGCACGAATTAGCAAGGGCTTCAAAATCACGTCAAAGCTGTAGCCGGGTATGTTCCCGACAAAGGGCTGCACTTCACCCACAAAACTCACTTCTGTCGCCCTATCATCCCACGAAGTGTTGGCGGGCAACTCAACCAATATCGAGTTCCCACGAATCGATATGATGAGATACGCAACTTTTTCATCTCTGAGCGAAACGATCGAATTGCTATGTTCAAACGTAATCTTCTCATAGATTACCAGTTGGTATGGTTTCTCGAATCGACTCGGTGATGGTGGGTCAAACGTCCTTATAGGGCGTGCCGAGTTCTCGCGGTTCCATTCAGCGCTTTTTTTCCGATCATACGATCGCTTGATCGATGACGGCTCTCGGATGAGTTGATTGTGAACAGTTTTCAACCGCAACGCGTTTTCCTTGATATAAGCTTCTAACGCGCCAACCAACTCTGAATCAAACTCATATGACTCTTGGAGTATTCTTACGCGCTCCCAAGTCCGATCTAGCTTATCTCGTACCTCGACCTCCTCTTCTTCAGCCAGATCCCGCCGGAGCATTTGTCTTTCTGCCGGAGGCAGAGGTGGCTTCTCGTTTACTGCTAGCCCATAAACGACAAGGAAAAGCAGTGTAATCGATACCATGGTGAACCCTCCAAATCGATTTTGGGAGGAAAATGTTAGGAACCGGCTCAAAATGTTACAAGGCGGCGCAAAGACTGCAAGATTGCCGGCCTTCCCAAAACGCAATGTGGCTAAAAACCTTTTTAGATCCTTAGCTGGTCACGCAGATACTCCAAGCACCGCGATTTGTCGATGCGTTCCTGCGAGGCGTCGTCGCGGTTCCGGACGGTGACGGTGCCGTCTTCCTTGGTCTTGCCGTCGATGGTGAAGCAAAACGGCGTGCCGGCCTCGTCCATCCGCGCGTAGCGCTTGCCGATGGACTGCTTGGCGTCGTACTGGCAGGGCATGTGCTTCTTGATTTCGCGATAGATCGGCTCGGCGATTTCCGGCAGACCGTCCTTGGCCACCAGGGGGAAGACGGCGGCTTTGATGGGGGCGAGACGCGGATGGAACTTCAGGAACTCCGGACTAGCCCGTGATTCGTCATAGGAATAGGCCTCGCAGATCGCCGCCAGCGTGAAGCGATCGACGCCCGCCGAAGGCTCGATGACGTGGGGGACGAAGCGGTTCGTCGATTTTTGATTTCGCGGACTGTCCTCCACTTGGGCGATCGCGCGGGCTGAAGCCCGCGGCTCGGATTGGTCTTCGTCAATGACCGCGAAGGCATTTTCGTCATTCTTGGAATGCTTTCCGTGGGCCTTGAGGTCGAAATCGCCACGATGGGCCACGCCTTCCAACTCCTGCGGCTCGTCGGAAAAGGGGAAGAGATATTCGATGTCCGTGGTGCCGCAACTGTAGTGGGCCAGTTCGTCCTTGCCCTGCTCGCGGGGACGGAGCTTGTCGGACTTGATGCCCAGCGAGGTGTACCAGTTGATGCGCACGTCACGCCAGTATTCGTACCATTGGCGCGATTCGTTGGGGTGGCAGAAGAATTCGATTTCCATCTGCTCGAACTCGCGGGAGCGGAAGGTGTAGTTGCGCGGGTTGATCTCGTTGCGAAAGGCCTTGCCCATCTGGGCGATGCCGAAGGGAATCTTGACGCGCGTGGAGTCCATGACGTTACGGAAGTTGACGAAAATGCCCTGGGCGGTTTCGGGGCGGAGGTAGGCGACCGAAGTTGGATCCTCGAGCGCGCCGACGTAAGTCTTAAACATCAGATTGAAAAGACGCGGCTCGGTTAAAGCCCCCGCTTTCCCGGTAAAAGGCGATGGGATCTTCGCAGGAACCACACGCATCAACTCTTGGTCTACCGCACGAATCTCAGCGTCGAATTCTTCACGTGATGTTGAAATGTGCACGAGACAGGTTCCTGCCCCTTCGTCACGCCCAAGCAGGTTTATAGATCGAATACCAAACAGTTTTTGAAGAGACCGGTCCTTCAATAACTGGTCGACTGCCTCAGATTCATCCGAGGCAATTACCGTCACGTCCGGAACCCCCCTCGCATCTACCATCCGTTTGCGCGCGGCAGTCGCTTCAGCCGCCGAAGCGAATCCCTGCCCACGAAAAGCGCCAATCAATTGATCGGCCCGAAATCTTTGTTTGGTCTCCTTATCATCAACCATTGGATCGCTGAATCCCCCGACGTGCCCGCTCGCTTCCCACACCTTCGGGTTCATGATGATCGAGCAATCGACGCCGACCATCTGGTATTCGCGGCCGTTGGGGCCGGGCGGCGGGTTGCGCACCATGTCGTACCACCAGGCGTCCTTGACGTTGCGCTTCAGCTCGCAGCCCAATGGGCCATAGTCCCAGAAGCCCCCGATGCCGCCGTAAATCTCGCTGGAGCCGAAGATGAAGCCGCGCCGCCGACAGAGGGCGACGATCTTCTCCATGATGTCCGTTTGCGTGGGCATAGTTCTTCCAAACGCGAGGTAACTGAGCGACTTCCGGTTCGCACAAGACTTCAAAACCGGGAGTCGCCACATTCCTACAGCCCGTCAGGGCGACAGAAAATAGCCTACGGCGTAAGCCGTGGGGCCGCATCACCTCGATTGAATGTTGAGAAGCCCCAAAAGGGGCGACACCAGGCAATCGCCGTGTCGTGTCGCCCTAAAGGGCTCATTCATGATTATTGGCGAACTTCCATCCCCACGGCTCGCGCCGTGGGCTACGACGCTTTCGCTCCCTGCGGGAGCTTTGCAAGACCCGGTCAGAAAAACTCGTTCACCGGACTGTGCGGTGCAAACAGCAATCCAAGACGCCCCCGCGAACTCCCCGTGAAGAGAACTTTGTGCCGCCCGCGGCTCGCTGCAAAGCGTTCCTACCGTCGCGGCTTTGTTCACGAGCAAACGCCCGCGGTCCGGGCGTTCAAGTCGCCGCGGGCCAGCGCCACGCGAACGTCAGTCCCGTGACGGCCCCGTAGATCACCCCGTCAATGACGAACTTCAGGGTGATGGACCACTTCTGGCCTTTCCAGATCGTATCCGGTAGAGCGCCCATCGAGTAACCCAGAACGGCGGCCAAGGCCGTGAGGTGGAAAACGGGCTTCGAGCCGGCCCCCGGAGCAAAGGCCTGTGCCGCAAGGTGCGCCACAAACGCCGATACCAGGAGCGAAAAAAGGAACCACAGGACGAGGTTCTTGCCCATGCCCGGCGCGCCGCTGGGGACCACCGTGACGAAGCCGACCGGGCCAAGCGTATACTTCTCGACCATCTCCGGTGAGCCACAATCTTTCATCGACGCCGCGCACGGGAACATATAGCTCCCCGGCTGCACGCCTTGGGCGCGCAACTCCGCGAGGATTCTGTCTTCGCCGGGAAACTTCTTGAAGTCACTCTTGTGCATGGGGGTGGCCATGTGAATGATGCTGCTGATCATGAACACAAACACCGCCGACAGGAGGATCGGCAACCACAACTCCGTCATCGAAACCATTTGTCTTCTCCGATGGGACAAGGACCGCGAAGCCGACGGGAGTTTATCCCCGGCGGCAACTGAGACAAGACATCCATCGACGGCAGACTCGGCGGCACCCTTCAGACCTGTCCAGTTCGAAGGGCGTGATCCTCGCGGCCGTACGCCGCGCTACCATGCCAACGCGCGATCGTTACAGGATTCCCGCGCCGAAAGCCTCATCATCCGCGTCTTCCTCCGCGGCCGGCGGCGAAATCGGTTCCGGCTGTGCCGCCGGCGGAACCGCACGCGACGGCGATTCGCTTCGCAACGGCCTTTCCTCACGTGACTGCGCTTCTCTGCGCGGCGGTGTTTCACTTCGTGAAGGCCGTTCCTCACGCGACGGCGCGGCAGGCCGCGGCGCTGATGGCACGGCGCGCGATGAGGCCGCTGACCCGCGGGACACGGACTCGCGTGAAACTTCCTTCGGCGGCGTTACCGTCCCTTCCGTCTGATTCTCGTCCAGACCGGCGCCGAAATTATCGGCATACTCGGCCTCGACCGGCGGCGGCACTTCGCTTTCGCGGCGCTCCTCGAACGACGGCGTGTATTCGCGGCGCGGCGGTTGACCGCCGCCCGTTCCGTAAGATCGTTGCGAGTCGTCGCGACGGTCGCGCTGCGGCTCCCTGCCGCGCGGCGGACCGCTCTCCCGATCTCGCGGGGGTCCGCTGTCTCGCCCCCGGGGAGGAACTCCATCCCGGCCTCGGGGCGGACGGCTGTCCCGATCGCGCGGTGGTCCGCCGGGACGACCGGCCGGTCGCGCCTGCGCATCACGCCCCCCGCGTTCTCCGCGACCGCTCCGCTCTTCGCGACCACCACGATCGCCGCGCCCCCCGCGATCGCCGCGATCCTGGCGCGGGCCTGATTCACTTCGTGTTCCCGCGCCGCGTGATTCCTCCCGAAAGTTGCCGCGGTTGTCGTCACTCACGTCTCGTTCACGCGTCTCTTTCCGCCCTTTCAAGTCGGCGATCAGCGAGTCGTATTCGCTCATCGACACCGGCTCCTGGGCTTCGTATTCCTCGTCCACCTCTTCACCGTGACGGGCTGACCCTTCGTCTCCGACCGGCTGCGCGGCCGCCTCTTCATAGGCCTCAATCACCCGGCGCTGCAACTCCTGGCGAAACGTCGCGTTGATCGGGTGGGCGATGTCGCGGTGCGATTTCTCGCGCCCGTTGGCGTCCGTCGGAATCCGCGCCGGCGGCAGTTTCGCGCCGCAGTCGTTGCAAAACCGCCCCCGCAGATGATTCTGGGAGCGGCATTTCGGACACGCGAACGTCAGTTTTCGGGAGGGCATGGCCACAAACAACCCCGTCGCCCCCTCCACCACTTTGATATCCCGGACGACGAACTCATTCTCAAAGGTGATGCTGCACACGGCCTTCAGCCGCTCGTCGGGATCTCCCACAATTCGTACACGGATGTCGGTAATTTCCATTCAACCAAGCTCCTCATGATAGACGCGACCCGGACCCACGGGGGCCGCCACAACGGTTGTTCGTACGTTGAAACCCAGTGATTCGATTTTGCTTGCGTGCGTGGTTGCTTCCTCCTTTTCGTCAAACAGTTGATACAGGGTGGAACCCGCGCCGCTGAGGCACAGCGGGCCAAGGCCCGCGGCGGTAAAACCGTCGAACGCCTCGCCCACCCGCGGCGCGACGCGGCGAATGGCCGGTTCCAGGTCATTGGAAAGCAGCGGCATGATGTCCCGCGCCGAGTCCGCCGTGAGAATTGCCTCGACACGGCCGGCCTCGCGACGCGGGGAATCGTCCGGCGTCCAGGCGCGATAGACGGGGGCCGTGGGGACCGGTTCGTTCACAAAGATCAGCAACACCCAACCGGACCAGCGCAGGGATACCGGCTGAACGATTTCCCCCCGCCCGGTCACAAGCGCCGCCGGCAAGGAAAAGAACAGGGGAACGTCCGAACCAAGGTCCGCCCCCCATCGGGCCAGATCCCCATCGTTCCAGGCGCCCGACCAAAGATCGCGGCACAGACGCAACGCGGAGGCTGCGTCACTGCTGCCCCCGCCCAGGCCCACGGCGACGGGAATGCGCTTTTCCAATGTGATCCGACACGCCGGTTCTCGATGAAGCCGCCGGGCCAATAGGCGCACCGCGCGGCAGACCAGATTGTCCGCGGTCTCCAGCCTGGCGACGTCGCATTCCAGTTGCACCCCCGCTGTGTCGGCCTCGACGACGGTCAGTCGATCGTACAGTCCAATCCCGACGGCTAGGGATTGAATATCGTGATACCCATCCTCCCGGCGGCGCAGTACGTCCAACACCAGGTTGATCTTGGCGGGAGCGGTGAAGCGAAGGGCTTTGCCGAGGGCGGCCATGTCCGTGACGGTCAAGCTCATGGGTGTCAAAGCAGTGTCAGTTATCCGCCTCAGACCGTCCGCCGAATCCGGAGAAACGCCCTTCGTGGGGCGTGGCGGAACCATGTCGTCAACGTGCGCGACTTCACGCATCACGGACGTGCCGGCATTTCACAGAGATCGATTCAGGCGTTGCCACCACGTGGTACCGGCCAGGATGCCTGTTTGCGTGACTCCTGACCAGCAGTCTAGGTTGTTCCGGGGCCATGTCAACTGGAATCCATCCGATTCCAGCCTCATCCGGCGACGATGTTAACCAGCCGCCCTCTCACCACCACGACCTTCCGGATGGCCTTGCCGGACAGCGCCGTGGATACCTTGTTCTCCGACAGCGCGGCCGCGCGAATCGTCTCTTCATCGGCGTCGGCGGCCACCATCACCCGGGCCTTGAGCTTCCCGTTGATCTGCACGCCGACCTCGACGGCCTCCTCGCGGGTGAGGGCTTCGTCATAATCCGGCCAGGGTTCATAGGCGATCGTCGCGTCGTGCCCCAGCCGCTGCCAGAGTTCCTCGGCCAGGTGCGGCGTGAACGGGGCTATGACGCGAACGAAGGTCTCCAGAATCTGGAGCGATCTACGCTCCCGAGGGGTCATGAGGTTGACAAAGTCGAAAAGGGCCGCGATGGCGGTGTTGAACTTCAGTTGCTCAATATCCTCCGTGACGCGCTGGATGAGTTTGTGCAGGGCGCGGAGCGCTTCGTCATCCGGCGGGTCATTCGTCAGCGTGGGTGACAGGGTGTTGACATTCTCATCGACGATCAATCGCCAGATCCGCTGGCACAGTTTGTACAACCCCGGCACGTCGCGGGTGTTCCAGGGTTTGGAGGCGTCCAGCGGTCCCATGAACATTTCGTACAGGCGGAAGGTGTCCGCGCCCCAACTGACGATGATCTCGTCCGGGCTGACCACGTTTCTGAGCGATTTGCTCATTTTGGCGGTGACGCGGGAAACCGGCTCGCCGGTGGTCTTGAGATAGAAGTCCTCCTCCCCGCGTTCCGCGACCGCCTCCTGCGAATAAATGCGCCCCGTGGAATCCCGATAGGCGAAACCCTGGATCATCCCCTGATTAAACAGCCGGCGGAACGGCTCGCGGGTGCTGACATAGCCGCGATCCAGCAGCACCTTGTGCCAGAATCGGGCGTAGAGCAGGTGCAACACGGCGTGCTCGGCGCCGCCGACGTACAGATCAATCGGCATCCAATACTTTTCCGCCGCCGCGTCGCAGAAGCGATGCTCGTTGTGCGGGTCGATAAAGCGCAGGTAATACCAGCACGAACCCGCCCATTGCGGCATGGTGTTGACGTCGCGGCGGTACGTCTTGCCGCCGCGCGACACATTGACCCATTCCTTCGCCCGACCCAGCGGCGGTTCGGGAATCAGGCAACGCGGATCGTCCTCCAGGCACGGCGTCGGCTTGAAATCCTCCATCGGCGGCAATTCGACGGGCAACTCCTCCTCCGAAAGCGCGATGATCTCACCCTCCGGGCCGTGAAGCACCGGAAACGGCTCGCCCCAGTATTTCTGCCGACTGAATATCCAGTCGCGCAGCTTGTAATGGACCGCTCGGCGACCGACGCCCGTCCTCTCCAACCATTCGATGATCTTCTCCTTCGCGTCCGGTGTAGGCAGACCGTCCAAAACACACACGCCGCCGGGCACGTGCGCCGCTCCATTCCCCGGCGAATGGACGGCCTCGCCGACCTCGACGAACGCCGCCCCCCAGGAACGCGGATGCTTGACGTAATGGGCGATCAACCGGTCGGCGCCGACGCGATCCATCAACGCGCGTCGCGTCTGATTCGGCAGGTCGCCGCTCTTGACGCGCAGGGCGGCGATTTCGCCGGACAACTCCGGAAACTCCGTGGCCACGCGATCGAAGCCGTCGCGCGCCGTCTCCCCGATGCCGGACACCATCGCCGACACGCGCTGCTCGATCCAGGAGGAAGTCGGGCGCACGACCGCGACGATCGGCAGTTCGAACTTGCAGGCGAACTCGAAATCCCGAGTATCCGATCCCGGCACGGCCATGATCGCTCCCGTGCCGTAGCCCGTGAGTACGTAATCCGCGATCCAAATGGGGATGCGTTCTCCATTGACCGGATTGAACGCGTACGCTCCCGTGAAGACGCCGGTTTTTTCCTTCGATTCCGCGGTGCGGTCGATTTCCGAGCGATTCTTCGCCAGTTGAACATACACCTCCACCGCGTCGCGCTGCTCGCGCGTGGTGATTCTCGAAACCAGGGAGTGCTCCGGGGCCAGCACCAGGTACGTCGCCCCGAACAGCGTGTCCGGGCGCGTGGTGAAGATGCGGATGACGTCGGGAAAGTTCTCCCAGCACAGCGGCGAGCCCTTCGGCTCTTTGTCCGAAAGATGTTTCCAGGTTCCGCCCTCGATCTTCCATGGATCGGCCAGCGGAAACACCGCCACCGCGCCCGTGCTCTTGCCAATCCAGTTGCGCTGCATCAGTTTGATGGCCTCGGGCCAATCCAGCTCCTCCAGATCCGCGAGCAAGCGCTCCGCGTACGCGGTGATGCGCAGCATCCACTGTCGTAACGGTCGGCGAAACACGGGATGATTCCCGCGATCGCTGCGCCCCTCGTTGGTCACCTCTTCATTAGCCAGGACCGTCCCCAGGGCCGGGCACCAATTGACCGGCGCCTCATCCACAAACGCGATGCGTAATCGATCAACGGCCTTTCGTTTTTCCTTCGCCGACAGATCCTTCCATTCCTGCCGCCCCACGCCGTTCTTTTCTCGAACCAGGTCAAGACAGGTGTTGACCCCCCATCGACCGGATTCCCATTCCGCGACGAGCTCCGCGATGGGTCGGGCGCGGCCCACCGTCCGCCTGCCTTCCCCATCGACCCATTCGCATTCCGCGTCGTACCAACTGTCGAACATCAACGCGAAAATCCACTGCGTGAACTGGTAGTAAGATGGATCACACGTCGCGATCTCCCGGCTCCAATCGTAGCTGAAACCGAACATCTGGAGCTGCTCGCGGTAGCGGTCGATGTTCTTCCGCGTGGTGATCGCCGGGTGCACGTTGTGCTCGATGGCGTACTGTTCCGCGGGCAGTCCGAAGGCGTCGAATCCCATCGGGTGAAGCACGTGAAAGCCGCGCATCCGTTTGTAGCGGGCGACGATATCGGTCGCGCAGTAGCCCACCGGGTGTCCCACGTGCAACCCCGCCCCGCTGGGGTAGGGAAACATGTCCAGGATGTAGAACTTCGGCCGGGCGGCGTCGAACCCCGGCTCTCCGGGATGGAGGGTGCGAAACGTCCCCCGCTCCTCCCAATAGCGCTGCCACTTGCCCTCAATGCCGGCGGGGTCGTATCGACCGGGTCTCTCCTGATGTACCGGTTCGCTCATCCTGACTCTCGATCTGCGGGAAACTCGGCGACTCGCCGATGAACCGACAGGGAGGGCAGTCTACGAAACGACTGCGCTCATGACAAGCAACCGGAGGTCAACGACCAAAACCTAAGCCGTCGTCAACCAATTCGTCGCAACCTCTGGCCTCCGGACGACCGCCGACCTCTCCAAGGTGTCGTCCGGCGGGGAAAGCCGGTTGTCCGACCGATTCCGGTTGCCTAAAATCCACCGGATACGGAGGCGAAACGCATGAACACCCAGCCGCTTCAACCGGACATGGCGTCGGAATCCGCGGCGAATCTCGGTGACTCGTCAATCTTCACGGACTTGCCCCCCGGCGATCATGCGCTGGAGGTGGCAGCCCGACGGGGATTCGGTCCGCTCTCCGCGCAGGCGGATCAGTTCTGGCACGGCAACGCCCGCCCCTGTGTCACCTGCGGACAGCTCGTACTCCGCGACGCCGACGCTTGCGATTCGTGCGGCCAGGAATTGGACGAGGACATGTTGGAGAAAATGCGGGCCCACGCCGGCCCGTGGTTCGTGCTGGAACATGTGCGTCCCTTTCCGGGCGTGAATCTGGACCGCATCATTCGCCAGATCAGCCGAGGGTTGATCACCGAAACCTCCATCGTCCGCGGTCCCTCCACGGATTATCAATGGCGCTTCGCGGTCGAGACTCCGGGGTTATGCCGCTACTTCGGAAAGTGCTGGAACTGCCATGAGCGGACGATGCCGTCGGATACCTATTGTCGACACTGCCTTTCTTCGCTTTCCTTTGAAAAACCACGGACCGTGACCGTCACGCCGCGCACCACAGTCGCCCCAACCGCTGAATCTCCGCAGACCGCTTCCGCCACCGTGATGCCCCCGCATGGCTCATCCGCTGTCGCGGCCCCAACCACCCCGCGTGTCGCCGGGTCGGGTGCCCGACCACTGGCCTCGCCGTTTCCCGTTCCGGCGTCCGGCCCGGCCTTGACCTCCGCCGCCCCGCTCCGCCCCGCCGTCCCTTCTTCGTCGGACCAGCTTCGCGAATTGACGGCGGCGCTGGGCCGCGTGGACCGCGTCATTCATGATCCGCAGTGGGACGAACCGCCGCGCATCGCCGGGATTCGGGCCACCTGGGTCGCCGCCATCCTGCTGACGCTCGTGATCGTCATCCTGCTCTTTCTGGTCGAAACCCGAAACGACCAGATGCCCCCGCCGGGGCCGGGCATGGCCGTTCCTTTCGCGGTGCAGCCGATCAACCCGCACGCCGAGTAGCCCTCCTTTTCCTCCGTCCCGCGCGCCGTCAATAGCCTTCCTCCGTCCTCCGCGTTAATCTGCCACTCGCCTTCCGCGCAGAGTGAACCAGGACCCGGAGTGATTCCGTGCCGACGCGCATGTGGGACCAGATCGACGTCAGGCTCTCGTTGCCCCTACGACTTCGTACCCGGCTCTGGCGGGAGTGGTGTTTCGTGCGCACCGTCGTGCGCCGCGCCTGGGTCCGCCTCATGCTCATGGGCGTGATTCTGGTGGGAGGCGGACTTCTCTTTCAGCGTTATGAACCGGAAAACCATCATTCCCTGCTCCGCGCCACCTATTACACCTGGTGCCTGGTCTTCGGGGAAGCGCCCGAGGAGTTTCCGACATCGCGCGTGCTGCAATCCCTTTTCTTTCTCGTCCCCATTTTGGGATTGACGGTCATCATCGAAGCGATCATCGATCTGGCGACCGTCTTGCGCAACCGTCGTTTGTGTGAAAGGAGTTGGTGCGTCATCATGGCCTCTTCCCTCTCGGATCACATCGTGCTCGTCGGCTTCGGGCGACTGGGCTACCGTACGTTCCACCTGTTGCGGCGGCTGGGCCGGCAGGTCGTGGTGATCGAGCGCGACGCGGACAACCAGTTTCTCGAAGACGTGCGCCGCGACGGTTCCCCCCTGCTCATCGGCGACGCCCGCCGTGAGGCCCTCCTCGAGGACGCCAACATCCGAAAGGCCCGGAGCATCATCCTCGCCACCAACGACGATCTGGCCAACCTGGAGATCGCCCTCGACGCCCGGCGACTGGCCCCCGCCATCCGCGTCGTGGTGCGCCTGTTCGATCAGAATATGGCCGACAAGATTCGCGACGGGTTTAACATTCACATCGCCATGTCGCAGTCGGGGCTGTCCGCGCCGGCCTTCGCCACCGCGGCCATTGAACCGTCGATCATCAACAGCATGGTGGTGGGCAATCAACTGGTGGTGATTCAACGCTGGAGCGTGCGCGAAGGCGGTCCGTTTTGTGACAAGACCGTCGGCGATCTGCTCGTGGAGTTCGGTTGCAGCGTAATTGAACGCCGCTCGCAAAACCAGGCGGGGTGTCTGTTTCCCGACCCGGCCACGCGACTGCTTCCGGGCGATGAGATCCTGGTGCAAGGCGTTTACGATCAACTGCTACGCCTTCGCCGGCAGGGCTAAAAAGAACGCCGCGCCACGTGCCATTGACGTAACCCGCCGGAAATTGCATGATGCTCTGTCGTGGGAAAGTGAGCCGCTTCCGCATGGCGGCCGAGGAGAGAAAAACCGTGATGAACCGCTCGCTTGGCCTGATCGTGGTATTCGGTCTGACCGGCGTGTCCGGCTGCGCGCATCTTTCCGAACAGCGCTTTCTCGCCCGATGGAAGGGCAAACCCGCCCCCGATTTCGCCCTCCAAGATCTGAAAGGGCAGACCGTTCGACTGAGCGACCATCGCGGTAAGCCGGTGGTGGTCGCCTTCTTCGCCTATGGTTGAGGCCCCTGCCGTGCGGAGGCTCCGCACCTCAGCCAATTGACCCAGAAATATCGGCCGCAAGACCTCGTCGTCCTGGCCGTCAATTCCTGGAATGAAGATCACGCCGCGCTGCGCGGGTTCGCCGAAAAGGAGGGACTGGCCCAGCGCCTGCTCCTCGACGGAGAAGGCGTCGCCGGCGAATACGGCGTCACCTCGGTGCCGACGAGTTTCTTTGTGGACCGCTTAGGAACTATCCAGGACGTGGAATTGGGATTCGGCGGCCCCGCGCCGATGGAACGAAGGATCAAGAGTTTGCTCGAAGCTCCACAATAAGGTGCGGCGATCTAACGGACCCCGTCGGCCGTCCACCCTATCGGAACTCCTTCCTGGGCCTCCACCAAACGGTCGCGGAGATTCGCGGGAAGGATCCGGCGAAATTCATCTGCGGATTGCGCCAGAACGGGAAACGTCTTGTAGTGGATGGGAATGATGACGTTGGGTTGCAGGAACTCCGCCGCAACGGCCGCGCCTCGGGCGCCCATGGTGAAACGATCGCCGATGGGCAGGCAACAGATCTTCGGGGCCATGAGCCGGGCCAGCAGCTTCATGTCGCTGAACACTGCGGTATCGCCCGCGTGATACACGGACGCCACGCCGTCGGCCTGAATCACCACGCCGTTGGGCATGCCCCCGTACACCGGCCCCTGCGGAGTCTCCACCGCCGACGAGTGATACGCTTTCGTGAGCGTGAATTCCACCCCCTCGACGAGGATCGTCCCGCCGGTGTTCATCATTTCAAATCGCCCGCCGCCGATCATTCGCTGCATGACCGTACAAAGGTCGTAATTGCCCACCACCACGGGATCGAACTGGCGAACCAGCGCGGGAACGTCACCCACATGATCGGAATGGCCGTGCGTCATCACGATGAAATCGCACCGCGTCGGTGTTTTGGCCTTGGCCGGACAGGCCGGGTTGTCCGCCAGCCAGGGGTCGATGATGACGACCCGACCGTCAGGGAGGATGAGTTGAACCGTCGCGTGACCGAGCCAGGTGATCGAAGCCGTCATGACCAAGTCCTCCCATGCGTCCGCAAACGCTAAGAACTCGCTAGCACAAACTCGGTACTCGCGTATCGCTTGAAAGGGTGCCACTGGCGGCTTGTCCGCCAGTGCTTTGACCAATCCCCATCACGGCATCGCTACGCAATTCTCGAGTTTGCTCTTGACCCCGCACATAGCGTTCCACCTGCTCGCTGCACAACGGTCGCTACCCGGCTCGCCTCGATCTTAAGGCCGCCGCGCCAATGTCCGCCGAAAGCGGTCGCTCGGCACGTGTCACAGGCAAGCGACCCCCGCGTGCTCGAACAGCCGCTTGTTCAGGCCTCGACCATGACCTTGAACCCGCCGTAGAGCATGCGCTTGCAGTCGAAGGGCATCGCCTTCGGGTCCATCATCTTCGCCAGCCGCGGGTCCTTCATCACCTTGGCGTTCACCGCGTCGCGGTGCGCCCGCGATTTGTACACGATCCACGAGAACACCACCGTCTCCCCGCGCTTGAGCTTGATCATCTTCGGAAACGGCACTCCGAACTTCACGTTCAGGTCGTCCCCGATGCACTCCCGGTACTCGATCGCCCCGTGCTCCCGCCAGACCTTGCCGGCCGTCTTGGCTATGGCGAGATAGGCCTTGAGGTTCTTCTTCGGAACGGGCAACACAAATCCGTCGACGTATCGCATGGGAATTCTCCTTTAGTTGCGTATTTAATCAGACCCAGCCCATTTTGGACAGATTGATCGCCCCGCCTTAAATGCATCGACGGTCTCGCGCCGCCGAGGATCGGCCATGGTGGTGCGTACTGTGCTACGACGCCTTGTTGATCTCTTCGTCGGTCCACCCGCGCGCTCGCAACCCGCGAATGAAGTAGTCGGATGGCGGGTGAAACTCAGGCGATGCGGGAAGCGTCATCACATCCGGCACTAGGCCGCGCACCAAGTCGATCCCCGCATCAAGCTTCTGCTTTTTCAATTGGTCGAGCATTCGAGCGCTCATGGCCGTTTTTCCGCCAGGAAGGAGCCCGAGCAGCCCGCAGTCGTAGGCCCGGTGCAGAAGCGGGTTCAGCGCGATTCCATTTCTGGGCTCGTCTGTGCTCGTCGGATCCGACACCGGCACGATATGCGCGGCATCTACGAGCCGCAACGCGACCCCTGTCAGGCAGCAACGGTATCCGTAGGCGCGAAGCACCAGCGGGCGAAAGCGAGCTTCGCGAAATGTCTGAACGACGGAAACTACGCGATACCGCCGCGACTGAGCCGTGTCGGTTTCGCCTGAGTCGATGAACTGACGCTCGTCCTCCAGTTTTGCCTCTACGAGCGTTGACGCGTCCTTGATGTCGTCTCCGCAATCGTAAAGCCGTTCGTACTCCTGCACGTACCACAAGAGATAGTCGGGTTGTACTCCTATGGCGATCTCGTGCCCTTCACGAACCCTGCGTACCTCGGTTGCCATCCCGACCGCGGCGGCCTCTTCAAGCGTGTCTAATGAAATCTGCATGCTTGGTGACTTCCTGCTCGATTCCAAGTGGCGGCGCACATCCCAGAAGGCGAACACCCCTGTTTCCTCGTTCCAGCCGCCGATGACCGTTCGCACGCCCGCCCGCAACACGAACTGGGGTGTTGCCGTCTTTTGAATCCGCCGCTCGCGCGGACGGCCTCGCCCCTTGCCTCCAGGCGTTACAGTCCACAGATGCACTTCAAGCCGGTAAGTGGAGCCTCCAAGGACGACGCTGAGCTTCAGTGGTCGGCGATCAATGCCTGCGATGACAAGGACCGTCGCCCCGGCCATCTCGAGGGCGCCGATGAACTTCTCCGCGAGCTGGCCGAACTTGATTCCCGCCATTCGACTTCACCGCTTTGTCGCCGCTGTCCCTGTGATGACCGAGCAAACCTTCGGATCTGCGAACAACTCTCCTTCGAGGAACCGTACCATCGACCCTCGCATATACTCGTCCTCTTGCTCGAACATGATCCACCGGTGCCCGCGCTGCTCCGCGACGCTCCCTGTTGTATTACTGCCCCCGAAAGGATCGACGATAAGTTTCCTTTTGCCGTCCAGCAGGAAGTCTACAAAAAACTCCGCCAGCTTTGCGGGAAAGCGGGCCGGGTGGGCCTTCGCCCCGAGCGACTTGCACAAACGCAGGTATGCGCTGTTCGATTCGGTATTGGCGATTGTAAGCAAGTTCGAGGGGATCGCGCCGCCGTTGTCCTTGTTGAACTTGTCGGAGATGTCGTGCCCGCTGGGACGCATCTGCGACTTGTATCCATTCTTCAGCAGGTTCTTCATGGCCGCGCTATAGGGTTGCAGGACGCGGCGATTGTCGGCGTTCGGGTACTCGCCCTTGCCAAACCACCAAACTGTGTTCACCGCGTCTTTCACCCGCAACCGGCGGACCGTCACCCATTCAGCTGGGGTTGGCAACCGCGACGGGTTGTACCAGTAGAAGTCCTGCGCCAGTTTGAACATCTTCGAGAGCGCAATCGCAACCTCGAAGTGATACATGCTGCGAACGGGTGCGCCCGGAATCCAAGTGCCGCCAATGTCGAGCACGAAGCTCCCATCGGGTTTGAGTATCCGCTTGATTTCTTCGCAGAACGGCAGAAACCATGCCATGTAGCGTTCGATGGGCTCGTTGCCGTATTCCTTCTGACGCGTCAGCGCAAAGGGCGGACTAGTAAATACAAGGTCCACAGAATCTGAAGGCATTTTCTTCATGCCCGCTAGCGAATCGCCAAGAAAAGCGGCACCCAGCTTGGTGTGGTAGAACGGTTTGACATGGCCGAGGCCGAGGTCCGTAAGCCAGCGAAGTTCGACTTTGGGCTTCCCAAGGGTCAGCATCGCGATCCTCCAGAGGTTTTGCGAATCGTACCCGATCCTAACCAAACACGCATGTTATGGCGCAACATGCAGTTTACCGCGGATCACGCGATCACAACTCCCCGGGTACCTCCATCAGTCAAGGGAGCCAGCGATGGGGCCGAAGTCCCTGGGCATAAATGGATCATTGCTAGTGCACCGCGGTCGTCGCCGGCATGAATTCCGATCACGTCCCTCGTCGCCAATTCTCTTCAACACGCGTCAGGTATTTGGCATGTCGCTCGTGGTCGCGCGCGTCGGCGATCACGCCGGTTACCTACCCCAAAACCACAATCAGGCGCCCTGTCCGTTCCAACTCGGGCAGGGGCGAAAGAGTAGTGCGTAGGGTGCGTCTTTGGCCGCACCTAGTTCCTTCAATCTTCTCACCGCGAAAACAGCTTATCAAAAGCACGAGCCGTCTCAAGAACACCCACCCCGGACCTGCGTGAAAACACGTGCGAATCTCATGTATAACCCCATAAATGACTTCACAGGTGCAGGATTTTTTCGAAAACCTCTTGACCCTAACAAACTACGAATATAGAATCGGCCATAGGCTTCGAACTCGTTTCGACTTCGGGAGACTCCATGCTCCTTCGCCGCGTCGACAATCCCCCCGATCCCTACACCGGAATTCATCAGGAATGGCTCGAAGAACCGCCGCTCGCCGAGGGCTTACGGCAAGGATCGGAAGCTATCCAGGCGCGGGGGTAGTTGGCTATGAAGGGAAGGTGACCACGGGTCCGCGCCGCGGATCTATGCCGCCCGCGCGCCGTCGCGTCAACGGGGCTTCTGGGCGCGGATGGCGAGAATGATGTCCAGGTAGATGCTGTCGATCCGGGTGATGTGGAAACCGGCGCGGCGGACGTTGGCGAGCGTGTCACGATTCATTTCCGTTCCCCAGATTCTCGTCCACAGGGTCATCGCGTCGAGCGCCAAACCCAGCACGAGGTTCCGGCTGCGCACGTGCTCAAACATGAGCAATCGGCCCCCGGGTTTGAGGACCCGGTGGAACTGTCTCAAGGCGCGGACCGGGTCGGGGACGGAGCACAGGGTGCAGGAAGTGACGACCGTATCGAAGGAGGCGTCGGCAAGTGGGAGGCCTTGGGCGTCGGCAAGCAGAAACTCCAGCTTTCCGGGATAGTCCTGGCGGCGTCGCTGCGCGCGGCGGAGCATCTCCGGGTTGATGTCGATGGCCAGGATGTCCTGTCCCGGTGGAAACAATCTGATGTCCAGGCCGGTGCCCACCGCGGCGAAGAGCGTTCGACCGGCGATCTCCCGGAAGATCGCGGCTTTCTGGTGGCCGCGCCGAAGTTGGGAACCTTCGCACACATCGTAAAAACGCGTGCGCAGATTCACGATCCGACAGGCAAGCTTACTCATGGGTCGCGCAGGTTCGCTGAAAACGCCGCTGGCAGGCCGCCGCGTAGGCCGCCATCCATCCGAACATGAGCGCGCCACAAAGCGCCCCGAAGTAACGGGCGAGGGAGGGTATGAACTCGAACCCGGCCATTTCGATCCCTTCCAAAACCATGGGCGAGAACATGGCCACGACCATGGAAGGCGTCATCGTCTCGATGGAACCCAGGAGCGGCGCTAGGAGGAAGGAGAGCCCCATCTGAATCAGCATGGCGAGCCCCATGCCCAGGAACGATAGAAGAAGGGCGCTCCCGGGAAGGCTCTGCGTCACCTGCACGGCGGCGACGGCGAGCCAGCCAATGGCCAGCAGGAACGCGCAGTCCCCAAGTGCGAAGGCGAGTCGTCGCCACCGCTTTCTACGCGGTCGCACGCGGCCCCCAGGCGAAGAACGATCCACCGAAGAACATCATCCAAGACATCATGAGTCCCATCATCCAAGCCATCATCCCCATAAGACTTTTCTCCTTTCCGGATTGACCATTCCACGGATGAGTCATTGGCGCGGCAACGTGGCTCGGCCGCGTCGGCGCCGGCAAGCCCGTGCCAACAAACGAGGTTCAGAGTTTGTGCGGTTCATATCAATCGTGCTGGTGGACGCTGGGCGATTCGGTTTTCGGAACGGTCTCGCGGGGTGGTGGAGCGGGATCATGAGGCCGATCCGCCGACATGGCGTGTCCGCAACACCTATGGGCGCCATGAGGGTGTAAAGTGTGGCATCCCGAAATCGGGAAAACGAGCGAGATGCATGCAGCCAGCAGACCACGGCGTCGAAAAACACGCGCCCGCATGTCGAATCTCCAGTGTGTCTTGAAGGCGGTCAAGTAACAGACGGATGCCCCAACGGGCCCTGCCATGCGACCGCGCGTCCGAATAGTTGGATGAACGAACAGGTTCATCTCTTCCCTTTCGGGGCAGAAGAAATCGTTGCGCTACTTCCTGATCCCGCGGAAGAGAAAACGAGAGGCCGCAAGGGCCGCGTGGCGCCGCATCGAATCGCCCGGGAACGCGAGGCGATTCTCCTAGTGCCGCGTCGCAGCTTATTTTGCGGGTTGCAATCTCTGATGTGGCCCAGCCGCCCTCGGCTGGGGGGCACAGCGGCGGGCCGCTGTGCCACATCCTTAACCCGAAACTCTAGCTGCGACGAAGCACTAGTTCGGTGATCGCTTCAAAGCGATTCGTTTGCGGAGGGCGGAGAAGGTGAAGGCGTTGGCGATGGATTTCTTGTCGGCCCAGGCGCGGCGGGCGGTCATGACCCCGAAGCGCATCTGTAGAAGTTGGTCGCTGTGGTGG
>Ga0214473_10002931_pt1 | contig 20873 bp, 21 predicted proteins | sample RVTome_7_FD_203509 | JGI IMG/M metagenome (GOLD analysis project Ga0214473, IMG submission 203509) | Soil microbial communities from uranium-contaminated site in the Upper Colorado River Basin, Wyoming, United States - RVT98D197 | ecosystem: Environmental > Terrestrial > Soil > Contaminated >... | reverse complement strand
TGTCCTGGGGGGGTCTTGTGGTATAGTCATGCGCCTGTCAGCCGTTCCGTACGACAGGCCTGCGGATGGGGGGCCTGATTAGCCGGGGGCGCTAGCGGGCCTCCACGAGGATACCGAGGATGGAGACGAAGCTCTACGTAGGGAACTTGCCGTACGACAGCACGGAAGATGACTTGCGGGCGATCTTCGCCAAGGCCGGTGCGGTAAAGGCGATCACCGTGGTCCGGGACCGTGATTCCGGGCGTTCACGGGGCTTCGCCTTCGTCGAGATGGAATCCGACGCCGATGCCCAGAAGGCCGTGAGCATGCTCAACGGGACTGATTTCGGCGGCCGGCCCCTGACTGTCAACATCGCCCGTCCACGTGAAGAACGGCCGGGCGGTGGGCAGCGCGGGCCCGGGCGAGACCGGTCTTCGCGCTAGTCGATCGAGCATAGTGCCCCCCGCGCGGGGGGCTGCCAGGATCGCAACTTCGATCCCCCGCCACGCACGAGTGGCGGGGGAGGCTATTTCCGGCGGAAGCAGGATGCGGGAAACGCCCTGGCCTGTGCGCCGTCGCCAGACGGATCAGCGACGTGGCTCCATCCAGAGGCATCTTGGCGGGCCTCAGCCGAGCCCACTATCGCACGTGGGGCTGGAGCTGCCCAACCCCAGAGATATGATCACGCCGAGATTCCGCTTCCCGCGATCGCCTTGGGCCCAGAGGGCAACGCACCGCCGATCCCGGCCCACCCTCTCCTGAAAGGACTCGTCCGGGAAGGCCTGCTCCCAAGCGGGATCGCATCGCTCCGGAGGGTCTGACACGGGGGAAACGTTGTTGGCGGACTCTGTCCAAACCAAAGGGGCGAAGCCGCTCGTTGTTGTCCTGAACAACGATGTCCTGCCTTATCGGATTCCGCTTTTCCGCGCCCTCCACGCTTCCCCCGAATTCCGCTTCCACTTTCTTTTCAGTACCGATCGTGCTTGGGATCGGTCCTGGCAGGTCGAGCGGGACCAACTGGGCTTCCCATTCACCGTCCTGTCTGGTTTTACAATCCGGTTGCGCAAACCGAACTACGGCGAGTGGCGGACGATCTACATCAACCCAACGTTGTGGGCCCACCTGATGCGGCTGCGGCCCGATATCGTCGTAGGATACGAATACTCCGCCCCGGCGCTCACCGCCTTGCTCTACACTCGTGTCCGCCAGGCGGCTTACGTCGAATGGACCGATTGCACACGTCACGCCGAACGCAACCTGACCCGCGGGCAGCGTTGGACTCGCAAACTCATCATCCCCCGCGCCCAGGCCTACCTGGGCACCAGCCGCGCAGCGTGCGACAACCTGATCCACCACGGCGCTCCTGCGGGCGCCGTCTTCGAATCTCCAATGAGTCATGCGGTGGCATGGTTTGAAACCGAGGCCGAACGTGCGCGGAAGGAAATCCCTCCGGATGCACCGCAGCGGATCTTATACGTCGGCCACCTGAACAAGAGGAAGGGCGTAACCGCCCTATTGCAGGCCTTCGCTCTCGCCGTACAGCAGCACCCCCAAGCCCGCCTGGTCCTCATCGGAGATGGTCCGCAGCGCGCGAGCCTGGATGGGCTCGCCCGCCGCCTGGGCGTCCAATCCAGGGTCGACTATGGAGGGTTTGTGGAGCCCAGGCAGTTGCCGGCGACCTACGCCGCCGCCGAAGTCTTCGTGCTGCCGTCCCTTGAAGACACCTTCGGCGTCGTGGTGGTCGAGGCACTGGCGTGCGGCGTGGCGGTCGTTTGCTCCAAGTACGCGGGCGCTTCAAGCCACCTGGTCGATGGAGCGTCGGCGTTCGTCGTAGATCCTGAGGACATTGAGCAGTTGGCGGATCGGATCATCCGGCTGCTGTCGGATGCCGGATTGCGGGCGCGCTTCGCGGCCGAAGGGCATCGCGTCGCCAAGACCTTCGAGGCGAGCGCCGTGGCCGAGCCTTTCAGGGCGGCGGCCCGCGCGGCCCTGGACCGCCTCAAGCGGTGACCGCCCCACCCCTGATCAGCGTCATCATCCCCACCTACAATCGCCCGGCACAACTGACGGCTTGCCTCGGCAGTTTCCTGGGGCAAGACTACCCTACCGGGCGGTGGGAGCTGGTGGTGGTCAACGACGGGGGGACCCCTCCCTGGCCGCACCTGCCGGACGACCTACTTGCCCGTCTTCCTCTCCGCAGAGTCCGCGGGGAGCACCGCGGCCCGGCCGCGGCACGCAATCTCGGGGTCGGTCACGCCAACGGCTCTCTGCTGGCGTTCACCGATGACGACTGCAGGGTGCTTCCGGATTGGCTGGCGCAGTGGGCCCGAGGGTTTTCCGAGAGCCCGTGGCACGCCCTCGCCGGCCGAACGCTCAATCCATTCCACGAGAGCCTCGGAGCCCGGAGCCACCGCTACCTGACCGACTTCCTTTACGAATACATGCGCTTCCCCAACGAGGACGCGTACCTGGTGGTCACCAACAACGCCGCCTACCGCCGGGAAGTCTTCGAATCGCTGGGGGGGTTCGATGAGGCCTTCGCGTTCGCGACCGAAGATCGGGAACTGAGCCATCGTCTGGCCGCAAACCATTTCCGTGCCGGCTACTGGCCGGAGGCGATCGTCTGGCATGACCATCCGTTGACCGCCTGGCAGTCCCTTCGACTGCAGTTCCGCTACGGCCGGGGTGACGAGGATTTCCGACGCGCATTGCTCCGACTGCGGCTTCCGCGGCAGCTGGGCCAGCGGCGACGACCTCAGTTCTACTTGGCCCTGGCCCGGGCCCTGTGGCGCGATCATCAACCCCTGCCAGTTTGGATCCTGGTCGGCCTTTCGCAAGCCGCGCATCGGATGGGATCGGTGCGCGGCAGGCTGCTGCCGCCGGCGAAACGACCACGGTGACCGTTAGACCCTTCCCACCGCCTGTCCCCCGGGAGCCGTCGTCTATGATTCGCGGTCACCTCTTCGCAAACGGCAGGACCCAACGCCGATCCGGCTCGTACCCCGTCTGGATCAGGGTGTCGCCTGCCGCCAGGCTGAAGACCAGACGATCGATCAGGCTGAAACGGGTCCGCCAATCCCCCACCCGGCCCCCGCGACGAAAGCGCGATTCGGATGAGCGGTAGTTGCTGTCGAAGTCCGTTCGCGCCGCGATCTGCTCAGGCAGCTCCGGCTGCCATGGGATTCGGCAGTGATCGAGGAGGCGGGCGATGCCGGAGAGCGGGTCGGCCTTGAGATCCTCGAACCGGATTTCCAGCAGCGCCTCCCCAAGCTCTGGACCGTCGCGTCGGGTGCGCCGAATGGTCTGCTTCCAGGCCCAAGCCGAAGAGGCGATGGACCGTCCGAATGTCTCCCGCCATTTGGGAGCCCAGGTGCGCGCGGCCTGGCGCACGGATACGCTCACATCCCGGCCGTCGCGCAGCACGTGGATAAAGCGGGCGTCGGGTAGGATCTCCTGGATGAGAGGCATCGTCATCACGTGCGAGGGGCTCTTCTCGACCAGGAAGCGATGGCCCGGCCCTAAACTCTTGGCCAGTAGGCTACCGGCAAACCCCCGGACTTCCCGGACCACGTCCTCCCGCTGAAAGGACCTCCCCAACCCCGAGTTACCCGGCGGAAAATGGGCCGGCCCGAACAGGTTCCCGACGCCTTGCTGCATCGTGAACAGCCACGTCTCATAGGCCCCGGCCACCTTCGGGTGCGAGCTCAGGATGTCATAGACCCACGTCGTTCCCGAACGCGCCGCTCCGACCACGAAGATCGGGCCGGATTCAAGCCTGGCCAGCGGATCCTCCTGCGTCATTCGGGGTTTCCTCCGACCGCAATCGTCGTCCGCCACGGGCCCCAGGACCCTGGCACGATGCCCCAAGGGTGTCGGCGATCCACCGATCGATTGTACAGCGGGTCATCCCTTGCGCCGTCGTTCCTCTCGCTCGGCGCGCCGATCCCGGGGCGCCCGACGCTGATGCTTGAGGCGCTCGGTTGCGCGTGTCGGGCCACTCCATCGCTGAAGGAACCTCGCATCGGTCCCGCAGGGTCGTCTGGTATACTCCCAAGCGACCCACGGTGGCCGGCGCGATCTCCGCATCTGTTGCCGACGGTGGAGGTGAAAAGGCCACCCTCCGAACGGCTTCCGCGAAATCCCGAGGTCCCCCGGCTTGGCGATGCGGTCTCACGTCCGACAAACGCAACATCGCCCGCGGGAGACCTCCGACGCCCGTGTCAGCGTCGTCATTCCTACGTACAATTCACGAGCCTATCTGCTGCAGGCGATCGAGAGCGCCCTGGATCAGACCCTGCCGCCGGCCGAAGTCATCGTGGTGGACGATGGCTCTACGGACGGGACCTCAGACCTACTGGCCCCCTTCCTCAAACGGATCCGCTACCAGCGCCAGCCGAACCTTGGCGTCTCCGCCGCTCGCAATGCCGGTCTCGCCATGGCCACAGGTGAGTTCGTGGCCTTCCTCGACGCCGACGACTTCTACCTTCCCGGCAAGTTGGCCTCCCAAGTTGAGATTCTTCAATCCGGGCTGCGGCTGGCCTTCGTCCACAGCGGTTGGCGCCTGGTCGATGCGCAAGGTCGCCCCTTGAGGGATGTCGAACCGTGGTGGGAAGCCCCGAAACTCGACCTCCTGGCGTGGCTGCGGTGGAAGCCGGCCTTTCCGGGCGCTCTGCTCTTTCGTCGCGGGCCCTTGGCGCGTGCTGGGGGATTCAATCCAAAGCTGAAACACGCCGAGGACGTAGACCTGATGTTGCGTTTGGGGCTCCTCGGCTGCAAGTCCGTTTGGCTTCGGGAGCCCACCGTCTGCTACCGACAGCACAGCAGGAATGCGAGCCACGCCAAGCTGGCCCAGGCGACCGGTATCGTCGAGGTTCTGACCGCCTTCTATTCCCGACGCGATCTGCCCAGGGTTGTGCGCCGGAAGGAAGCGGCGGTGTGGTACTCCACGTACGTGTGGGCCGCGTGGGGGTTGTACCGCGAGGGTCTCTTCCAACAGGCGGAGGAGTACCTGCAGCGATCGCTGACCCATGCAAAAGGTGTGCGAGGGATCGCTGCTCTCGAATGGGCGGGCGCGTTTTCCCGTTTTGCCACACGCGAGGGCGGGGACGCAGCCACCTTGACGGCGGCCATCCCCGTACTCCTGAAGGCTGCCCCGATGGAAGCCGCCCTCACTCCCATCGTTGAGACAGCCTTGAGATTCCGCTTCGAGGCCCTGGATGGCTTCTTCTCCGGAGGGAATATCCCCGACACGGCCGACCTGGCGGACTATCGAACCCTGACGCCTCGCCAGGTGGTCAAGACGGCTCAGTCGGCTCTGGTTTCCGCCGCCTCTCCTGTCGGAGTGTCCCGGGTGGCGCAGTTGTGGGAGAAGGTGATGGGCGCCGGCTTGGTGCCGCGTTCCGCCGGGCATGAGGTGACCACCCTTTATCTGACCCTCTTCTCCCGTTCTTTGTTCACCCGACAGTGGCGGGCCGCAACGGAAGCAGGTTGGCGCGCGGTGCGTGTCGGACTGCACCCGCGAGCGCTGCCGGCTTGGGGGCGATTTTTCCGTTCGGCCATCCTGCATCTCCTCTACCGCTCATCGGGTGAGGGTGCTGCAGCCGCGGTTTGGGGGAGCGCCAGGCCACAAGATCGCCGAGCCGCGGTTCCCCGATGATCCGTCGCAGGGCACATTCACGCGTGCAACGGCAGGTGGAGGGGGCGAGCCTGAGCTCTTTTGCGGCGAACGCCCGCTGGGCCATCTCCCTGCTCTGGTCGACAGACCGCATTCTCCTCCTGGGCGTCATTGGAACGGCGCTTTTGCAGAGCTTCATGCCCGCCGCCCAAGCCCTGGCCTCACGCGGCCTGATTAATGCCGTCGTGGCCGCCCTCCCACCCGCGGGCCTTTGGACACCCTCGCTTTGGGTTTGGCTTGGGGTCAGCCTAGGTCTGGCCCTTGTCCAGGGGACCCTCGGCCTGACCAATAGTCTCTGGAGCCAATTGCTTTCCGGGAAGCTGGACCTGAGACTGACGACCGACATCCTGACGCACGCCGCCAAACTCGACCTTGCGTTCTTCGAAGACCCCCGCTATCAGGACACTCTCGAAAGGGCTCAGCAGAACCCGTCGAGCCATGTCTTTTCGTTCGTGGACAATGCTCTCTCGGCCGCCACCAACATCACCCAGGCAGTCTCTCTGATCGCCATTCTGCTGGTCCTCGAGCCGTGGACGGCCGTGGTGCTGATACCGGTCCTCGTGCCGTATCTCATCAGCCAGTGGCGCCTGGCAAAAGTCAAGTACCAAGCTCAGCATGGGCGAGCTACAAAGCGTCGGTGGACCCGCTACTTCATCGGGCGACTGACGAACCGGGGGGCGATTCCCGAGGTCAAGCTGCTGGATCTGGCGCCCCTTCTCATCTCCAACTACCGGGCCCTGGCCGAGGAGTTCCTGGCGCAGGACAACAGCCTTTACCTGCGGAGGTTTTGGGGCGCTGTGCTCTTTGTTGTCGCATCCCTGGGGGGATTGTATGTCCTCTTTTCGCGGATCATCGCCCGTGTGCTCGCCGGGGTCCTGACCCTGGGCGACGTGGGGCTGTATGGCGGCGCTATGCTTCGCCTGCGGGGCGCTCTGGACAGCGCCGTCTCCTCGCTGAGCGGCGCGGTGGCGGAGACTCTGTTTGCATCCGACCTGGCGGAGTTTCTCAATACACCGCCAAGCATCGTCGCCTCCGGTGGGACGACGCCGAAGGCGCCGCGCGGCGAGGTTAAGGTCGAAGGCATTAGCTTCACCTACCCTGGATCCAGCCAGCCTGTCCTGATGGACCTCAGCCTGAATATCCGGGCCGGCGAGACGGTCGCCCTGGTTGGCGAAAACGGGGCTGGGAAGACGACCTTGGTGAAACTGCTGGCCCGCTTGTACGAGCCCGACCAGGGCCGAATCCTGTTCGATGGGACCGACTTGCGAGAACTCGCCTTGTCCTACCTCCATGGCCAGGTGGCGTTCGTCTTCCAGGACTTCAACCGCTACGAGGCCACCGCCGCCGAGAATATCGCCTACGGCGATTGGCGCACCCTGATGCCCGACCGGGAGGCGATCGAGCGGGTGGCCCGGCTGGCGGACGTGGATAACCTGATCCGCTCCATGCCGCAGGGCTACGACACTCTCTTGGGCCGGATGTTCGGAAAACACGATCTCTCGGGCGGACAGTGGCAGAAGCTCGCCTTTGCCCGGGCTCTGGCGCGCCCGGCGTCGCTCCTGATCCTGGACGAGCCCACATCGAATCTCGACGCGCGGGCTGAATACGACATATTCTCCCGCTTCCGGGAGCTGGCTCAAGGTCGAACGACGATTCTCATTTCCCATCGCTTCACAACCGTCGGTATGGCTGACCGGATCATGGTCCTGGGTAACGGAAGCATCGTCGAACAAGGTACACACGCGGAATTGCTGGCCCACCAGGGCCACTACGCGGCGCTGTACGGCCTTCACCGATTGCAGTGGAAGATGCCAAACGAACCGGACCCGAACGCGAAATGAGACGGTCGGCTGGATAGCCCCTGACCTCTCCGACATCTGACCGCATCAACTCGAAATCGGGATCTCTCCCTGTTCTGACGGCCGCAGGAGATCGTTCGCAAGATGCCCCAACCTTCAGCTCGACACGACGTAGCAACTGGATCGGGGACCGTCACCACCCAGCTCCAGCCCAGGATGCTGATGGTGTGCGGTCATCCGCGCTCCGGGACCACCATGCTCACCAGGCTGCTGTCTTCACACCCCGACATTGATTTGACCTTTGAGCTCCATAACTTCATGGGAGTGGGAAGATCGCCCTGGCAGCATCTCGGGCTTCTCCGCAGGAACAACCGCTGGAGGCTCCCACCCTTCCGGATTCGAGGAGCTCGGCGAGGGTCGCGCCGCCGCCTCCTGGGCGCAATCCTTTTCACCCGCTACGTGCTGGGCCTTTTCTGGCAGAGACGCAACCCGATTGATCTCGACAGTATGCGGCGCGTCCTACGTGGCATCTTCCCCCGGGCGCAGGTCCTGGGGGACAAGTACCCACGCTACGTCTTTCATTTGGACAGATTTGCGGCCGTGCCCGATCTCTTGATCGTTGTGATCTTCCGCGAAGCGCGCGATGTGGTCCGTTCCGCCATCGAGAAATCGAAGAAGAGCTGGCGACGGACATCCTACGGAAGGCGTTTTGCCAGCCCGACGTCCGCCGCCAAGTCCTGGGTCAGAGCCATCGAGAGCATGGAGCGAAACCGGGAACGCATCCATGTCATTCGATATGAGGACTTGGTGCGCCAACCCGAAGCGGTCCTGCGTGACCTCGGCCGGTACTTGGAAGTGGACCCAGAAGGGTTCAAGTCCAGCATCATCAAACAGGATCGGGTGGGTAAGCACAAGAAGGGCTTGTCCGACGCCGACCAGGCCACCGTTGTGCAGGTGGCCGGGGAGGCGATGAGGCGGCAGGGCTATCTATAGCCGGCCGAACGGGGCAGGCCCCGTGGCCGGTTGAGACGGGAGAGCGTGAGTATGGGAGAGGGAAGGACGAATCGCTCTGCGCCCAGGGTGGCGATCGTCTGCGGCCACCAACGGTCTGGGACCACCGTCCTGCGCGAGATATTGAACACGCATCCCGAGGTCATGGTCACGTTGGAGTTCCGCAACTTCTCACACCTCGGAGCCCATCTGCCCCGCTACTTATCAAGGGTCCTGTGGCGCAAGTGGAGGCTGGATCTGGTGGGCCTGACGCACGGAGCGCCTCGCTGGAGGCGCTTAGCGGATGGTGGCGCGTTCGTGTTCTTGTACGCCCTCGGCATCCTCCTACACAGCTCTGGAGGCAGGGTTACTTTGAAGTCGATCCGCTCCACCCTGCACACGATCCTCCCCTGGGCCGGAGTCGTCGGCGACAAATACCCGGGGTACATCTACAGGTTGGATCGCCTGGCTGCTCATCCTGATCTCAAGCCCATCGTGATCTTTCGCGACTGTCGCGATGTGGTCACCTCGACGATAGAAATGGCACGGACGGAGTGGAAAGGCAGCCGGTTCGTCGAGAGGCTCGATACCCCCCAAAAAGTCGCCCGCCGGTGGGTCGAGGCTGTTGCCCTCCAGGAGAGGAACGCCTCCCGGATCTTCGCCGTGCGGTATGAGGATCTCGTGACCCAGCCTGAGCCGGTCTTGGAACGCCTGGGATCGTTTCTTGAGATCGACCCGTCCGGCTTCCGCCGGGATTCTCTCCGATCGCTCAGTATTGGACGATATCGGCGGTCCTTGACGACGGAGGACTTGCAGGCCATCAAGGATGTTGCCGGAGACACGATGCTGCGGTTGGGGTATATCTGAGCCCCGACTCGCCACGCGCGCCGCTCCCCGCCCCCGATGGCCCCACGCCTACAGGAACGGACCTTAGGCACCCCGCCTCTGGCCCGGCCCATCCGCCTTTGACCTCAGGATTGCCGAGAGGTGCTGTGCTGGGTGGGTTCTTCGTTTCGATCCCGTTCAGGCGATGCTAAACGAGGGACTTCTCTCCTGCTCCCAACGATCGCCCCAATGGGCTTCCCAGTCGCTCAGACTGCGGGGCGGGTACGGCCGCGCACGTACTGACGGTACGTGTCCGAGACGACAAGGAACCCTTCGTCGACCAGCTGATCAACGGATTGCAGCCTGCTCGCTGTTGGCTGTTTCAGCATCCACCGGGGGCCTCGCGACTCAACGACACGTAGCATGACGCGGAACTCCAGCGAGTTCTGCCAGTACTGCCCCCCGCGGACAGCTTCTTCGCACCGCGCACGGAATCCCCGGTCAAAAGGGTAGTGGAGGAGTGCAGCGCTGAGATCGGCGATGTGCGCTCCCCGACTGTGGTGGGCCCCATTCAGCCTAGTCCCTGTCGAGGGGCGGATCAGGACGTGCTTGGTAAGCAGCCGGTCGACGTCGAACGCGACCTTCTTGATTCCCCCCTTACACGGCTTGATTTCGGGAGAGCTGACACGGTTCAGCGTGAAGGACCTCAACGCCCCTGGCCGCGTCAGCATGGAGTGGTCGTACCATACGCACTGGGAGCGCAGATCCTCTCCGCTTTCCGGCCACTCCACCAGAGGTCGGTCCGAGAATAGATCTATGCTCTGGCATACCACCCCGGAGAAGCCGTTAGCGTTCAAGTAGCTCAGGAACGAGCCCAGATCGATCTGCCGTGATTCGGGGTAATCGAAGTACTCATCGATGTCTGCAACGAGGCACCATCCCTCCCGGCCGAATCCGGTGGTCAACCACATCTTGATGGGGATCTGGTAGGCCCTGTAATCCAGCCGGCAGTTCAGGATCGAGACCCGGTCGTCGGATTGACACGCCTTCTCGACAGTCCGGTCGGTGGAGCCATTGTCCACAAGGACAATGTGCTGGGCCCCGAGTTTGAGGTAGTAGTCGAGGAAGGCGGAGACGCGCGCCTCGCTGTTCCTGACGAGACACACCACAACGAGGTCGTCGGAGGTCGCGGAGATGGCCGTCGCGCGTTTGACCCATCCCACATTCAAAGGGACGAATCGCGAAAGCCATTCATCTCGGGCAATGCGCAAGCTGCGGCGCCAGCGAGCGAGTCGGCCCATGACGGTCACTCCCTACCGCGGGAGAGCCACCCGGTAGACCGCTCGCTTGCCGTCCCGGTCCGAGGTGAAGTACGCGTTTCGGCCTGAATGGTCAATGCGGGGGTGGGGATGAGCGTCCTGACTCCTCCAGCTGGTCAGGTGGGCGGTGAGCGGCGTCCAGGTGATCTGCCTATCACCCCAGTCCACGTCGACGAGGCTGAGCCAGGGGCCATAGAGCGCGCCCGCGGTTCTTGACGGGCGGTAGTATCCGTCCGTGACCAGGCTATGCGACGTCGCCGCATGGTAATGGCCGTATTGGTTCCATCCATCGGGCAAGGGAATCTCCACCGGCTTGCCGCCTGGGATCCGTATACTGCCGATGAAATCCAGGCCGTCCTCGTACCGGCCATGGTAATGTACGGAATCCCCATCGGGCGACCAGAATTCATGGCAGACCCAGTCGCGGCGGTCCCTGCCATCAGCCTCCGTCCTAAGGGGTGTGTGCCGGCGGCCATCCCAAAGCCACATGCGGCGAACCCCACTGTGCCGACCCCATTCGTGATTGTAGAGGATCCAATCGGGATTCACAGGGGAGAATTGGACGTGGGTGACCCACGACTGGGGAATCGCTTCGCATGCCAGCTCGCGGCCGTCGGCGGTACTGTAAACACGCAAGTAAGAGAAGAGGTTCTCCTGGCGCACACGCCTGGCCACCCCATAGGTGGGTTGACCTCGCAACCGCTTATGCCCATCCAACGCACGTGCGTCGACTGTCGGAACACACAATCGTGTACCGTCCATCGACACGTGGGTATAGGCGGTCATCTGGTCCGCTGGCAGTGTGGCTAGAATCTTCCTCTCACCGCTCGGACGTGCCTGCAGGATCTCGCGCCCTTGAATGTAGTAGACCGTCCCACTCTCGGCGTGCAGGCTCGGGCTGGCCATCCCCAGCCCGCGGTAGGGCGACCCGGTGAAATAGACGTAGGATTTGAGCGTTCCACCTCGGTTGTCGCTGAGCTGCTGTTCCCGTCCGCTCGAGAGATTTCGCAGGAACAGGTTGGGGTCGCCCGTCCGATCGCTCAGGAAGACGAGATGGGTCTCGTCCAGGAACAGGCTGGGAGTAGTGAAGTAGAGCAGCTGTTCGTTGGCTTTGCGGTCAGCCGTCACCCTCTCGGGCGGAAGGAGCTCCACGCTCGCCCCGACCACCGGAGCACCCGAACGGACGCGAATCCTGGGAAGGGACCGGACCCTCCGAAGATAGGGCCTCTGGATGAAGCTGATGGCCTCACCGAGGAGACGTGAGACCTTTCGACGCAGGGATCTAGGCAACGTCCGACTCCTGTGCACTATCCAGCCGCCCTCGGAACCAGGCTGAGGCCATGGGTTACTTGCGCGGCGGGTGCCCCCAATGAGGGAGCTCGAACGTTCGAAGGCCGGATCCCTCCGCTCCTGCGCACGGGCGATCACGAGCGGAGGATCAGGAATCCTACCGCAACGCGGCAGGCGGCGGGCTGGACGCCTCATGGAGAGGCGAGATGTACCTCTGGCCTCTCTTCCCCCCGTCTGAACCGGTCCTCGACCCTTCCATACTCCAACCTCCGGCCGACAGACGACGACAGAAGGACGGATCCCACCTGCGCCGCGCGAGACGGGCCCGGGTCCCGATGGCCCTTCGCGTGCTCTTCCTTAGTATTCGATCTCCCATACGTGGCCCGTACGAGGAACTGGGCTACACTCCCTCCGGCAAGCATCTCCTAAGAACGTTACCGGCTCCCAGGGCAGAAACGCGAGCGCCCCGATTGAGCCTTTCGATGGAGACCGCCTCACAATGACGACAACCGCGATCCAGGACGAATACTCCGACGATGTCAGCCATTGTTACGGTTGCGGCAGGCTGAACCAGGACGGCCTCCACATCCGAAGCTTCTGGGACGGGGCCGAGGCGAAGGCGAAGTTCACCCCCTCGGCTCATCACACGGCAATCCCTGGGTTTGTCTACGGCGGACTTCTGGCATCGCTGGTCGACTGCCACGCCACCGGGACGGCGGCGGCGGCGGCCCGTCAGGCCCGTGCTGACGCCGGCCCATCCGGGCCGCCGCCGCGTTTTGTGACGGCCTCGCTCCAGGTCGACTACCTCCGCCCCACCCCCCTAGGCCTCCCCCTCGCCCTCAGCGCCCGGCCGACGGAGATCCGGGGCCGGAAGATCGTGGTGGAGGTGGAACTGACGGCGGGAGATCAGGTTTGCGTTCGCGGGCGAGTCGTCGCGGTCGAGATGCCCGACGAGCTGTTGGGCCGCACCGTCGCTCCGTCGCTCGACGATTGAGCCCTGCGGCCCTATTGCGTTCAGATACACGTGAGACGGCACCGCCTCGGGTCCTTCGAATGGACCCCAGTGTTCGTCGCACCCCTTGCCCCGTGCCCCTCCACTGCGTGAGTGGGTCCTGCAAGAGAGGCAGGCGTGAAGGGGAGCGGAGTTGACCTAGAGGGGGAGGGGTGAGGGGCGAAGGCCGGTCGACACACATGCGGATGTTCAGGGCAAGCACAATGAGCCGCCTGTCCCACGTGTAGTGGACGGACCGCACCCTTGCCGTCGTGTGGCGCTGCGCGACAATAGGTGGTTGTAGGGCTCCCTCGGGTGCCCATCATCCGAACGCGTGATCGGGCCTGGAGAAACGCAATGCCCAGTCAGGAGCAGGAACGGTTGCGGCGGCTGCGCGACCAGCAGCTTCGAGCTCGTGACCCCCTGAGCAAGCAGCGCCGGATGGACAAGGAGATCTCTCAGAAACGGCGCCGTATGCGCGAGACGTTCTCCTTTGGAGGGATGTGGAGAGATCTTCCCCATCGGCTCCGAGGGGCCTTTGTGGGGGGCCTGATCGGCCTGGGGGTCCTGCTGGTCGCCCCCTCGCTGATCGCAGCCCCTTGGGGGCTATGCCTCGGTGGGTTCGCTCTTCCGTTTGCAGCTCTGGTCGGATTCCTCCTCGGTCGATACGATGACTCCATGGACGACATCAAGAAGGATTTGCATTGACCGAAGGCGTCGCGAGTCGAGGTCGCTTGAAGGATCGGTAATGGCGGCCCGCCGGCGAGATCCATGCCACGAGCCGGCCAGAGGTGCGAGACGTGAGATCGCCGGGCTCGGCACGTTTCTAACAGGCAAGAGACACGAGGCGCGACGTTGAGCGAAGCCTCCCATCTGGCCGATGCCCTACTGGGCCTGTATTCAGCCCCCGACCACGGATGGTTCGTCCCGATCACAGTGTCTACGGCCGGGCTGGAACCGGAACAGGCAGCACGCGTTCCGTCCCCTCGCTTCAACAGTGTCTGGGGCACCGTTAACCATGTTCGGTTCTGGCAAGAGTACGGCTTCTTTCGACTGCAGGGACAGGAAGTCGACCGCGTCGCCCTGGGGGCCGATGACGGTTGGCCGCCCCCGCCGGAGTTGCCCGCTCGGGCTGCCTGGGAGACCGACCTGCAACGCGCGCTCGACTCCAATCGCTCGCTGGCCGATCTGGTGGCCGCCTTCCGCGACTCGGATCTGGGGGAGCCGTATGCCTCCGGTCGTCCCGCGCGATACCAGTTGATTCAGGGCATCATCGCCCACAACAGCTACCATTCCTGCGAGATCATCAGCATCCGCCACATGCTCGGGCTGTGGCTCGAGCGGACCTGAACTTCACCACTCCCGCGACCCCGCCGGGTGGGCCACCGGCCTCACGCCGAGATCGCTCGAGGCGACGGGACGATGTCTGTCGGCCGTCTGAAACGCTCTGAGATCACCCGCTGGCTCCGCTTGAGGACGGCGCTATGGCCCCGCAGGCCATTGGACGTCCAACGGCGTGAAATGGCGGATATCCTCAGCGATGAAGAGTTCAACGCCGTGTTTGTCAGCCGCGACCGCGCCGGGCACCTGACGGGATTCCTGGAGGCCAGCCTGCGGTTGAGTGCGGAGGGCTGTCACACCAGCCCGATCGGTTACGTCGAAGGATGGTATGTCGTCCCGGGACAGCGTCGCCATGGGGTCGGCGGCGCGCTGCTAGCACGCGCCGAAGCCTGGGCGGCGGACCGTGGCTGTCGGGAGATGGCTTCCGACGTGGATATGGAAGACGGGGCTGGCCGGGCCGCCCATCGCGACCTGGGTTACGAGGAGACTTCCCGCCTGGCCCATTTCCGCAAGGCCCTGCCAGACGGCGTAGCGCGGCATCGGTGAGCATGCCTCCGGGGGCTCTTCCCAGCGGAACACTCGAGGAGTCCCCATGGCAGCGCGGATCAAAGGGCGAGGCATTCGAGTCCCAGACCGGATCGCCTCGGCCCAACATGATTCAACGCCTAATCCAGCGGCTCGCGGCGACGCCGGTCGCCTCCATCGTCCTTGCCGCCTTGCTCCATCGAGTCGATCGTTCCTTCCTGTGGGCCTCACGCGGACGGGCCACGGCCACATCCTGGCTGTCCGGCCTCCCGGTGGTGGTCCTGACCACTATCGGTGCGCGTTCCCGCCGACCGCGCTCGGTCCCGCTGGTCGGTCTCTTCCAGGGCGGCGAGGTGGTGGTGGTGGCCTCGAACTTCGGCAGCCGCCGCCATCCGTCGTGGTGCCTGAACCTGCGCGCTTTCCCTGAGGCGGTCCTGACGCATAGGGGCCGCGCCTTCAACGTCCGGGCGCGGGAGGCTGCCGGCGAAGAGTATGACCGCTGTTGGGCGATGGCTTTGAAGCGCTATGCCGGTTTCCAGGCATATGCCCGTCGATCACGCGGACGGCGGATTCCCGTTGTACTCCTCCGCCTGGAGGGAGCCATGCAGGGAGTGGAAGCTCTACTTCCCTCAAACGTCTAGCTCTCCACCGCGCTTTCGTTCGCGCCCCGAGAGTTGTCCGTCAGCCACCGCAAGTAGTCTGGCGACGCACCCGACATCGTCCACCGGGCGATTTCCGGCAGGCTGTAGCTGTGGTTGAGTCGCAGGTAAGCCTCGACCTGCTCATAACGGGCGAGGGACGTCTTGATCAAGAGCAGCTGCTCGTCCTGCCGCTCGAGGCGGCCCTCCCACATGTAGTGACTGTTGACCGCCGCGATCTGGACGCATGCCGCCAGTCCCTGGCGGATCAGGTCGTCCGCCAGCCGGTCGGCCTCCGCCGCATCGCTCGTCGTGGTCATGACGAGGCAGCCTTCCAGCGGGGTAACCATCGATCACCTCCAGCCGCTCAATCTTCCCCGCCTTCTCGGAGGCGGCGTCCGAACTGCGCAGGGCGCGAGGGCGAGGGGACGGTCAGGTCCTTCACATCGTGGGCCAGCCTAAGCCGCTCCCCAGTGGTGTAGAGAAAGGTGAAGCGACGCCAGCGCTTGGCTCGGATCGGCTGAGCCAGCGCCCGCAGCGGTCCTAGCTGCAGCCGGTAGTAGGGCTCGCCGCTGCGCGGATGGTCGGCTTCCTCGCGCAGCAACTCGCCCCGCGTCGTGAGCTCGTAACCCCGGACGGGGGCGATGGTCCGAACACACCAGCTTTCTTCGCCGAACGGAGCACCCTGGAAGAAAGCCAACCAGTCGACGCGCATGGTGCCGGGCGCATGGGCCAGCGGGATTCTGTACCATCCCAGCACCCGCGCGATCTCGAGATCGCGTGGAGACTTAACGAAGGCGACGAGGATCAGGTCATCGTCCTGCAGATCGTCCATGCTGTCCCCCTGGCCGCCCGTGCGGGCGGCGCCGACCGTCCGGACTACATCGCCAGGCCCACTCGCCGGTTGAAGCCCTCGATGAGCGCGTCAATCTCCGGCACTTGGTGCTGAACTCCCGACCAGTAATCCGGATCCTCGCGTTGGGCCAGGATCTCCTCGTACGTCTTTCCTTGCTGCTCGACCCAGGTGAAGTACTTGAGGTTGTGGACGCGCCGGCGGTCGCTTTGGCTCAACTCCAGCATGGAGTCGGTCGAGGCGCCAAGCAGGTACCGGGCGAAATGGGCCGACGCGGCGGCCTCGGTGTACTCTCCGTGCTCGGACCGCATCTCTTCGAGACGGCTGCCGTAAAGCTCCATCGAGTCGGTCAGGACCGTGAGGACAAGGTCTTTGGGGCCCAGCTCATAGTGCCGGGCGAACTTGATCGCCGAGAGCAAGTTGGCGATGCCGGAGAACCCCAGCAGGTCCATCTTCCCCACCAGCGCCTCGGGAACCCCTCGTCGGCTCAAATGGGCTCGACCCACCGGCTCATTGAACAGACGCGCAAGGTGAACCACCGCCGCATCGTCGATGGCCGCCACCAGGTCCGTGTTCATGACATTGTGGATCCAGGGCACGTGCTTATCCCCGATGCCTTCGATGCGATGGGCGCCGAAGCCGTTCTCGAGCAGGGTTGGGCACTGCAGCGCCTCGGCCGCTCCGATCTTGCTTCCCGGGAAGGCCTGCTTCAGGTAGTCGCCGCAGGCGATGGTCCCTGCCGACCCGGTCGTCACAATGACCCCCCGGTAATCGCCTCCGGCGCGGAGCTCATGCTCGATCACTTCCTGCATGGCGTGCCCGGTCACTTCGTAGTGCCAGAGGTAGTTCCCGAACTCCTCGAACTGGTTGAAGATCATGAGGTCCTGCCCCGAGCGGCGGAGCTCCCAGCATTTGTCGAAGATCTCCTTGACGTTGGATTCCGATCCCGGGGTCTTGATCACCTCCCCGGCGACTTTGGACAGCCACTCGAAGCGTTCTTTGCTCATCCCTTCCGGCAGGATGGCGATCGACTGGCACCCCATCAGAGCGGAATCGTATGCACCGCCGCGGCAGTAGTTGCCGGTGGATGGCCAGACGGCCTTCTGCGTCGAGGGATCGAACTGGCCCGTGACCAGGCGGGGCACCAGGCAGCCAAACGCCGCGCCGACCTTGTGGGCACCGGTCGGGAACCACTTGCCGACCACCGCTACAATGCGGGCATCCACTCCCGTCAGGCTGGAGGGAAATTCCAGGTAGTTCACTCCTCCGAACCCGCCCCCTAGCGCCTTGGGTTCATTCTTCCAGGTGATGCGGAACAAGTTGAGGGGGTTGACGTCCCACAGCCCCACTCCGGTCAGCTTGGAGCGAATCGAGGCCGGGATGAGGGAGGGGTCTTTCATCTGGGCGAACGTCGGGATGACAATGCCCCGTTCGCGCACGCGTTGCGCCGCCTTCTCCAGGCGGTCGGCGATGACGGTTAGATCGATCATGGCTTGGTTCTGGCTCCTGTTGGATTCCTTGGCGGAGTCGGCGGCCCGGAACGCAAGACGTACAGGGGGCGGCCCTTCACCTCGTCGTAGACACGTCCCAGATACTCGCCCAGCAGCCCGAGGGAAATCAGCTGGATTCCGCCAAGGAAAAGCACGGCAATCAGCGTCGTCGCCTGGCCCAGGAAGGCCTGGCTCCCGCCGAGCCGCAAGGCGATCACGGCCAGGATGCCCGCCGCGCTCACCGCGGCGCACAGGAATCCCAGATAGGTGGCGATCTGAAGAGGGAAGTAGGAGAAGCTGGTGACGGCGTTCAGCGCCAGGCGGAACATCTTACGGAAGGGATACTTGGTCACGCCGGCAAAGCGCGCCGCCCGCTTGTACGGGACGCCTGTCTGATGGAAGCCCACCCAGGCGGCCATCCCGCGCAGGAACCGGTGGCGCTCCCGCATCTGGGAAAGCGTATCCACGACGCGCCGGTCCAGCAGCCGGAAATCGCCGGTGTCGACCGGGATCTTCACGTCGGTGATCCGGTAGATCAGGCGGTAGAAGAGCGAAGCGGTCACCGTCTTGAACCAAGACTCGCCCTCGCGTTCCGTACGAACAGCGTATGCCACCTCGTATCCCTTCCGCCACTGCTTCACCAGTTCAAGAATGACTTCGGGAGGGTCCTGAAGATCGGCGTCGATGATGATCACCGCCTGGCCGCGGGCATGGTCGAGTCCGGCCGTGACGGCGATTTGATGCCCGAAATTGCGGGCGAAAAGGAGCGGCCGCACTCGCCGATCGCGTCGGGCGAGCTCGGCCATCGCCTGATCCGAGCCGTCCGTGCTCCCGTCGTCGACCAGGATCAGTTCCCACGGCTCGCCGATCCCCTCCATCGTCGCTCGCAGCCGGCGATAGAACTCGGAGAGCGACTCGCGCTCATTGAACACAGGCGCCACAACGGATAGGCGTGGTGCCTTGGGAGCCCGAGGGGCGCGAGCAGCCATCATCCGCCCTCCTTCCTGCTAGGCGAGGATTCTCTGCAAAGCCTCGAGACGAGGCTCGATGATCTTGGCTTCACCGGCGGCTTGCATCGCCGCCCGGGTGTCCTTCAAACCGCTGCCAGTGAGCATGACCACAATCCCATCCTCAGGTCCAACCATACCGGCGCCGGCCGCTTTCACAATCCCGGCATAGGCCGCGGCGGCGGCCGGCTCGGAAAAGACCGCCTCGCGCCTACCAAGGGCGGCGATCGCCTCCAGGATTTCGGCGTCGGTCACGGTCAGGTAGGCGCCGCCGGTCTGAGTCGCGGCCCGCAGGGCCCGCAGGCCGTCGCGCGGCATGTCGACCGAGATGCTGTCGGCCAGAGTGTCGGCGCGGACGGGTTCGATCGACTCGCTGCCTCGGGCGAAGGCGTTCGCCACGGCGGCCGACCCCGTCGATTGGATCCCGAACAGCCGCGGCACCTGCGCGATCCAACCCAGTTCGTACAGCTCGCGAAATCCCTTGTGCAACCCCGAGATGATGTTGCCATCGCCGACGGAGACGAAGACAGCGTCAGGGGCGGACCATTGTAGGGGCGAAGCACCCCTCGCTCCGCTCGGGACGATGTGCTTCGCCCCTACGGCCGGCGTCTCCGTCACCGTCAACTGCTCGCAGATTTCATACGCCGCCGTCTTCTTGCCTTCGGCGGTAAACGGATTGTATCCAGTGTTGCGGCAATACCAGCCGAAGGCTTGCGCCGCCTCCAGCGTCAGGTCGAAGGCCTGATCGTACGTCCCGTCCACCAGGACGACACGGGCGCCGAACACCAAGAGCTGTGCCACTTTCGCTGGCGGCGCCGTCTTCGGCGCCAGAATCACGGCCGGTCGGTCGGCGGCAGCCGCCATCCCCGCCAGGGCCGCGCCGGCGTTGCCGGTCGAGGCGGTGATGATGACCTTCGCTCCAATCTCCTGAGCCCGCGCCACGACCACCGCGCTCGCCCGGTCCTTGAAGGAGGCGGTGGGATTTCGCCCGTCATCCTTCAGCCACAGGCGGCTCAACCCCAAGTCCGACGCCAATCGTCGAGAGCGGAAGAGCGGCGTCCAGCCCACGGATTTCAGCGGCGTGCCGTCGTGGCCGGGGTCCACCACGGGCAGAAGCGGCAGGTACCGCCAGATGGAGTCCTCGGCGGACTCCCGGATCGAAGCAGGGCTCACGCTCCGGCGGATGGATTCGAGATCGAGCCGGACGTCGAGGTTGCCGCCGTCCTCCGGGCAGGTGTAGACCACCGCGTCCCGTCCGTACTCGCGCCGGCATACAGAGCAGGTGTAACCCAAAAAGGGACTCATCCGCTTTGCCTTATCGACCCTGGATTAGCCTAGATCATCCCGCCTGCCATGGGCGGAACGCTAGTCCATTTCATCGGATACCGCGGCCGCTGGCCAGTCTGCCCGACATCTCAACTCACCAGGACATCGACGAATTTGGGGGGCTGGCCCGGCAGGAGCTGGACGTAGCCTCGGTTGGACAAGTGGAGCTCCGGCAAGACGATCAGCGGGAGCAAGGTGATGGTCATCTCTACCGAATCCGCCGGGCATCCCGCCTGGCGAATCGCTTCCTCGACCTTGCGCAGTTGATCGGCGACGAGCGGCGCCGGGTCGAGGGACATCAAACCAGCCAACGGCAGGGGCAGTGCGGCCCGCACCTCGCCGTCGATGGCGACGACCATTCCGCCTCCGATCCGGATCAGCTCGTTGGCGGCAACGGCCATCTCCTCGTCGGCGGTCCCGATGACCATCAGGTTGTGGCAGTCGTGCGCTACCGTCGAACCGAAGGCGACGCGCGGCTTGAGCGAGAGCCCGGTGGTGAATCCGAGACTCTTGGTGCCGGTGAGGCCCTCCTTCGGTTCGTGACGATAGAAGACGGCTACCTTGGCCAGATCGCGTGCGGGGTCCGCCTGGAGGGCGCCGTCCACGGGCTTGAGCTCGACCTGCTCCTCCTGGGTGTGTACGTATCCGGGAAAGACTCGCATCACGCGCACCTTGGCGGACCCGCCGGCATGCGCCACGCGGAAGTCGGCGGGACGGACCGGGTCCACGTGCACCGACCTCAGGGCCCAGACCGGGTAGTCGTAGGGCCGGATGTCGACGACCAGCTCGCCCTTCTCAGCCACCAACACCCCATCCGAGTACACCT
>Ga0214473_10002930_pt1 | contig 20875 bp, 23 predicted proteins | sample RVTome_7_FD_203509 | JGI IMG/M metagenome (GOLD analysis project Ga0214473, IMG submission 203509) | Soil microbial communities from uranium-contaminated site in the Upper Colorado River Basin, Wyoming, United States - RVT98D197 | ecosystem: Environmental > Terrestrial > Soil > Contaminated >... | reverse complement strand
CCAGGGCCTCAAGAAAGAAATCCGCGCCACTCTGGCCGCGTAAACTTTCTCACCGAATTCAGAAACCGCGCGGCGCCTCCCGGCCCGCGCGGTTTTGTTTTTTCTGACTTGCCACACCCGATGTTTCAGTCGTCTCCCTCCCCGGTAGGGGGAGGGGTCAGGGGGTGGGGGTCAGTACGGGTCCGGTGCTCGCCGCCCCCCACCCTTGATCCCTCCCCCAAACGAGGGGAGGGAGACGACTGAGAGATCCCGGGGCTTGCACTTCTCCGCCGCTCCTGCAACTACAACTCCCGCGCCGGTCTTATGCCGGAATGCGGAACACAAAAGGTGCGTTTTGTTCGCTCGCTTTGCCGCGGCAATTGCCGCCATGGTCGCGGTTGTCGCCGCGTCCAACTTCCTCGTGCAGTTTCCTGTCCAGGCCCAGCTCGGGCCGGTCAATCTGGCCGATCTGCTCACCTGGGGCGCCTTCACCTATCCAGTCGCGTTCCTGGTCACCGATCTCTCCAACCGGCATTTCGGCCCGCAGGGCGCGCGCCTCGTGGTGGTCAGCGGCTTCGTCGTCGCGGTGATCCTCTCGGTCTGGCTCGCCACGCCGCGCATCGCCATCGCCTCGGGCACCGCCTTCCTTGTGGCTCAGCTCCTCGACATCTCGATTTTCGACAAGCTCCGGGCCAAGCCCTGGTGGCAGGCGCCGCTGTTTTCGTCGCTGGTCTCTTCGGGGCTCGATACGCTGATGTTCTTCGGCCTCGCCTTCGCCACCCCGTTCGCCTTCCTCGATACCGCCTTCGGCCGCCCCGACGGCTCGCTCGCCTTCCCGGCGCCGCTGCTGGGGATCGGCCCCGAGGTCGAACTCTGGGTCTCGCTGGCGTCCGGCGATTTCCTGGTCAAGCTGGCGCTCGCCGCCCTCTGCCTCGCCCCCTACGGTGCGCTGCGGCGGCTGCTGGCCGACAGGGTAGTCAACCCGGCGGCAGTCTAGGCTGCCGGCGGCCCGGCAAAGGCGTTGTCCGGAGTGGGTTCGAGGATGGCGAAGACATTGCCTTCGGTGTCCTTGAAGCTGAGCAGGTAGCCCACGCCGGGGATCAGGTTCTTGGGCACGATGACGGTGCCGCCCTCCGCCTTGATCTTTTCCTCGTAGGTGTCGACCGAGTCGACGCCGATGGTCGGGGTCACCGATTGCCAGGGCTCCTCGCGCTTGGCGATGCCGCCGCCGATGCCGGGTTGTTCCTCCGACGCAGCCGTACTGATCAGCCAATAGGGCGTCGGCCCTTCCAGCTTCTGGACGCTCCAGCCGAAGACCTTCTCGTAGAACCTTCCGGCGCGTTCCGGGTCGTCGGCGGCGATGTCGATGTGGATGAAATTGGGCATGGCCTGCACCTGGCTCGAATGAGAGGGCAACCATGGCGCCCGCGGCCGGGCAGTGCATTGATGCGTATCAAGCTTTCGCGGCCGGTCACTCGGGCAGCGAGAACTCCAGCAGCAGGCTTCGTTCCCACTCGTTGAAGTTGTTGTCCGAGACCAGCGTGATGCGGGAGGAGCCGTCCGGCGCAGTGTGCACGGCGACGGCCTCCATGTTGTCGATGTCGGGTCCGGTGGATTCGAGCAGGATCTCACCTTCCATATGCGCGCCGGGCTTCACCTCGGCGGCGGGGACACGCTTGAGCTTCATGTTGAAGGTGAAAAAGGCGACGCCGCGCTCGAGCACCAGCAGGTCGCCATTGGGCAGGAAAGCGCAGTCGGTGGGGTTGGTGCCGTCGCTCGAAAGGTAGCTCAGCGGCCCCGTGTCGTTCTGCCCGAGCAGCCAGGCTGAGTGCTGGCCGTCGTCGTCGACCACCCCTTCGGTCAGCAGCAGGGTCGAGCCGGCGATGGGCGAAGCCGGTGGGGCGATGCAGACGGCTTCGAGGCTTTCGTTGGTTCGCGTGTCGGTCAGCCAGCCGGGGATCGCCACCTCCTTGGCCGGGCCGCTAGGGACGCCGTCGACGAGCTGGAAATCGGCGACCCGCGTCAGGTTCTCAAAGCCCACGCGTACCGCCGCGGGGGCGCCGTCGCGCTCGATGACCGCCAGCGCCTCGGCATCGCGGACGAAGGCGCGCGGCAGTTCGGCGCCCTTCGAATTCTGGATCGGCTCGATCTTGACGCCGACCAGGCTCAGCGGCCGCTGCAGCTCGTCGTAGATCAGCTGGCCGGAGATGAAGTTGCCGCGGTCCGTGACCATTACCAGGCGCCCGGCGGCGTCGGAAAAGCCCAGGCCCGAGAGGCCGCCGAAGGTGTCGGCGGGGCTCTGCATCTCGATGCCGCCGCGCCAGATCAGGCCCTGCACCGGGTTGCCGACCTCGGTCTCTTCGAAGCGGTGCAGCGGCACGGCGATGACGGTCTCTTCCTCGGCGATGGCGAGCGGGGCATCCAGGCTCGCCGCCACCAGCAGCGCAGCCACGGCGCCCGTCACCAGCAGCGCCGCCGCGAAGAAACGCGGAGCGAGGGATCCCATGATCATCCCAGTCGGCTCTTCCGGGACTGGCGCGGCGGCTCCTCGTCGAACAGCGACGCCAGTTCGTCGGTCAGCGCCCCGGCCAGCTCCTCGGCATCGAGCAGTGTCACCGCGCGCCGGTAGTAGCGCGTCACATCGTGGCCGATGCCGACGGCGACGAGCTGGATGGGCGATCGCGTCTCGATCTCTTCGATGACCTGCCGCAAATGGGCCTCGAGGTAGTTGCCGGCATTGACCGACTGAGTGGAGTCGTCGACCGGCGCACCGTCCGATATCACCATCAGGATGCGGCGGTTTTCGGGCCGGCTGAGCAGCCGCCGTTCCGCCCACTGCAGGGCCTCGCCGTCGATGTTCTCCTTGAGCAGGCCCTCGCGCATCATCAGCCCGAGATTGCGCCGGGCATGCCGCCAGGGCTCGTCGGCCGCCTTGTAGATGATATGGCGGACGTCGTTGACGCGGCCGGGATTGGCTGGCCGGCCAGCTTCGAGCCAGGCCTCGCGGCTCTTGCCGCCCTTCCAGGCGCGGGTGGTGAAGCCCAAAATCTCGACCTTGACGCCGCAGCGCTCGAGCGTGCGCGCCAGGATGTCGCCGCAGATCGCCGCGATGGTGATCGGCCGGCCGCGCATCGAGCCGGAATTGTCGATCAAAAGCGTCACCACGGTGTCGCGGAAATCGGTGTCGCGCTCGACCTTGAAGCTTAAGGCCTGCAGCGGATCGGTGACCACGCGGGTCAGCCGCGCCGTATCGAGCACGCCCTCCTCGAGGTCGAAATCCCAGCTGCGGTTCTGCTGCGCCATCAGCCGCCGCTGCAGCTTGTTGGCGAGCCGCGCCACGGCGCCCGCCAGGTTCTCGAGCTGCTTGTCGAGCAGTGCGCGGAGCTGTTCGAGCTCCTCGGGCGGGCAGAGTTCGGAGGCCTTGACGATCTCGTCGAACTTGCTCGTGAAGATCTTGTAGTTGAACTGGTTGGCGAATTCCTTGGCGTTGGCGCCCGGCGGCGGGTTGGGCGCGTCCTCGCCGGCGTCGGCCGCCGCTTCGTCCTCGGTCTCGCTCAGATCGGTCTCGGAGCCCTCGACCTCGCCGGTCTCCTCGCTCTGGCCGGGGGTCTGGTCCTCGTCGGCCTCGGCGTCCTCGCTTTCGCCCTCACCTTGCTCGGGCGTCTTGTCGTCGTCCTGGCCGCGCTCGGGCTCCTGGTCGTCGCCGTCCTCGCCGTCTTCGCTCTCGCCGTCGTCGAGGTCGCTTTCGGGCACCAGGTTGAGATCGCGCAGCAGCTGCCGGCTGGCGCGGCTGAACAAATCCTGGTCCTCGAACTTGGTGAGCAGCGTGGTCAGCGAGTTGCCCGCCTTCTGCTCGATTTCCTTCTTCCAGAGTTCGACGATGGCGTTGCCCGAGGGCGGGATGGCGACCCCGGCTATGCGCTCACGCAGGATCAGCCCCAGCGCTTCGGCCAAGGGCGCATCGTCCTTGTCGGAAACTTCAGCGAAGTTGGAGCGGAACAGCCGGTCTTCCAGCATTTCGTGGATGTTGCGGCCCATGCCCGGCATGCGTACGCAGCCCAGCGCCTCGACCCGCGCCTGTTCCAGCGCGTCGAACGCAGCCCGCGCATCGGGCTCGGCCGGGGCGCGCTTGCGGTGGGTTTCGGGGTTGTGGCTGGCCAGCCGCATGGCCATGGCGTCGCCCTGGCCGCGGGCAATCGAAATATCGCGCATGGTGGGCAGCCGCGGCAGATTGGCGAGCCGCGCCTTGTCGGCTGTCAATATCGGCCGGTCGGCCGAAAAGCTCACCTCGAGGCTGGGCTTGCCCGCCACGGCGCGCACGGTCGCGCCCACGGCCGATTTGAACGCTGCCGTAGTGTCCGGCCGGTTGTTTTTCGCGCGGGGTGGCTGGGCCATGGAATTACTGCGTCATCACTGTGGCTCGGACGTGGGGAAGAGGCCCCCTCACCCGGCCCGTTGGACCGACCCCTCCCCCAAAGGGAGAGGTGGCATTGTGGCACGATCTCGCCCGATCACCACCTCTCCCTCGGGGGAGAGGTCGCCGCGCAGCGGCGGGTGAGGGGGCCCGTTTCAAGTCAGGCGGTAATCGCCAGGTTGGCCGCACTCTCGGGCAGATCTTCGCCGAACACGCGCTGATAGAACTCGGCCACCACCGGCCGCTCGAGCTCGTCGCATTTGTTGAGGAAGGTCAGCCGGAAGGCAAAGCCGATATCGCCGAAGATCTCGGAGTTCTCGGCCCAGGTGATCACCGTGCGCGGGCTCATCACCGTGGAGAGATCGCCGTTGATGAAGGCCGAGCGCGTCAGATCCGCCAGCCGCACCATGTTGGAGACGAGCTTCTTGCCCTTCTCGTTCTGGTAGGTCTTGGCCTTGGCGAGCACGATGCCGACTTCCTTGTCGTGCGCGAGGTAGTTGAGCGTCACCACGATCGACCAGCGGTCCATCTGGCCCTGGTTGATCTGCTGGGTGCCGTGATAGAGGCCCGAGGTATCGCCCAGCCCGATGGTGTTGGTGGTCGCGAACAGCCGGAACGCGGGGTGCGGGGTGATGACGCGGTTCTGGTCGAGCAGCGTCAGCCGGCCCGCCACTTCGAGCACGCGCTGGATGACGAACATCACGTCGGGTCGCCCGGCGTCGTATTCGTCGAACACCAGCGCCACGTTGTTCTGCACCGCCCACGGCAGGATGCCGTCGCGGAACTCGGTCACCTGCTGGCCATCCTTCAAGACGATGGCGTCCTTGCCGACCAGGTCGATACGGCTCACATGGCTGTCGAGGTTGACGCGGACCATCGGCCAGTTCAGCCGCGCTGCCACCTGCTCGATATGGGTGGATTTGCCGGTGCCGTGATAGCCCTGCACCATGACGCGGCGGTTGAAGGCAAAGCCCGCAAGAATCGCCAGCGTGGTGTTGCGGTCGAACAGGTAGTCGGGGTCGAGCGGCGGCACATGGCCTTCGGGCTCGGCATAGCCCATGACCTTCATGTCGGTGTCGATTCCGAACAGCTCGCGCACGGAGAATTCTTTGTTGGGCAGGTTCGAGAACTGAGGCATTTCGATTGGCTCGTTAGGGGAATAGGTCAAGGCCTCGGCCTTGAGGTTTGGCCGCTCTATAGCAGCAAGACGGGGCGGGGGGTAGGGCGGAGATGGGCCAGAAATAGGGTGCGCGGCGGGCACCTGCAAGGGGCGGTTGCGGTTGATGGTTCCAATCCGGCCGCGCCCCGATTATGGTCCGGCCGAAATCGAACGGTAGAATCCACGGAACGAGAGATGAAACACCCCAAGGAAGGCAGTTTTGCCGAACGCCGCGACGCTGCGGCGGAAGCCAAGAAGCTGCTGCTCAAGAAGTTCGCCGCGGCCCCCAAGCCCGACGACGCTGCAATGCAGGCCAAGCTCGCTGAAAAGGCGGCGGTTGCGGTCGCGCGCGAGGCCCGGCGCGTCGAGCGCGAGCGGCTGAAGCAGGAAACCGAGGAGCGCAACAAGGCCGAGGCGGCCGCTGCCGCGGAGGCCGCCGCCGCCGCGGCCAAGGCGCTCGAACCCCCGGTCAAGAGCGAGGCCGAACGCAAGGCCGAGCGCGACCGGCGCTATGCCGCGCGCAAGGCCCGCAAGCGCTGATTACGTCCGCTTGCCAGCTTCGGGCCGGGTGGCGAGCCAGATGACGTGGCGGGCGCCGCGCCCGCCGCTGGCCCGCGCGCCGATTTCATCGACCGCGAATCCCGCCTGCCGCAGCCTTTGGGTAAAGGCGGCATCGGGCCGCGACGACCACACGGCGAGCACGCCGCCGGGGCGCAGCGCGCGGTAGGCGGCGCGCAGGCCCTGCGCGTCGTAGAGCGCATCGTTGGCCTTGCGGGTGAGACCCTGGGGGCCGTTGTCGACATCGAGCATTATGGCGTCATAGCTTTCCCCGCCCGGCCGCAGCAGTTCGCCGACATCGCCCTGGTGGATGCTGGTGCGCGGATCATCGAGGCAGTTTTCGAACACCGCCGCCATCGGCCCGCGCGCCCAGGCGACCACCTTGGGCACCAGTTCGGCGACGACGACGCGCGCCGCCGCGCCGAGCGCGCCGAGCGCCGCGCGGAGCGTAAACCCCATGCCCAACCCGCCGATCAGCACCCTCGGCGCCGGCCGGCCCTTGATCCGCTCGCAGGCCAGCGTCGCCAGCGCCTTCTCCGAGCCGCTGACCCGGCTGTTCATCAGCTCGATCGCCCCCGCCATGATCGAGAACTCGGCGCCGCGCCGCATCAGCCGCAGCTCGCCGCCGCCGCCGGGCATGGTGGTCGTGTCGAGGTGAACCCAGGGGATCATGCTGTCTCAGGGGTGATGGGTGGGAGGCGTCGAGAGCGCATATACGCGTTCCGGCGCGATGCTCCAATGTCCATGGCCGAGGGATCGGTCAAGGCGCGGTCTTGCGGCTGGCCGCTCGGTGGCACAAGGGCGTTGAGCTGCATCAAGCGCAGGGGATGCCGGGAGGCGTAGTCTCCGGCGCGTTCGGCGGAGATAGGAGCAAGCCAATGTCGGATGTCAAGATCAGGGTCTACAAGGGTGCCGACCAGCACCTGGCGAGCACCGTCACCATCCCCGGGGGGATCCTCAGGATCGCCGCCAATCTGGTGCCCAGGCGTGCGGTCGAAGCGCTGCGCAACGAGGGCATCGAACTCGATGAGCTGGTGAGCCTCTCGGAACGGCCAGATGCCCAGGGCACTCTGGTGGAAGTCGAAGACCATGAGAAGAACGAAAGAATAGTGGTGTCTCTGGAGTGACGACTGGGCCGGAGCAGCGCGTACAGCGGCCACACAGGAGCCAGAATATTCCTTGACAGGCATATAGCTTGATGGGAATATGATCGAATGTCAACTTTCACAGCCATCGCCGACCCCATTCGTCGCGACATTCTCGCCCTCCTCCGGCGGGGCGAGCAACCCGCGGGCGCGCTCGTGGAGACGCTCGATCTACCGCAGCCAAACGTCTCCAAGCATCTCAAGGCGCTGCGGGCCGCGGGGCTCGTGCGCATCCGGGTCGACGGCCCACGGCGTTTCTACAGCCTCGATCCCGCCCCTTTGGCCGAGCTCGACGAATGGCTCGCGCCCTATCGCGCGTTCTGGTCGGGCAAACTCGATGCCCTGGGCGACCACCTCGAGAGGAGCGATTGACATGAAAGGCACGGACGAACTCGGCGCCTTCGAACGGCGCGACGACCATATCGATGTGCGGTTCGAACGCCACTATCCCCGCCCGGTCGAAACGGTATGGAGCGCTCTGACCGAGCCGGCGCGCCTCGCCGACTGGATGGGCGTCTCGCACGTCGAGCCGTTTGTCGGCGGCCGCTTCGACCTGATGGTCGACGGACCCCACCCGATGACGGGCCGCGTCCTTGCCTGGGAACCGCCGCATGTCCTGGAGTTCTCCTGGTCCAACACGCATGCGCCCGATTCGGTCGTGCGCTACGAACTGGCGCGCGACGGCGACGGCACCCGGCTGATCTTCACCCACAAGGGCATGCCCTACGAAAACAGCGCCCTGATGCTGCCGGGGTGGCACGACTTTCTGGCGCGTCTGGGCAGCCTGCTCGATGGAGCGGCCCCCGCTCAGCCGAAGCCAGGCTGGCGCGAGATGCAGGCGATCTATGTCGACCACTACAAACTGCGCGACGTGAGGCTCGATGCCTAGGCTCTGAGGGGCCAACCAACGCCGGGGTCGCAGGACCGAAACGCAAACAAGACGAGGACTGCCCTGACGGGCGCGGGGGACTGCCGCGCCGGCGGCGGATCGTTTCTGCCCTTGAGCCAAGCGAGACAACTCGCGGACGCCACCACAGCCCACCCCTCAAACCCGCGAAACCGGAGAGACTCATGACAGACCGGAATTTCACCACGACCTTCACGGTCAACCAGACGCCGGAAGAAGCCTTCGCCACCATCAACGATGTTCGTGGATGGTGGTCGGAAGAAATCGAAGGCAGCACCGACAAGGTCGGCCAGGCGTTCGACTATCACTTCAAGGACGTCCATCGCTGCAAAGTGAAGGTCACCGATCTCGTCCCTGGCAAACGGGTGGCCTGGCACGTCGTGGACAACTACTTCAGCTTCACCAACGACAAGACCGAGTGGACCGGTACAGACATCATCTTCGAAATCTCACAGCAGGGCGGCAAGACCGAAATCCGCTTCACGCATCTGGGCCTGGTGCCCGAATACGAGTGTTACGAGGTCTGCTCAGACGGTTGGGGCACCTACATCAACCGCAGTCTGCGGAACCTGATCGCCACAGGCAAAGGGCAGCCCAACGTTGGGGAGCCCATGACCGGCAGCGAGCGGGCACTTACTCTTTAGGTGCCCAACTTCTCTATCGTCTCCAACCTGGAAGGACGCTCCGGCGATGAGTACTGGCAACTACACCACGACCTTTGCGGTCGACCAAACTCCGGCGGAGGTCTTCTCCGCCATCAACGATGTTCGCGGCTGGTGGTCGGGAGAAATCGACGGCAGCACCGATAAGCTCGGTGACGAGTTCGCGTATCGCTACGAGGACCTCCACCGCAGCACGCAGAAGATAACGGAGCTGGTTCCGGATCAGAGAATTGTCTGGCATGTCGTGGACGCCTGCCTCGATTTTGCCCAGACAAGACCGAGTGGACGGACACGCACATTGCTTTCGATATCGCGAGGAAAGGCGACAAGACAGAAGTCCGCTTCACCCATGTGGGCCTGGTGCCGGACGATCAATGCTATGACGACTGCTCGAACGCCTGGGGCTCTTATATCAACGGCAGCTTGCGGAGCTTGATTGCGACAGGCAATGCCCTGGGCGGTCAGGACGGGCAGGCCGGGACCTGAACGGCTTCGGGTTGTCGCGCAGCCGCAAAGGATGGAGCCGGGACCGTGCCCGGCTCCCCGGTTCTGCTATTAGAACTGGTCCATGTTGTCCTTGGTGACAAGGGCGGCGCCGGAGTCGATGAGCGACTCCACCTTTTCGCCGCGGATGGCCTTGACCAGGGCATCCACGCCCAGTTCGGCCATCTTGGTGGGGAACTGCGCCACAGTGGCATCTTCCATGCCCGCAGTGAGCGCTTCCGCCTCGCCGCAGCAGAAGTCGAAGCCGACGAGCACGATGTTCTCGGGCGCGATGCCCGCATTCTCGATCGCGCGGGCGGCGCCGGCGGCCGGAGGACCGCAGGCCGCATAGATGGCCTTGAGATCGGGGTTGGCCGTCAGCAGATCCTGGGCGAGGTTGATGCCGAGTTCCTCGGTACAGTTGGTACCACCGCGGCCCACGATCTCCACCTTTACGCTCTGCAGCCCCTCGAGCATGCCGTTGACGCGATCATCGAGCGCCGGAACGCCGGGCACCCCTTCGAGGATGCCGAGCGTGTCGCCGTCCTTGAGGAGGGTCTTGAGGTGCTCGCCCGCGATCTTGCCGGCATTGTAGTTGTCGGTCGTCGCGAGTGCAGTGCGGCCCTCCCAGCCGGGGATGTCGTTGTCCATGAGGACGATCTTCACCCCGGCCGCGACGGCCTTGTCGAGCGCCGGCGCGACAGTGGGGTCGACCGGGGTCAGGGCGATGCCTTGCACGCCTTGGGTCACCATCGACTCGATGAGGGCGATCTGCCCCTCGATATCGGTGGCCGAGGTGCCTTGTCCGAAGATAACCTCGACACCCGGATTGGCGGCGGCATAGGCCTTGGCCGCATCCTCCATGGTGGCAAAGAACGGCACCGGGAACTTGGTGATGAAGCCGATCTTGACGGCGTCCTGGGCCAGAGTAGGTCCAGCGGTCGCCGCGGCAAGCGCCAGCCCTCCCAACAGCAGTCTGAGTTTCATATCTACCTCCCAATTACGACCGCCTTCGAACGAAGGCGATCCTCTGTCTTCGCCGCCCGCAGCGGACGGCGAAATCCGGCTAGAGCTCCGCCCCCACGATCATCGACACCAGGTCCTGCTGGTTGGATCGGTCCGGCTTGAGCTCGCCGACCTTGCGGCCCTGGCGCAGTACGACCGCGCGGTTCGCAAGCTCGACCACGTGTTCCATGTTGTGGGTGATCAGGATCACCGCGTTGCCCTCGTCGCGGAGGCGTCCGATGAGGTCGAGCACCTTGCGCGACTCCCTGAGCCCCAGCGCCGCGGTCGGCTCGTCGAGGATCACCACCTTGCGCGCGAAGACGCTGGCGCGCGCCACCGCCACGGCCTGCCGCTGGCCGCCCGACATCAGCGCGACCGGCGCATCGAGCCGCGGCAGCCTGACCCTGAGCCGCTCGATGACCACTGCCGCCTCGCGGTCCATCGCGGCGCGATCGAGGAACCTGAGGCCTCGCGGCAGCCACGAAGGAAACGATATCTCGCGGCCGCAGTAGAAGTTCTGCGCCGGCGTCAGGTTGTCGAACAGCGCGAGGTCCTGGTAGACGGTCTCGATGCCGGCGCGCCGCGCCGCCGCCGGCGAATGGAAAGCCGTCCGCTCACCGTCGAGCTCGATGGCGCCCTCGTCGAGCGTGTGCACGCCGCTGATGCACTTGATGAGCGTCGATTTGCCGGCACCATTGTCGCCAAGCAGAGCCAGGACCTCGCCGCGATAGGCCTCGAGGCTCACATCGGCGAGGGCATGCACCGCGCCGAAGCGCTTCTGCGCATGCCGCACCGCAAGAACGGGACCTTGGCTGGCCGCGCTCATTGTGTCTTTGCCGACTGCATGACGCGCACCCGCGCCTCGAGGTGGTTGCGCAACACGTCCGACTCGACCGCGAGGACGATGATCAGGCCGATGGCGATCATCTGGAAGAACACATCGACGTTGAGCAGGTTGAGCGCATTGCGGATGACGCCGATCATCACCGCACCGATGAGCGCGTGCCCGATATGCCCGCGACCGCCCAGGAAGCTCGCCCCGCCGATGATGACGGCGGCGATCGTATCGAGTTCGAGCAGGTTGCCGTAGAGCGGCGAGCTCGCCTCGGTGCGACCCGCCAGCACGATGGCTCCCACGCCGCAGCACAGCCCGGAGATGATGTAGGTGGAGACCAGCACCCACTTGACCGGGATGCCCATCTGCATCGCCGCTTCCGGCTTGCCGCCGACCGCGTAGGTCCAGCGCCCCCAGACCATCGCCTTGGCCATCACCAGGATCAGCGCGGCGACGCCAAGGACGACGAAGAAGGAATTGGGGATGCCCAGGCTCGCCCCGCCCCCGATCGCGGCGATGGCTTCGGGCATGCCGCGCATCGTGGTGTGGCCGATCGCCAGTTCGAGTGCCAGGCCCCGGCAGATGCTGAGCGTTGCGAGCGTGATGATGAAGGGATGCGGCAGCCGGCCGAATACGTAGACGAGCCCGTTGACCGCACCGATTGCGGCGCCGCTGAGCAGCATGGCGAGCATCACCAGTTCGGCAGAATCGACCACCCGAAAGAGGAGGCCGCCGATCACCGTGGCGAGCGCCAGGTTGGCGCCGACGGAGAGATCGATTCCTCTTGTCAGGATGACCAGGTGCTGACCGATCGCCACGATGGCGATGACGGCCGTCTGGGACATGATGTTGGAGATGTTTCCCGGGCGAAGAAAGTGGGGTGTCAGCAAGCTGATCACCACCACCAGGAGGACGAGAATCAGGAGAGGCCCGAAGCTCAGGAGCCGCAGACCCAACGAAAGGGCGAGCCCCAGGTCGGGCTTTGGACTCTTGAGGGCGTTGGGAGCGGCGTCCGATTGTTCGATCATGACAGCCGCCCCCTTCGCCCTAAGCTCCAGTGGTGTTATCTATAAATATTAGTCGACAGGTCAAATGTTTTTTAGTTCAGAAAAAACAACGAGGGGGACGACCCGCAATGAAGCCGGACACGGTGTTCAAGCGAGCCTTCAACAGGGCACTCGACGTGATCGCCAAACTCGACGAGGGCGATCCTCTGCCCTCCGAGAACATGCTTGCCGCCGAGCTGAAGGTGAGCCGCAGCACCGCCCGCAAGGTGATCCTTGACTTTGCTGCCCGGGGACTAGTTGCCGGCAACGGGCGCCATCGGGCGGTTCACGCGCCGGCCGGCCGGGTCGCCCCTTTCCCCGAGGCCGAGACGGTGCCGCTCTCCGAGGTGGTCGAACAGCGTTTCATGGAGTGGATGCTGCGCGACGACACCCGCCCGGGAACGGCCATCAGCGAGATCGAGCTCGCCCGGCAGTTCGGCGTTGCGCCCGCCTCGATCCGCGATTTCCTCAATCGCTTCCAGCGCTTCGGCCTTATCGAGAAGCGGCCGAACGCGGGATGGCTGTTCAAGGGCTTCATCACCAGCTTCGCACTCGAGCTGTTCGAGATCCGCGAGTTATGCGAGCTGCTTTCGGCGAAGACTTTCGGGACGCTGCCGGAGACGTCGCCGCTATGGCGGCAGATCGAAGCGCTGCGCCGGGAGCATGTCGCCCTGCTCGGGGATGTCGGCCGCCGCTATCACGACTTCTCCGAGCTCGACAGCCGCTTCCATCGGCTCATCAACACGGCGTCGCCGAACCGGTTCATCGACAGTTTCTACGACGTCATCAGCCTGATCTTCCACTACCACTACCAGTGGAACAAGCGGGACGAACAGCAGCGCAACGAGGTCGCGATCCGCGAGCACCTCACCTATATCGACGCCCTTCGGGGACGAAACCCGGCCACGATCGAGGCGGCCTGCCGTGCCCACCTCGCATCGGCGAAGGTAACCCTCATCCGCTCCACCTCACCCGCTGCCCGCTAGGCGCGGCAACGAGACCCAAAGCAGACGGGCGTCGCTGCCGACCGCTTTGGCTCATTGCGGACATTCTCAGCGAAAGGTTACCGCCTGGAACCGGACATTCGCGCCAAGTCCCAAAATGACGCGAGGTTGCCCAAAGGTTTCAGCTCTGCCGCACCGCCACAGGGCGTTCAATGTGAACCGGCAGGAAGGGGCATCCTCGTCGACGTGCAGGCAAATACCTGCGCTTACTCCTCGAACAGCCCCGGCGGTAGGGTGCCGGTTCGGTAGAGGATGCGTGGCGTGTCATAGCTGTCGGTCTGGATGTCGATCTCTTGCGAGAAGGCGATCGCGCCAGCCTTCTGTTCGCCCAGGCGCTCTGCCAGAGCGATTGCCGCTTCGCCCGTCCGCGCCGTCTTGGGCTGATCGGCGACCAGATTGCGCCCCCTGAGCTGGAAACACTGCACGATGAAGCTCGTTGCCATCAGGCATCTCACGGTGTTGGTGAAGGGGCGTGGCCGAATACTGATTTCGTACTTGCATGGGAACACTGCCCGGCCACAATGATGTAGTTCATTAGATACCCACAGCGGAAGGCATTAAATTTTGGAATGTTTCACCATCCCATTCTAAAATACTGATTTTGCCTTGTATTTTCTTATCTGAGTGCCCATCTTAACAGCTTGAAACTTGGCTAGCCCGAGTAATTATTTCCCATAAATTGTCAGACCGAGCTGACCCAGCCGCACCAACGGTGCCAGGAGCGACGCATGGCCAAGAGCCAGAAGCACAGCAACCGTGAGGCCAAGAAGCCGAAGCAGGTCAAGGTTCCGGCGCCGCTCGAAAGCGCGAGCCTGCTGACGCCAAGCCAGGCCGGTCAACCAAAGAAGAAGGCCTAAGGCGCGGACCATGTCCGGCCGGAGTCTGGAAACCACCGTCACCTTTCTGCACCCCTTCTCACTCACCGCGATCGACGGCGCGCAGCCGGCCGGTACCTATCGGCTGGTCATCGACGAGGAGGAGATCCTCGGCCTGTCATTCCTGGCGTTCCAGCGAACCGCCACAATGCTGCATGTCCCCGCCATTTCCACGGTCGGGCAGACGGCACAGGTATTCCGCATCGATCCCGTCGAACTGGCAGCAAAGCTGGAGGCCGACGCGCGGGTGCAGCCCTGAACGCAAATCCAATTGCCCCAACCTGGAGACGATCATGACAATGGAACTCGCGTCCGTGCTGGTCGTGCGCAAACCTTGGGGCAGCACCGATCTGCGCCCATGGAGCGAACTGGGACATGATGGCAGTGCCATCGGCGAACTCTGGTTTCAGCGCTCCACCACCGGCGCGCCCGCTCCTGCCCTGCTGCTCAAGCTGCTGTTCACCGAAGAGCCGCTCTCCATCCAGGTCCATCCTGACGATGCATTCGCGCACTCGATCGGGCTGCCGCATGGAAAGACCGAAGCCTGGTATGTGCTCTCGGCGCGCAAGGCGTCGCAGGTCGCGCTCGGGCTGAAGCGGAAGATCTCCGCGCCGCACCTGCGCGCGGCAATCGAGGACGGGACGATCGCCGATGTCGTCGCCTGGAAGGACGTGCGGGCGGACGACGCCATCTCCGTTCCCGCCGGCACCATCCACGCGCTCGGGGCGGGTTTGGTGATCGCCGAAATCCAGCAGCGCAGCGACGCCACATTCCGCATGTTCGACTATGGCCGAAGGAGGGAACTGCATCTGGATGCCGCGGTGGGGGCTTCGAATGCCGGCCCGGCCGGCGTCCAGACCGAGCCTTCGGCGCTGACCCTCGCCCGGACCGTGCTCGTCGCCAATCCACACTTCGTTTTGGAGCGGGTCGAGCTGGCACCCGGTTCACGCTGGGAGATCAACGCCGAGCATGAGACCTGGGTGCTGTTGCTGGGGGGCGATGCCAAGTTCGACCTGATGCCGGCATCGAGGGGTGAAGCCGTGTTCCTGGATGCCCAGAGCGCCATTCTCCGCGCAGGCGACAACGGCGCGACAGCGCTGCTTGCTTATGTGGCGAGCGGAGCGCTCCCGGACCTGCTCCACAGCCTGGACGGCCTGGGCGCGTCGCTCAGAGTGCCCGAACCTGCATCGTCGACAGCCGAACCGATGCGTAACGGGGGGATGGTGTCATGACCGCGGTCAAACGCATCGCCTTCATCGGCAACTCGCTGCCGCGTCGCTGCGGCATTGCCACTTTCACCTCTGACCTCCAGCAGGCGGTCGCCGCGGCCTCTCCCGACCTCACGACCACAATCGTGGCGATGACCGACAAGGGGCAGTCATATGACTATCCGTCCTCCGTCGGCTTCCAGGTCAGGGATGAAAGGCTGGCGGACTACGTCGCTGCCGCCGAGTTCCTCAACGAAGGTGGTTTCGACGTCGTGTCGCTACAGCACGAGTTCGGCATTTTCGGCGGCGAGGCAGGTAGCCATATCGTGGCGCTGCTCTCGCGCCTGACGATGCCCATTGTGACCACCTTGCATACGGTGCTCGCCGAGCCGAGCGCTGTGCAGCGTCGCATTTTCGATCAGATCGTCGCCGCTTCGTCGCGGCTCGTCGTCATGGCCGAGAAGGGCCGCGAACTGCTTCTCGCCACCTACGGCGTCCCACCGAACAAGATCGAAGTCATCGCGCACGGGATTCCGGATTTCGCATTCGTCGAGCCCGAGGCCGCAAAGCGCAGGCGCGGATTTTCAGGACGCACCGTGATTCTCACCTTCGGGCTCCTCTCGCCGAACAAGGGCATCGAGGTGATGATCGATGCCATGCCGCTCATTCTCGCCAGCCGCCCCGACGCCACCTACGTGGTTCTAGGTGCCACTCATCCGAACCTGGTCCGCGACCACGGCGAAGCCTACCGGGACAGCCTCGTGGCGCGAGTCAAGGATCTCGGCATCGAGGAGCATGTCGTCTTCCTCGACCAGTTCGTGGATCGCCCGACGTTGCTCGATTTCATCTCAATGTCGGACATCTACGTCACCCCCTACCTCAACCAGGCACAGATGACCTCGGGGACGCTCGCCTACAGCTTCGGGTTGGGAAAGGCGGTGGTCTCGACCCCCTATTGGCATGCCCAGGAACTGTTGGCGAATGGACGGGGCGTGCTCGTCCCGTTCAACGATGCCAAAGCCACCGGCATGGAGATAGCCGCCCTGTTCGAAGATGATGCGCGCCGGCAGGCCATGCGCCTCCGCGCCTATGAGTCGAGCCGTGCCATGACCTGGGAGCGGACTGCCGAGCGCCACGTTGAGCTCGCCGAAAGCGCGAAGAGGTCGCAGCGGCCCAGGCTGATCACGACAGCTCCCGTGCTGGAGGCGACTTCCGAGCGCCGTCGCGCGGTACCGGAGATGCGGATCGGCCATCTCGCCGCCATGTCCGATGATACGGGCCTGTTCCAGCACGCCGTGCATTCGGTGCCCGATCGTGCACATGGCTACTGTGTCGACGACAACGCCAGGGGATTGTTGCTGGCCTCCGTCCTTAACACCGCGGGCGAGACATTGCTCCCCGACCGGCTCACCGCCAGTTACGCCGCTTTCGTTCAGCATGCCTGGAATCCCGACATCAAGCGCTTCCGCAACTTCATGGGGTTCGATCGGCGGTGGCTCGAGGAACAGGGGTCGGAGGACAGTCACGGGCGGACGCTGTGGGCGTTGGGCGCAGCAGCACAGCGCGACCCCGAGCCGTCGCGGCGACGTTGGGCACGTTCGCTCTTTTCGGATGCGTTGCCGGTGGTTGAGGGGTTCCTATCTCCCCGCGCCTGGGCATTCACGCTTCTGGGGCTCGACGCCTGCTACGACCTGGCGGCGCCCGATCCAGCTGCCCATGCCATGCGGGCGCGTCTTGCCGATCGCCTCGTTTCGTTACTCTCGGCGGTAGCAACCACTGGCTGGATGTGGTTCGAGGGTGGCCTCGCCTACGACAACGCGCGACTGTCTCAAGCACTCATCGTCACCGGGATGTCGACCAACACACCCGCTTACGTCGCCGCAGGGCTGAGGAGCCTCGAATGGCTCATGACCATGCAGGTCTCGCCCAAGGGCCTGTTCCGTCCCGTGGGATCCGAAAGTTTCGGGGACCGGCGGGTGCGTCCGCGAGCCTTCGACCAGCAGCCGCTTGAGTCTGCAGCGACGATCGCGGCCTGTCTTGCTGCATGGCGGGCGAGCGGGGACCAAAACTGGAAAACCGAGGCGAGGCGCGCCTTCGAGTGGTTCCAGGGCGCGAACGATCTCCGCATTCCTCTGGTCGATGTCCAATCCGGCAGCTGCTGCGATGGCTTGCACCCCGATCGGCGCAACGAGAACCGCGGCGGCGAGTCAGTCGTCTCCTACCTCCTGGGGCTCGCCGACATCCGTCGCTTGGCCCGCACGGCCGATGCGCGGACGATTCCGGCGCCGCGTCCCGCGCACTTTGATCCCGCCCCACGCTTCACTCAAACTTCTCGAGGGTACCTTGCCGAAAGTCAAATTCCTCAACCGTCAGGCACTCTACCTGCGGCCTGACCCGGCAAGGGTGATCGTCCGTCCGTTCAAACCTGCAACCGAGCCCAAGGACTTCAGGCCCACCGACAAGACCCGGGCGAACCACATCGTGGACCGGGTCATCGCGCTCGATGCCGAAGCGGCAGCAAGTCAGCTCTCGGACGTGCTGGAGAATTTCCAAGGTCGGCACCGCAACTTGCTGGCTACCTGCGCGTCGCGCGCCGACGAGATGGAAGATGCCTTCGCCGGCCATCCGCCGTTCTCGCAGGTGCAGCGTCAACTGATCGGTGCCTATTTCCTCAACGAATATTCTTTCGAAGCCTCGGCCCTGTTCAATCCGAGCATTGTCGCACACCCTGACCAGTCATTGGCCCCCGCCGGCGGGCGCCGCTTCATCCTCAGCCTGCGGGCAGTCGGCGAAGGCCATGTGTCCTCCCTGACCTTCCGTTCCGGATCGATCTCGCGGGACGGCAGTGTCACCGTCGATCCAACCGTGAGGCTGGCCTCCAACCCCAAGGTCGTTGGCGGCTTGCCGGGACCAGTCGACGGGCCGGTGGAAGTAATCTTCAATGCCGACGAAGACATCAGCGAACGAGTGATCTTTCCCGTCACGCCATCCCAAGCCAATGGCATCGAGGATGCGCGTTTCGTCGAGTTCGACGATGCCGGCCAGAAGCTCTTCTACGCGACCTATACCGCCTACAGTGGCGGCGCGATCCGTTCCGAGCTGATCGAGACGCGCGACTTTGTGTCGTTCCGCATGACGCCCTTGCTAGGCTCGGCGGCACGCAACAAGGGCATGGCGCTGTTTCCCCGCAAGATCGGCGGCAGGTACGCGATGATCGGCCGACAGGACAACGAGAACCTTTATCTCATCTATTCCGACGATCTCTACACCTGGGATGGCGGGGTGGCTTTCCTCAGGCCCGAACAGCCGTGGGAGTTCGTGCAGATCGGCAATTGCGGTTCACCGATCGAGTTGGACAAGGGCTGGCTGCTGCTGACACACGGGGTCGGACCTCTGAGGAAATACTCCATCGGCGCGGTGCTGCTCGACAAGGACGATCCTTCCAAGGTGCTCGCACGCTCCCAAGAGCCACTAGTGCGACCCGAGCCCTCGGAGCGCGAAGGCTACGTCCCCAATGTGGTCTACACCTGTGGCGCCATCCGGCATGGTGAGCGGATCATCCTGCCTTACGCGGTCTCCGACACGTTCTCCAACTTCGCGACCATAAAGATCGATGACCTGCTGCGTAGCCTGATCGAGGTGGCCACGTAAGACTCGGGCGTATTTGCCTTGAGCGGAACCACATCCCTGTCGAGCCCGTTGGAATACATATGGCCATTCGCCTGCGGGGGGCGTTCGCCGATAACCAAAAAGGAGGACAATCATTGTCCCTCAAGAAACTACTCCTCGCGACGACGAGCCTTTGCGCGCTCAGTCTTCTCCCTTTACCGGCTTACGCCCAGGATGCCGCGCTAACCGCCGCGTACGAAGCCTACGTGACGGCCAGCAGCGGCGACGATGCCGATGCCAAGGCCACCGCCGAGGCTGCGTTCCTGGCCGAATGCACGCGCCTGGAGACACCGGCGCTTGACGAGTGCATCGCACTCGCTACATCGGCCAGCGTCGAAGCACCGGCCGAGCCCGCGGCCGAAGAGCCTGCACCAGCTGCCGAACCGGCACCGGCAGAACCTGCCGCAGAGGCACCTGCTGCACCGGCGGAGGCGCCTGCAGCGGAAGCACCTGTTGATCAACCTGCCGCCGAACAACCCACGGCCGAAGAGCCTGCGGCCGAACAACCTGTCGCAGAGCCTGCCGCATCTCCGGCTAACGACCCGGCGCTGATCGCGGCGCATGAGGCCTATGTCGCCGCCAGCTCCGGCACTGACGATGCGGCCAAGGCCAGCTCCGAGGCCGCATTCGTCGCCGAGTGCAACCGGCTAGGCATTGCCTCGCTGGACGAGTGCCTGGCGCTCTTTTCCGCCGGCGGCGAGGTGAGCGCTGAACCGCCAAAGCCGTCCGACGCCGGTGCGGCGAGTGACGCCAGGGCGCAGCCGCTCGAGGATATCCCCAACCAGGATGTCGTCGACGCGGAGGTTGCACCGGTGCTCGACAGTGCCAAGGAGGCGGAGGGAGAACCCGCAGCCGAACAACCTACCGCAGAGCCGACGCCGCCCCCATCGACCGATGCCGAAGCCCAGGCCGAGGCTACTGCGCCGCCCGAAGCTGAGGTGGCGGCCACGGTCGAAGCCGAGGGGCAGCGCATCGAGACCCTCGCGATCGAGCAGCCGCAGGACGTCCAGATCGTCACCCAGACCGAGGACAACCGGTTTGTCTTCAACCTGGGCGTACAGCTGGTGATCTTTACGCCTTACGACGACCGCGACCGCATCGGCCGTGAAGGCGACGAGGTGTTCTACGAGGAACTCGACAACGGGCGCGTGCGCCAGACGGTGATCCGTGCCGACGGCACCAAGGTGATCACGGTATGGAACCGCAACGGCGAGATCATCAGGCGCGTCAAGGTGCGTCCGGACGGCACCCGCATCGTCATGATCTTCGATCGCGACGACCGGGACGACCGCTGGCGCGATCCCGGCGACGACCTGCCGCCGTTCCGCCTCACCATCCCGGTGGGCGAATACGTGCTCTACAGCGAGATCGCCGATGAGGGTGAGATCGAACTGTTCCTTGCCGAGCCGCCGCTCGAGCGGGCTGCGCGGATCTATTCGGTCGATGAGGTCAAACGCTCGGCCCGTATCCGCGACACGGTTCGCCGTGTCGAAATCGGCGACCTGACCTTCGATACCGGCGAGGCAACGGTCGAGCGTGACCAGGTGGGCTCGCTCACCAAGGTGGCCAACGCCATCCTCGGCCTGATCGAGCGCAATCCGGGTGAAGTGTTCCTGATCGAGGGGCACACCGATGCGGTCGGCAGCGACGGGAGCAATCTCGAACTCTCCGACCGCCGCGCCGAAACAGTCGCGAGGCTTTTGACCGACCTCTACGACGTGCCGCCGGAGAACCTGGTCACGCAGGGCTATGGCGAGCGCTACCTCAAGGTCGAAACCGAGGACGAGGAGCGGGCCAATCGCAGGGTCACGGTCCGCAGGATCACGCCGCTCGTAGCGCCTGTCGCGCAGCAGTAGTCGTTCGAGCGACGAGCAAGATACGAAGGCCCCGGTCACACGACCGGGGCCTTCGGCTGCCAAGGCTCCA
>Ga0214473_10002929_pt1 | contig 20881 bp, 19 predicted proteins | sample RVTome_7_FD_203509 | JGI IMG/M metagenome (GOLD analysis project Ga0214473, IMG submission 203509) | Soil microbial communities from uranium-contaminated site in the Upper Colorado River Basin, Wyoming, United States - RVT98D197 | ecosystem: Environmental > Terrestrial > Soil > Contaminated >... | reverse complement strand
ACACTTGAAACTCTTATTTCATCTGTGGAATGGCAATCACCGGTCTCATCATTGTACCTTTTAGCCAGACATTCCCATGGACAGATCCTGCATTCTTTTTGAAGCTCGAGTAATTGTTCTGCTCGATCTTTTAATTCATGTGGGGTTAATTTTTCTAAGTATAAAGGAAGCATCACAAGCTTAATTAAAAAATATTCATTGAAACCAAAACCACTGAATAGAAAAATGCCGCACCAATAAAAACTGCTGTAAAACCAAACTCCACTGCGAATACTGTAGCAAGAACAGTAGCCATTACCGAAGCAAATCCATTTATTCCCCAAGCCCAAGGAATTAATGGTGGTGATTGATTAGACGTATTTTTCATTCCGACCGGGAATGGTATTCCCATAAAGAATGCACATGGAGCAATTAATATTAACGCAATTAATATCTTGTAGGTTAATGAATATTGTATCGTAATAAAAAGTATTTCTTTTAGAAATAATGCTTGAATTAATAGAAGCATAACAATAATCCCAAAGACCAGCTTTGATTTCAGATTAACAAATTTAGAGTGTTGTGTCATATAACTCCCAATCCCTGAGCAAATAAGCATCAAACAAATTACAGCTGATGCACCGTAGATAGGATTACCAAAATAAAGCGTGTACATTTGAATAAAAATTATTTCAATGAACATGTATCCAAACCCAATTCCAGCAAAATATACTAAGACACCAAATTTATTTTGTCCGGAAAAGCCAATTTTAAATAAAGGAACAATTATAAAAATAGCAGCCAAGCTGAATATTTGAAGTAAGGTCACGTAAAGCATAACATAACCCAATTCTAAAAATGGAAGATTTTGATTCCCAAGCTCTTTAATAAGATGCTTAATATTTTTCCATCTTAAAAACTGAGAAAAGAAGGGTTTATCATCTGTTGACGGTGAAATATTGAAAACATAATCTTTAACTAAACTTTCCCTCTCACTTGTTGAATGAAAAATTTTATCTAAAAGCTGGTAAAATTGATTATCGAATAATTTATTAAAGAGGTCACGCTCGTCCATTTTCAGATTGGGAAGCAATACAAGATCGAAGAGCATATCCCCACAAAATACTCTGCAAACTTCCTCTTCAGCTTTAGTTATGGGAGTTGTTTTGCAAAGTATCGTTAGATAATTCCAATTCTTAATTGCGACTAAGTGATTTTGCAGATTAGTTACATTTCTATTTTCTAATGCGTCGGCAATTGTTGCCAGGATTTTAAGAGTATTTCTTGGTGGAAAATCTAACCAGACATTAATCATTAACACACCCTCCGAATCCAATTGTGAAAGCATATCATCTATCGCTTCTCTAGTTAAATGAAATTGCTCGCGCAACGAATAAAGACCGGAGGTTCCGCCAAAGGCATCAATAGTTGGAAGCACAATCAAATCAAATTTTTTATCATTTGAAAGAAGGAAACTTCTTGCTGTAGTTCTATGAACCGATACTTGCTTGCTGAGATAAACTGAACCATTTAATTCCGGATGTTTTGTCGTCAGAATATCAATTAAAGCAGTATTTGGTTCTACAACAGTTACATTTCCTGCTCCAGCATTTAAGCTTCTTAAGATTTCAATTCCACTTCCTGAATTGAGAACGAGAACTTTATCTCTTTTTTTCAGGAGGAAAGGCAATTGAGCAGTTGTGTATTTAAGAAAATTTGAGGAATCATTTTGTTTTTCTGAAAGAAGAAATCCGGCTAAATCACCATTGCAAAAAATTGCGTATCCCCCTTTAACTTCACGTTTAAATTTTAAGCTTAATCCGTCCGCATTTCTAATCGATGGAGAAGAAATAATTTCCATAACACCGAAAGGAGATGTTTGTCTCTCTACTATTTTTGCATCTTGCAGCAGGAGTGTTCGAGACCTGCTTTTGAACTCAGATGGTTTTAACTGCGGTGAATAAATAAAACTAACAGAAAGAATAATTAAAGAGATCGAAGCTATAAAGAGGAATTGAAAATTAATCTTATTAAATAATATTAAGCCCGAAATCACAGCAAATAAACCTACTATTACAGGTAGTTTTTCGGGATAAAAAATCCAGATCAAAACCAATATTAGCACACCACCAATTCCCGAACCAATTAAGTTTGAGAAGTATAGTTTGCCTATTGAGCTGACATGCTTTGTAAAAATAATCCCAATTGCTAGTGCACCAAACAAAAACGGAATTGTAAACAGAATGTAGTTAACCAAAAGTCTTTCGATTTGATAGTTTCCCGTAAAGAAAAGCATAGTATCAAATCGAATAGGTTTGGATTGTGAAAAATAAACAACAAGTGGCATAGTCAAACCAGATAGAATCATCATCAAGGGTAAAATTTTGTCTGCTCTTGTAAGTAGTTTATCCTTGAATAAGGAGATAATTGTGCCGGCGGTCCCAAAGCCCAGCATCGCAATTGAAATGATCATATAAGCAAAATGATACCATTGCACAAAAGAAATAATTTGGATGAGGGCGAGTTGAAAAGCAATAATCGAAATGGAAATTAATGTTAAAGCAGACTGTAATCTTTTTAATGATAAATCTTTCACAATCATTTTTTCCTTGTGAAAGGAACAAACCGAACCGGAAGCAAACTTACTGTTGTAAAATCTTTGCCGCTTTTTTCAACCAAAACCAGATTTTGATGGAGGAATGGAGTACCAATTGGAATGATCATTTTACCGCCATCCTTTAATTGTTCTAAAAGAGGGGGCGGAATATATTCTGCGGCTGCAGTTACTACAATTGCATCGAAAGGAGCAGCTTCTTTCCATCCGTAATAGCCATCAGTATATTTTAATTTAATATTTTTATATCCTAGGCGTTCAATCCTTTTCTTTGCGGAAGAAAATAATTCTTCAACTATTTCAATTGTATAAACCTCTTTTACAATTTCCGCAAGAACAGCAGCTTGATAGCCCGAACCGGTTCCAATCTCGAGAATTTTATGATTGGCTTGGGGATTAATTGCAGCAGTCATATAAGCTACAATGTAAGGCTGAGAAATTGTCTGTCCGAATCCAATAGGAAGAGGATTATCATCATATGCTTCGTTTTTGAGATTCTCAGGAACAAATTGATGCCTCTCAACTTTCGACATTGAATTTAGCGTTGCTTTATTTTCTATTCCCCTATTTTTAATTTGTGTTTTAACCATGCGCTCGCGCATATAAAGGTGTGGATCATCATTAGGAAAGAAAATACAAAGACAAGCGAGTGTTGTGAGGATTAATTTTGTCATATTTTAAATCTCTTGTCAATCATTATTTAAAAGATTCAATTAAACAGACAATAAAAAATAATGAATAATATACTAAAGTTTATTTTCTAAAGTCAAAGCGAAGTGACACATGTAATTTCGTTTTAAATTATAATTCATTATAATGTTTTAACAAAATTTTTCACAGACGCTGAGGAACAAAAAATGGGACCTTTTTCGGTAAACTATTTAGCAGTTCTACTTTCATCAATTATTGCTTTTGTAATCGGAGCGGCTTGGTATTCGCCGGCTTTATTCTTTAAGCCATGGGCTGCATCAGTCGGTAAATCAGAAGAAGAATTAAAAAAAAGAGCTTCTCCATTATCGTATGTTATCACTTTCCTTGCATGGTTTGTTGCAGTTTATGTTCTGGCAAGAATTTTTTGGTTTCTTGGTGTTGATAATATAGGCCTTGTTTAAGAGTAACACTTCTTTGCTGGTTAGGATTTGGTGCTGCCCCCAGCTTAATTCACACGTTATTTGAAGGCAAAAAATTTCTGCTTTGGATTATAAACTGGAGATATATTCTGGTGGGATTACTAATCAGCTGCTTCTTGCTTACGATTTGGTAATTATTTCGCATTCTGGAATCTTTCCCCGCAAATCTTTGTTAAGTTCAGTCACTCAAAGGATAGTTACAACATGATGAACAAAATTAAAATACTTTTAATATTAACAACGTTATTATTTACGATCAGCAGTTGTAATGAATCAACCTCGCAGGATCAAAAAAAGGAAAAGAAAAAAATGAATCATACAGATGACAGCAAATTTAATACAGCCACATTTGGTTCAGGATGCTTCTGGTGTTCAGAGGCAATTTTTGAACGAGTGAAAGGTGTAACGTCGGTTACTTCAGGCTATGCCGGTGGAAATATACCCAACCCAACTTACGAAGCTGTTTGCTCAGGAAAAACGGGACATGGTGAGGTTATTCAAATTACATATGATCCTAAGATTGTTTCTTATGATGAATTATTGGAAATTTTTTGGAAGACTCATGATCCAACAACTCTTAACAGACAAGGTGCCGATGTGGGAACTCAATACCGCTCCGTTATTTTTTATAATGATGAAGATCAAAAGAATAAAGCGGAGAATTATAAAGCAGAATTAAACAAAGCTGGAATCTGGAAAGACCCAATTGTTACGGAAATTAGTCCTCTAAAGAAATTTTACCCCGCAGAAAAGTATCACCAGGATTATTATGAGCAAAATCCAAACCAAGGATATTGTTCATTCGTTATCACTCCGAAGATTGAGAAGTTTGAGAAGGTGTTTAAAGATAAGTTGAAAAAATAACCGAGCACGCAATTCCATTTTTCTAGTTATACTACGTTAGCTTTTTTCAGTCACAAAGTCTCTAAGACTCAAAGTTCCACTAAGAATATTTATAAATGCTCTCCAAAGTTCTTTTCTCCGGCTGTAATTTTAATTGCAAGCCGATTTTGTTCCGGCGGCAGCGGACATGTCGCATACTTAGTGAATACGCAAGGCGGATTATATGATTTATTAAAATCAAGAATTACCTTACCTGTCGAATCCGGCTTGTCAGTATAGAGAAATCGTCCCGCTCCATAAGTAGACTCACCATTTGTTTCGTCCGCAAAAATAATAAACAGCCTTTTCCCACTATCGATTGGATCTAAACTAAACTCTTTGTCTTCAATATTAAAAACTAGTTTTCCCACTACTATGTCTTCTTCCGAATCCCCTAAAATGTTAGGAATAATAATTTTTCTTGGTGAGCTGTACGGAACAAACTTTGTCTCAATACGCCAATTAGTATCAACTGGAAACCTATCAATACCTTTAAACTCTTTTAGCAGAGGTGCATCTAAATCCCGCAAACGAATTCCATATTTTTCTCCCCTTTTAATTATAAACCATCTAAAGGAATTAAGCTGTAAAACCGTGGGATCACCGGACAAATCAATTTGCATTGGCATTTCGCTAACTTCAGTATCATTGTACAAAACTTTTTTACCCGGTAAAACTTTAATTGTTACAACTGAATCATACAAATTAAATGTACCGATATAGTCCGATGTTATAGGAGGAAATACAACATCATTGTCCCTAGCACTGCCAAATTTGTTTTCGCCGTTTTTCAGCCAATAAAGCCCAACAAGATTTAACCATCCATTTTCCTTACTTAGATTTTCAATTCTTTTTTGATGCCATTGATTGATTTCATTCAAATAAATTGTATCAGCATTCTGCTCGAATTTTTCTTTGCAGCCTATTAATAAGACTGAGAATAAAAGGAAAACCGTGACAATTGTTTTTGATGCAATTTCGCAAAAAATGTTTGACACTTTTATATCCCTATTTGTGAGTCAATATTAAATAACGAATTCATTTTCTTTAATAATTGCATTTGCCATCAATTGCTTAAGATTGTCATACACATTCACACCGCACCTAATTAGTTTTTCCTTACTTTGGTGACCATCGGCAACAAGAATGCAGGCAGCATTCATTTCTTGTGCTACCTCGAAATCATGAACAGTATCGCCAATTAAAAGCACATTGCTATTATGATGAAGCAATTTTTTCATCAAGTCTTTGCCAAGTTCTATTTTACTTGTAGCGTAAATATGGTCTAATCCGGTTAGGTGTGTAAAGTAAGACCGAAGCCCAAAATGATCAACCAATTCCAGCAAAGTATCCTGTTTATATGCTGAAAGTATTGATTGTTCGATTCCGTTAGAATTAATTACACGAAGAACCTCTTTAACTCCGGGGAACAATTTCCCTTCCAATCTTCTTCTTTGATACTCATCCATCCATTCTCTTCCAAGCTGTTCGAACGAGTATTTCTCAAGGTCAAGCCCCGCTTTGGCATAATAATCCTTCACTGGAAATGTAAAAATGTCTCTATAAGCTTCAATGGAAAAAGTAGGTAAGTTCTTCCGAACCAGAAGACCATTTAAAACATCGACACACAATTCAACATCATTAAAAAGAGTTCCGTTCCAATCCCAAATAATATGTGTATAAGTGCGAGTCAATAAACAAAAATATTGTGCAAAAGTTAATAATAAGAAACTGCTTGTTAAATTTATCTTAAAAAGATATTCAACAAAAGCTTTTTAAAAACAAAAACGGGCATGAAGGCCCGTTAACTGTAAAATATTTTTAAAACTGTTAATCGTTATCTGAAGATTGGATCTTTTGGAAATACTGGTTTGCTACTCTCTTAAGGTCTTCTGACTTCTCCTGCTGATCAGCTTTTTCATATAAACTGCTTAATTCATTAATGCTTTCAGCTTTGTTCAGGTTGCTTCCAAGATCGTCATTAAGCCTCACACTGTTCTCAAACAATTCCTCGGATAGCTCAAAGTTTTCCAAATCATTTTGAATCATACCCTTGATCTTATAAACATCTGCAATCGAAAGAACATCATTTATCTTGTATGCTATTTCCACCGCTTTTTCGGTGAATACATCGGAAAGGGCATTGTTTTTTAATTTGGTGTAGATGTATGCATTGCCGATATAACCAATTGCGCAATTGGATAAATAACCATTCTTTAATGAAAAGGTAAAACTTTTGAAGTAAGTTCTGTCGAGCTAAGTTCTGTTAAAATTCAACTTGTTTTAGAAAACCGATGATCATTTGCAACTGGTCCAGTTATATGGTTTCTTGATTTGAACATCCTACTTAGAGCATTACAAAAACTGCTGCGATAAATAATAACTGTTTCATTGTTTCTCCCCTTTTTTTGCTGTTGATTATGTTTGTTTATCTATTTCCATTTGGTTTGATATAGCCAAAGGCAATGCCATGGGCCTTTCAGGTAATTGTTACTTTGCTTTATTTTTCTGAATATAAGTTCAGTAAAACTTACATTAGCCGTAAGTAGTACTTTCTGTTCATGTTTAGGACGGTGAGTCTATGTGATACATTTTCAATTTGCTGCTTGGCACGATATTGATTTAATTATTATAAACTAAGGAGTTAAGTGTAAGGGAGAGCGCAGGCTAATAACGAATTTCAGAAATTCCTGAAAATTATTAACCAAAATAATACACTGTATGTTTTATTAAAAAATCATATTGTATGAAAAAGAAACCGGCTGCAGAATTAAACAGTAGTAGAGAAGACTTTATGCTTACAAACCATGAGGCACTCGAGTATGATTCTCAAACCCTGTTGAAAGAATTAGCTCAAAGACAGCGTGAATTAGAGGGAAAAAATAGGGAGCTTTTCATTATAAAGCAGGAACTCGAGTGCTTTAACACAAAATATGAAAAAATATACGAGAACTCCCCCAGTGGATATTTTACATTCGATAAGAGTGGAACCATAATAAAATTAAATTTAACAGGCGCTGATCAGCTTGGTGCAAGCAAAGAATTTTTAATCCAGAAATCAATTATAAATTTCATAGTTCCTGAACACCGACCGCAATTTAAGATGCATCTTGATAGTGTGTTAACCTACAAGAAAAGACACACGTGCGAAGTAAAAATTGAACGGAATGATAAAAGCCTTTTTTATGCACTTCTAGAAAGCGTCCCATCACCATCCTATGGAAGTATAGACTCGGCATGCGAGACTGCAATTAGCGATATCACAATGTTAAAAGTAGCTGAAGAAGCATTGAAAGAAAGTGAAGCCCGATTTCAAAACATGGCGAACACAGCGCCTGTTTTAATATGGATTACAGATGCAGATGCTCTATTCACCTTTGTGAATAATTTCTGGCTGCAATACACCGGAAGAACTCTCGGACAAGAATTAGGTATGAGTTGGCTAGAAGGAATTCATCCTGATGACCTTAACCGCTTCATGGAAATCTATAAGAATTCCTTTAATGAACGTAAGCCCCTTGAGGTTGAGTTTAGAATTAAAAACCATCAAGGCAATTTTAGATGGATAATTAGTAAGGGAGTTCCAAGATTTCAGATCGACGGACGCTTTGCCGGCTATATTGGTTCTTGCACCGATATCAACGATCAAAAGGTTATTGAAGAAACCATGAAAAAATATAATGAGGAATTAAAATCTCTTAATGCAAGCAAAGATAAATTCTTTTCAATTATAGCTCATGACTTAAAGAGTCCACTTTCAGGACTTCTCGGTTTTACAGAAATACTTGTAGAAGAATTTGATGAACTGGAAGACGATGAGAAAAAAGATTTTATTGCTCATTCCAATCAAGCTGCGAATAATTTGAATGATTTACTAGAAAACTTACTGGAATGGTCAAGAATTCAAATAGGAAATGTTGCTTTTGAACCATTAAGCGTAAATGTGGAATCTGTATTCGATGATCTCATTAATCTTTTCAATCAAAATGCAAGAAATAAACAGATACGGCTTGAAAAGAATGTTCATTCGAATATAAATGTACTTGCCGATAAATATATGTTTAAAACCATTTTAAGAAATCTTGCTTCCAACGGGATTAAGTTTACAAATAAGGGAGGGACGATCACACTTCACGCCCAAGAACAAAATAAGCTTGTCACTATAACGGTCGCAGATACCGGCATAGGTATCAGTGAGGAAAACATTAATAAACTCTTCAGGATAGATGAAAATTTCACTACTCAAGGCACAAATAAAGAACGAGGAACAGGTTTGGGATTAGCTCTTTGTAAAGAATTAGTGGAAAAAAATAATGGCAAAATATGGGTCGAAAGTAAAATGGGAAAAGGCACTAAGTTCATTTTCACCTTGCCGCAAATAGGATCTTAAGCCTTAATTACGTATTTCTATTCCCAACAGCATATTCCATCCTTCAAAATTAAATTTCTGATCGAAAAAATTTTCCTTGAAATAACCTGATTTCAGAAAAACTTCGAAACTGTTATTTATTTCGTACGCAAGCTTAATGTTAACTTTGTTTTCATTATCAAGCGGATTGTAAATGAGAAATGTTTCAACTGAGTGATCTTCTTTAAGTGTAAATCGGCGATTGTAATAATCGGCAAGCAGAAAAATTGACCATCTTTCCGAAAAAATTTTCCCAGCTATAAATCTTATCCAATGCTCATATGATGGATATTGCGTAACCTGCGAAGAGTGAAGCAAAAAGCGATATTCTATACTTACAATTTCATTTTCAATATAATCAAAGCTTACCTGCGGACCGTATCGCATGCCCTTATTTGTACTTGTGGAATTTGTGAATTTGCTTAAGTACTTGTTATCAATTGTAAACCGTTCAATATAAAATCCTAATCCCGAATGGTTATTTGGAAAAAGCATCCTAAAAATCTTCAAGTCTAAGAATAGAAGGTCTAAGTTTTGTTCAATGTTTTCGCTGGCTGTTTGATAAGCATAGCCAAGCTGTGCTGAAATTGGATTATCCCTGAACTCATGCAAGTCAGAATTTACGGATAACAGAAAAGCGCTGTAATTAAAATCAGTATTATTGTTTTGATAGAAATTTTTTTGCCCTGTCAGCTTTATTCCCCAATTCATGCTTTTTTCTTTCTGATAAAAATCACCTGAAGCTTTGAATTTTAGAGATCTGACGTTGTCCTTGAATCCATAAAATTCAGGTCTTACTTTTAATTTAACGGAAGCAGAAACATCATCTGCCGAATAAAGGTAACTCAAGTTTCCATCTGCTCGGAAAAGTAAATCACGCGGTTTTGAAAAATTGCTGCCCTTCGAATTGAAAAATCCGCCTTCAGTATTAATGTTCCAGTTTACTTGAGCATTAATTAAAGATGGCGAAATAATTACAAAGATGAGTCCGAGGAACGCATATGCTGCAGAAATCCTCATTTAGATTGTTCTATTTTATTTGCAAGTACCAATTTGTAATCACTCAGCTTTTGCTTCACTTCTTTTAATAATTCCGAGTAATCTTTCAAGCTTAGATTTGTTTCACCGGGTTTATAAATAAACCTTTGTGAATTAATGCCCTCAGACTTATCAAAAATATTTAATTGATCTAAAAGAAGCACATAAGAATTTATTTGATCTGCAATACTCCTTTTGTCCTCACCGCCTAATGCTGCGTTTACATCATTTCTTTCCGTTGATGATCTCGAAATGTTTCCGAGCCTAAAATCACGATCAAATTCTGTTTCCGCCAAAAACTTGGATGTTTTTTTCTGGAGAGTTAAAGCATCATTTGTTTCCTTAGCTTGTTTTGTCACATCTGATAATACTGAATTAACTTCGGTAAGTGCCCTAGTTAAATATTCGTTTAACGAAGCTCGCTCATCACTGTTTTTTGCTTTACTTAAATCAATCTCCAAAATTTTTTTAGGGTTGAACGAAAGCATTTCAATTTGCGGGGAAACTAACAACCGTTTTTCTGTAAAAAATAAAATTTCGCTCTCAAGTTTCTCTGAATTTTCTTTTGAGGATCTGTTAAGAAACGTTAACGAATCAATTTTAGCCGAATATTTGTTCTTCAATACTCCGCTTAGCTGTCTTAGATTTTTTGTATTAGCATCAAGCTTTTCCCTGTGATCATCAATCATGTTAGAAAGAGAAACCGAACCGGACATCAGCTTAATAATTTTGTCATCATCCGGGTTTTGCTTCTGCTTCTCGGATTCAATTTGCTTTCCCCTGCTCTCAAGTATATTTTTTAGGGAATCCAATACTTGATTATCATTGGCAATTTTGCTTTTCAAATTATCATAACGCTTCTCAATCTCGGTCAAACTTTGAGATGAAACCTTAAAATTTAAGATGATAAAGCAAATCAAGCTTAACAAAAAATATTTTGTCATTACATCAATCCAAATTTTTCTAATTTGTAGTACAATACGCTTGTGCCTATCCCTAAAATTTTTGCGGCTCTGTTTTTAACCCCCTCAGCCTTTTTCATTGCCTGAACAATCAAGCTTTTTTCAAAATTGTACATTGCCTCTTCGAGCGGAAGATTATCGAATGAGGTAGCTGCCTCGGTGTTGCTGAACAAATGCCTTGCTAACGATTCAGAACTAATCACTTTGTCAGTTGAGATTACCGATAATCTTTCAATCAAATTTTCCAATTCTCTTATGTTGCCGGGCCAGGAATAATCGCTTAGAAGTTTCAATCCTTCGTTCTCAATAATTTTTTTATCAATTACATTCTTCACGGCAGACTTCTGCAGAAAGTAATCCACAAGGATATGAATATCGTCTTTCCGTTCTCTTAGTGAAGGAATGACTATGGGAATTACACTCAACCGGTAATAAAGATCTTCGCGAAATTTCCCTTCGGCGATCAACTTATGCAAATTTTTATTGGTAGCGGCGATGATCCTAACGTCAGTCTTAGATGTATATTCACCACCGACTCTCTCAAATTCACCTTCCTGGATAATACGTAAAAGCTTCACCTGCATCGTCGTTGAAATATCACCAATTTCATCAAGAAATAAAGTTCCTTTATCGGCCAGCTCAAATCTTCCTTTTTTCTGCTTGATTGCCCCTGTAAATGCACCTTTCTCATGCCCAAATAATTCGCTTTCGAGAAGGTTGTCGTTCAAAGCGCCGCAATTAATTTTGATGAATGGGTTTTCACTTCGCATGCTTTTATTATGAATAGCACGGGCAGCCAATTCCTTGCCTGTCCCGCTTTCACCCTGAATTAAGACAGTGCTGTCTTTTTGCGCAATTTGATCAATCAAGGAAAAAATTTTTTGCATCGAAGCGGATTCGCCAATGATTTCTTCATAACCTTTTGACAATTCGGTTTCTAACAATTTATTTTGCTCTATCAGCACCTCAATTTTTTGCGAGCTATAAATTTTCTCATAAATCTTTTTAACACGAATTCTTAATTCATCCGGCGAAAAAGGTTTTGTCATAAAATCAGCTGCACCCAAATGCATCGATTTAACTGCATCTTCCACTGTCCCATATGCTGAAATCATAAGCACTTCGGTTTGAGAGCTTATCTCTTTTATTTTCCCGAGCACAGCAATGCCATTCATCGGTTCCATCTTAAGATCGATAATAGCTAATTGAGCGGGATACTTTTTGAAATGATTTAATGCCGTTACCCCATTGTCGAACGAAACGGTATTGTGGTTGTCTCTGCGGAGGGTTTCCTCAATCCCCATGCGCATTGTACTATTATCTTCAATAATGATTATGCCATCAAGCTTCATTTATCTTCCCATTTATAATTGTGAAGGTTGTTCCTTTTCCATTTACACTTTCCGCTAAAAGTTGTGAGTTATTCTCAGCACATAATTTTTTAGAGATTGCTAAACCTAAACCCGTGCCTTCTTTTTTTGTGGTATAAAACGGATCAAAAATATGATTCATATTTTCCCCGGTGATTCCAACTCCATTATCGCTGATTGAGATGTGATTCTTATTTTCTTTAGTGAAAGAGGAAATAATAATTTCACCGTTCATATGAATTGCTTCGAGCGAATTGCTTAAAAGATTCATAATCACTTGCCGTAAATGGCTGTTGTCAAACCAAATTTTCGATAATTCAATATTTACTTTCAGCTTAACATTTTTTTTATTCATATCAATTTGAAATATATTTTTTACCTCATCAACAACTTCTGAAATATTAGTGGGTGAAGGCGATGGATGTGAAGGTCTCGAATAATTCAGATACGATGAAATTAATGATTTCAAACCATTTATTTCCGATAGAATCTTATTTAAATATTCTTCTTTGACTTTTCCTTTGGCTAAGTCTTCCTTAGTTAGATTAGTAAGAAGCTCAATGCCGCCAAGTGGATTCCGTATTTCGTGAGCAATTTGTGCAAGCATATTTTCTTTTTCTTTTTGATTCATAGACAGATCGCCACGCATTTTTTCCATAGCATCGGCAAGCACTTTTATTTCACCTTTAAGCTTGTGCGGAACGGAAATATTAAAATTACTTTTTCCAATTTGATTGCTGAAACTCACCAGCTTATCCAATGGTTTAGTAATTGATCGAGCTAAAAACCATCCGGTAAGTACTGTTATTAAAGTTCCGCCAATACCTATCAGCCAGAATATTTTAGAAAAGTCTTCAACTTTCTCCAATTTTTGAGCACTTTCTCTAACTGCCAGCCAAAAATTTTCATTGAGCCGATAGAACCCCAGCAAATACCATTGATCATCATCGCCTTTAAATGGCAAAGTAACAGAACCGCTGCCGGGTGTAATCCCAAAAATTTCATCTCTATAAAGAAAAAGCTGAGTTTCTTCTCTCCCCTTCTTTATATTTGTATTTGAATGAACATAGACTATAAAATCTTCATTAAACAGAAACGCAGCGTTTGTTGTATCGTCGCTTAAATTTTTTCTAATAACATCTACAAAGTAATTATCCGTAGTCTGAGTAGGCAGTCCAAAATCAAGCATGCTTAAGTACGAATTATCAATTTGTTTGCTTATAGCCTTTGTTAAGCCCATTAGCTGTTCTTTAGATTGATCAAGATAAATATTCCGAATGAACACATAGCTTAGCTGTGACATTAAAAGTACCAGCATAATCGTGACTACACAAAATGTAATAATTATTCGAAGCTTGTAGTATGATTGCCCGAAAAATTTGCGAAAATTCGCCATCAGTGCTTTATCTTTTTTCAATAAAATTTGAAGTTACTTCATAAAAATAGATAAATATTTTTCTTAATCTCTTAGTCAAAACTATTTTTGCTTTATCACAAATGCGTTCGAAGAAACATTAACTACTTTATCTGCAATGGGATCATAATAATCCAGTAGAAGTCTAAATTCACCGGTTGACTCAAACATTTCTGATAGAATTGAGTAGTTAAAAGTGCCGTCCACCTTTAACGTATCTGATAAAGTTAGGCACCGTACTGATGTGTACCAAAACCATAAGTTATCTGACCATATGTTATTTTCTTTTTTCTGATAAGACATTTCAAGAAAGGCACCACACTTAAGAAATAATACAATGTCAGAATTTGATTTGTTATTTATCACGATATTAATATTATCTAATTCTGTATATGATCTTTTGCTTGTTAAAAAGTTAATATCATTTAACGAATATTCGATTATATTAGGCTCATTACACCCGAGAACTATTAGAGAGAAGAAAATAAAATATTTGAGAATTTTCATTGTATGTTCCTCGTATAAGGAGATAATTTGAGTTTTGTTTTATTTTTTGACCAATAATGTGGCAGTATAATCTTTAGGATTGATAACCGTATCTAAAATGGGATAAGGAGCAAGACTTTTTAGTAAAATAGTTAAGTCTGAAAATTTCACTTCTTTCGGTTCCAGAGATGTATTTAGGTCTGAAGTAAGCGTATCTCCAACGGAATTTTTCAATTCTAATACCACTGTTGCATTCCCCGCCCAAACACACAATACATCTATTGGGCATCTTGAATCCTCTTCAACAGTTTTGAACTTGATGACAACTCCGTACTGAGTAATGATTGCCGAATCACCAACTTTTATTTCAAATTCTTTACCGAGTTCAACTTCATCATAATTTGTCGATGTATCAGAACATCCAATCAACAATAAACTTATTGATAATAAAAATATTGATTTTAACATTTTCAATCCTTTCTTATTAATTGTGTTGCACCAAACCTGTACTCCTAGAACTTCAATACAGATTAGAAAGCAAATACCAAATAATTAGCTCAATGAGCTTTTCTTTATTTTCATAAAGTGCCAAAGGACAGTTAATTAGAACAACTACATCGAATAAAAAAAACGAAACTAAGAACATTAGAACTCTCAACAAGATACAGCGCCTTGAATGGTCAGCTTTGAAGCCTTGAACATAATATCTTTAAAAAACTTGAAATAACTATGGCAAAGTAATTGTAGTATCTAAATAAGCAGAATCACTCTGCCAAAGCCTTAAAGTCTTTTCACCTCCACTAGAAAAAATGATCTTTTCATCATGGGTGAATGACCACAGGACTTGGATACAAGGCTCACCATCATCTTTTCCAAAAACCTTTGAAGTAAATACAAAATTATTGTTGGTGCTTTCGGTTCGATAATAATACCAACAAGGTGTTGGTGTTACATAAAGAACAGTTACAGTGACTTGATTATTAGTAATATGTATGTTCTCAATTTTTGAAGCACCAAGGGGGCGAATTTCAGAATAATCATATTCGCTAGTGTTACACGCAACAATAAAAGAAAAAATAATTAAAGCAAATGTTATACTTTTCATGTTGTGACCTATAAACTTGTCGTATTGGAATATAACTTAATTTTTATTTAATCGTCCAAAATTAATATTCAAAAGTTCTGCTTTGACCATTTGAACCCAGAATATCCAAAATGATTGTTCCAGATGATGACCTATAAGCAGTTTGATACTCATGTTTCAAAAGCGAAAGGTTAAATATATTTTCTTGTCTTATTAAAGCCTCGCATGCATCTCCGTGTGAATCATGTGAGATTAGAAGTTTAGCTTGGACTGGATATGATTCAAGAAAATAATTCCATGCGACTAATTTTATTTCATGTACCTCACAACCACCGCCATAAACCACCCTTGTAAATAGTGTGTCCCCATTTATATAGGCACTAACCAGGTTGTACGAATTCATTTCCCAGTCATCTGGTTTAGTTCCAATTGCTAAGATAAAGGGGCTGGTGGAATCGGCCCCAAAGTAATTTGTCGAATTTAAGTTCATGTTTTCACCATCATTGGAAGGTAGATCTTCACAACTAAAAAGGAGGAAACCCATAATCATGCAAAGTGTTATACTTAAATAATTTTTCATTTTCTTCAAGCTTATTTTAGTTCTGCTTATTCAGTTCTATGTATCGCAAACGATCTCTCTTCTTATCTTTTTGGATTAAGAATATTTTTTCATCCTTTCTTATAAATAAAAATTCGCCATTCAGTATTAACGACCAATTAAAATTTGCTCTATGACCAATTAAATCTTTTAGAATAATTTTTTCATTAAGTATTTCATATTTACCGCCACCACCCGGAGGTAGGAACTCAATTTCTGGAGTACATGTATAAGAATCACTCGTAAATGTAAAATAAACATTGCCCTGACTTACAATACCATGTTCAGTAAATATAAAGAGTCCAGAATAATTTCCAGCTTCGATAATATGCTCCTGATTGTCAAAATATTCTACTTGCTCACAACCAAATAGAGCAATCAGAAATGTAAAAAATAATACTATTCTCCTAACTGCTTTTCTTTTCACTATACTCTAACCTATAACTTTGCAGCAAAGCTTAACCACCATTGAGCAAATCTAAACTCGTCGCCGAATTCAGGATCAACTTGCAAATTTACTTTGAATGCTTTTGACAGGTTAACATTTATCCCGGCCATGACTTTAGTAAAATCCTCCGTTATTTTCTCGCGGGGTTGAGTATATCTTTCGCCGAAATTTGTTTCAACGGTAACTTGTCCATTTTCATTCCTCTCCCGTTTAGTAAAATATGCAATTGTTCTGTCCTCTATTTCCCAGCCGTTCAATATTCTATTCAATGCAAGCATTAGCTCAAATTTATCGCTAATTATAAAATTAAAAGCAATTGGAATCTGTAAGGTCCAAGATTGTGCATCATACTCCCAATCTAATAGCTTATTTTCAACAAGTTCATTGTAATAATTTTGAGAATGATTCTTATTCACATAATTGTATTCGGATTTTCTTAAGGCCGTAACCGGTTCTGATGAATTTACATTTGTGCTTGTTGAATTATAATAAATACCGGCACGCACACTTGTTCTCTCTGATAATTTCCATAAAAAATTTAAAAGTGCTTCATGCATAAAAACTTTTCTTTTTCCTGTTCCACCTCTAACATCCGAAGTATAGCTCCGCCCGTTGTATGAATTATAAGTCGTATCCCAACTGCTGTAATACCGCGAAGTATAATAAGAAGTGTCAAGAATATTAGTTGAGTTAGTTAGATCAATATCCGAATTGGTATATCGATAATAGCCGGAGAATTCTTTATCGATATCAATATACCTGGTAAAGTTTATGCCAAAATATTTTGAATTTCCATCTTGATTCCATTTCTGGCTGTTTTGATAGTCATTAATGCTGTAACTCCATTCATCCGTGACATTAGGTTTTTTATATTGATAAAAGGATTTGTTGGACGAAGAATAGCTTTGCTCGGCATTCCCGTTTAAATAACCAATTTTTGCCCCAACTTTAAATTTCTTTGATAAGTTGTATAAAACTCCGGTACTTAAATCGAGATGATTATAATCCTGGTTGCGCGCTTGGCTATTAGAATATGAATTATCATAATCCTTTTGTGTTCCAAATTCATCTTGATAATTATTAGCATACTCACCATCACGGGAGTGCATTACACCGTTAAGCGATAATCCTGCGCTTAACTCATTATTTATCTTATATCCCGTAAATACGGAAAATAAGTGCCCGACAGTTGAAAGTTCGTCCTTACCGGCATAACGATCAGTTATGGGGATATTAGAAAGCCCTTCGGCTCTCACCCAAAAAGCATCATAATAATAGTTAGGATAGTAAATTCCGTATGGAACTGTATAGAATTTTTCTTCCCGGTTTATAAGCTGATATGTTCCGCCAATGAAGAAATTTTTTGTTATATCTTTTAGCGGGTAATTCAAAATTCCGAGTGAAAAAATTGGTTCCGGCTCTGAGCGGCTGATCGTAATCCACCTTGGATCAACGTATGGACGATATGCAATATTACTATAAAAGACGGGCATAACGTAATCATTTACTATCGGTACTTCAGTTCGATCTCCTCTAAAATCAATATAAAGAAGAAGTTCATCATCACCTAAGTCAGGAACCGCGGCAGGATTAATATGCAAATTAAGGAATGGATCATCGAAAAATCCTGCAGCAATTTTTTTAAAGTTGTAAAGCCCGAATGAATTCAGGTAATGACTTTTAAAATACAGTTCGGATTGTTCAAAATTTTGTTCTGTAGTTCTTTCACCATAATATTGCGGATAAATAATGATTGAAGAAAACAATATGAGAAAATTTATTTTAAGCTTCATTGATGGCTCCATGAATAAAATTATTTTTTGAAGAAATGACTCTGATTTATTTATGAAGCCAAAAAATATGCCGCATATGTTTTTACCATGCTAATTATGGATGGATTCAAATGATTGATTTATTATTAAAATTAGAAGATTTTATAAACCGAATTTCGTGAATAAGTATTTTTTGTGACTAACAATTATCGAAAACCTGAGTGACTATCAATTTCCTGATATGAAAAAAATATTAGTTCCGATCCGATTTTTCAATATTTCAATTGATAATAATTGATATGCTTTATAAATTGCTATAACAAAATTTATTTACTTTGCATCTGGGCAATGTGTTTATCTTCAAATGCAAAAAAAAAAAATTCTAATTAACTAATTTATTTAAAAATATCCTGCGGGGATTATTATGGAAATCTCAAAAGTATATACTGGCGAAAAAGCTAAATTGCTTCTTCAGGGAAAAGAGTACAATCTTCCTATTCTGATTGGTTCAGAAAAGGAAGTGGGGCTTGATATCAGCAAGCTGCGGACAGAATCCGGAGCAATAACTGCCGATAGCGGCTACGGAAACACCGGATCATGTCTAAGTTCAATTACATTTATTGATGGTGAACGCGGCATTCTACAATACCGCGGCTATCCGATTGAAGAGCTTGCGCAAAAATCCAATTTTATCGAAGTGGCTTATCTTCTAATCTTCGGGCACCTGCCAAATAAAGCTGAATTTGAAGATTTTAATTTTAAGCTGACACATCACAGTTTAATCCATGAAGATATGAAAAAATTCTTCGAAGGATTCCCTCCATCCGCTCACCCAATGGGAATCTTATCTTCAATGGTTAATTCACTTTCAGCATTCTATCCTGATTTTGATTATAAAGCCGATCTTGAAATCAATATCATTAGATTGATTGCAAAGCTGAAAACTATAGCCGCATTTTCTTATAAAAAATCGGTTGGTCAACCATATATTTATCCTCAAAATCATCTCAGTTATGCCGGTGATCTTCTGAGCATGATGTTTGCGGTTCCATCGGAAGAATATCATGTGGATAAAGTAGTCGAAGAGGCGCTTGATCTGTTATTAATTCTTCATGCTGATCATGAGCAGAACTGCAGCACTTCTACTGTTCGAATGGTTGGAAGCAGCGAAGCAAATTTATTCGCTTCAATTTCAGCAGGAATTTGTGCTCTCTGGGGACCATTACATGGTGGTGCAAATCAGCAAGTTCTCGGAATGCTTGAAAAAATTAAAGCTGACGGAGGCGATTATAAAAAATACATGAACATGGCAAAAGATAAATCCTCAGGCTTTAAGTTGATGGGATTTGGTCACCGTGTTTACAAAAATTTTGACCCGAGGGCAACAATTTTAAAGGCTTCTGCCGATAAAATCTTGAACCAACTCAAAAAGAATGATCCTCTTCTTGATATTGCTAAGAATTTGGAAGAGATTGCTCTCAAGGACGATTTCTTTGTTGAGAGAAAACTTTATCCTAATGTTGACTTCTACAGCGGAATTATTTATCGAGCTATGGGAATTCCGACAAACATGTTCACGGTGATGTTCGCATTAGGCCGTTTACCAGGCTGGATAGCTCAATGGAAAGAAATGCGGGAAACTCCCGGCGGAAGAATCTACAGACCAAGACAAATCTACACGGGCGAAACAAAACGTCCTTATGTTCCTCTTGATAAAAGATAAGCTAAGATTCATTTAATACTAAAAGCGTGGTGGTTATGCCATCACGCTTTTTTAATTACTTAGTCCCTCATGTGGTCATTTAATACTATTTCGTGATTATCATTTTCCTCGAAGCAATATAATTATTTGCTTGTAATTGATAGATATACACACGGCTTGAAAGTCTCAGTTTATTTCCGCCAGAGGCGGATCCGCCCTCGGCGGAAAAATTTACAGAATGAATACCTTGATTCATTGGTTCATTAACTAATGTAGCTATTTCATTTCCGAGAATATCAAAAATTTTCAATGTTACAAAAGCATCTTCCTTCAGTGAGTATTTAATCTGAGTTTCAGGATTAAATGGGTTGGGATAATTTTGTAATAAGTTAAATGTGTACTGCTTTGTTTTTTCTTCATTTATATCAACTGGTGTAAGTTTATTTGTAATAATCTTGCCATTCTTTCCGCCAACAAAAAGATATTGACTGGCAGAAGTTATGCAGAAGGGATAAAAATCTTCCGGTACACTTACAATTTTCCATGTAAAAGCATAATCATCAGTACAATATAGTACTGTACTTAGTGTTTGTGAATAAAAAAGTACAATAGCCCAACCTGTTTTGCCGTTTATCTGCAAAAAATTAATAAACATTGGAAGCGTAAATACAGAATCCTCTATTTGAATATTATAACTTGCATCCCAGGTAAATCCTCCATCAAAGGATTTTGCAAATCCAAATAATCCAGTCCACAAAGTGTCTATATTATTCATGAATAAATATCTGGTATGTGCCCCTGAAAATTCACTTATTTCTGTTAAATGTTTACCTCCATCATAGGTTCTGTACACTTTTATAGGTGTACAATTATCAAATCCATAACTACCAATCACTACCCCATTATTCTTATCAGCAAATTTTACATCATAATATAAAATCATGTCTGATCGATCACTCAGTGTATCCCATTTAACTCCGCCACTTGTTGTATG
>Ga0214473_10002928_pt1 | contig 20889 bp, 17 predicted proteins | sample RVTome_7_FD_203509 | JGI IMG/M metagenome (GOLD analysis project Ga0214473, IMG submission 203509) | Soil microbial communities from uranium-contaminated site in the Upper Colorado River Basin, Wyoming, United States - RVT98D197 | ecosystem: Environmental > Terrestrial > Soil > Contaminated >... | reverse complement strand
TTGGTTCAGGCTCGCGGCACCAGGCACAAGCCGACCTTCGGTGCCAGCCCGCCGTGGGCAGTATAGGCCCCCGGCGGCCTATTTTCATCCGTTGTGGTGACCGTGAGCGGTCATGACCACTTGGTGGCAGATAGCCCTCCCTCCATTTTCACACTGAATAATGCAGAGGGGGCCTTATCGGATCCTTACACCGATTTGTGGTCTGAACGGCCCTCCTGCGGAAGGCCGATAGCAGGTTCAGCGTCTGCAGATTCCACGGAAGGGGTGTTGAACTCGGCGAATAGAGGCTTGGCGAAAAGTGTAGGGGACAGGACTCTCTCCACAGGCTATACGAAAACAGGTGCGGCTCCTCTGTGACCGGAACCGTTCGTGTCCACAGAGCTTCACCACGACGGAGGCGCATTTGTTCAATGCATTCATGAAGTTTCCAGGATATTGAGTTACGGGAGGATACAAAATGCTACGAACAGGAACTTGCTACCTAAAGGCCGCGTTCTTCACCCTTGCTGTAACAGCCTGGATCCTCGCAGAAGCAACCCTGTTGCCAGTGTGGGGGGCGGCGCCCGACCAGCAAGAGGACATCTGCACCAACGCTGCGGTCATCATGTGCGAGAACTGGGAGGACCGTGCTCTTGGGACATCGGACCTCGGACGGGCCAAGTACAAGAATCCCGGATGGCTCACGACGTTGCCCCAAACCGGGATGACGGTCATTGATGCGAGTAGCGGGAATGTGTACAACGGGAATCGCGGCTTGCAGTTCCGTTATTTGCAGAATGAGGAGTTTCCCGGCCAGATGGAAACGGTCTCCCCCAACGATTATCCAACTCTGTACTGGCGGTACTACACCCGCTTCTCTAGCAACTGGAAGTTCTCGTCAATCGGAACGAAGGGGTTCGAGACCGTCACGCAGGGCGGCCAATCGGTCTACGCCTGGTGGAATGGAGCGGGCTTTACTGACGCGAATGAGTTGGCGCAGTACACGCAGAACGTCTCCAACCCTGTGGCCTACCGAGGAAATGTGAATGGCGGCCCCTTCATCATTACCCCAGGCCAGTGGTATTGCCTCGAACTCCGGGTCACGTACAACACAGGAGCATCGAACGGGACGATCCAGTTCTGGGTCGATGATGTGCTCCGTGCGGATCATCCAAATATTAAAGTCGAGAGTCCGGCTGGCATGACTATCGAGGGATGGATTCTGAGCACTTATTGGAATATGCCGGGCACCCACCCGCTCATGTACCGTTGGTTCGATAATTTCGTTATTTCGCGCGAACGTATAGGATGTCTGTCCAGAGACACAACTACACCAGCCCCTCCAACCGGTCTGAGGGTGAATTAGAGGACGATATCCGTCAGTCCTCTTGACTCAGATCGCTGTGGGTCCTTCGACAGGGTTCCACCGGGTCAACGCCAGGTTGGTCAGTCGCTCCTGGTTGTGATTGTCGAGATAACCAGACTCCGTTCAGGTCTTTCGTCTCCACTACCCGAACACCTGGTAGAGATCCTCGCCGCTTTTTTTGAATTCTGGGCCCCCGTCACCGCGTGCGTGTACGCGATGTGACCAGACCGGAAGCCTTCACCCTTTGCCTGCATCTTTTCGGCAGATCGGGCATCCTCCGATCCTCCAGGAATAACTTAACTATGCACATTACTTTCTGTTGGTTTACGAACACAGAGGTCATGCCAAAGCATGAAACTCAGAAGAGTCCATATTTTGGATTCGTGGTTTCGAAATCCGCGTTGGTGTTCCTCTACGATCCTGGCTACTGTCTGATGGCAAAATAAGCCAACCTCCTGCAATGCCCGCTTGTTCAGATACATGGCGGTGAACTCGCGTAGGGGGCCTCGGAGCCATCGATCGAGGGGAATAGAAAAGCCCCTCTTCCCGCGGCCAAGAATTCTCTTGGGGAGGATCCCGTCCACCGCCCGAATTAGGACCTGCTTCTTTTGCCATCGCCTAATCTTATATCCTGATGGAATCGTGGCAGCGAATTCAACGAGTTTGTGGTCAAGGAAGGGGACCCGGACCTCCAGGGAATGGCACATACTGAGCCGGTCAGTCATTTTCAGGAGATCGTGTGAGAGGTACGTGTCAATATCTGCGAGGAGCATCCGGTCAAGTGAGCTCAAGTCCTCGTGGCCTTCCTTCATGGCAAGGGGGGTGGAAGTGAGCCCGGATTTCTGCAGCTCTTGAACCATGTCGCCGCTGAATAGTTCAGCCTTCTCCCCATCGGTATAGGCAGCGATATACTGTTGGTATCGCTGGCGCAAGTCAAGCTCCGCTCCACGGAGAAATCGCCTGAGCCGATTCGGCCACAGGCCGCCGTTGTGGCCCTCGGGCATTGCCTGAAAGAACCGGTCAATCAGCTCGTGGCGAAGCACACCTGGCAGGCGCCGATAATACTCCGCCAACAGCGCGCCTCTATAGCGTTCGTAGCCTCCAAAGAGTTCATCACCGCCGAGGCCTGAAAGAGCTACCGTTACCCACTTCCGGGCCGCCTGACAGATCAGGAAGGTGGGAATCATGGAGGAGTCTGCAAAAGGTTCATCCAAGGCGCGGACTATTGCTGGCAGGGTGTCTTCTATCCGTGGATTGAGCAGGCATTCGCTATGGTCCGTCCCAAACTGTTCCGCCACCATCCGGGCAAAGGGTCGCTCATCGAATCCGGAGTGGTCGATTTCAAAACCCACAGTGAAGGTTTTTGCCCTCCCCTCCGAGCCATCGGCCATCAGTGCGACGATCGTGCTGGAGTCAATGCCGCCGCTCAGAAACGCGCCAAGGGGGACCTCGCTCATGAGGTGGAGGCGGATTGCCTCCTTCAGATGGTGCAGGAGACCTTCCGCGAAGAAATCTATGGGCTTATTCACATCAGGCGCGGGCAGTAGATCCCAGTAACGTCTCAACTGCAGGTTTCCGTCCTGCCAGACACAGATATGGGCTGGCGGAACCTCACGGATTCCCTCGTAGATCGTCGTAGGGCCAGGTATGTACCCAAATGTAAAAAAGTCCGAAACACCCCTCAGGCTAATTCGGTGCTCGCGCGTGTCTAAAGTCAAAAGGGATTTTATCTCCGAGGCAAAGGCCAACCCATCTCGGTTCTGCGAGTAATAGAGAGGCTTGATTCCGAACCGATCCCTGGCAAGAAGCAGCCTCTTGTGGCGAGCATCCCAGATGGCAAATGCAAACATTCCACGCAAAAAAGAAACGCATTCGTCTCCGTAATCCTCATAAAGATGGACGAGGCACTCAGTGTCGGAGCGGCTACCAAACTGATGGCCACGCTTCTCAAGGGTGTGTACAAGTTCCTGATAGTTATAGATCTCGCCATTGAAGACCACCCAGATGGACCGATCCTCGTTGCAAAGCGGCTGCTGCCCTCCCTGGACGTCGATGATGGCTAGCCGACGCATACCCAGCGCGACGCAATCGCCAACATAGTACCCCTGGTCGTCGGGACCGCGATGCATTAGGCGGGTACACATCCGACGGAGGCACTGCTCGTCGGCAGGTCCCATATCCGGTCGAACTAGGCCTACGATGCCACACATAGCAATCCTCTAGTGGCTCCGCTCGTTATGCGAGGTTGGCATGCGGGATGTGGGAATCCATTCTGCCCGGCCGTAACCGAAGAGGCCGAGGACCTCGATCACGAGTCGCCATGGAAGGAATACTGGAATGAACACGATACCGGTCAGAGTGCGGAGGGGTGCGGCGGTATGGGCGACCCCCAGAAGAAAATAGAGACTGAACGAACCGCTGAGGATGAGTGACCACACAAAGAGAAAGTGCCATACCGGATCAGCGGACAGGTACCACGCGGCAAGCAGGCAACAAATCGTCACGGTTGCCTGGGTCGAATAGTTCGGGGCGACCAGCGTCACCATCGCATCCACCAGGGACAAGCGCCGGAGGCGGACCCCTTGTCTCAGAAGTGCCCAGCCACTCCGAAAGGCCACGGCGTGTCGCCCGCTTGCCCATCGAAGGCGTTGCCGAGATGCCTGCCCAAAGCCTCGCGACTCCACGGCGAGGACTTTGGCGTTGGGATTGAAATAGATATTTTCACCCTTGAGCAGCAGGCAGACGGAAAACTCCCAGTCCTCGCCCACGGAAAAGGCGGTCCAACCGTGCCGTTCAAGGATCTGGCGGCTGAAGCACATTCCCGTACCCATCAGCATGCCGGAAAGGCCAAGCCAACTCTTGGCGGAATAGAACAGGGCATTGCGGAGAAGGCTAGTGACCGCAATGATTCGAGTGAACGGCGTCTCCCAGGGATTTGCAATATAGTTATACGCCTGCTGAACCTGATGCCCTGAGGTCAGTCCATGGCTAAAGGCTTCGAGAAGGCGTGAATCCACTTTCGTGTCAGCGTCGATGACGACCAGGCCGTCGAACGGTATGGAGTGTGGCAGTATTTGGGCAATCGCCCAAGAGATCACTGCTCCCTTTCCCGAGGGTCCGCTCAAGCGCTCCAGGCAGTCCGCCCCATGACTTCTTACGACGGCACCGGTATTGTCCTCGCATCGATCGGCGACTACGATGACCCGCACAAGCTTCTTCGGGTAATGAATCTTGGCTATGCTCTCGAGCGTCTGTGGGAGGGTGGCACCCTCATTGTGCGCAGGAATAAGGATAAGGAACCTGAGCCGATCGGGGCAAGAAGGTGTTGCATGATGCTTCTTGGCAAGCATCGAGGCCACAGCAAATGTCCATTGGTATACGGCGAGCAGGCTGATTGCCAGCAAGAGAAGGATACCGACCGATCCAAGGATGATACTCATTGGGGGCAGGCTTCCGAGGTGTGGGCTGGGCGCTGCTTGGAGAGCAAGGTGCCTCTGTAGATAGAGATGAGATCCGCTGCCAGGCGTCGGGTGGAGAATTGGGAAGATATCGTGGCTCTCCCCTCTGCCCGGAGGAGCTTTCGAAGGCGTGCATCGGTAGCAATCTCGTCCAAGGCAGCAGCTAACGCCTCGATATCTCCCGGGGGAACGAGTAATCCGTTCCGGCGGTGTGCTACGACCTCGGGGATTCCACCAACGGAGCTGGCCACGACAGGAACCTCGGCGCGCAAGGCTTCGAGGAGAGAGACGGGGAGGCCCTCTTGTCTTGACGGAAGGACGAAAACGTCCACCGTGGAAAGAAAGTCCTGGATGTCAGCCACGAGGCCACAGAATTCAACCAGATCGTCAATTCCAAGGGACACTGCCAGGTGCCTGAGCCTGAGCGCGTCTGGTCCGTCGCCCGCGAGCCTCACCGTGAGAGCTGGAAGGCGGGTGCGCAGGCGCGGGATTGCCCGGAGCAGGACGTCCAATGATTTTGCCTCAACCATCCGACCTGTCCAGCCGATGACGAAGCGGTCTCGGGGGGCAGCCCTCCGTGTCGTCCTCATCTCGACATCTGGCAGGGCGTTATGGATGACTGCCAACCTCTCCTGCCGCAGCCATGACCCCACCTCTGATTTCAGCGCATGAGCCACGAGGATGACGCGATCGTTAAGGTACCTTTGAACTATCCGGTCCAAATAGACATATACAGCCATGCGTGCATGGGCAAGGCCTCGGAACGGCTCCGGAGAGCCGTGTATCGTTCGGATCGACACGGGAACTCGGGCGTACGCTGCCGCAAGCGTTCCGAGAATGTTCTCCTTGTAACGGTGAGTGTGTAAGATATTGCATCGAGTATCGCGCAGCTCTCGTGTAATGGCTTGAAGGAGCCCGAATACGCCCAGCTTGGATTCGGAGAACACTTGAACGGGAATTCCCAGTGATCTCAGCCGGTCATGCAGGGAGCCTGGATTCAGGACAATTGCGCGCACCTCACACTCCGGCCGGCCCAGGAGCGCCTCGGCCATCACGCCGACCATGACTTCCGCACCTCCCCAGAGGTCACCTGAAGCCAAATGGCACACCTTGATCTTGGGGCCAGAAGCGCTCATCGCTCCCCGTGTTCGAAGGATCGTGCTTCGCTCTTCTCGAGCTGGCAAGGCGGATTCCGACGGGTGACACACACCTTGGATCTCCATTGCTGGAGAGGAGTTGCTCCGACCTTGAGACGACGACAATGGTCCGGCTCCCAACCTCCTCACTACCCCCCTGGTGGGATCAGTGGGGCCTCCGCCCGGGTGGGGAATCAAGCGCCGGCACGGTAAGGACGCGACGCCGGGCCATCTTTATCGCCTCCAGGGCGAGAAGCCGCGGTGTCTGCTGCTACGTAGGGCTGTCGCTTCGAGGGCTCCCATGTCACCTGATGGTATCCCCGCATATACCGCCCCCATGCGACGACCATTGCCGACTGGACGGCGGTGAAGTACCAGGCGACTCGGATCGCCGGGTTCCGCTGTAGCGAAGGGATAACGCCACCGATCGCACCTAAGAAGTAGAAGGCAACTTGGGTCCAGAAGAAGAGGCCAAAGAAACGATCACCCATCAGGAAGCCGCTTGCAGCCAGACTGGTCAAGAGCAGAAAGGGGGCGATGAACCTTAAGAGCTTGTGGCTCGCCAGTTGGAACGCAAACCGCCCATACCGGAAGGGGTTCAACATATCCAGGTTGGCCATGAGGACCCGGATCCCGCGGAGGAAGGTGCGGATTTTCCTCCGCGTCTCAAGTTCAGGTGATCCAACTGCGAGGAACCTGCCCCGCGCCGTCGAATCGGCTACTGACCGGTATCCCCTGCGGGCCGCCTTGAGGGCTCCCAGGAAATCGCTGGCGAGCCCCGAAGGCCAATAGGCACAGAGTTCCTTCCGCAAGGCAAAACAGGAACCGCTCAACCCAACCAGGGAGTGAAACTGGCTTTCGAGGCGGCGCACCCACATTTCGTACTTCACGTAGAGTCCTTCCGCAGTCGGATTTCCCAATGCATCGAGAAGAATGTCCTCGGTGCTGACCGCAGCGACGCTGGGATCGAAGAAGTTCTGTACCAGCCGGGTGAGGGCATCCGTTTCCAGAATGGTGGCCGCATCCGTAAAGACGAGGATATCCCCCTTTGCTGCCCCGATGGCCAGTCCCTGGGCATATTCTTTTCCGGCCCTTTGGGCCGCCCTAGCCAAGCGGACCCCATTTGGGGCATACTCCTGCACGATCTCATCCGTTCCATCATCGGATGCATCCGAGGCTACCAACACTTCCAGCAGGTGGGTGGGATATGTCAGGGCGAGCGTATGCTCAATCTTTTGCCGAATCTTGTCGGCTTCATTCCGGGCGGCTATGATGATCGAGACGGCAGGATAGTGGATCCCTTTCGGGAGATGCCTCGGCCTCAGCGTGGTGATAACCCACAGGACAAGGGGGTAGCCAAAGTATGTGTACATGAGAAGGAAAAACGAGATCCAGAAAACAAATCGCATCTTCGAACTCCAGGCACCTATCCTCCTCGGATTAGCTTCGCGTAGATTCCCCGGTATGCCTCAACCATCACATTCAAACTGAAGCGGCTGGCCACGACCTCTCGCGCGGAGTTACCTATTCGCCTGGCGAGCGACCGATCCTCCAAGAGCGAAATGATGCCCCTCGCTAGGGCCTGGCTGTCCCCGGGCGGGACCAAGAAGCCACTCTTTCCATCCTCGAGGACCTCAGTAACTCCCCCGACGCGGGTGGCAACGGCAGGCACTCCCGCCGCCATGGCTTCCAGCAGGGCCAATGGCATTCCCTCTGACAGGGAAGGAAGTACGAAGATGTCGCAAAGCGAGAGAATATCGCTGACGTCCTCGCGATGGCCGAGGAGCCGAAACCTAGGTGCTATCCCCAATCGCCGGGCCTGTCCTTCCAGTTCGTCTCGGAGTTCGCCTCGACCCACAACCAGAAAGATTACGCCCGGGAATCGCTGAGCGACCTGAATCCCCCCGTCGATCAAATACTTGTAGCCTTTCTTTGGGACCAGCCTGCCCACTGTCCCCACTACCTGACTCAGGGGGTCCAGGCCCAGGGCTGCGCGCAGGGCAGCGGCCCTTTGATGGGGTGGATCCTTATGGCAAGGGATCCCGTTGGGGACTACGCGGATCCGGTCCAGGGGAATCCGGATGCGTTCTGCGAGGAATTGCTTAAGATCTTCGGATACTGCGACCATCTGACCCGCAAAACTTCCCACTACTCGATAGGCCACGCGACGCCGAAATCGATCTGGGTAGTAATTCTTCTCATGCACCGTCGCCACCAGTGGGACTCCGGTCAGGCGCGACGCCATCAGGCCAAGGACGTTCATGTAAAATTCGTGGGAGTGAAGGATCGCCACCCGCTTTTTTCGGATGAGTCTTAGAATGTCGCGAAGGGTGGCAAAGTCTCCATGAGGCCTGCTCTGCAACATGGTTACCGGAATTCCGCGTTCTCTGAGGACTCCCCCAAGCCAGCTATCCCGAATCAGTGCCGTCTCGGAGCAGTAATCCGGCCCAAGACTGGAGGCTATATGCGCCAGCACCCGTTCTGCTCCTCCGGCGCCTCCAGTTTCGATGAGATGCATTACCGTTCGCGGTGCCAAGACTGTCACTCTCGTCAGGCCTCGTGCAACGCAAAGTCACGGATTGCCTTGGAGAGTTCATAGAGCTTTCTGAAGGTCCAAAGAGGGAATCGAGCGAGCAGATGCGGGCCACCATATGCGTCAAAGCCGAGATAACTTCCGCGGACCACAAACCGTCCCGCCCGAAGTCGTTGGAGAACCATATGGTGGTCAACAGTGGCTCTTCCATCGAGCGCTAATTGGAGGACCACGCCTGGGGGTCGCTGGAGCCCATGGAAGTCAGCCCCCCCAAAGCCAAAAATGAAAGGGTTCACACGTTGCGCCTGTTGAAGGACGCGGAAACCTGGCAATGGAGGAACATATCGCCCGTCATATGCAGCGTTCCACACCTCGATGCCATCCAGGACGGCCCATAGCTCGGGTGGACACCGATAGTCGCTCCGACTGGGGTGAGCGAGGATCGCGAGACCTCCCTCCCGCCTGATGTGGGTGGCCACTGCAATCGGGTCGTTGCTCAGGATCGGGCTTGCAACTCCGAGGCCCAGGAGATGAAGACCGTCGCGACAGCGGAACTCGAGCCCGGGCAGCATCACCACGAACTCATCCGAATGACGCCGGCAGAGTTGGTGAAAGCGGGCCAGATCCTCAGTCGAAAGGTCCTCGGCGTGGTCAGTCAGACCGACGAACCGGAAGCCGGCTTTCCGCGCAAAGTCGGCCAGATCGGCTATCGAACAGAGCCCGTCCCGTGAAAACGTCGAGTGGACATGGATGATCCCCGTAGCCGGACTAGTCATCACCGGCGCCTCGTCTGACTCTCAGAATTATTTCGCGAACCGTATTTCCGACGTACTGCCGAAGCTCTTCGAGGGCAGGCTCGGGATCGTCCCGCCGAAGGACCTCAGACCTTGCCTTGTCCCCGGAAGGTTTCAGGAATTCCCCCACAGCCCTGAAACGCGTTGCTGTCCGATTCCCATCGCGAAGGCGCAAGAGAAGCGAGTCCAGGTCGCCGAGCCACCAGCGAAGGCGAACTCCAGCCTTATAGGAGAACGCCGGAGCGATGTCTCCTTCTGCGGCCAGCCGGTAGAGCAGGTAGGGAAAGTCCACTCCGGCTTCTATGGCAAGCTGCAATGAACCCCAGAACCGGCCGTTGATCTCCAGCAACTTCGGGATGCCATCCCTGACGTCATGTTTGAATTCCACCATGGCGACCCCGTGCCATTTCAGGGGCTCGAGCAGGCGCTCGGAGTACAGGAGCAATTGCGGGTCCAGCGGGACGCTCTCCGACAGCACCGACACGCCCCCTGACGGGGGCTTCTCGCGGATCCGCCGGTGGGCAAAGCCTGCACAGACCTTCCCCCGGTTCATCAGGACGAAGATGCCGCGCCCCTCGCCGGGGACATACTCCTGAACGACGGGACGGGGAACTGCCCGGTGGATCGTCCGACAGGCCGCCTCCAGCTCCTCCAGAGTATGGACGTAGCGGGTTTGACCACCCTCGATCCACTGACTCCCCCGCTGGAACTTCGAGAAGCGTGGTTTCACTACTGCCGGGAGACCGACGTGTCGAATGGCCTTGTCCAGGTTCGCCGGGTTGCGGACCACCACAGTCTTGGGGGTGGGGACTCCCTGCTCTGCGGCCAGGGCCATCAATGCCCCCTTGTCCTGGACTCCCCGAATGATCTCAATGTCGGGCACAGGGAGCGCGATCAGGCCCTCGAGGCGCGGCGCGGCCTCTGCCAGCAGCGACACCGCCACATCGTCCATGGGCATGACCACCCGGTAGGCCCCGCCGCTCACCGCTTTCAGAATCGCCCGGGTGTACGCCTCTGGCGCTTGGGTAGCTGAGGGAACGCGCAACGCCGCCCGGCAATAGCGCGAGGCTGCCGCCAGGTTCCGCTGGTATTCATCGGCGACTGTCACCGGAATCCCCCGACGTCCCAGACTCCGTGTGACCGCCAGGGCGCTTCGGAGGTTTCCGGGTGTCACCAGGACGCTCATGGCAAATTCTCAAAGCGGGTATCTGTCCGTCTCGATTCCTCATCATGCCCGCGTCCATTTCCGGGGGCCGATGGAGATTCTCCACAGCTACCCTGCTTCCTCGCCAACATATCGATGAAGTCTAGCGTTCTTGTAAACGGCAACAAAAAGACACACCTGGACCAAGAAAGAAAGAGGAGATCCCATAGGGTCTCAAGAGACAAATTCTCAGTGATAATGCGGGTTGGTGAGATTGCCTCCGCGATCTTGACAAATGTCGAGTGAAAGCCCGCACTTTTGAGCTAGCAGTCCAGTGTTCGGGAGTGAATTCGGTCACATGGTAATGGTTTTCCGGGAGACTTCGTACACCCCTTTGTACCATGCGACGAAGGGTTCGGAAAATTGTCTCGGCCAACGTTGTTGCGATGGGACCCCGAGAAGCGGTAGGCGTCCGGGAGAGATACGTGAGCACTCGAGCCACACAGGTCACACGGGCAGCCATGCGACCCTTCGCCAATGCTCTTTCGAGGATATTTACCATATCGCCTTACAAAAGGCCCGCTTGGCCAGGACAAATGCTAGACCTGCTCCACGATGATTGGGGCCATCGCAGGCCGCTAATCCCTCGTGAACTCCAATTCGCTGCAAGGCATAGGGGCCGACCGCCGTGAGGACCTTACCCTCACCGTTACAGGCCGCCTGATAGCCCACGGCCTTCGTCAGCGAGCAGATAGAGCGATTGCACGCGTCGTTTGGATAGGCGAAGAAATCCGCGCGAGCCCAGGTTTGCCCCTCGATGACCTCCTTGGACCGCCTGAGCTCCATTTCCACATCACTCTGGGGAAGGCGGGTGAGGATCCGATGGGAGCAGCTATGGGAGCCGATTTCAATTCCGGCGGCCGCCATCTCGCGGACTTGGTTCCAATCCAGGAAGAATCTCCGTCCGGGGAACAGGGGTCTGGAAAGGCCGATGGACTCGGCGAGGTCCCGTATCAACCCCTCGATCCTATCTTCATCGCACGTCTCTTTCACGGCCTCCACCAGGGAATCCGCGTCCTGGGCCTGCCGTGGTACCCGCATCCGGGCGAGTCGTCTCAGCCCCTGCCGCACAGGGGCCGGATAGGTCCGGAAACCGGGAAAATCCTGCCTCGAGCCTGACAGTCCTTCGTGCAGAAGAAGATAAAGGAGTTCTGTATGCCAGAAGACCCGATCTGTTCCGATGAAATCGGTGGTCAGAAAGATTGTGGCAGGCAGGTCATATCTCCGCAGGATCGGAAAGGCAATCTCGTAATTGTCCCGCCATCCGTCGTCAAAGGTGATGGCGCATAAAGGCCGCCTGAACGCTGGCCGCTGGGAGCAGCCGCTGGCCCGGAAGGGCCTCTGGCCCGGAGGGGCAGCCGGCAGCTCGGCGAACAAAGAGAGGGGGACGACATCGAAGTGTTCCTTGAGAAACCGCATATGGTACTCGAAAGTCTCGGCCGTTATGACCATTCCCGGCTGTGAGTAGTCCAGGGTTCGGTCCCACGCACTTATGACTCGATGATATGCGAGAATGATCACCTCCTTTCGCCGGGCCCACGTGCGGAGGAGCCTCTCCCAGAGCCCTGTGCGGATCAAGCTTTGACCGACGAGGTGCTTCACAGTTTGCTTAGCATGAGTCTGCATTCTTTTCATTGAAGAGGGCGCCTATTTTTTCCACATCGGCACGTGTGACATACGGATGGGTGGGGAGGGTGATGATGCGCCGCGCAATGGAGCGTGCTCCCGGGCAGCGGAGTTGAGTGTCAGCCAAGTACCGCTGGATTCCTGGGATGTCCTCTATTGCTGTCGGGTAAGAGATACTGGCTCCGATTCCGGCACGCAGAAATCGTCTGAGTAAGTGCGAGCGGTGCCTTTCATCCCTCGCCAGGATGGGAAAACGGAGATAAGCAGGTTCCGCTCCTTCGATGGGGCGAGGGACTTCAATTCCTTCGATCCCCTCGATTTCCGCCCGCAACCAAGCAGCGTTCTCCCGCCGGATTCGGTTGTACACATCGAGGAGAGGAAACACTTGAGCAGCCAGCCGCTCTTGATATTGAGAAAGTTGTTTCATTGGGAAACTCGGATCGAATCGTGATGCCCCGAGTCCCAGGAACGGGATGCGGTCGAGAATCCAGTACCGGGACGGTCGGAGCATCATGGCATAGATGATTGTGCCGATCGCTAGCATGCAGCTGGTCCAGGCCGAGACGGGGGGCAGTTCGCCCACCTCCTGCCGGATCATGTCAGCTAGATCCTCCCTCTGAGTGAACAGGATTCCCCCACCCATGGCGGTGACACACTTGCCGCGGCCTAGGCTGCAGAAACCGACGGCTCCAAAGGTTCCACAAGGCCTACTCCCTACGGTCGCCCCTAGGGATTGCGCCGCGTCATCAACAAGGAAAGTATCGTACTCCTGGCAGATCTCGTCCAACGTTGTCAGATCTCCCGGAATCCCGTATAGTCCCGATGGAATTATGCACAGCACCCTGTTAAGGTTGAGGTGTCGAAGCGAATTGAGGTCCAAGTCGAGCGTCTTAGGATCCACGTCGCAGAGTCTGATCGCAAGCCCAGCCCGAACCACCGCGGCAGGAACCGAATAGCAGGTGTAGGCGGGGATCACCACTTCTTGGCGGCCAGACCGCTGCTGTAGGACCCTTAGGAGGATGGTCAGTGCTGCTACTCCCGAGGATGCGACAAAGACATGTCGCATTCCAAGACTCTTCTGCACGAGTTCCGCTAGACTATACTTGTCCGCAGAGACACGCAGAGCCGAGCGCACAATTGCGCGCATTGGAAGCGGAGCGCCTGCGGGCGCGACAAGTCGGAACCTGCTTCTCGTCTGCATACCGTCGTTGTGATATCCGGGGCCGTGTTTCGCCTTCGCCATGGTAGGATCTGTACGATGTTCTATCGATGCTTACATCATCCCTCTCATCTCGGAATGCCAACGTAGATACGCCTCGGCAGCCATCTTGTGGCCTAACGCATTGGCGTGAATTGGGTCCTCTGCGCTGATCTGAAGGTCACGGTATGGGACCCTCCGAAAGTCTTGGAGCAAGTCAATGATTGCAAAACCTCTAGATTTTGCCTCCTCCTTGACCCATTCATGTATCCAGTTAAACCGGTAGTTGTGGAAATCGGTCAGCAGAGGCCAAAGGATCACGACAGTCGAAAACTGCCTCTGCCCCTGAAGTGCCTTCAACTGGTCAAAGCCGCTGATCACCTTCTGACGATTTTCCTCCCGCGCCCAGAGGTCGGTGAAATAGTCGGTTTCCTCCACACCTAGAATTCTACCTCTCAGATTTTCGACACGTTCCTTTAGAAAATAGATGAGAGCCGACGACTTGAGGAATCGTTTAATCTCAGGATTGAAAGGAATTCCTAATAGCGCGATCTGTGAATCCACTTGGGCAGTATACCGTTGGGCTCCTCCATAATTGGTGAAAAAGTCGGCATCGTTTAATACAAAGTTCAGAATCACAATATCGGGCTTGTAGGGCAGCCCCTCCCGATTAAGCAAGTGCACCTCTTGCGGTGTGTTGAGACCACCTGCAGCTATTGTAATCACCTCGAAGCGGCCGCCAACAGACGACTGAATGAGTGAGGAAAAGGTGAATTCCCGTGCGAGGCCATAACCTTCTGTAACGGAATCACCTAGGACGACCATTCTCTTTATATCCAACGCCTTCTCAATGGAATGATCCGAGTCGCGAAAGCCAGTAGCATTATATCGGTAGATTATCCTGCCTTCCGTATACTCAGAGTTGGGGAGATAGCGCCAATCCAGAATCGGATCGTCCACATGGTATATGTTGGTCATGCGAGACCGAGGAGCGCCATGATAACCCAGGAAGCGGAGCATGACCTCTCCTACAACGAGAGAGATGGCCAAGGAGGCGGATAGCAGCAGGAGAGAATGCCATGCGCTCCTAATCATTTTGCGCTGGTGCACGATGTCGCACGGGTGATTCGGCAAAATCATAGATTTCGGAAAATCGGTGAAAGATTACGACCGAGGTTGGATTAACCTGAATCCGGCGCCGGCCGGGTCGTTATCCTTGCCAAAAGGTGGCCACTAGGGCATGCAATGGGGCAAGAGTCGGCTTCAGTGCAAGGCACACATTGGTGAGGTTTCCACCTGATGCCCCGCGGCCCCAGGAATTTGCGGGTAAACTTTGCCGGACGCACGCTCACGCGCAGATTCCTCGGGCCTTGGGCATTTCCGGGAGACCTCACTTTCAGCCCGGTTGACCGGAGAGTGCTCTCTCTTTTGATTCAGACCGCTTATGGCCGCGCCGGGGGGTTGCATAGTCAAAAGGCCAGGCAGGACCCGGCGGCCTCGTGGCTTGTGCCGCGGGGAGGGCGGGGTGTCCACCGTGAGGTGGAATCCGAAGGGCTTGCGTCGAACCTCCGGGCCGTGGCCGAGGCGAGAGCCATTGGCGAGCCGGTCGGCCAGGAGCGGGCTGATCCGGCCTGGCAGCCTTTCGGCGAAGGAAATACCAGCGGAACCCGCTCGAAGACATAGTGTGTGCGGACACCTCTACATCACGCCGAAGGCCGCGGCCCACTTCCGCGACCAGGTGCTGCAGCTCACGCGCTGCACGGCGGGGGTGAGCCTTCCGGCGCTGGTGGCTCGGCTCAATCGGTACCTGCGGGGCTGGGGAGAGTAGTTCAAGCGGGCACAGTGTTTCGGGGTGCTGGACCGGCTCGACACCTCTGGGTGACGCGGCGCGTGCAGGCGTATGTGGCCAAGCGCGGGAGCAACACCCTCTGGCGCCGGTACCCCGATCAGTATCATTGCGGGACACCTAGGCTGACCCGGTTGTACACGCTGCGTCGGGACTATCTCCGGGACATCACGGCCCGGCATGGCTGGCAACCTCTCCGTAGAGCGTGGTGCGAGGATCCGCACGCTACGTTCGTTCAGGGGAGGGGGGGAGGCTCCGACTTGGGACCTCCGCCTACCAGCTAACCTGACTCTTCAAGAGAGCCGACTTGTTTGGTCCCCCATGGAAGCTGTTCGACGCGCGCCAATCCGTGCGCAACGACTGTAAGCGCGGTGAGGAAGTACATGTGAGGATACTCAAGCACCGATAAAAACGCAGCGGGAATCAAAAAACCCACCCAGCTTTGCTGAAGCGACTCAGCAAGTTCCCCCACTGAGGCCGAGCATCGCCCTTTCCGACGTGTGGAGATGATTTGCCTCAGATCTCTGAAGTTCTGGATTAGAAGGGAGGCAATGAGCCCAAGACCGATCAAACCAAATTCGGCCAATAGCTGAACATACAGGCTGTGGGCAGATCTCCCCCAGCGCGTTAGTCGGCGATCCGGTGAATCATCTAAGGCGTAGTCAGGAAGGAGCAATCCGAAGTTCCTCCCACCGACCCCCCACACCGGGGAATCGCGAAACATTCGGAAGCCAGCAGTCCAAAAGTTCTTCCGCTCTAATGCTGTTCCGGAGTCTGTCTGTTGAAGCGTCTTGATTCTGTCCCAGTACGATGATGGCGCGACCGCGATGATCAGTGTCGCGGCCAGAGCGATTCCGACGATTGCCTTGCGCCTATTCTGACCTTTCAATACCGAATAAAGTAGTATTCCCATCAGGCCGAGGAATCCTCCGCGAGAATAGGTGAAGACAATACACAGAAGAATCGCCATACTACCGATGCCCCAAGTAAGGCGCCCCAAGAGCGACCGACTCACGCGGAAAAGGTAGATCCCAAGGGGCAGGATCAGAACCATGGCCAAGGCCACATCGTTTTCATCACCGAGAAAATTTGACCCGGCCTCAAATCCAGTCTGATATCCGTATTCGCTGAATCCTTCTGGGTTGTAACCCAGGATTACTTTAAAGGCGAGGTATATGTGAATTGCCACAAGGACTGCCAAGAATCGTCTTAGATCTTGCGGATTCTGAATGACATGCGTGATAGCGAAGTAGGCTATGAGGGTCAACATCAGGTTGTAGCTGAATTGATAGGCGAAATACCAATTTGAGGCCTGGAGGATTGTGAATACCGTGAGGCCAAGGAACCCGAGGAGCAGCCGGCTCTGTCGAGGCAACGACAATCCTTTGCGTGCCGTCTCCATGATCACGATCGTAAGAAGGGCCAAGGAGATCCCAGTCTGCAACTTCAGCATGTTGAGGATCGGAAGTATGTCGTGAATGCGCAGATACTCGAATAGCAGGAACGTGCAAAGAATGGCCAAGGGAGCCCGGGAAGGAGATTCTTGGATTCGAGGAAGCGAGTCTAGGGTCATCGGCGTGAAATGATGCTGTAACTCAGTGTATTGATTGGTGCCTGTGATGACGCGTCAAGTCACGCTCCTGGGCAATCTCGAGGAAGTCTTGCCTGCTACTGGTACTCAGCCCATGCGGTGCCACTCTCCGGTCGGCTAGGCACCCCCCAGGGTCCGGCCGAGGGGACACGTCGTCGCAAAGAGTTCATGACACAAGAGAAGGGGCTGAGCGGCCGGGGAGTGATTGCGGATTCCACCCCCAGCTCCGAAAGCCAGAGAACGGAATCAAGCGTCTTCCGACCCAGGGCGGCAAGATCGATGAGAGACCCTCACTCACTGATGGAGAGCACCCGGAGGCAGACAAGGGAGAATGCTCCCGTCGTTCTCCTAGGGTAGATGACGGACGATACGAGGGCCGAGACGGGTTGCTAGATGTACCGGAAGTCGTTTCCATGCCTCGACGAGGAGCTTGAATCGCGGGTTCGAGGGATTCATCTGTGGGATTTGTTTCGCGCGCAATAGGACATACTGCCAGTGGAGTGGGATTATTGTTCCGCCCCATTGCTTCTTGAAGTGGTATGTTCCCGATCCTTTCGTAGACCGGCCGAAGTCGAACTGTCGATACCCTGTCTCACAGGCCCGCTTGATCACCTCCCAATAGAGAAGGTTGTTCGGGGAGAGAGAGCGGAACTGCCGCAAAGCCGAGGCTGATGGCATTGAAATCCTGTCTTTGAACGCAATCGTGAGGCCAGCAGCAACGGCTCTATCACCCTGTCGGACGACCGCAATCTCGGCTCCTTTCCCAAAGGCAGCCAGAATCTCGTGGAACAGGGCGATTCCCCAGACCGGAGTCCCCAGGTCTCGCATATTTCTGGCAAACACCTGATAGAAGTCTGCCAGGAGCTCCACTCCACCAAATTGGCATGTCAGCCCAGAGTGCTGGGCCTTGCGGATTTGGTTCCGGACCTTCGAATCAAGCCGGGCCCAGACCCGTTCTACGGAACCCAGGTCAAGGAAGAAGGTCACCTTCTCATCCCGTGTCGGCAGGTCCGACAGCACCTTCTCAACCGATCGAAGCTCAATCCAGGATGCCCCATCCGTCCTGGCTTGAGTGATAGCCGACTGAAGCAGGCAGTGAGAGGCAACCGGATCGGTGGCTATGATTCCACCGTAATCGAGCCATGGGAGCGAAACATTAAACGTCCCAAGCAGCCAATGGCGGAGCAGCATCATGGGCAGGGCGCCACAGACTTCCCCACCTCTCATGGCGATCAGTGACCGGTTCGCATGTCCAAGGGCTTTAGGAATAAGAGATAACCAAGCGGCGGCGTGGGCCAGCGTGCTGTCAAGAGCTGTCTCGGCAAGTGACTGCCAGGCTGGGCGATAGCTATCCGAAAAGCGGTGGACTGTCACATCCATATTTGCCTCGGCAGCTCGCTTCGCCTTCGGGAACGGACTGGATCCGTACCTTCATTACTTCGGTAATTGCTAGGTCCCGTACTAGAATTCATGCGACCGCGGGCAGCGAGACGTTCACACACCATTATTCTTGCTTAAGGCATTTGAGTACACTTGGATTACCTCATTGATGTGTCGCTCCATGCTGAATTCCTTCACTCGCTCCTTAGCGGCTTTGCCCATCCGCCTTCTCAGATCGCCATCCATCAAGAGGCGAATTATGTGGTTAGCCATTTCTTCCTCGTGTCCCGGGGCACACAAGAATCCTGTCACGTGATCCACTACGCTTTCCATTGCGCCACCACTTCTGCTAGCAATGATCGGCATGCCAAGACACATCCCTTCCAGGATTACACGGGGAAATGGGTCAGGAGTAATTGATGCATGTACTTGGACGTCCAGGGCATTCACAATTGCTGGAATGTCATCCCGGTAACCTGTAATTGTGATATTGTGCCTTAAATCCTTCTCCAGGATCATCCTTTCTATAGCTCTTAGATATTCTAAGTCCGAGGGGTCGTGTTGACTAATCGCGCCAACGATCAAACAATGCACATTCGGAATCCTTTGCTTAACCCTTGCCATAGCGCCTACCAACACGTGCTGCCCTTTCCAATGGCGCACGTTTCCAACCATTCCGACAAGAGGGCGATCCTCAGTCAAGCCAAATTCCAAACGGACATCCTTTGGATGCCGAGCGATCTGGGATCGAAATTGTTCTGAATTTACGCCGTCGTAAACCGTCGCCAATTTTTCGGGAGGCACGCGCAACGAAATGTAATGGTTCCTGACGGCATCAGATGAGCACAACACTTTCGTAAAGACACCAATGTATTTTCTTGCCCGGCTAACAAGCGGATCCTGGAAATAGCAGCGATCAAACGTCACGAGCGGCAGACCAAGCAATCGACAAGCAATACCCCAAGTATCATACCCCTGACAAAAGCTGTTGTTCAAATGGACCAAGTCTGGCCTTCTTTGCCGTAAGAGCATTGCGATTGACCAGACATCCCTACACATGAGGGCAAAATTGACGCCTCTTCTGAGAAGAGGAAAATGTCTAGGGCGGGCTACTCGTTTGGGCTTGTGCAGGAGAAACACTGGACAGTGTGCCCTGAAACTGTCGCAGAGTGAATGCCCCTCGTGGAATGCGACACAGCATTCCACGAGGGCTGGATCGAGACCCTGAATTAATGCCAGTAGATAATGATGCGAGCCACCTACGGTTCCGTCAACATTCTGCTCAACATACAGGATTCGTGTCCTGGCCATGAGTTCTTCCCCTTGCCTAGTCAAGATAGAATGCGCGAAGGATGGGCGCATGGACGTATCGCCAACGGTATGGCATCGAAGCATGATTAGTGGCTGTTAGATCGAAATATGGGGGATGAGGCAGATATCAATGGCGGCCTTAGGATGTAGTTGCGAAGGGGAAATCAGGTGTACTCTCCTGAATAGAGACATGGGGGTCAGGTTCCGCCAGCAGAATCGGATTCCCGTGGAAAGCTAGCTTGTGTGCGGAAGCGTTTGATGAGATACTTCGTAGCAGCATAGAAAAGCCTGAAAAGGGGAGAGTGTGTTTCTATATCATCGACTAATCCGTGTCGGTTCAGTGCTATCCATTTTGCGACGATGCGAAAGCAAGCGAAGCATTGAGGCCAGGTGAGTGGGGCATGCAGAATGGCGGAGCAGGCAGCGCGCAAGTTACACCAATATGGAAAGATCATGCGGCCCTCTCGGGCGGGATCGTTCCAACATTCACGGGCTCGGTAAGTTGGGAATACTCTTGCAGGACTCCTCTTTCTGTTAAAAAAGAGGATATCCGGTATCTGCATAAAAGGACCATAAAGGGCTAGTTGTGCCAGCAGGATCTTATCTGATCCGGCATACGAGTCGATAAGCCGGGTCTTTCTGAGAACCTGCGCGCGTATCAATCCGAACACCTCAACACACCAATGATCAATCAGGAGAAGATCAATAAAGCGGGTTTGAACGTCGTGTGCGCTGACATTGAGGGTAAAGGGGTAGTCGTGGAGGTAGCTCCCAGCCTCATGGATAACTGTCGTTCTGGGATGGCATAAAACTACGGAAGGATGGTTATCAAGAATGTCGACGCACCTGGAAAGATAATCAGGGGCACAGATATCATCATGGGCGGCCCATTTGAAGTACTCTCCAAGAGATAGCTGGAAGAGGAGGTTAAAGTTCCTTGCAGCGCCGATATTTGTGGGGTTTCGACGGTATCGTATTCTTTGATCCTTACGAGCGTACTCCAAGCAGATACGCTGAGTGGCGTCGGTTGATGCGTTATCCGAAATAATCAACTCGAAATCACGAAACGTCTGTGCTAGAAAGGAGTCTAGGGCCTCTCGCAGATAAGATTCGCCGTTGTAGACAGGCATACCTATACTAACGCGGGGGATAGTTGGCACCATTGTGTGTTACCTTTTGCGTCTGCAGCGTCTAAGGTCGTCAGATAGCCTAATGGGAGGGCGCTTTCTCGAATAGTAGAAAATCGGGTCGGAGTCCTGAATAGAGTGTGGCCAGCATATCTGCAAACGGTCACATGGCGGGGTACTGGACGAAGGCCTCGTGCCTTCGATGGGTCCGCGCTGCGTATTCCGGCCCAAGTCGGCCGCCTGTTCCGGTCCATGCCGGCCGGCCGTTCCGGGGGATGCCGGCCACCCATTCCGGCGCAAGCCGGCCACCCGACGGAGCGAAGAATGACGCTGGATAGCC
>Ga0214473_10002927_pt1 | contig 20895 bp, 20 predicted proteins | sample RVTome_7_FD_203509 | JGI IMG/M metagenome (GOLD analysis project Ga0214473, IMG submission 203509) | Soil microbial communities from uranium-contaminated site in the Upper Colorado River Basin, Wyoming, United States - RVT98D197 | ecosystem: Environmental > Terrestrial > Soil > Contaminated >... | reverse complement strand
ATAGTTGAATTTGACGAACCGAGATGATATTCGGCAACCTCAAAATCTCGCCCAGCATCCCCGGAGGTAAGGGAGCATCCAAATGAAGCAGTGAGATCGCATTGCCACCCATTCGATCGCGCCCAAACTGCATCGTCGCAATATTGATATTTCTGCTCCCCAGAGCGTTCCCAAGATTTCCAATCACCCCCGGTTTGTCATAATTGTTCACTAACAGAATATATCCTTCGGGGAGGGCTTCGATTAAAAAATCGTTAAGTTTGACGATCCGCAATTCTCTCCTTCCGAAGAGGGCTCCTGCAATATAATTCTGCTCTATCTTCGACCGGGCAGTGAGGGCAACTAAGCTTGCAAAATCTTCGGCTATGGCACTGGTGGATTCTGTGATTCTTATCCCTCTTTCTTTCGCCATGACCGGAGCATTGACAAAGTTTACGGTCTCCCCGACAAAAGGGGTGAGGAGACCTTTTAAAACCGAAATGGTAATCGGTTTTATTCCGTATTCCACAACCTCACCCTGATATTCGATCAGCAACTCTTCAATGGCGTAATTAGAGATCTGACCTAAAAAACTTCCCAGTTTCTCCCCAAGCCGGAGATAGGGTCTTAAGAAGGGGAGGATAGCTGGACTGACGGCCGGCATGTTGACGGCATTGCGAGCTTCTCCCAAAGTTAAATAATCGACAATCTGTTGGGCAATGGCGATCGATACATTTTCCTGGGCCTCCCCAGTGGAAGCTCCCAGATGCGGAGTGGTAACCACCTCTTCCAATTCCAGAAGAGGGTTTCCAGTGGCAGGCTCTTTTTCAAAAACATCTAAGGCCGCTCCAGCCACCTTCCCTCCTTTGATGGCATCGTAAAGGTCCTTTTCATTGATGATTCCCCCTCGAGCACAATTGATCAGAATGACCCCGTCTTTCATCTTATCCAAGGTATTTTTGTCAATAAGATTTCGTGTCTCATCCGTTAAAGGGGTGTGGACCGTGATGAAATCAGAACGGCTCAGCAGTTCATCGTAGGAGACCAGATCCACTCCTTTCTTCTCCGCAACCTCTTTTGAAAGATAAGGGTCATAACCGATCACCTTCATCTTCAGACCTCTCGCCCGATCGGCAACGACCGTCCCGATGACACCTATTCCAATCAATCCAAGGGTCTTATTATAAAGTTCCACTCCCATAAACTTCTTCTTTTCCCACTTACCGGCTTTCATCGAAGCGGTCGCCTGAGGAATTCTCCTCGAAATCGAAAGGATCATAGCGATGGTGTGTTCCGCCGCCGCAATGGCATTCTCTTGGGGAGTATTCATCACTACGATACCCTTCTTCGTCGCCGCAGGGAGATCCACATTGTCTAAACCAATCCCTGCCCTTCCGATCACCCTCAAGCGTGTCCCGGCTTCGATCATGTCACCTTTTAACTTCGTCTCGCTTCGGATAATAATTCCGTCATATTCCGGTAAAATTATTTTCAACTCTTCTGGAGAAAGTCCAGGTTTCAGATCATATTTCAGGTTTTTCGCCCTTTCCAATATTTCCAATCCTTTATTCGACAAAGGATCGCTGACTAAAACTTTTTTTATCTCCTCCATCTCACATCACCTCGAACGCCTAGCGCATTCCCTCATCTCATCAAGACCTCTTCAGCTGCCTTCACCCCAGATCCCAGTTCAAATGGATAGCTCATCTCCTTTAAAAGCATCTCCAGAGCTGAAATGACCATGACCATGTCCAGTCGCTCATAATACCCTAAATGGGCAATTCGAATAATCTTGCCTTTTGCTTGATCCTGGCCTCCTGCCACCGTAATGCCGAACCTTTCAAAAAACAAATTTTTCAATTTTCCCCCTTGTATTCCCCCTGGAACTTTGACAGCCGTGAGAGCATTACTTGGAGAATCCGGAGCATAGAGTTCAAGGCCCAAGGCCTTCACCGCAGCACGGGTGGCCTCTGCCAACTTTTCATGGCGTTGAAAAACGGCCTCCAGACCCTCTTTCCGAATCAGATTGAGAGATTCTTTTAACCCAACGAATAAAGAGATGGCTGGGGTAAAGGAATTCTGATTTTTCTGAGCAGATTTCAACTCCTTTCTGAAGTTAAAATAGAATTTTGGTAGGTTTGATCGTTCCACGAACCTCCATGCCTTATCACTCAAAGCGGCGAAGGCAAGTCCAGGCGGGAGCATCAGGGCCTTTTGAGAACCACTGATCAGCACATCGATCCCCCATTCATCCATCGGAATATTAAAAACGCCAATGCCTGTAATGGCATCGACAACGATGATGGTTTCTTCATGTTTTTTTACGATCTCTGCAATCTCCCGAATGGGATGCCTTACTCCGGTTGAGGTTTCGCTGGCCTGAGCGTAAACGGCTCGAATGGAGGGATCGGATTCCAGGGCTTTCTTAACCTGCCTTGGATCCACGGCTTTTCCCCATTCCACCTCAATGGGAAAAAACTCAACTCCATATGCCTTGCATATCTCTCCCCATCTCTCACCAAACTTCCCCCCACGAATCACTACGGCTTTGTCCCCTTTGGAGAGGATGTTGGAAACCGCTCCTTCCATGGCCCCCGTTCCAGAAGAGGTAAAAATCAATACCTCGCTTTTCGTCTGGAAAAGGTATTTCAACCCCTCTCGGATCTCAGCAAAGATTTTTTCGAATTCGGGCTCCCGGTGGTGCATGATGGGTTCTGCCATCTTAAGAAGCACCTCTGGTGGAAGCATCGTGGGTCCGGGCGAAAAGAGATATTTCTTCTCCATGAAAGTCCTCCTTTACCAAAAAACTCATAGATTCTATTTGATAATCCCTGCGCTGTCAATACCCCCACAAATCTTGCCCTCCCCCAGTTTTTCCCTCTCATTTTGGCCATGTATTTAAACTATTTCCAATTTTGGATCTTTGTGGCGGGCGAGGGGATTTATCTGGATTTCAACCAGAGGGGAAAAAAACTTGGATAAAAACAGAGAGATTTCAGCCAGACTCTTAACTGGAATCACATACTCCCCTGGTCGCAGGGGACTCCTGGGAAGCAAAGACTAAGGTTTGCGGGCCACGAACTCGATCTCGACCCTGCGGTTTACGGCGCGCCCCTCTGACGTCTTATTGGGCATCCGTGGCGCAGCATCCCCCATTCCGATAACCTTCATACGGTTAGGGTTTATTCCTTTGCCAACCAGGTAACTCTTTAAGACATTCGCCCTGAAAGCTGAGAGGTTCCTGTTGTATTCAGCGCTACCCAGTGTATCCGTAAAGCCTTTGATGACGATATCGGAATCCGCTTTTTGCCGCATATACTCGGCAAGTTCGTCCAGCCTGGCCAGAATCTCGGGAGGAAGTTCATTTGTATTGTACCCGAAGGGAATCACAAATCCTGACTTTTGGAAGAGATCCTCCTGACCTGAGGTCTTAAGACTCGCAGAGCTCCCAATTTCCAGATTCTTATCCTGCTGGTTCGTCGTTACCTCGGCTTGCTGAGGAACAGTATCGGTTAAGGGCTGTGAAGGCAAAGGGGGTTTAAGAGAAGAAGAATCCGTTTCTTGGGTGCCGGTTTTTCTTGGTAGACGTTCAGCCGGACCTTGTTCGATGGCACCAAACAGAGTCGTGTAGTATTTTCGCAAACTGAACCCAGGATTATCAGAGAATATCGAGCCGGTAACGTAGCCAGAAAGTGCGAGAAAAAGCACCAGGCCGACTAATATCGCTGCTTTGGCCATAGCGCCCAAGCTGCTTCCCGTCCTTTTAGCTGCCTCTCTTGACGTTTTTTGCTTCATTTCTCCCGGGAGGCTGAGATCCATTGCACACTCGCGGATGATCTTATAGCCGATCGTCTGGAGATTTTCGGAGTAACCCGTCAGCAGGGCCCGGTCGCAAATAATGTTAATGAGCCTGGGGTAGCCCTTTGAAAACGCAAAGATCGCTTTGAATGCCTTGTTGGTGAAAATCTCCCGTTGAGTTCCTGCGACATTCAGACGATACTTAACGTATTCCACCGTCTCCTTTTCATTGAGTGTGACAATATGATGCACAATGGTGATCCGTTGCCGCAGAGCCCGACATTCAGGCCGCATCAACGTATCGTTGAATTCGTCCTGTCCTACGAAGAATACATTTAATAATTTAGTATCCTGCCTTTCGATATTCGAAAGAAGCCGTATTTCCTCAAGCGAGTCAAGAGACAGTTTCTGTGCCTCATCAACAATCATTAATACATTCTTCTTGCTTTCATGTGCTCGATTCAAAAAATCCTTGAAAGAGACGAGGAAATCGAATTTTGTTCTTAATCTGAACTCCAATCCGAGAGAGTGTGCAACGAGCTTAAAGAAGTCGAGCTTATCAAGACGCGGGTCTTCGATATTGATAAGAAATGTGTTGGCGCCAAGGTCCCTCACCAGGGCGTTGATGAGAGTGGTCTTTCCGGTCCCTACATCACCCGTAAGGAGCACGAATCCCTGGTTGTTGAGAACCCCGTACTTTAAGACCGCTAAGGCTTCTTTGTGTTTCTCTCCAAGCCACAGGAACCTTGGATCTGGACTTATTTGAAACGGCATGTACTGGAGCTTGTAATAACGAAGGTACATTTCACCATTTCCTATACATGTGGAGGTTCATTGATATCATTGCCTCCAGAAACCTGAATGGCAACTCATTCTTGAGCCTTCCCTGAACGTTTTTCTAAAAGCCAATCGATTGCCCTACTTGGCTCAATCTCTTCTACCTCTTTGCTCCGCAATTCTTCGGCTGAGCGAGAGTTTTCACTCACTCTTCCCCTTCTGTCTTCCGAAGAAGCTTCTCCTCTTTCATAGAAACCCTTCTCTTTCTCGTCAGGGCCGGTTTTTTGACGCAAAGGGTCAGTGATAGCCTGCCCAGCTGACCCGCCTGAAGCCCCCGGACCGATAGGCTTCTGGCCTCCTGTTTTTTCACTTCGAACACTTGTCCTCTTGGAGACCTTAGCCCCCTGTCCCTCACTTAGGCCTTTCCTTTGGAGGGAAGCATCAGAGCCCGCTCCGACATCTTGTGAAAACGGTTGCTCTTTTGCAGCCGAATGGACAACCCCAGCTATACTTTGTCCCTTGACGGTCTCTGTTCCGGCACCTTCCTGTCTCGCCTGTTCTTTGAGCGCCTCATGTGTTCCACTCTGTCGGACCCGGTCACTCCTAAACAAGGCAAGGGTTAATCCCAACAATATGATGATCAATGCACACCCGATAGCAAACAGGGTCATCGGTTTAGGGAGTTTCCTCCTTTCTGCCCTAACTCTCTTTACAACTTCATCGAACCCTTTTTCATCCAACTCGTCATCGACTTTTCCCTCAGGTCTTGAAGAATGATCCGCCTCAATCCGGACAGATTCCATTTTCTCGCCAGGAAGACGGAGTCTATCCACACATTTCTGAATCGTTTCTTGCTGGACTATTTGCGACCTTTCAAAATAGGTAAGCAAAAGAGCGAGATCACAAATGATATTGATCAAGCGGGGAATGCCTTGAGAAAGCAAGAAGATATCCTGAATGGCTTCTGGAGTAAAAAGCTCTCTTTGGCATTGAACAACTTTGAGGCGATGCAGAATGTATTGCCTGGTTTCATCCTGGGTCAGCGGACCCAGGTTATGATTGATCGCTACTCTCTGTCTTAAGGCTCGATGGGATTCTTCCAACAAAACATTGTTAAATTCATTCTGCCCCACGAAGACAATGTTGAACAGTTTTATACCATTCTCTTCGATATTCGACAGGTACAGTAATTCTTCCAGATGTCCATGATTGAGTCTTTGCGCCTCATCAATGATCAGAACAACTTTTTTCCCTTTCGAGAAAGTGCCACAGAGAAAAGACTCAAAAAGTTGAAGAAACCCCCCCTTGCTTTGAAAAGGGTCGGCGATTCCATAGGCCACCGAAATCAATCTGAAAAAATCAAGCGTGTCAACATCGGAATAAGAAATCTTTGCTGCGACGACTTTGTCGCTAACGAAATCAACCAAGGCCGTAGCGATCGTCGTTTTGCCAGTACCCACGTCACCCGTTACGACAACATATCCGTCATTGTACAGAATCCCGTACCGTAGCATTTCCAGGGCCTTCCTCTGTTTTTCTCCGAGCCACAAGAATTTTGGGTCGGTGCTTATCTTGAAGGGTTTCTCATGAAGATTGAAATGAGAAAGGTACATATGTTTCCAATGCGCAGAGGTGTCATACGGAAGTCAGCTGTTCGGGGAAAAGTTCTTACTAATTCCCTAATCCGAGAACATCTTCTTGATGGCTTCCATGATAGGATTCACCTCGCGAGGTTTTTCCGGCGTGCTACGTTGGGATATCTGAATGGCCTTCCTGACGCAATCGTACTGTTCCCAGCCCTTGACAGGGGCATTAAGATCGACAGATTTCCATTTCGGATGGCCATTGGTCCTCAGCCATTCGAGATTGTCGTGAAGAGATTTGGCGAGTTTTCCCACATAGTCACATGTAATTCCCCTGAAGTCATAAGCGACAAGAACCGCTTTTACCGCGACGGTGTCAATCGCCTGATCCTGCCAACCATAGGTTTTGGGGGGAATCTGAACGGCTGGATAGAAATCCTGGATACTCTTGTTGGTAATGGGGACGAGAACAAGCTTGTCATCGGCCTTAACGGCTTCGCTAAATAACTTAACGGGGATGCCTGCCACGTAAAACATCGCATCGATCCTCCCCTGTTTCAGTTGCGCTAATGCCTCGTCGGTTCCAATCGGGACAATGTCCTTGGGCTTCACGTCAGACACTTCAAGGAGTATTCTTGCAGTGAGATACGTGCCACTTCCCTCCTCTCCGATGGCTACGGTCTTGCCGGCAAGATCATCAAAGTCTGTTATGTCCGGTTGGGCAAGCAAATGAATTTCCTCATTGTATAACGGGAAAACCATTCTCGTCCTGTTCGCAACTTTCTTCAAAAAAGGATCCGTCTGAATTTTGGCAATGAAAGCCAGGACATCTGACTGGACGATTCCCAATTGGGTGCCAGGGGCTTTATACACCGCAAGAACGTTTTGCACCGAACCAGCGGAGTCAAAGACATTTAACTTGATTCCGCGTGACTTGACAAGCTGTGCTAAATTCAAGCCGAATTGATAATAGGTTCCCCTCTTGTTACCTGTGGTAATACCCATTTCTTGCCCATCACTCACACTTACGGTGACCATAACCACAAGCAGAGCTAAAACTAACCCTAAGAGCTTTTTCATGTGTCCCCCTTTTGCTCAAAAAAGAGTCATTTCTTGACAGTATACATCTATATCAAAAACAGGGTCAACCGTCAAGCCAAAAAAGCAGTCAAAGGGTTGACTTTTGAAGCATTTTCCTCTAATTTTTAGAGATATCCTTCTTGGATGAAATGAGATATGGAACGCATCATGACCAAAACCATGGCTGAAATCTGTCTCCAGCAGGGCTATCTTCAGGAAGCTTATGAAATCCTTACATATCTTGCTGAAAAAGACCCTCAAGATATGGAGATCCGGAAGAGGCTGGGAGAGCTAAGAGAAAAGCTACATCCCCCGCCCCTCCATCTCCCCTATCCTCACACGAGAGAGGACAAGATACATCATCTTGAGAAATGGCTCGAAAATATTCGAAAGCGGAGAAAAAATTGATGGAAAACACCTTTTATGAGATGAGAAAAAAAGTCGCTCGAGAGGTGATGGATTCCAATCAACTGGATGGAATTCTCTTTACCGGGCTTGAGAATATACGCTATCTGTGTGGTTTTACCGGTAGCGACGGAGCACAGATCCTTACTAAAAAAGATTCCTTTTTTCTCACGGATTCGCGATATTGGACCCAATCGGAGAAGGAAGTGATCGGTTCTCAGATCGTCCGTTACAATAAAAAACTGGAGGGAATTGCCTTTCACCTCGCAGACCTGAAGCTGCGAAGGATCGGTTTTGAATCTCTTTCCCTCTCTTTTTCACTCCATCAATCCCTTATGAAGAAGATCACCAACGGGGTGGACTTTCTTCCCCTGGAGAATGAAATAAGAAATTTGAGGGCCCTCAAAGATGATCAGGAACTCCTTTCCATGAAAAGTGCGATCGATATCGCCTCGAGGGCTTTTGAGCACATCCTGGGGATGATGAAGGAAGGGGTTGTTGAAAGAGACATCGCTCTGGAGATGGAGTTCTTCATGAAAAAGAATGGGGCGGACGCCATGGGTTTTGATGTCATCCTTGCCTCAGGAAAGCGGTCTGCCCTTCCCCACGGAAAGGCAGGTGACAAACGGATCGAAAAAGGAGATTTGATCCTGATCGATTTCGGCTCCCGGTTTGATGGGTATCACTCCGATCAGACGCGTACGGTCGTCTGTGGAAACCCTTCCCCTGATCAAAAAAAGATCTACCAGATTGTGAAGGATGCCCACGACAGAGCGATTGAAAAAGTTCGTCCCGGAATTCCTATCCATGAAATAGATGCAGCGGCGAGGAACTATATCCGGGATTGCGGGTATGATGAGTATTTTGGTCACGGAACCGGACATGGGATTGGTCTCGCTGTCCATGAAGAGCCTGTTGTGAACCGGGACAATAAAGACCCTGCTCAGGAGGGGATGGTCTTTACCATCGAACCAGGGATCTATCTGCCAGCTTCAGGAGGTATCCGGATCGAGGATATGGTGCGGGTGACTTCAAATGGAGCAGAGGTATTGACTTATCTGCCGAGAGAATTAGTGGCAATTTAGGTTTGTTGGGTTTATTGAGTTCATTGAGTCTATCGGGTTAACCCAAGAAACGCAAGGAACTCAATAACTCGATAAACTTAAAATCCCTTGACAATCACCGTTGGTTTTTTATACTTTTATTAAATACCACAAAGGCGGGCATAGCTCAGCTGGTAGAGCATCGGCTTCCCAAGCCGAGGGTCGCGGGTTCGATCCCCGTTGCCCGCTCCAAAAAAATCAAGAGGTTATGGCATTGAGGCTGTAACCTCTTTTCGTTAGTATCCATATAGGTGTCCGTCGTTTGGGTACCCCTTCCTCCTACACAATTCCATGCCATTACATTTTGGAGTTGACAGGAAGGTAAAAAAAGTTTAGGTTAGTGTACCAAGATGGAGGAATCGTTATGTCGGATGAGCTGAAAATTATCTTGGAGGATGTCAAGGAGAAATTTGACACTGTCATCGAAGGCATCCAAATGATTAATGAGAAATTGGACCGGCATATCGAGGAGAACCAGAAAGAACACGAAAAATTTGAAATGGGACTTTTGGAGTTCCGGCGGGATCTGAACGAGCACCGGAACAACACAGAGCTTCATCGTGGAAGGAGCGGGAAAAAGGTCTCCTGACTTCGGTGTCCAAATAGTGACTATCCAGGTGTCCACATAGTTCTCCACACTTCCCTTTTTAACCTTGCCATCCCTCTCCTCCACACCCATATTTGAAGTATACCCCCACTAACCTCAGAGAAAAATTCCCTCAATCCCTGGATAATCGCTTAGAACAGTTCTTTCTGAAAGAGTGATTTCAAAATTCCCCTCCCAGATGCAATATTTTAAATAGCAACAAATTTACATGTGTTTCTTAGTGACAAGAATATCTGGTGCATTTTACATGATTTGTCACCTACTTACGCACTAAGCAGGATCATAAAAAAATAATTTTCACAATCTCATCTTTTCCATTGACAAAGCGTTCGGTTTTGGTATCTTAGGTTCAGCAATCCTTATAAACTTTCTCTTTCTTGGGGGGATGGAGAAAGTGCTCCAAAATATCTCTCCTGATATTTTCCAAATTTGGTGTTTTTAAAACCTTCTATACAAAACATGAAAGGGGGTTATCTCATGAAAAAATTTGCTGCGGGTTCTTTGATTTTATAAATTCTAATATTCGTCAGTACTTCTTATGCGGATATACCTGTAGAAATTGATAGTTCAGGAAATATGTATGTTATATTTCGAGACCCGAGTTACCCCGAATATACTTATGTTATAGAGAAAATTGATTACACGGGACAGCAAGGCTGGCACACAACTTGTGACGCTGCTTGGGTTAGAATGGTGCTTGTAAAATCAGGGCGGCGGGGAACAGATGTAATTGTCCACGGTTTTGGTAATGATTCCGACAACTGGTCCATCTATTATATTAAATACAGAGGAACTGATGGGTTCGAATCGGGAAAGTATGAAAGAACCTATCCCCTCCATTGATATTGTTTTTTAGTGAAATATGTAAACTTGGGAGGATAGGGTAGTTCCCCCATATAAAACAAAAAGTTTGGAAAAAGACCTTATTGTTCTTATTTAAATGATTGTAGAAAGGGAATTCTACTCCCATTACCTTGTCTTTTCGTTCCCATGTTTTCACCCGTAACCATCAAATACCAGACTACCTTTCTATTCAAGACCTTCTTAATCACCAATCCTATACTCTTTACTTTTTTTTCAACATTAAGGAGATTATGTGATGAAAAAATTGTTAGTAGTTATTTTGTTAGTTATGCTGGCAGTAACATTATCGGGATGTGCACGTGGACGTTGGGTTGTAAGGCTTCCACCAGGCTACCCTCAAGCGGATTACGAAAGAGATGCAGGTTATTGCAAACAGCATACTCGGAAATGGTGTGCCCAGCATGGAAGCACAACTACGACAGGACAAAAGGAAGGCAAGCAAGGAACTTTTTCTATTAGTAGGACGGAATGCAATTCTACCCAACAGGTAGAAATCTATAATGACTGTTTGAGAGGAAAAGGCTATACGCTTGAGTGGGTGAGGTAATTTTAAACCAAAATAAAACTTGACATCACTCAGTAAGAATTGTTAAAAGAAACTTTGGCGGGCTTCCCAAGCCGAGGGTCGCGGGTTCGACTCCCGCTGCCCGCTCCAGATTTACTTTCTGAGTGATTTTGTGCTTGCTTTTTAGAAACTTTTTTGTATACTTAACATTCAAACCATTTATTGAAGAGGAGGAAAGAGTATGGCCGGAAAGAAACCCCTGACTAAAGCCCAGATCGTATCCTATTTTGCAAAGAAGTTTGACTTTTCCAAAAAGGCTGCTTCGTCAGTCATCGACGAGATGGCCGCGTTAGCAATCGCCGAGACCAAAAAGGCGGGAGCCTTCACCTTCCCTGGGATCGGCAAACTCGTCCTGGTTAAGCGTAAGGCACGTGTGGGAAGAAATCCGGCTACAGGTGAGCCGATCAATATCCCAGCCAAGACTGTGGTGAAGATGCGTATCGCCAAGGCTTGCAAGGAAGCAATCGTTCCACCTAAGAAATAAATAATTTAACGAAACACAGGCGAGCTTGATTAAGAACCCTTCTGTGAAAAGGGATTTGTATATCCATACGTTGAGGATATTTAAATCCTTCTGGCTGATTGGAACAGGAGGAAGAATATATCTCCCCGCTGTTCCAATTTAGGGGAAAACCCCTATTTTTTTCTCTCGATTCTCAGGGAGACCGTATTATACCGGTCTGGACATTCAACCTCTATCAGATCCTTATCCCACCATGGATATTTCCCACCAAATTGCATGGTATTGAGATAGGGGAAGATATCATGATAAAAAAACCCGCAGAGTCCACCCGACGCATAGCAGTTTAATTCAAAGGTTTGCCCCAATTGGTGGTGGGCATGGCAGTCCCCTTTCAAGCCCGTAACGGTTGCTATAAATTTTATCCCTATTTTTTCTTCTTCCATGGTGATCCCCTGTCCATGAAATTTTTGGTGAAATCTTCATTCATAAATCAAATTAAAAAGTTGGTTGGCGAATCCCTGATCCAATGCCCTCAGAATTTTATATTCCTCAATGGCAGATCCCTTATCCCCCAGCTTCAGATAGGACATGCCCAAGTTGAGATGGGCTTCAGCCAAGGAAGGTTTCAGCCGGATCGCCTGTTTATAGGATACGATCGCTTCCTCAAATTGCCCTGCATGGAAATAAGAAGCACCTAAGTTTGAGTGCCCTTCTGCATAATCAAATTGGATACGTATCGTTTCCTTATAGGATTCGATGGCTTTTTCATATTGCTTCAGGGCAGCGTAATTATTTCCAAGATTGTAGTGAGCCAGAACAAAATCGGGTTTAAGGCGGATGGCCTCTTTGCAAGATTGGATGGCTTCCTGATAACGCCCTCGCATTTGGTAAGCCCAACCCAAATTGTTATGCACTTCCGCAAGGTCAGGCTTGAGTTGGATGGCCTGCCCGCAGGATTGAATCGCCTCATCAAAGCGTCCGACCTTCCCGTAAACGAAACATAGATTATTATAAACCTCCGCATCGTTAGGTTGGATTCGAACGGCCTGTTTATAAGGTTCAATGGCCTCCCGATACTGACCAAGTCGGGTAAAACAATATCCGATTTGGAAATAGACCTGCCCATGACCTGGGTTTCTCTTAGCTGCTTCAATAAAATAGGGAAGAGCCTTCTCATAATCATCTGCCCAGAGGAAGCGAAGTCCGACGGTATACAGGCCTTCTGCTGAGGCAAGCCAATCTTTCATTCTCCCTTCTTCACGCTCTGAAAGACTTTCTCCCTGGCCGATGATCAACTTGGCTAACCTCTCTCCGGGAATGGCAAAATTAAGATTCTGACCTGCCATGACAAAAAAGGTGGCAATCCCTATCACCTCTCCTTTCATGTTAATGACTGGACTGCCGCTTGATCCAGGCGATATGGGAGCGGTTAACTGAATGATCTTCCCAAATCCAGGAATCTGTCTTACAGCGGAGACGATGCCATCTGAGACGGTTTGATCCAATCCGAGAGGGGTTCCGATGACAATGACTCTCTCCCCTACATCAGGAAGTTTGGTGGCCACGGGCAAAGGCTTTACCACTTCTTCTGAAATATCAATTGAAACTCGAATTAGATCACCTTCTCTGTCTTCAGCGAGAACCCTCTTTATAGGATATTCCTTCCCATCTTTTGTACGAATGACAGCCCGGCTTGCCTCTTGAAGGACATGATAATTTGTAATCACATCCCCTTCCTTATTGATAAAAAAACCGCTCCCTTGGCCGAGGATTTTCCCCTCCCTATTGTAAACCAAAATCACAATGATGGAGGGTTCCACTTTTTTTATCAGAACAGGTAAGCTTTCCTGACCCATGATGGGAGAGGCGACACCAATAAAAAAAAGGAATAGGAACCCTCTTATTAAATGATGAGCCTTTACCATATCGCTTCCCGATAACGGGGCTTCAAAAAAAATTTAACGATATCCACAAATCGAAAAAGGAGGGAAATGGGTACCCTTCTAAGCTTGATTGGTTCCGACAAGTTTCATCAGGATCGCCTTCATGAGGTCGTTCCTCTTTTTCGCCCATCTCTCCATTAAAAAATTTATCTTCTTAGGGAAGTTTTTTTCCGTCACAGCCACCAGATTAATACCAATATTGAGCAACCCTCCCGCCAAGGCAGCATCCGCAAGAAAGGCAGCTACCCCCGCATCACTCCTTGCATTCGGGTTCCCCTTTAAAATAAGGATCTTGGAATACTCCAACAGTTGAATCGACTGTTGACATACCACCTGGGGTGTTAGGGTGGCATTTTGATAGGCCTTTTGAATCTTCATGACCCGATGGAGACGCTCCTTTTCTGAACCTCTGGGAAGGCGGAAGGCTTTGATGACAACATCAAAAGATTTTGAATCTTCATCTATTGCCCGAAAGAGCCTCTTTTGAATGGCCAACGCTCTCTTTCTTATCTGTTCCATCCTTCCCTTCTTTACACCACTCTTCTTGGAAGAAAGCCCAGCCACCATAGCCACAAGTGAAGCAGATAGAGCCCCCGCCAAGGCGGAAGCACTTCCTCCTCCGGGCGTGGGGGTATCTGCGGCCACTTTTTCTAAGAATTGCTTGAGTTCCATATGCCCCCCTTATTCAAATTCTAAAATTCGTTGTTCAATGACCTGGCGAACCGAAAACTGTGGGCATTTCAAATAATCTTGGGCGATACCTTCTAAAACACCTATTGGAATCAATCCCACGATCTCTGATCCTTCTATTTCTACCCCTTTTTTCAAAGCCTCTTCCCTGATAAAATCATATACTTTTGGGATATTGGTCACTCGATAGTTGGTCAGGTTCATTGAAACCTGAACCATTCCTTTCTCCTTCAGATCAACTCCCATTGCCCTGACATACGGAAACCCTCCATCTTTGAACCGAACCTTTTTAGCAATCTCCTTGCCAAGGGTGAGGTCTTTTGTCTTGAGATTGACATTATAGGCTACCAAAGGGAATCGAGCTCCCACGACGGTCGCCCCGGATTTTGGATTGAATTGATGAGGTCCTTCATCGGGTCTCCATCTGGGATCCTTCAGTTTTTCCCCCAGCCCTTCATATTCTCCCTTTCGAATGGATGGCAAATCTTTTCTCTCCGGCTGGGTCGATGCCTCTTCATAATAAAAGATGGGGATTCCTCTTTTCCCCAATCCCTTTCCAAATTCATGGGCAATTTGAACAGCCTCCTCCATTTCCACCCCCTGAATGGGGACAAAAGGAACAACATCCACTGCCCCCAAACGTGGGTGACCTCCCTGATGTTCCCTCATATCAATGAGATCAATGGCTTTCATCGCCAAGGAGAAAGCTGCATCTTTGATCGCTTCGGGCTCACCAATAAAAGTGAATACACTTCTGTGATGGTCCTTGTCTGAAGAGAAATCAAGGAGTCTAACCCCTCTGTGTTTTTTCACATCCTCCACCATCAAGGCAATCTTATCTTGATCCTTGCCTTCACTGATATTGGGAACACATTCTAAGAGGCGCATAGTCACTTCTCAGCAAGCAGTAGGCAGAAGGCAGAAAGCAGTGATCAGTTACCAGTGAACTGTAAGCATTGGATAATCCGCGATCCGCATTCCCTGCCTACCGGCAGGCAGGCGCAAGCCGCATTTACGTGGGTCTCTGATAGACTATCTTCCCACGCTTAATCACATATCCAGTATGGTCCACACCAAAGTGGTAAGGGAGGTAACGATAATTGGGAATGTCAAGCAATAAGATATCTGCTTGTTTTCCGACTTCCAGGCTGCCAATCTCTTTTTCTCGCCCCATGGATTTTGCCGCATGAAGGGTCGTAGCTTGAATCACCTCTTTAGGGATCATTTTGAACATCGTACAACCCATGGTCATCATGAGAGGAAGGGATTCGGTCATCGAGGAACCGGGATTTAAGTCTGTTGCGATAGAGATCCATACGCCTTTTTCGATCATCTCCCTCGCAGGGGGAACCTTTTTCATTGAAAGGAAAAAACTCGCCCCCGGCAGTAAAACGGCAATGACTCCTTTCTCAGCCATTTTTTTGATCCCTTCTTGGCTCACGTATTCAAGATGATCCGCGGAAAAGGCACCGACCTCAGCAGCCAGTTCTGCCCCGCCACCCGGACTCAATTGATCTGCATGGATCTTTGGTTTGAGACCATATCGCTTTCCTGTCTCGAGAATTTTTTTTGACTCTTCGAGAGTAAAAGCCTTCTCCTCACAGAAGACATCACAAAATTCAGCAACCCTTTCCTGTGCAACCTCAGGGATCATCTCTCCGGTAAGCAAATCCATATATTTTGTTCGGTCATTTCTAAATTCTTTAGGAATGGTATGGGCTCCTAAAAAGGTTGGGACGATATCCATGGGATGAATCTCTTTTAATGCCTTCATCACTTTGAGAATCTTCATCTCGTCTTGGAGAGAAAGTCCATATCCACTCTTGGCCTCTATGGTGGTAACCCCCTTGGAAATCATCCGGTCCAGTCTTCTCCTCCCAAGGGATAAAAGTTCTTCAAAAGAAGCCTTTCTGGTAGCTTCAACTGTGGAAAGGATCCCTCCTCCCTTCTCTGCAATGTCCAGATAGGAAAGGCCTTGAATTCGTTGCTCGAATTCACTCTCCCTCGACCCAGCAAAAATGAGATGCGTATGAGAGTCAATGAGCCCAGGCATCACCACCTTTCCTGTCGCATCAATTTCCCGACCCCCTTTGCTCAAGCCAAACTCTTTTGGCAGATCCCTTGTTTTCCCAACCCAGAAGATCCTTCCCTTTTTTATTATAACTGCCCCATCTCGAATAATTCCTAATCCCGATTCATCCTTAAAGAAAGATGAAAGTGTCAGAAGCTCTTCAGCATTTTTGATAATGAGGTCAATTTCATGGCTTATTGGGTTCATTGGGTTCGTTGAGTTGTTAGGTTAATCCGTGATTAAGGTATTTAGGGATTGCGAATTTGGGAATCATAAAATCCTTTAATCCCTCGATCCCATCATTCCTTAATAACTTATTTGAGTATTTTTTTGAGGGCTTTGATAAATTTCTGATTATCCTCCGTCCTTCCGACGGTCACCCTGGCGAAAGTGGGATACCCCCATACCTTTCCTGGACGGACGATGATCCCTTCTCTTAAAAAGGCCTGAAACACCTCTTCTGAATTTTTCTTAAAATCAATAAAAATAAAGTTCGCCTGACTGGGAACGTAGGAAAGTCCCATCCCATCCAGTTCTTTGTAAAGGCACCTCCTCCCTTCGCAAACGAATTGAATCGTTTGGATGACATGATTCTCGTCGTTCAATGCAGCCACAGCAGCGACCTGCGCCAGCCGATGGACAGGAAAAGGATCCCTCACCTGGTAGAGGCAATGAATGAGGTCCTCTCTTCCTAAAGCATAGCCAATCCTCAACCCTGCCAGTCCATAAACCTTTGAGAAGGTTCGGAGAATCATCATAGGGTTCTTTGCTTTGAGGTAGTCCAATCCATTTGGGTAGAATGCATCTTCCACAAAATCCCCGTAAGCCTCATCCAGGACAACGATGACACGTTTGGGAAGCTTTGAAAGAAAATAGTTAAACGACTCCAAAGAGACCGTTGTCCCGGTTGGATTATTCGGATTACAGATAAAGACCAACTTTGTCTTTCGGTTGACCTTCTTGAGCATTGCCTCCAGATCATGGGTAAAATCCTTTAACTTTACCTTGATCGGCTTTCCTCCCATGATCTGAGTCACATTGGTATAGACTGAGAAAGTGGGATCTGCCATCACCACTTCATCCCCTTCATTGACAAAGGCATTGGCAATCATGAGTATTAAGTTATCAGCGCCATTAGAAATAACAACCCTCTCCTCGGGGATCGCAAATTTCTTGGCCATAGCCTTTCTCAAAATCGTACAGGGCCCTTCTGGGTATAGATGGATATGGGGAAGTTCATCGCGAATGGCTGCCACTGCCCTTGGAGAGGGACCAAGCAGATTCTCATTGGAGGCAAGCTTCACCCATCTTTTAGCTCCGAACTCCTTTTGAACCTCCTCAATCGACTTCCCAGGAACATAGGAAGCTATTTTTAGAACCCCTTTTCTCGCCAATCTTTCAATCTTCATTCAAATCACCTCAAAACCCAACCCTTTCCATTCCTTCTTTTTCTTTGCAAACAAACTTTCGTATTCATCTGTAGGACGAATATTATCCATTTGGTAGCACTCCTGAAACATCTTTCCAATGGGAGCCTCTGGAATTCTTTTTTCGTAGCCTTCTACCAACTTCAGAACAATCCGATTTGCTTCCTTTCGGTTGAGGCCCATTTGCGCAACTCGATGCCCTACTTCTGCATGGATCCGGGGCTCCATACCGCTACACCTCATCGGTTGGCGATTCTTCGCAACGGCAGAAGGATTGAGATGCCAACCTGAGACCGTGGAAGTGATGGATTGAGCACAAAGCTCATCAATGACCATCTCTGTGCACGGCCCAGAAGCCATGAAGGCATTGGAGACAATGATTAAATGGGTATTTCTCGCCAAGGCTTGCCCAACCATCGAAATCAGCCAGAGCATATCTCTGGTCGTATTGCAAACATGGTGGATGTGAATGGGAAAGGAATTGTGGCGCTCTCCAGAAAAGACGAGAAGGCCGAGGAAATGATGCGCCACGAGGGCGATGGTCGTCCCCTCAGGTCCCCCTGCATAACCTCCCATCAGAGGCCCATACAATGCACCCAGGACATAGGGGGATTGCCGAAGAAAGGCAACTTTCTTCAACCGTTCAAAGTCCACTTTCATCTCCGCAATGGCTGCGACCAACAATCCATCCCCAGGAAAAGCACCAAACTTCTCTTGAGCGGATGCAATGGTCGCATCGGTTTTTTCACCCGTGGACTGAAAGTTATGGATTCCTAAGTGGGGTCGTCCTGCCTGCCTTGCTGCTTCTCGCAGCATTTGGGTATTCCAGATGGCGGCTTCCACTTCAATCGGAGACCCCGAGGTCACGAGGAGTCCTTTATAGCTGGTGATCAAAGGTCCGGAAAAAGTATCCGCATGAGGTTCCTGTGCATAACTTCGAGCAATGGGAAGAAACATTTCTTCGGTCACGGGTGTCCCGACTGCTGAGAAAAAACAAACTGGATCTCTTCGATCTTCCACCTTTCTCGGGTAAACGGAAACCATTTCTTTTTCTCGCCCATACCGGACCTCTTGAGGAACGTTTTCCAATGCCCACTGTAACTCCTCCCGAGTGAAGCGAATCACCCTCTGAGTATCTATACAATAAACCCCCAAATCGAGAAAGAGATCAACGGCTGCCTTATAAATTCGATCAGCCATACCATCGTCTGTTGGAATCACACATTCAGGATCATAGCGAATTTCATATTGTTTCATGAGCGACAGCACTTTCTTGCCTAACCGCTTATCGTAGTCTCCCTCTTTCATCACTTCTCCGGATTCGGCTCTTTTGATCACTTCTAAGAAATCGAAAAATCTCCCTGGATCTCTCATGCTCAATCTCCCTTTCCCTCGCCTTGAAGACCCACTAGTTTTTTAGCCACCCTGACCGCCTCCATCGCTGACTCTCCATAACCATCCGCTCCGATCTTTTTGGCCCATTCCGGTAGAACAGGAGCTCCTCCTATCATGACCTTGACTTTCTCTCTTAACCCACTTTCTTGAAGGGCTTCTATCAATTTCGGCATATGGACCATGGTCGTCGTCATCAACGCAGAAACCCCGACGATGTCAGGATTGAGCTCCTTCACCTTTTCAATAAACTGAAGAACAGGAACATCTCTTCCAAGGTCATAGACCCTGAACCCATTGCTCTCCAACATGATTCGAACAATGTTTTTCCCGATATCATGGACATCACCCTGTATCGTTCCTAAAAGGACCGTCTTGGGGGAGGATGGTCCTCCTTTTGCAAGAATGTGCTGGCGGAAAATCTCAACCCCTGCCACCATGGCATCGGCAGAAATGATCACCTCAGGCAGGTAGATCTCTAATTTTTCAAAACGTCTTCCAATTTCCTTCATCCCCTCAGCAAAACCCTTTTCAATGGCCTCGGTTGGGTCCATCCCTTTCGCCAATGCCTCCTTTGCCAAGGAGACCGTTCGTTCCTCATCTCCCTCGATAACTGCCTTAGCCATTTCATTAAAAAGTTGCATCGAACCTTCCTCCCTCCATTGCTCACGATGGAGTTTTCCTTGACAATCTAAATGGAATTTGCAAAAATTTCAAGGCATTTTCTATTCCACTATCCGAAATTAAGATTTGACAAAGTATTAAGAACATAATAGATGTTATTGGAAACATTTCACGACGGGAGGGGGGATCGAAGTCCATATTCATTGATCAGAGCGAATCACAAGCATTCTCAAACAAATTAGAAAAGGAGGGAAATAAGATGTTGAAAAAAAGGGTTTCTATTGGAATGGGCATTCTCTCATGGGTGATCGTCTTTTCATTCTTTTTCGTAGGAGCCACCGCATCGGCTGCCCCAATTACCCTTAAATTCGCCCACGGCATGCCCCCAGATGAAGAAGAGGCGCTTCATCGGGGTGTCGTCATTTTTAAGAAGATGGTTGAGCAGAAGACCGCTGGAAGGGTAAAGATAGATATCTATCCCGCCAATCAACTGGGAAAGGAAAGGGAGCAGTTTGAAGGTGTCAAATTGGGAACGATCGAGATGTGCATGATCGCTGAGGGTCCCATGGCCGGATTTTTCCCTGAAATCATGGTGGTTGGAATTCCTTATCTCTATGCAAACGAAGTGACCGCTTGGAAGTCCCTTGATGGCCCTTTTGGAAAAGCCCTCTTTGACGAGATGAGGAAGAAAACAGGTGTAAGAGCCCTGGGTATCGGAGAAAACGGTTTCAGAAATTTCACCAATCGTGCCAGGCCTATCAAATCCCCGGATGACATGAAAGGGTTGAAGATCAGAACGATGGAGAATCCCGCTCACATGGCCATGGTGAAGGCCTTAGGAGCCAGCGCCACCCCCATTGCCTGGGGAGAAGTTTATATGGCACTTCAGCAGGGAGTGGTGGATGGTCAGGAAAACCCTGTCTCGGTCATTGAGGTCTCAAAATTTAATGAAGTCCAGAAATATCTGACCCTGGATGGCCATGTTTATAGCATCCTCCCCATCCTCATCAATGACAAATTCTTTATGTCTCTCCCTCCGGATATCCAGAAGATTATCGTGGATGTTGCCAGAACAGCCACAACAGTTCAGAGAGGACAAAACGTCAAGAAGGTCTACGATGGGGTGAAGAGCCTTCAAGACAAGGGGATGGAGGTCTACTCCCCTAATGAGAAAGAGCTTCAGATGTTCAGAGATAAGTCTCAAAAACCGGTGCTCGAATTCCTGGATAAAACATTTACAGACAAAAAGATTGATAAGAAATGGATCGAGATGGCCCGTAAATCCGCAAAGGCATCAGAGAAGGATTGAAGCGGCTCATTGGATGGAAAGGGGAATGGATGGTAATATCCATTCCCCTTTTTTATTAAATATGCCCTCTTTCTGAGACTCTGGAAGCCTGTCCTCTGTTTTGCCCGGTAATTTTCCAGAGAGTCCCTCAAAAAAATTTGATCCTTCGACGGCACCGAGCCCCACTCCTCATGAGTGCGTAAAGCGCGCTCAAGATCAACCCCTGCCTACCGGCA
>Ga0214473_10002926_pt1 | contig 20898 bp, 16 predicted proteins | sample RVTome_7_FD_203509 | JGI IMG/M metagenome (GOLD analysis project Ga0214473, IMG submission 203509) | Soil microbial communities from uranium-contaminated site in the Upper Colorado River Basin, Wyoming, United States - RVT98D197 | ecosystem: Environmental > Terrestrial > Soil > Contaminated >... | reverse complement strand
GCGAAGGTGTACGTCCATCAGCATCACGTCGCAGCCGGCTTCCTCGAACAACGTCAGCCTCTCCTCGATCAGGTCGCGCTTGGATGCCACCAGCAGGACGTTCATCTGGGCCCCTTCTCCCTCCGGGTCGAGCACCTGGTAGTCGAGGCTGATCTCGGCCAGCGGAAAGGGAACGTGCTGTTCGGCCTCCCAGGTAATCGTCTTCTGCAGCTCCTCGGTGCTCATCCGGTCGGTCTGGATCGTCTTGATTATCACGTCGGTGCCGCACAGGGCCACGTTGATCTGACGGGTCGTGATCTTGCAGGTCTCGAACAACAGGTTGATCGCCTCCAGCACCGGTTCCTTGGAAGTTACCTGGCCGTTGACCACCGAGCCGGGCACCAGTTCGGTGAGACCGTAATTGACCAGTATCGGCCCCTTGCCCGTGTGGTCGATCTCGACGATCTTGATCGAGTGGCTGCCCAGGTCCAGACCCACCACGGTCGATGCGCCGCGACGTCCGAAAAACATGAATTCTCCGCGATTCCAGTAGGTATGCCGCAAACTTCGAGGCAATTGTACCATAAGCTTCAATTCTTTGTCAAGCAATGATTGGGATTGATAATCTTTGTACATCGCTGAAATTACACGCGCTTCCGGCTCGATCATACAGCCGGTGAACCCGGGATTAATTTCAGGCTGAAGGCTCTTCTGGCGGGGAACGCCGGGGAAATGACAATAGAAAGGACATCTGGCCCGGCCGGCGCCGGCCGGACAATCTCTATTTCGACGATTCTACCACGGACTTTAGCTTTTGTCAAACGCGGAAATCACGATTCGCCGGATAAAAAAGCGGGAGAGAGCTCCCGCCGGATTCGCGCCCTGCCTGAAACACTTCAGGACAGGAACGTTTCGAGCTGCTTGTTGCGGTTGGCCTGCTTCAGTTGCTTGATCGCCTTTTCCTTGATCTGGCGCACCCGCTCCCGGGTCACCCCGAAAATTTCGCCGATTTCCTCCAGCGTCATCGGCTCCGTGTTGTCCAGACCGTAATAGAACCTCAGGATCCGCGCCTCCCGCTCCTTGATCGTGCTCAGCATGCTCTCGATCGCCTGGTTCAGGTCCTTCTTGAACACGCCGTCCAGCGGCCCCGGGGTCTTGTCGTCCGGGATCGAGTTGAGCAGGATGATGTCGTCCTGGGGATTGGAGCTCGAATCCAGCGAGTACTGCGGCTGGTAGAGCGGCAGGACCTCGTTGATGTTCTCCGCCGACACGTCGATCCCCTGCATGATCTCCTGGGTGGTGGGGTCGCGGCCCAGCTCCTGAGCCAGAGTGTTCAGCATCTTCTCCATCTTGAACATGGCGCTGGCCTTGTTCAGCGGAATGCGCACGATGCGGCTCTGTTCGCTCAGGTACTGGATTATCGCCTGCTTGATCCACCAGACCGCATAAGTGATGAAACGCACGCCCTTGGTTTCGTCGAACTTGTGAGCGGCGCGGATCAGCCCGATGTTGCCCTCGTTGATCAGGTCGGAGAGCGAGACGCCCAGGTTCTGGTACTTTTTGGCGATGCTCACCACAAAACGCAGATTGCAGAGCACCATCTTCTCTATCGCCATTTTGCCGCCGGCCTTGTACTGCTTGGCCAGGCTCACCTCCTCCTCGGGAGTCAAAAGCGGATAGTCGCTTATCTCCTTGAGGTAGAGCGAGATGGAGTCCTCATCGAAACGCGCGCTCTTGAATGCGAGCTTCTGCGGCGGTTTCTGCTTTTTAACTTTCTTGGTCAAGTTCAACCCCTGTTCGATTCAATCTCTCGGCTTCCAACGGGCATTATCTGATAACCCGTTCGCACCCGCCTGGTTCCAGAACCACGGCCCTGAGCGGCTCAGCCGAACATCCCGAACTGCCGGAGAATGTCCTCGCCCCTGACCAGCGCCGCTTCCCCGCTGCAGTTGGGACAGAACCGCGAGTCATCCGGATAGATCGCGAAGATAGTCTTGCACTGGATGCAGGAAAACAGCCGGGCTTCCTGCTCGGGACGGTAATCCGGATTTCTTTCGATTCTCTTGAGCTTGTTCGCCAGCTCGGTGAGTACCTCGAAATCCAGCGTTTCGAGCGCGGCCTTGTTCAGCCGGCCGCTGATTTCGTCCTCCATCTCGAGTCGCCGCTTTTCCAGTCTCTTCTGAATGTCTTCCTGCTGTCTGGCGGCGGTCTCCTCCGGGGTTTCGTCCCCCTGCTTCACACCGGCTTCGCCGGCCGCTCCCGCTCCTTTTCCCTCTTGGGCGGCGGTCTGCGTCCCGGCCTCCCCGGCGGCTGTTGCGGCCGCGGCCGTCGCCCGGCCCCCGTCTCCCTTATTAGTCGTATCGGCAGAACCGGCCGGTTGCTTGACCTCCGGCCTCGCTGCGCTTTCAGCCGCTCCGGCCGGGGGGGCGGGCTGCCCGATCACTATCGCATTGCCGCAATTGCGGCATTTTGCCCGCTTGGGGCCGTCGGCTACCAGCTCGTCCTTGATCTTGTACTTCGAGCCGCATTTATCGCAGGTGATGATCATCCCCGGCCTCCTGCCGATGTGGCTGATACAATCGCGGCCCGCTGGCTCGTCACTCCGCCATCGGCTCGAAGCCGAGGCAGAGCATGTGGTTCAGTTTCTTGTTGGTCTGCTTGCAGCTCTTGCGGCACTGCCGACAGGTCTCGTTGATCTTTTCCAGGCCGATCGAGCTTCTGGCGGACGGAACGGTCCACGCCTTGGCTCCCGGCAGCCGCTGCTTTTCCGCGATCCGGCAGCGGGAAATGACGAAACTCTCCGCTGGCTGACGGCAGTCGTATTCGCAGCCGAGGCAGACCTGGTTGACCGGCGAGGCCGGTCCCGGACCGGTGTCGGCTTCCGCTTCCCCGGCCGCCGGAGCCACGGTAACCGGTTCTCCGCTGACCGATTCTTCCGCCGGCTTCCTGTCTTTATCCTCCGGCCGGCCGTCCCCGTACAGGCGGTTCAGCTTATCCCAGAGGCTCAACTGGTCTCTTGTCAGGGAATCATCCATCGCTGCCATCCCCCGCACTGGCCTTCGAACCGGCGGAAGTCTCCACCGTACCCGCGAATTTCGACCGCCTTATAAAAAAACGGCAGGTCGCCCGTCCTGGTTACAGGCCCCGCCTCGAGCCGCCGGCTTACTCGGCCGGCTTATCTTCCGCCTGCTCCTCGCCTGAGAAAGCACGCCGGATATCGGTCAAATCGAAATCCCGGACCTGGGAGGCGCGGATATTCTCCTGCTGGATCTTCTCGTAAATCTCCTGCCGATGGACCGAAACCTCTCTGGGTGCCTTGACACCGAGCTTGACTTGCTTGCCCTGAATCTCGACAACCGTAACTTGGATGTCATCGCCGATGGCGACCGACTCGCCCTGCTTTCTGGTCAGGATCAGCATCCCTGCCTCCTTTTTTTCATCGGGCTCGCTTGACAGTCCCACCAGGCGGTCTTCGGTATGTTCCAAGTCTTCCGGGTACCCGCAGACTGCCACGTGCTCGCAAAATAGTATAGACCAATTGCAAAAACAAGCCAATTATTTCTGGAAAATCATGAGGCGTGGCCCGCTTCAGAAAAGACCGAGCTGACGGTCGCGGGACCGCTCCGGCAGGAAGAGTTCCAGGGGCTCGAGCATCCCGGCGGGCAGGCTCTCCACGAACGGTGACCAGCCCGAGCGCACCTCCTGGCCGCGCACGGTTCTTTTCTCGCTGCTGGTGAGGTAGAGACGGGCCGAGGCGCGGGTCATGGCTACATACAGCAGCCTGCGCTCCTCCGCCGGGTCGGTCTCCCGCCAGGTGAATGGCACCAGCCCCTCTTCGACTCCGCAGACGAACACCACCCGGAACTCGAGCCCCTTGGCCGCGTGCATTGTCAGCAGGGTTACCGCCTCCGCCTGAGCCCCGCCGCGGCTCCCGCCCGGGCGTTCGAGGTCGCCGTCGGCGGCCAGGGCGATCCGGGAGATGAACTCCCGGAGAGACTCGAAGCCCGCGGCCACCGCCGCCAGGTGCGTCAACGGCTGGCCGCTGCGCTCGTCCGGGGCCACGAAATTCTCGACCAGCATCCCCACCAGCTCGGCCGGCGGCCTTTCACTGATTCGGCGGAAACGCTCGTACCCGGTGAGGAAATCGGCCGCCGGCCCGCTTTCCTTCTTCAGCGGCACTTCGTTACTCACCCCCCGCTTGAGCTCGGCCAGGAGCCGTCTGCCGCCGGCCGCGGCCCGCTCCCGCAGCCGGCTGAAATAAGCGTTCCCCGGGTCCAGCCCGGTCAGACGCAAGGCCCCCAGGAACCTCAGGTCGTCCCCGGGCTCCACGAGCAGCCGGAGGAAGGCCAGCAGGTTCCGCACCACGGCATCCTCCAGGAACGAGCGGGCGCCTCTCAGCCGGCAGGGAATCCCCTCGGTGACAAAAGCCGTCTCCAGACCCTCCAATAGCCGGGCCGTGCGCGCCGCCACCGCCACGTCGGCGAAGCTGTACTGCTCCTCCCGGCTCCGCGCCCCGGTCGCACGGCCTTCCCCGTGCGCCTCGAGCATGCCGGTGCCGCCCACCAGCCGGCTCACCTCCCGCACCACCGCGATCGCCTCCGCCAGCTCCCCCGGCGCCCTGACCGTCATCACCGGCGCTCCCCGGTTGCCGGTAGGGGCCGGCGGCCGGAAGCCGGCCGGACTCGCCGGGGCGATCACGGCCGCCGCCGCCGAGGCCACCGTGTCCGGGCAGCGGTAGCCCCGCTCGAGCCGGATCATCTGCCGGTGCGGATAGTCCCCGGCCAGCCGCTCGAACACCCGGCCGTCCGCGCCGCGGAAACCGTAAATCGACTGGTCCGGGTCGCCGATCACGAACAGGCCCGGGCCGGCCTCGCCGGCCAGCCGCCGGATCAGGCCGTACTGGGCGGGGTTGATGTCCTGGAATTCATCCACCAGGAGCCACTCGCAGCGCTCCCGCTCGGCCGCCTCCAGTCCGGAGTCACTCTCCAGACGGGCGAGCGCTTCCAGGATCAGGTCGTCATAGTCAAGAATCCCCAGGCGGCGGCAGAGGTCGCGGTAGCCGGTGTAGGCGGCGCGAAAGCTTTCCGGACCGCGGAAAGTTTCCGGCGTCTGCCCCAGGGCCTTGGCCCGCGAGATCGCCTCGCTCACCTGGGCCACTCTCAGCCCGCCGCCGGAGAGAGTCTCCCGTAACAGAGCGGCCCGGTCGGTTTCATCCGCCACGGATGGCGCAGCTCCGCCGGCGCGAGCCAACAGGCCCAGGCACCAGCTGTGCAGGGTGCAGGCCGTGACCGCCCCTTCGCCGCCGACCAGCTGCCCGATCCGCTGGCTCATCTCCCGGGCCGCGCGGTTGGTGAAAGTGACCGCCAGGATCTTCTCCGGCTTCACCCCGCGGACTGCCACCAGCCAGGCGGCGCGACCGGCCAGGCAGCGGGTTTTGCCCGTGCCGGGGCCGGCTATCACTGCCACCGGTCCGCTTTCGGCTGTCACCGCTTCAAGCTGGCGCTCGTTGAGAGCGATCCCCTCCACCGGCTGGCCGGCCGGCAGGTAGTCAGGCGCTTCCTCCTTGCTCACGCCGGTCGGCGAATCCGGCAGGTCGGCTGGCGGAGTGGAGATTGGAAGCGCGATGGCGGCGACCGCCTTTCTTTCCGCCTCCGGCATGCCGCCAAAAAATATCTGGCTGTCGGACAGCTCGCGTTCACCAGGCTCGAAAATTGTCACCGTGCCGTACTGCCCGTCGAATCCCGGCTCGATCCTGACCCGGCCCTCGCGGTTACGCCGCAACGCCTCGGCCGCCAGCGGCCCGCAGATACCGGCCACGGCCTCCGGGGGGGCGCTGCGCAGCACGTGCAGCTCGCTGCCCACGTTAGCCAGCAGGCGGTCCAGACTGTGGCGCACCGCCCCGCTGCCGGCTCCGACTCCCAGGCATTCCGCCAGCACCTCGGCCAGCGGGATCAGCCGTTCGTATGGCTTGGCCCCGGCCGACCGCGCTCCGGTGGGCCGGTCCGCCAGCTCCTCCACCCGGTTCAGCACTCCCTCGGTGATCTTCCCCCCGCAGACCGGGCATCTGCCGCCCAGGTCCGCGGTTTGTCGCGGAGTTAGCCTCACCCCGCAGGCGCGATGGCCGTCGTAGTGGTACTTGCCCTCCTCCGGGTAAAACTCCACGGTCCCGGCGAAGCTCCCGGAAACCCCGCGCAGGCAGCCGGTCAGGCCCCGGTAGCTCAGCTCGGCCTCGATCAGGTTGGCCTCGCGGGCCAGCTTTTCCGGGCTGTGGGCGTCCGAGTTCGATACCAACGTGAACCGGTCCAGCGCCGATACGCGCCAGTTCATCGGCGGGTCGGAGGAGAGTCCGGTCTCCAGGGCGTAAATCTGGCCGGTGAGGTCTCCATAGCAGTCCTCGAGCCGGTCGAACCCGCTGTTAGACCCGAACACGCTGAAATGCGGCGTCCAGATGTGCGCCGGGATGAAACAGGCCTCGCCCGAGGCTTCGAGGGTCAGCTCCAGCAGGTCCCGGCAGTCCAGGCCCAGGATCGGCCGGCCGTCAGAGTGTATGTTGCCGATTTTCTCCAGCCTGGTGCATAGCCGCTCCACGCTCTCCAGGTCCGGCAGCAGCACCACGTTGTGGACTTTCCGCGCCCGGCTGTCCTTCTTGTAAATCGAGCTGATCTCGCCGGAGAGGACAAAATTAACCTGAGCGCCGGCAAGCGCGCCGGGAAGCCTCCGGCGCAGGTCTTTTTCCAGCTCGGGCCGCAGCCGGAAAAGCCCCCGGCCGGGCTCCGCCACCAGCTTTTCGGCCAGTTCGGCGCGCCACCCCGGGTGAGTGAGATCGCCGGTGCCCACCAGGTCCACCCCCTTGGCCGCCGCCGCCAGGAACAGGTGCTCGGGGTCGCTGTGCTTGCTGGTGGCCATCGAATGATGGCTATGGATGTGCAGGTCGGCGATGTAGGGCATTTGAAGGCCGTGACAAAGTGACAGGGTGACAAAGTGACAAAGTTACAGAGCGACGGTCCGCCGTTGCCCGGCCGTCATTCTCTAAAGATAATCCCGCCGGCGGTCCTGTCAAAAAATATGATTTGTTTGACAAGGCGAGCGGCGCAGCCGTAATATGGTACTTCGTACAAATGAATTTCAATCAGACAGCCATTCCCGTATGCCGAAAGGAGGAGCTGCAAAAGTGACGAACGGTGAGAGAAAAGGGATTTTCGGAAAAATCGGACTGGCGCTGGCCGCCGTGGGGCCGGGCCTGTTCCTGATCGGCTACAATATTGGCACGGGCAGCATCACCACCATGGCCAGTGCGGGCAGCCGCTACGGGATGACCCTTTTCTGGGCGCTCGTGCTTTCCTGCCTGTTCACCTTCGTACTGATGGTCGCCTATGGCCGGTATACCGTGGTCACCGGGGAAACTTCGCTGCGCGCCTTCAAGAACCATTTCAGGTTCGGCCGGGCGCTGGCGATTTTCACCCTCATCAGCCTGGCGATCGGCGAACTGACTGCCCTGGCCGGGATCGCGGGAATCATCTCCGACCTGGTCCGGGAATGGTCGCGCTACGCCCTGGGCGGGGAAGGGGTGAACCAGCTTTACGTGGTGCTCGTGATCATGGTCGGCTGCTACATCCTGCTCTGGAACGGCAAGTATTCGGTCTTTGAAAAATTCCTCACCATTCTGGTGATTATTATGGGCGTGGCTTTCATCCTGAGCATGATCCTGGTGGTGCCGCAGCCCGCTGACCTGCTGCGAGGGCTGGTGCCGGGCATCCCGAACGAGCCGAAAGCGTTCCTGATCGTGGCCGGAATGGCGGGCACCACCTGTTCGGCCATGGTGTTCATCATGCGCAGCATCGTGGTTGCCGAAAAGGGCTGGACCAGGAAAGACCTGCGCCAGGGAAATATCGATGCCGCGGTGTCCAGCGGGATGATGCTCCTGCTGAGCGCGGCGGTGATGGCCTGCGCGGCCGGGACCCTGTTCCGCATGGGCCAGCCGGTCGAGAAAGCGGTGGACATGGTCCAGACCCTGGAGCCCCTGGCCGGCCGCTTCGCGATCAGCCTTTTCGTCCTGGGAGTCCTGGGCGCCGGGATCAGCACGCTGTTCCCGATTATCCTGGTGGCCCCCTGGATGATCGCCGACTACCGCGGCACCAGCCGCAATATCCGCAGCCCCATGTTCCGGATTCTCGGTGGCCTGGCCCTCCTGATCTGCCTGGTCATCCCGGTCTTCGGCGGACAGCCGGTGTGGATCATGATCGCCAGCCAGGCTTTCCAGGCGATGATCCTGCCGGTAATCACCGTGCCGATCATGGTGCTGTTGAACCGGCGCGCGGTGATGGGCCAGGATAAGGCGGGCTGGCTGCTCAACCTCGGACTCTGGGCCACCCTGATCTTTGCCCTCGTCACCACTTACGCCGCATTTGTGGGTCTGTTTGATACGATGAAAACCCAGATGGTCTGAGCCTGGAGGCCGCATACTTGCAGGCCAGTGAAAGGAGCCGCCGGTGAGTTCTTTTTTCGAACGCGTGATCCGGGCCATGCGCCTGGAGAAAAGCCTCTACGAGGAGGTGGAAGCCGACCGGACCGCCACCGGCCAGGCGATGGCCGTGGTGATCCTCAATTCCGTGGCGGGCGGCATCGGCTTCAGCGGCCTGTCGAGCCTGCGCACCGTGTTCATCACCACCCTGCTCAGCCTGGCGATCTGGGTGGTTTCGGCGGTGATTATCTTTATCGTGGGCACCCGGCTCCTGCCGGCTCCCGAAACCAGGTCGGACCCGGGCGAGCTGATGCGCACGATCGGATTCGCCCAGTCGCCGGGTCTCCTTTACTTCCTGGCCCTGGTGCCGTTCGCCGGCTGGGCGGTCAAGCTCGCCGTGCCGCTCTGGCTCCTGGCCGCCTGGGTGATCGCCGTGCGCCAGGCCCTGGACTACGCCAGTACCGGCCGGGCCGTGCTGGTCTGCGTGATCGGCTGGCTGTTCTACGTGGGCGGTATCTATCTGATGACCGTGCTTTTCGCCTGGTTCATGGCCCTGGCCGTCTGAGCCTGTCAGGAGGATAAATCGGAGCGAAAATCGAAGGGGCGTCCGCAAACGCTGCGAACGCCCCTTTTGTCTTCGTTCTTCGGCCGGGAACCGTGGGCCGGCTCAATTCAGGTCCTTGTTCAGCTCCTTGGACACCTTGAAAAAGGCCTTCTTGCGGGAAGGCACGGTCACTTCCTGGTTGGTGCGCGGATTGCGCGCCTTGCGCATCTTGTGGTTTTTTACCTTGAAAGTGCCGAATCCGCGGATCTCGATGTGCTGGTCCTCGACCAGCGCGTTCTTCACCTCGTCCAGAAAGCCTTCCACCACGACCTTGATGTCCTTGATTGTGAATCCTGTTTTTTCAGCGATTAGTTCGATTATATCTGCTTTGGTCATGGCAGAGGACTCCTTTTAAGAAAAAGCGAACGAACCGGATAAAGTGAAAAATGGACGCCTTCAGTCGTTATTATATCGGGTGCATTTTGTCAAGAAAAAAACATCACCGGTAACCGAATCTTCATTACCCGTATGAGGTTACCGGCCGCGTCCGGGGTCTTATTCAGCCGGCGGGCAGCGCCAGGCGCAACCCCTCGACCGCCGTGCCCAGCAATTGGTCGGCCAGCTGGTAGTTGTGAGCGCCCCGGCTGCCGTCGGTGTTGAACAGTTTCTGGATCTGGACGGCGCGGCTCATCGCGGAGTTGCTCTGGGCGGTGAGGCCGGCGGCCCGGGCGCGCTCGAGCAGAGCCCCCAGCTGGGCCATCAGCTCCCCGGTCGATTTCTGCCATTCTTCGAGCATGGCGGCGTAGCTTTCATCGTGGCAGGTCGCGCAGTTCTTGCCGGTCGGCCTGGCCACCTGACCCTGCTGGTCGAGGTGGCAGCCGGAGCATTCGACCCCGCCGGCGGACATCATGTCGGGCAGGCCGGCCTCCAGCGCGGTGCCGGCGTAAATCGATTCCTGGGTGCGATGGCAGGGAGCGCAGTTCACCCCGCCGATATTTTCTTCCCGGTGATGGCAGGCGATACAGGTCTCGCGCGGCATCACCATCTCGCCGTGCCGGCGCATGTTCGAATGGCAGTTCCGGCAGGTGAGGCTGTCCTGGGCGATGTGCCGGCCGTGGTCGAACTGCAACCCCTCGAACACCTCCACCCGCGTCTCCTCGATCCGGCTGTGGCAGTTGGCGCACTCGCTGGGCACCACCTGGTTACTCCAGGGGTAGGCCGCCAGCCGGTATTTGGACCCCGCGCCGTCGAGCGCTTTCTGGAGGTCCTGACGCGCCGCCAGGAGCAGCTTGTCGGAATAAGTGATGTTGTGCACGCTCTTGCCGTACTCCACCAGCTGGTAGTTGAAGCGGGCGTTCTCCAAAACTTCCAGGGCCTTTTTGCCGGATTCGGTGGTGGAGTCGACCCTGGCGAGTTCCTTTTCCACCTGCCGGATGTCCCGGCCCACCAGGTTCAGGCGCTTCTGCGTGGAATCGCTCCAGGCGGCCAGCAGGCCGCCGTAGCCCGCGCCGTGGCAGGGCTCGCAGGAGGCCGCGCCGGCGGTGAAAGTTTCCCCGGCCGGCTGGAAGCTGCCCAGGTTCTGGTGAAAGACGTGGCAGGCCTGGCAGTTGAGCCCGCTGGCGAACATCGGGTTGGGGGTGTCGGCTACGTCGCGTCCGCCGGTGCCCAGGAAGAGCATTTCCTGGGCCTGGTGATAGTCCGGATGGCAGCTGTGGCAGTCGGGCTTCACGTCATGGCTGCGCGACACGCTCTTGTGCTGAATCCGCAGGTGACAGCGCTCGCATTCCACCTTGTGTTCGGTGATATGTTTGTTATGGATGAAATCCGTGTCGTTGTAATAGGCCAGCCGGTCTCGCTGGAAGTGGCAGTCTTCGCAGTTTTCCATCGGCACGGCGCCGTCTCCCACCACCATCTTGCCGTGGCACTTGTGGCAGTCGATATTGCGCTCGACCACCTGGGTGTGATCGTAGCTCACCGACCGCTCGGGAGTCTGTACCGGCGCCTCGTGGCAGTGCGTACAGCTGGGCTGCGCCTCTGAATCCAGACCCTTGAAATGGCAGAGGAAACAGGTCGAGCTGGTGACCGTGATATGTTCGCCCTGCACGATCTGGCTGTGACAGCTCGTGCAGCGCAGTTTCTTGCCGCGGCGCAGTTCGGTGAGGTGGGGCTTGTGGTCGAAAGTGATCTCCTCCTTGAATTTCACTTTGCCTTCCAGCAGACGGGTCTCGTGGCAGCCTTCCCGCAGGCAGCTCGCATCGGGAATTTCAGCCCAGGGCTTGCTGCGCCGGTAACTCTGCGTGGCGTACTTGAACAGCTGCTCCAGGCCCTTGACCTTGCCCTCGAACGTGGAAAGTATGCCCGGCGGATAATGGCAGACTATGCAGTCCACGTTGCTGTGGGAGGAATTCTTCCAGGCCAGATAAAACGGCTCCATGTAATGGCAGGTGTTGCAGAATTCCGACCGGGAGGTGAACTCAATCGAAGCCCAGGTAAAGGCCGCCAGGCCCACTATCCCCAGCAACAGCCAGGTGAGTATTTTCTTGCCTCTCTGCATAGACTGAAAGTCCTTTGGCTCCTGATCCGATTGGTTTCCGAAGCTCAGCTTCAGTTTAATTCGCCCCGGTTAAGCCGCAGGGGTGAACCTTGTTCTCGCCCTCCGGGCGGTGCTGGGCTCTCCCCCTTTGAAAAAGAGAATTTGTTTTTAATCCTTGAGTTCGCCCGCCGGGCTGGGCCGGGTGGGTCCGTGAAATCCGTCTTCTATCCGTGCAATCCGTGATTCGGAATCACCACGACCCCGCCAAAGCCTGTTTCATTTAACCGGAAGTCGTCGGGGCACGGCATGTTCATCCTGTATTATGCGGGCTGTGCCCGCCCGTCGCCTCACGGGAAAATCAGGCGGAACAGCATCGCCCAGAAAATAGCGACCGCCAGCACCGCGCCGGTACCGAAAGCGAGGAAGCCGAAAGTCTTGACTATCGGCCGCCAGCCCTCCCACTCGTCCCCCTTGCGCAACTGTTCCAGCTTGCCCTGCTCGAACAGTCTGTCGAACCAGCCGCGGCGCTCCTCCAGCAGCTCGGCTTTACTGATCTTGCCGCTGAACACCACCGTGTCCATCGGGAACTTCTCAATCCGGAAATGGACGTTGAAGAAATGGAAGGTGAAGATGAATCCGGCCGCCAGCAGCGCCTCGTCGCTGTGGATGATGTGCGCCACGTTGATTATCCAGCCCGGCAGAACGGTGGTGAAAACTGTGGGGAACCACATCACCAGCCCGGACAGGCCGATAATGACCACGCCCCAGAACACCGCGAAATAATCGAACTTCTCCCAGTAGGTCCAGCGCTCGAACCTGGGTTTGGGCCCCAGTCCGAAGAACCATTTCTGGTGGTCCCAGAAGTCTTTTACGTCGCGCCAGTGCGGTATCATCGAATCCGGACGGAACATATAGGCCACAAAGGCCCGGAGGCTGAACCGGCCGGTTTCCGGGTCCTTGATCTGCTTCAGCCTGGGTATGAAAACCCGGAGCAGGGTCACGGCATGGATCAGGAACACCCCCACCAGGGTCACCGCCGCAATGCGGTGCAGGTAGCCCGCGATCTGGACTCCGCCCACCACGCCCATCAGGGTCCTGGCCCAGCCCGCGTAGAAAAATTTGAGCGGGATGCCGGTCACCACCAGGGTGGTGAAGCTGATTATCAGCAGGATGTGCAGCATCCGCTCTATCGGCGAAAAGCGGGTGTACACCAGCTCGTCCTTGAGCACCTTGATCTTCGCCTCGCGGAATGTTTTCGAATCCCTCAGGTAAAGGGCCACCGAACGCACGATCCACAACAGCGTATGGAAGCCGAAAAAGAGAAAGACTCCCACCAGCAGCGCGGTCATGAAAATGAATGTCCAGTAGAGCTGGGGGTATTTCTTTTTGTCGAAATGGTTGGCGTGGGTGATATAGCCGGCAAAGCCCGCATTGGCGTTCTTGTGGCACTTGGAGCAGGTCGCCTGCCGGTTGGCCGGATAGATCGGCGATGCCGGGTCGGTGCTGCGGACGATGTCGTGATGGCCGTGGCAGTCGAAACAGGCGGCCACGTTGGTGGCCCCCAGACGCATGGCCTTGCCGTGGAACGTTTCCTGATAGCGGGCGAGCTGGTCCTGGTGGCAATGGCCGCAGCGCTCGTCGCTGTACTGCTTATAGGCCAGCTGGTCGGGTGAAATGATCGCGTGCGACTCGTGGCAGTTGGTGCAGACCGGTCCCCGGGAGTCGCCGCCAGTCACGAGCTGGCCGTGGATGCTCTTGGTGTAGACGCCTTCCACTTTCGTGTGGCATTTGCCGCAGGTATGGTAAACGTTGCGCCGGTGTATCGGCGAGCGGGGATTGGAGGCGTTCTGGATATCGTGGGTGCCGTGGCAGTCGTTGCAGGATGGGGCCACGATCAGGCCGTCGCGGATCAGGCCCTTGGCGTGCACGCTCTCGTAGAACTGCGGCAGGGCATCCGGCCGGGCGAATCCCCGCTTCTGCTGCAGGCCCTCGCTCTGATGGCACTTGGCGCAGGTGTACATCAGGTTGAACTTGTTGACGCTGCTGCGCTCATCGCCCGGGGGGTAGATGTCGTGGTGGCCGTGGCAGCTGGCGCAGTCAGGCACGTCGGTGTCGCCCATGATGAGCAGCTGGCCGTGGATACTTTCGGCGAAAATTTCAGCGACGTCGCCGTGGCAGACCGAACAGTCGACCGGCTGGACCGGAACGTCATGGCCCCCCTCGCTGCCGTAAAGGTCGGCGTGGCAGTCCACACAGCCCAGATTGCCGTGGGCCGTGCCTTTGTACTTTTCCAGGTCCACGAAGAGCGAAATTTCCTTGCCGGCTTCGTCCGTCTTCTTGAGGTCCGCTTCGCCGTGGCAGACCAGGCAGTCCCCGGCCTCCTGAGCGCCGGCGGCCGAGACGATGAAGAGGGCGGCGAACAGCGTAGCGAGCAACCTGATGCGGATTCTGGTTTTCATGCCGGTGTCCTGTGGCAGTTAATGCACAAATTCGTTCACAGCGGGTCGGTTATTAATAAGGCTCTTTTGAGAATTCCTCCTGACTCCACATCAGGGAAAAGGGATACTCCATTTAGCCTCTTAAGTACTTAAAAATGAAGAAGTTAATCTCCCCTTTTGAAAAAAGAGGACAAAAGGGGGATTTGTTTATGTTCACGGATGATAAAAATCTGTTTTCCATTCATATTTCAAAACCAGTATACAGTTTATCAGATATGAACTGTCTTCGGCGTCAGGCTCCGGTCGGTTGAGGTTCCGGCTCGGGCTCGCCCATCTGCTCCCTCACCCTGACCGCCAGCTCCGGCGGCAGCTCCGCCAGCAGCCTGTCGTATTCGAGCCGGTGGTGGTGCCTGAGAAATCCGAGCTCCATCCGGCCGTTGAGCCAGACCCGGCTCATGGGGAACACTTCCGGGTTGAGGTGGACGTTGTACATGTGCCAGATAATGATCGCCAGGAAAGCCAGGATCGCTTCGAAACCGTGTATCACCCGGATGATGTCCAGCACCCAGCGGGGAAACAGGATCGTCGCCTCCACCGGGAACCAGAGGCAGAATCCGGTGGCCAGCATGATCACGCTGCCCCAGGCCACGGCGTAATATTCGAACTTCTCGATGAAATTGAACCGGCCGAACCTGGGCGGCGTGTCGCGGCGGCCCAGGTTAAACCAGATCATCCGGAAAATGTTGGTTATGTCCTGGGGCGATGGCAGCATCTCCCGCAGGTCGCGGTGGCCGCGCGGGGAGAACAGGCAAAAGAAAACATGGTACACGCTCACGCCCAGCAGCGTTACCGCCGCCACCCGGTGCAGGATTCCGCGGATCGTGAAACTGCCCTGGACCCAGAAGATGGTTCTGACCACCCAGGTGTCGGAAAACAGGAGCGGTACGCCGGTGAGGATCAGCGTGGTGAAGCTGGAGAGCAGCAGGATGTGCTGGATGCGCTGAGCTTTGGAAAACCGCTCGTAGTAGAGCCGGCCTTCGTGTTCCACCAGGCGCTTTTCGTATCCGTAAATCGGGCTGCTCATCGATCAGCTTCCCTTCCGCTGGTTCCCGGTTTCCGCGGACGTGCGCCGCCGCCGGCGGTGGGCCACCAGATCGACGCAGATATAGGCGATGAAGCCGCCGATCAGCCCGGCGATGAATATGACGTAAAACCTCTTGACCAGCCAGGCGCCGATATTGTCCTCCGGCCGGTCCTGGACGTGGATCTTCCCCTCGGCGAAGTTCGCCCCGGCGTTCGGATGGCACTGGCCGCAGGTCCTGGCCAGGTTGGCGGGGTAGATCATGCTCTTGGGGTCCGAGGAAGGCCGGATGCTGTGGAAGCCGTGGCAGCTCGCGCAGTTGGCCACTTTCATGTTGCCCAGCCCGATCGCCACCCCGTGGAAAGTATTCAAGTAGCTGTCCAGCCGATTGGTGGGCAGGCCGTACTTGGTAGTGATCGCCACGTTGTCGTGGCAGCGCGAGCAGACCGCCATCACTTTTTGCGGACTCACCGTGCTGGTCGGGTCCTGCGGGCTGCGGATATTATGCTCGCCGTGGCAGTCGGTGCAGATCGGTACGTCCCGGTTGCCGTTCTGGAAGGCCGTGCCGTGCACTCCCTGCAGGTAATCCTGGTAGATCCCGGCGTGGCACTTGCCGCAGACCTTGGGAATCTGCGGATAGAGTTCCTTGAGGGTCAGCACCCTGTGGCTGCCGTGGCAGCTCGAACAGGTGGCGCTGATCACCAGGCCGCTTTTTTCCAGCGCCTGGCCGTGTACGCTCTCCAGATAGGTCCGGGCGATTTCGGACCGGCCCATCCCCTCGTGCTTGCCCGCCAGCTTGGGATCGCCGTGGCAGGTCAGGCAGGTGAAGGGCAGCTTGGTGGGGTAAACCTGGGATTCGATGTTAGCCACGGGCTGGATGTAATGTTTGCCGTGGCAGCTGGCGCAGCTGGCGGCATCCAGGTCGCCTTTTTCCTGGGCCGGCAGCCCGTGGACTCCCGCCTTCCACTGCTCGAAGGGCTCGTCGTGGCAGACTGAACAGTCGACCCGGGCCAGCCGTTCGGCATGGGGCCATTCCTGGTTTCCGGCCAGGTCGGCATGGCAGCCCACGCATTCGAGGCCGGCCCCGGCGTGAATACTCTTGCTGTAGCGCTCGCTGTCCACGTAGAGCGTATCGCCCGCCGAACCAACCAGCGCGGGGTCGTTGTGGCACTCCATGCAGACATCATCCGTCTGGGCCGGCAACCGGCCGGCGAAGAGGATCGAGATCACGATAGCGGTGAAGGCGGTATTGATGATTCTCATGGCCTAATTACCTGAGCTCCGGTCCCGGTTCCTGGCGCGGAAGCGGCGGGTGAGGTCGATACCCACCCAGAGGGCCAGGAAGGCGAGCGTGGCGTAGACCAGCCAGATCAGGGTCTGGCGCAGGTAATAGATCCCCCCGGCCGACTTTTTCGTCGGGTCGATATGAATTTTGCCCATGACGAAGTTCGTCGTGGCCTTCGGATGGCATTCGCTGCAGGTCTTGATCATGTTGTCCGGGTGGACCCGGGAGCGCGGGTCGGAGGGGGGGTAGATGTCGTGATAGCCGTGGCAGCTCGCGCAGTTGGCGGCGTTCTGGTCACCCAGCCCCTGGGCCACGCCGTGGAAGCTCTGCTTGTAGGTCGTCAGCCGGTCGGCATCGATATCGTACTTGGCCATCCGGACTTCATCGGCATGGCAGCTGGAGCAGGTCTTGGGGATGTTGGCCTGGCTGGTCGGCGCCTCTTTCTGCGTGGGACTCTGGATGCCGTGCTCGCCGTGGCAGTCGGTACAGCCGGGCGAATCCAGGTTGCCCTCGTCGATATGCAGCCGGCCGTGGATACTCGAATGGTAAGTCTCGTAAATTCCGATGTGGCACTTGCCGCAAGTCTGCGGCTGGCTGGCCGTGGGCCGGGCCGCGGCATGGCTCTGAATGTCGTGTGCGCCGTGACAGTCGGTACAGACTGCGGCCACCTGCAGCAGACCGTCCTTCCGCAGGGCTTTGCCGTGGATACTCTGCTCGTACTCCTGATATGGCCTTTCGAAGCGGATGTCGTGGCGCATCACCACCTGGTTGTTTTCGTGGCAGCGGGCGCAGGTGAGCGGGATGTTGCTGCGGTAGACCAGCGATTGCCGGTCTTCGTGCCCCCGGATGTTGTGCTTGCCGTGGCAGTCCACGCAGGCTGCGGCGTCTTGTTTAGTGGTATCGGCGCTGGCCAGGCCGTGAACGCTGTCCCAGTAAAGGCCGATCTTCTTGCCGGAGACGTCCGTGGTTTCGCCGTGGCAGACCAGGCAATCGACCGGCTTGAGTTGGTGGGCGTGAGGAATCTCTTCGATGTCCGTGTGGCAATCGGTGCAGTTGATCTTGCCGTGCGCCGATTCGGCGGCCTGAGCGAAATCGACCTTGAGGGCCTGGTCCTGTTCGGCCTGAAGACCGTGGCAGCGGCGGCATTCGTCATCGCCGGGCCTGGCCACCAGTCCGCTCCCGCCCACCGGAAATCCCGGCAGCAGGAAGGCGATCAGAAAGGCGGCGGCAACCTGATTCTTGCAGGTCGGAAAGCTCATATCAGCTCCGGACATTGATTGTAGTTCCGTTCAGGCAGTCCACCCTCAGCCTTGCCGGGTGGAAATTTGACACAGATGATGAATGGGAACCGGAAGCAGAAGTGATATCCCCGGCGCTTCGGTGCGAACCGCCCGGGGCGACACTCAATCTAACGTCATCAGAATGAAAAGGTCTCAACAAATTGCCTGGGGCGGATCACCTCGACAGGACACCGGCCGGGCAGGTTATTTCCCCCGGCTGTTCGTTTCCGCATTATGAATATGCCTGAAACGTTGATAACAATATATCGTTTAACAGATAAACGCCCCTCCGCCTCTCCAGTCGTGACCGCCGTTCAGATCCGGGCAAACCGCCGCCCCGGCTGTATCCTGGCGCTCCAGGGTGTTCTGTCGATAGTTAAGCTCTGAAGAAAGTATTGAACTTTTTAAGGTCGGCGCTTATTTTAGCACTTAAGAATGATATAAAATAATCAATTCCGCTGGAGTTGCAAGCAATTTAAAGCAGTTCCCGCAATCCTCGCGCGAATTTCGAGTTGTTCAGGCTGTCCCGGATCAGGTAATCTACCTCGGTTAAACTTCACGATTTTAATCGGTGTCAGCCAGTCAGAAAAATCCGGGACCGCAGTCTTTATTTTTTCACAGACGTTTCACCAGCCATCGAGCCGCTCTATCGCCAGAATCGATTCAGGTAAACAGGCAGTTAATCAACCCTGGGAAGGTGTTCCATGGAACCACTCGGCTTGTTAATTGACTTCACGGCGTGTATCGGCTGCGGCGAGTGCGCGAAGGAGTGCCGGAAGGTCAATGGCCTCGGCGGCACACCCTCGGAAACGGACTTGTCCGCCAACAACTACACGGTCGTACTTAAGCACGAAAAGCTCAACTATCGCAAACTCTGCATGCACTGTCTCGATCCCACCTGCGCCTCGGTCTGCCCGGTGGGTGCCTTCACCAAGACCGAGCTGGGCCCGGTGCTCTACGACCAGGACAAGTGCATGGGCTGCCGCTACTGCATGATGGCCTGTCCGTTCGGAGTGCCACGCTACCAGTGGGACAAGCCGGTTCCGGTCATCCGGAAGTGTATTTTCTGCCATCACCGGCTGGAGCAGGGTGGAGAGACCGCCTGCAGCTGGGTCTGCCCGATGGGCGCCACGCGCATGGGCGAGCGCAGTCATCTGCTGGAGATCGCCAGGGCCCGTATCGAACGTCACCCGGAAAGGTACGTGTCCAAGATCTACGGCGAGCGCGACGCCGGCGGCACCTCGGTGCTGATGCTCTCCAGCGTCCCCTTCGAACTGCTCGGCTTTCCCGGCAATCTGAGCCAGGAGCCGCTGCCCGAGCTGACCTGGCAGGTGCTGAGTAAAATCCCCTCGATCGTGCTTACCGGCGGCGTGCTGCTGGGAGGCCTGAGCTGGATCATCAACCGCCGCATCCAGATCGAGAGCGGGGAGCTTGGTGATGACGAAATGGGCGGTGAAAAGAAAAAGGGGGCCGGCGATGAATAACGCGAGCGGCAGGATCGCCCTCGGCCGGCCGCAAGTCTGGGGTCCGCCCACGGCGGTTGTTCTGCTATTTGGACTCTACCTGACTTTCCGGCGGTTCTACTTCGGCCTGGGAAATGTCACCGCCCTCACCGATTACCAGCCCTGGGGCCTCTGGGTCGGCTTCGATGTGCTCTGTGGGGTGGCCCTGGCCGCCGGCGGTTTCGTGCTTACCGGGATCGTGCACCTGCTGAACTTCGAACGTTACAAGAGCGTGGTCCGGCCCACCGTGCTGACCGCCTTTCTCGGCTATATCCTGGTGAGCGTGGGGCTGCTCTACGACCTGGGCAAACCCTGGAACATCTGGCATCCGCTGATCATGTGGAACCCGCGTTCGGTGATGTTCGAGGTGGCCTGGTGCGTGATGCTCTATTCGACCGTGCTGGCTTTCGAGTTCAGCCCGATCGTGCTGGAAAAGTTCGGCATGGACCGGGCGCTGCGGCTGGTGCGGGCATTCACCCTGCCGTTGGTCATCGCCGGCATCCTGCTCTCCACCCTGCACCAGAGCTCCCTGGGCACGGTCTTCCTGATCGTACCGAACAAACTGCATCCGCTCTGGTACACCAATCTGCTGCCCCTGCATTTCTTCCTCAGCGCGGTGAGCGTGGGTTTCGCGATGGTGATCCTGGAAAGCTTCGTCAGCAGCAAGCTCTTCAACCGCAGCCTGGAAACCCACATCGTCGCCGACCTGGGCCAGTTCATGGTGGTGGCGCTGATGCTGGTGCTTATTGTGCGGCTCCAGGACCTGGCGCACAAGGTCACCTGGGCCCAGGTGTTCGACGGTTCGATCGAGAGCTGGTTCTTCCTGGCCGAAATGTCCTGTTTCAGCCTGCCCCTGGTGCTGATCTTCCTCTTCCGCAACCGGATGAAGAAGATGATCCTCGTTTCGGCCGCCGCCCTGACCATGCTCGCAGTGGTGCTCAACCGGCTGAACGTCAGCATTGTCGGCATGGCCCGCAGCGGGGGATTCAGCTATTTCCCGGCCTGGGAAGAAGTCAGCATCTCGCTGTTCCTGGTGCTCATGGGTTTCGCCGTGTTCCTGGCAGCCACCCGGTACCTGCCGATCTTTCCTCCCGAACAGGGCAGGAAGGGCCACTGAGAGCTGGTTTTGCGCAGGCTGTTGAGATTTCTGAATGACGGTATCTGGGAATTCCGGATAATTTCAATGGCGGAGAGACGATGTACAAGAAAATGTTCTACGTAACGCTTGCCATCCTGGTGGCCACTAATATTGTGCTGATCAGGGCCAACATGCGCCTGGGCTACGACATCGAAGCCAAAATCAAGAAGCCGCCCAAGATTCATGTTTTCCAGACCCAGTACAACGAAGGCACCCAGATCGTTTTCGACCACGAAACGCATTCGGAGGGCTACGGCCTGGAGTGCATCGAATGCCACCACGTGGAAAGCTGCCAGCACTGCCATCAGAAAGAGGTGATCCTGGCGGAGGTGGAGGAGTCGAAGGTGGCGCTGCACAAGAACTGCCTGAACTGCCACCTGGGGATGGGAGTCGGCCCGCAGCAGTGCGACCAGTGCCACAAACGGTGAGCCGGATGACGGCCGGCAGGATACTCGACCATTAAAAACAAAGGGCGGACCGGCGGGTCCGCCCTTTCTATATACGGAGATAAGCGGGGGGGATTGGACCAGGGGGTATTTCGAGCCTCCGGAGACGGGCGGGGCCGGGCCGGCAAGTGGCGCCCCCCCCAGAAACCGGGTTTCCCCCCCCGTGGGTGCGGCCAAGTGCCGGGCGGCCCCCCCGCCGGCAAGCCCCAAA
>Ga0214473_10002925_pt1 | contig 20899 bp, 16 predicted proteins | sample RVTome_7_FD_203509 | JGI IMG/M metagenome (GOLD analysis project Ga0214473, IMG submission 203509) | Soil microbial communities from uranium-contaminated site in the Upper Colorado River Basin, Wyoming, United States - RVT98D197 | ecosystem: Environmental > Terrestrial > Soil > Contaminated >... | reverse complement strand
GTGCGGCGCATGGCCGACGAGTTCAAGGCCGGTGTCCGTTACTTCGACCTGCACATCGGCGGTTCATCTTCGGCGGTCTCGGGCATGCTGGACGAAGGCATCTTGGACGCGCTCGAACCCTGGTTGGTGCTGCCGGAAGTTAAAGATCCGAAACAATGGTGGGGCGGCCATATGTGGGTCGATAACGCCAAGAAATTTATTTACGCGTTCCAAGCCTATCTGACCGAGAGCATCTGGTACAACACGGAGCTGGTGAAGCCCGGCGAGCTTCGTTCCTACGACGACTTTCTCAACCCGAAGTGGAAAGCCAAGATTGGCCTTCTCGATCCGCGATCTCCGGGGGCCGGTGATTCCCATTGGTCGTTCATGTGGGACGTCAAGGGCGAAGCGTACCTCAAAAAATTTGTCGCGCAGGAGCTGCTGCTGGGGCGGGACCAGCGCGTGCTCGCCGAGAGCTTGGCCAAGGGGCGCGTGGCGGTGATGATGGGGCTTACTTATTATAGCTTTGTTCCCTTCATCAAGGCCGGCTTGCCGGTAAAATCGTTGCCGCCGCTCAAAGAAGGGACCTACGGCACCGCCGGCAGCGGTAATCTCGCCATCATAAAAAATCCAGCGCACCCCAACGCAACCAAGGTTTTCGTCAATTGGGTTTTGTCGCGCGAGGGACAAGAGATCGTTTCCAAGGCGCTCGGGCAAGCCACTCGCCGTCTGGACGTCGATACCAAATGGCTGCGCGAGGGCGGCGTGATCGCCGCCAAGGATCAGATGTCTTTGCAAGAATTCTTGAAGATTGAGAATCAGTCCGAAGAGAAGCTCGACAAGGTGCGCGAGCCGGCACTGAAAGTCGCGCAAGCCCTGTTGAATTAACAGTTTGCTGAAAAAACCTCCGTTTACCCTTCGACAAGGCTCAGGGCGAACGGAGGTTGCTTCGAATTCATTGACAAATTTCCGTTCATGCTAAGCCCGTCGAAGCATGAAATTCCTTTTTTCAGCATCCTGCTAAGCGAAGCGATTTTTCGAAAAGGACATGCATGCCGTACGATTATTACTCCGACTTTCGCGCCTACCTGGGTGAGCTTGAAAAACGCGGCAAGCTCTATCGTTGGCCCCGCCCCGTTAATAAGGACACGGAGCTGATGCCGCTGATGCGTCTTCAGTATCGCGGCATCGAAGATGGCAAGCGCCGGGCCTTTCTATACGAGAACGTGCGCGACGGCAAGGGAAAGCAATTCGACATCAGAGTCGCCACCGGGGTTTACGGTTCGTCGCGCGAGGTAACGGCTTTGGGTTTGGGGTGTGACGACCCGCGCGATATTTACGAGAAGTGGCGCGACGCGCTCTCCCACATGCACGAGCCCAGACTCGTCAGCAGCGCGCCGGTGCAGGAAGAAGTCTACAGCGGCGCCAGGCTCAACGAATTCCCCGTGACCCGGCTCCCATCGCCGGTGGAAGAGCCGGGGTTCAGTTGCGGCATCCGCGTCACCGCTCCGTTCATCACCAAAGATCCGGACACGGGAATGCGAAACGTCGGCATGTACAGCGGACATTTCCGGGGCGATCACAAGCTCATCGCCGGCATCGCCCGCACCCACCACGCGCTGCTCTATCATCACCCGAGCGCCGTGCGCCGCAAGGAACCGCTGCCTGTGGCGATCGTTTTGGGCAGCCTGCCGGACATCACCTATGTTTCCGCGGCGAATCTTCCGTACGGCATCGATGAGATCGCGGTGGCCGGCGGCATTCGCCGGCGTCCCGTAGAAATGGTTGCGTGCAAGACCATTCCTCTCGAGGTTCCCGCCGACGCCGAGATCGTCATCGAAGGTGAAATTTCTATCGACGCCATGGAGCGGAGCGAGCCGTTCAGCGATTATCCCGGTTATCTCATGGCCGAGCGCGGCTTGCGGCCGGTCATCGACGTCAAAGCGATCACTCACCGGCGCGGCGCGATCTTCACGGCGATTCTGGTCGGCCTGCCGCCGAGCGAGTCCAATGGTATCTCGCGCAGTTGCCGCGAATTGATGCTCTACAACTTTCTCAAATACAGCTGCAACATCCCGGAGGTCCTGGAAGTTTGTTGCCCCGAAATGGGTGGTGGCTGGAACTGGTGGGTGATTCGCATGGCGAAGAGCCATCCGACCAAGCCGAAGCAGGCGCTGCAGGCGGCTTCGGGCATGGACACTACCAATAAAATCATCATCACCGTCGACGAAGACATCGATCCCAAGGACCCGGAGATGGTGATGTGGGCGATGAGCTTCGCCATGCAGCCGCACCGCGACGTGCAAATCGTCACAGGGAAAAGTCCACTGCTCGATCCATCGGCCTATGCGCTGATGAACAATCCCGAAGAACGCTTCTTCCCGCCTCCCGTCGGCTGCTCCGGATTGCTGATCGACGCCACGCGCAAGGGCAAGTATCCGCCGGTGGGTTTGCCGAAAAAACGCTTCATGGAGCGGGCTCTGGAGATTTGGCGCGAGGAAGAAATGCCCGAGCTCAAGCTGCGCAATCCCTGGTACGGTTACCCGCTCGATCTTTGGACCGCCCAGGACGACGAGTTGGCGGAGGCGGTAGCGCGCGGCGATTACTTCTACTCGGTCAAAAAATAGGGCTCTTCCGGGTTTACTGTGAAAGAGTATTCACCGCAGAGACCCAGCGCGGCGAAGCCGCAACCAAAGACAAAAACCCAATTTAACCACAAGGAACGCAAAGAACACAAAAAAGTTTTTCTCCCCCGGCAACGGGGGAGAATGAAAGAGGGGGCGAAAAGTTGCGCAAGCTGCGAAAACTTTCAAGGATAGTAGTACAGAGTTCACAGAGGGTTTGTTCACGATGATATCCTCATTCGATTTTCTCCGCGTACTCCGTGGTTCGACAGGCTGACCACGTCCCGAGCTCGTCGAGGGACGCGCGTCAGCCTAGACAAAGTGTGGCGGATCAGCCTCTGGCTGATCCGCGGTCGGCCACTCGGAAGCCTAAGCCCCAAAAATAGAAAGGAATAACTCTGCCCGTGTCAAAACGAGCGACCAGTTACGAAGCGTGGCTGCGCGAGGAAGGGATTCCCGTCGTCGAAGGGTATGGGATCGAGGACGTGACCGTGCTGCCGCGCAAGGCGTGGCAGCGCACCGGCGGCAGCGGCGCCTACATCGAGCTTAAAGGAATGGAGGGTTTCACCGGCATGTTTGTCGGGGAAATCCCGGCGCGCGGCGCGCTCCATCCCGAGAATCACCTTTACGAGGAATTGATTTATATCATCCGCGGCGTCGGCGCCACGGAAATCTGGTCCGCCGGCGATGAAAAACGGAAGATGCATTTCGAATGGCAGCAGGGAAGCCTGTTCGCGATTCCGCTCAACGCGCGCCACCGCATGATCAACGGCAGCAACGAGCCGGTGATTTTCCTGGCGGTCACCAGCGCGCCGCTGATGATCGATTTGCTGCACAATGTTCCGTTCGTGCTCGGTTGCGAGTACAAATTCGCCGATCGCTTTGACGGGCAGTCAAACTATTTCGTGCCGACCAACGATCGAAAGGAAGTCGGCGGCTTCGTCAACTGGGAATCGAACTTTATCGCCGACGCGCGCCGCGCGCTGGTCGATCCGTCCGAGGCGAAGGGCTACGGCGTGCGCATCACGTCGTTCGACATGGGCGGCAGCACACTGGTCGGCCACATCGCCGAGTGGCCCGTCGGCCGTTATCACAAGGCCCATTACCATCAAGGCGGCGCGATTCTTCTCATCCTTCGATCGGAAGGTTACACCCTCATGTGGCCGCCGGAGGCGGGTATTCGCCCGTATCGTTCCGGCCATGGCGACAAGGTCGTGCGCGTCAACTGGCGCGAAGGGAGCGTCTTCAGCCCGCCGAGCGGCTGGTTCCATCAGCATTTCAACACCGGCAAAGAAAAGGCGCGCCAGTTGGCGTTCCGCTACAGCGGCCAGTCGGGAAAATTTCTGCTCGGTTGTTGTCGCGCCATCAATAAGGAAGGCGTGCGCACGAGCATCCGCGACGGCGGCACGCTGATCGAATACGAAGACGAGGATCCGCAGATTCAAAAAGACTTTGACGCGGCGCTGAAGAAGGCCGGAGTTTCGATGGAGATGCCGCAGTTCAATTACTCAGCCCTGTGAGGGCGACGGAGCAAACCACTATGAGTTGTTGTCGTATTTTCCTGGTTGGATATCTGCTGTTGTGGCCCGCGCTCTTGGCCGCGCTAACTAATAAACCGGCTGCGCCAAGTGAATGGGAAAGGACTGTCGATCTGGCGAAAAAAGAAGCTAGAGTCGTAGTCTCTGTTCCCACGAGCGCGGAGCTGCGCAAGGAATTCGAGACCGGTTTTCAGAAGGCTTTTCCGGGCATCGAGCTTGAGCTTAACGCAGCGCGCGGCGCCAGCAACATCAACAAGATCGTCGAGGAACAAAACGCCGGCGTGCGTAATGTCGATTTGCACATCGGCGGCACGTCGTCGATCGTCACGGGCCTGCTCGCTCAGAATCTCTTAGATCCCGTCATGCCGACAATGTTGCTGGCGGAAGTCAGAGATCCGAAACAGTGGTGGGGCGGTCACATCTGGGCGGACAACGCCAAGAAGCACGTTTATAGTTTTAACGCCTACATAACCGAAACCATCTGGTACAACTCGACGCTGGTCAAGCCCGGTGAGATTAGTTCCTGGGACAGCCTGCTCGATCCCAAATGGAAGGGAAAGATCGCCATCTTGGACCCGCGCACGCCCGGCTCGGGGGAGTCAAATTGGGCTTTTCTACTGAAAATCAAAGGGGAGCCATTCCTGGCCAGGCTCGCGGCTCAAGAGATGATGGTCGGGCGCAATCTGCGCCAGCTCGGCGAGGCGGTGGCGCGTGGTAAGTCGGCGGTCTCCATCGGCGTCTCCTATTATACGTACTTGCCGTTCATCAAAGCCGGACTTCCGGTTAAGTCGATATCGACGCTCAAAGAGGGCTATTACGCCGGCAGCGGCAGCGGCAATCTCGCGCTGCTCAAAAACTCCCCTCATCCCAACGCTGCCAAGGTCTTCGTGAACTGGCTTCTGTCCAAAGAGGGCCAGAGCGCGGTCACCAAAGCCCTGGGGCAACCGACGCGCCGTTTTGACATCGATACGAAGTGGACGAAGGAGTACGGCCATCCCGCGGCGAAGGATTTCTTAACGCCGGAAAAGTTCGATGAGCTGGAGAACAGCTCCGAGGAAGTCATTATGAATTATCGCAAGCCGGCGATGGCGCTGGCGGAGAAGCTGTTCAAATAGAGAGTTCAGGGAAAAATATGAGTCCTATAAGTCTTAACGGGCTTTTGCGAAAAAGCTTGGTCGCGGCGACGGTTGTGGCGGCTTGCCTGAACGCCAGTTCAGTCCTCGCGCAATCCAAGTCGAGTGAATGGGACAAGATCGTCGAAGCTGGCCGGAAGGAAGGCAAAGTCGTCGCATCGATTCCCCCCAGCGCCGAGCTGAGAAAGCTCATGGAACTGACCTTCCCCAAGCGCTACGGCATCGGCGTGGAGTTCGTTCCCGCCCGAGGGGGTAACAGCATTCGCAAGATGGTGGACGAAGCCAAGGCGGGCGTTCAGTATTTCGATCTGCACATCGGCGGCACGGAGTCGGCGATCACCGGGCTCTTGCCGGAGAATGTTCTCGCGCCGGTGGAGCCATTTTTCATTCTGCCCGAGGTCAAAGATCCCAAACAGTGGTGGGGCGGGCATATCTGGGCCGACAACGCCAGGCGCTATATCCACGCCTTCGTCGCTTATCAAACCATTAGCTTGTGGAGCCACTCCGATCAGTACAAGCCGTCCGAGTTCAAGTCCTTCGACGACCTGCTGAACCCCAAGTTGCAGGGCAAGATCGGCATCAGCGACCCGCGCACTCCAGGATCGGGCAACTCCATGTGGTCGTACATGCTTTCGATCAAGGGCGAGGAATACCTGAAAAAGTTTGTCGCGCAGAAACTATTCGTTACCCGCGATCTACGCGTTCTCGCCGAGAGTCTTGCTCGCGGGAAAATCGCGGTGACTTCGGGCATCGCCTACTCCGAGTTCTTTCCGTTCATCAAGGCCGGATTGCCGGTGGTTCCGCTGCCGGTCCCGAAGGAAGGTCTCTACATCAGCGGCGGCTACGGCCACCTGATGATTCTCAAAAACCAACCTCACCCCAACGCGACCAAAGTGTTCGTGAACTGGCTGCTCGGACGCGACGGTCAAGAGATTTTTTCCAGAGCGATGGGAGTCGGATCGCGTCGTCTGGACATCGACACCAAGTGGCTCAGGGAATTCGGCGTGATCGCGGCCAAGGATTTCTTGACGTTGGAGCAGTATCACAAATACGAAAACCAATCGGAGGAGAAAGTTTACAAGATAAGGGAGCCGGGGGCCGCCGCGGCACGCAGGCTTCTCGGGGAATAGAAAATCATTTGGGTGAGTTATGAAAAGAATCCTGTTTTTGATTTTGGCGCTGGGCGGGCAACTTGGCGGTGGGGTTGCCTTCGCGCAGTCGTCCCAAAGTGACTGGCACAGGGTCGTCGAGGCCGGCAAAAAGGAAGGCAAGGTCGTAGTTTCGGTTCCCGCCAGCGCCGAACTGAGAAAGGACATCGAGCGGATTTTCAAACAGCGCTTTGGCATCGAGGCCGAGCTGAACGCAGGCCGGGGGGCTGCCATCGTCGGGAAAATCCAGCAGGAGGTAAAGTCCGGCGTCTTTAATTTCGATGTCCACATGGGTGGCAGCGAATCGATGGTTACCGGGCTGCTCGCCGAAGGCATCTTGGAGCCGTTCGAGCCGGCGATGATCCTGCCGGAAGTGAAGGACCCCAAGCAATGGTGGGGCGGCCATATTTGGATCGACAACGCCAAGCGGTTTATCTATTCGTCCCAGGCCTACCAGACCGAGAACATCTGGTACAACACCGAGCTGGTCAAGCCGGAGGAGTTCCATTCGTTCAACGACCTGCTTCATCCCAAGTGGGTCGGCAAGATCGGTTACCTCGACCCGCGCACGCCCGGTTCGGGAACCTCGATCTGGTCCTTTCTCTGGCAGCTCAGAGGTGAAGCCTTTGTGAGAAAACTGGCGGGCCAGAAGCTGTACTTGAGCCGCGATCAGCGGGTGCTGGCGGAGAGTCTCGCCAAGGGAAAAATTTCTCTCGTCATCGGGCTCACCTATTACTCATTCGCTCCATTCCTTAAGGCGGGCCTTCCGGTAAAGCCGCTGCCCAATCCACGGGACGAAGTCTACGTCAGCGGCGGCAGCGGCCACGTGACGATCATCAAGAGCGCGCCTCATCCCAACGCGACGAAAGTGTTCATCAACTGGTTCCTCGGAAAAGAAGGGCAGGAGATTTTCAGCAAAGCGATGGGACAAGGCACCCGACGTTTCGACGTCGATACGCGATGGCTGAAGGAATTCGGCGTGATCGCGGCCAAAGATAGCCTGACGCCCGACCAATATCCGAAGCTCGAGAACCAGTCGGAGGACAGGGTTTTCAAAGTGCGCGAGCCGGCGGCGGAACTGGCACGCAAGCTGTTGGATTAGATAAGGGCGGGCCGAAAGATGGATGCCCAGGAATCTCATAACGTCACGTTGAAGATCAACGGCGAAGTGCGTCAGCTCGACGTCGACTCTAACTGGACCCTCAACGATGTCCTGCGAAATCGTCTGGATCTCACGGGCACCAAGCGGGCCTGCGATTACGGCGGCTGCGGCTCCTGCACCGTGCTGATGGACGGTGTCGATGTTTACTCCTGCTCGATCCTGGCGGTGGAAGCGCAAGGAAAAGAGATTCTCACCATCGAGGGCCTTGGCAATAGCGAAAACCTTCACCCATTGCAGAAGAGCTTTGCGCTCTCCTACGCCGCTCAGTGCGGCTGGTGCACGCCGGGAATGATCATGTCGGCGAAAGCATTGCTCGATTGCAACCCCGAGCCCACGGAAACCGAAGTGCGCGCGGCGCTCTCCGGGGTTCTCTGCCGCTGCACGGGCTACACGTCCATCGTCAAAGCCGTGCTCGATGCCGCCGGCGCCATGCGAGGTAGGAAGTGAGCGCCGAGTTCTTGACCGTCGGAAAGTCGGTCGCGCCGATTTTCGGCATTGAAAAGGCGACCGGCGAGATGCGCTTTCCCGCCGACGTCAATCTGCCGAGCATGCTCTGGATGAAAATCCTGCGCAGCCCCTATGCCCACGCAAAGATCGCCGCAATCGATGTAAGCGATTCGTTAAAAATGCCAGGGGTCGCGGCGGTGCTGACGCACAAGGACGTGCCTACAGTACTCTTCGGTCCGTACCAGAACGAAATCTATCCTCTCGATGAAGAGCTGCGCTTTGTCGGCGACACCGTGGCCGCCGTGGCCGCGGAGGATTGGAACGTTGCCGAACAAGCGACTCGCGCCATTCGCATCACCTATGAAACTCTGCCCGCCGTTCTGGATGCGGAAACCGGCGCAACGCCCGGCGCCCCGGACGCGGTGCTCCATTATCCCGAGCGCCATGAGATCAAGCCGGGCGACATCCGACCTGACCAGCTGGGAACTTTCGGCAACATCGTCGGTCTCAAAGAAGGCGGGCCGACGGTGGTGAACCAGCGCGGGGACGTGGAATCGGGCTTTGCGCAAAGCGACGTTGTGGTGGAACGGAGTTTTTGCCAGTCGGAGGTCAATGCCGTCTCCCATGAGCCGCGCGCCTGCGTCGCCGTCTATGGAAACGATCGCTGCACGCTCTGGTGCTCGGTGCAGGATCCCTACCGCCTGCAGGACAGCGCGGCGCGCGTTCTCGGCTTGCCGATGGACGCCGTGCGCGTCGTTTCTACGAATCTCGGCGGCGCCTTCGGCGTCAAAGTCACCGGACGCTTCGCGATTCTATGCGCGCTCTTGGCGCGCAAGACCGGCCGTCCGGTGAAAATCTGGTTTAGCCGGGAGGAAGAGAGTCTCGATTCGCACAACCGCTCTGCACTCACCCACTACGTCAAAGCGGGAGCGAAAAAAGACGGCTCTCTGACGGCGCTCCAGGTGCGCACGTTCCAGGACAACGGCTACTGGCCCTTCGGCGGTCTCGGGCAAAACATCGCATTCGCCATCTCGACGCGGCCCATCGATCTCTATCACCGCTGTCCAAACGTCAAATGGGAAGTCTTCGCGGTGCGCACCAATTATCCAAGTACCGGGCCCTATCGCGGGCGCGCCGACGCCGAAAGCCACTTTCCCATCGAATCGGTAATCGATGAGCTCGCCGACGCGATCCATATGGACCCTATCGAGTTTCGCCTGAAGAACCGACTTCACGAAGGCGACGATCTCTGCTCGGCGCCGGGAAAAATCGTTTCCACCGTCTGGGTCGAGGAAGCGGCGCGCGCCGGCGCCAAGACGATCGGCTGGGAACGTCGATCTCCAGTCCCCGCCGCGAATTCCGGCCCGCGCAAAAAAGGCATCGGCATGGCGATGGTGATCCATAGCTGCGGCAGCAACCCCGCGGGCACGTCGGAGGCGGAGGTCGTCATTGACCGAGATGGGCGGATCTCGCTTTTTTCCGGCACGCCTGACCAGGGCTCGGAACAGCAGACGACATTGCGCCAAATGGTCGCGGAAATCTTCGGCGTCGCCCTCGAAGAGGTGCACGGCAGCAACGCGGATACAGCGACCTGCCCGTACGATTCGGGGCCGTTTTCCAGCCGGACCGTTTATGCCACCGGCATCGCCGCCAGCAGGGCGGCCGAACAGGCGAAGAAAAAAGTGCTGGAGCGGGCGGCGATCTTGCTCAAACGCGAGCCCCGCGATCTCGACGTCGGCAAGCATGCAGTTTGGATTCGCTCTGAACCTTCACGCAATCTGCATCTCAGAGACATCGTCGGCTTTGCCGGTGGCCCGATCAGCGGCAAGGGCGTCCATAACGGAAAAGATGATCGCCTGTTCGCTTACGGCTTCGCCGCGGCGTTCGCGGAAGTGGAAGTCGACGTGGAGACGGGGGAGGTCAAAATTCTCCGACTGGTTTCCTCCCACGACGTCGGCCGCGCGATCAATCCGCTGATCGTCGAGGGGCAGATCCTCGGCGGTGCGGCCCAGGGACTGGGCTACGCTTTGACCGAAGGCTTTTGCTTCGATCCCAGAACCGGCACCGCGCTCAATCAGTGGTTTCTCGATCTGCGCACGCCGTCGATCTTGGATATTCCGGATATCGAGCCGGTGATCGTTGAGTTGGGCGAGCCGACCCATCCCTTCGGCGCCAAGGGATGTTCGGAGATTTCCTATGTCGGCGTCGCCCCCGCCGTTGCCAACGCAGTCTACAACGCCGCCGGCATTCGCTTGACCGAGCTGCCGATGACTCCGGACCGGGTGCTGAAGGCGCTGCAAGCGACTCAAGGGAGCGCCCGTTGACTAACTTCAAGCATCTCGACGCCGCTTCGACGGAGGACGCCGTGGCCGCGTTGGGCCGTTACGGCGAAAGGGCGCGGGTTTTGGCCGGCGGCCAGGACCTTTTGTTTCGCATCAAGAAATACATCGTCGAGCCGGAGTACGTGATCAATCTCAAGACCATTCCGGGTCTGAACACCATCCGCTCAAAGCCTGAGGAAAATCTGCGCATCGGCACTCTCACGACGCTGTCGCAGCTCGCTCGCTCGGTGGAGTTGCAGCAAAAGTACAGCGTGCTGGCCCAAGCCGCGGGAGTTGTCGCGTCGCCGCAGATTCGCAACCTGGGCACTCTGGGAGGCAACATTTGCCAGGATGTCTGGTGCTGGTATCTCCAGGACGGATTTTCCTGCTGGAAGTCGGGCGGCAAGTTCTGCGATCTCGCCGGTGGCGACAGCCGCTACTACGGCAGCGTCATGGGCGGCCATCTCTGTCTCTCGAATCATCCATCGGATACGGCTGTAGCTCTGGCGGCGCTGGACGCGCGAGTCCACATCGTCTCGCCCAAGGGCGGGCGCGAGATTTCCATCAGTGATTTTCTCTGCGGTCACAAGTGGGTCGGCGGCCGGCTCCAATCTCACAGTCTCGGACTCGACGAAATCGTTACAGAGATAGCAGTTCCTCTCCGCCCGACGCACAGGGCGTACGCTAAATTTGCCTTGCGCAAGTCCTGGGACTTCGCCATTGCCAGCGTCGCGGTAAGCGCGGTGATTCGAGATCGCCTGTGCGAAGATGTGAGGATCGTTTTGTGCGGCGTCGCAACCTTCCCGTATCGGAGTCACGAGGCGGAAAAACTTTTGCGCAACCGCGAGATCGACAAGGCTTCGGCAGGCGCGGCGGCGGAAGCGGCGCTCGAAAATGCCAGGCCGCTCAAAATGAACGGTTACAAAGTCGATCTGAGCAAGACTTTGATCCGGCGCGCGCTGTTGGCGCTCGCCGGTGAAAAAGATTCTCACTGAATGGAGTTGAACCGATGGCGGTAAAAGACCTGCGCGGATGGATCGACGACCTCGAGGAAAGAAACGATCTGAAGCGCGTCAAAGCGGAAGTCGATTGGAACGAAGAGATCGGCGCGATCACGCGGGAGATCTCGAGTCAATTCGGACCGGCGCTGCTCTTCGAGAACATCAAGGGCCATAAGAACACGCTCTGCCGCCGTCTGTTTACCAACGGCACGGGTACCAAGGAAAGGGTTTGCCGGATTCTCGGAGTATCCGAAAAGGCATCGTATCGCGAGCTGGTGGCGATTTTCAAAGAACGCTTTTCCAAGCCGCTCGAGCCGGTGACGGTGAGCAGCGGACCGGTCAAAGAGAACGTCGTCAAGAAGGACGCCGTCGATCTCTTTCAGTTCCCGGTTCCAAAGTGGAATCCCCATGACGGTGGCCGCTACATCCTGACCTCGGCGAGCATCGTCACCAAGGATCCAGACAACGGCACGCTCAACGCCGGCACCTATCGCGGCATGATCGCCCAGAAAAATACCATCGGCGTCCTGCTCGCCATGACGCAAGGCTGGGGCAAGCACTTCAGCAAATACATAAACCGCGGCCAGGAGATGCCCGTGGCCGTGGTGATCGGCTGGGACCAGGCGCTGTTCATGTCGGCCTCGACGCCGGTCAATCATCCCGAATATGAATTGGCCGGCTCTCTTCGCGGCGCGCCTGTGGAGCTGGTGAAATGCGAGACCAACGATCTGATGGTTCCCGCATCGGCGGAAATCGTCCTCGAGGGATTTGTTTCCGCGGACCCAAAGACGTTCGAGCCGGAAGGCCCGTTCAGCGAATATCCGGGATACTACGCCGGACGCAAGACGCCGAAGCACGCCATTCGCGTCGAATGCATCACCCACCGCAACGATCCGATCTTTCACGGCTGTCTCACCGGCTCTAGCCCGGGGCGAACCAACGAGGGGACGACCTGGACACCGGCTACGTTCTCGGCGATGGCCTGGCAATATTTGGAAGAGGCCGGGGTGCCTAACGTCACCGGCGTTTGGCGCGGCAAGTGGCCCGAACTCCTGCGCGTGCAGATCCGCAAGAGCCATCGAGGTCACGCCCAGCAGGTGGCTAACGCGCTCTGGGGTTGCCACCTCGCCAACTACGCGGGGAAGCATCTGATCGTCGTCGACGACGACATCGACATTCACGATTGGGAAGCGATCGAGTGGGCGCTCTGCTACCGGATCAACGCCGGGCTCGGCGATATTTCGACGTTCCCCGGCACGTCGGGTTCGATGCTGGATCCCAGCGTGCCGTCCGAGGAAAGAGATTCGGTCAAGTACGGCCACGGCAAGTGGACCCGGGTCTTGATCGACGCCACGATCAACTGGGAGCTCGAGCCGCAGGAGCAATACGGCGGCAACCGCTACCCGCCGCTCGGCACTGCGATCTCTCCCGAAATGAGAGAGACGCTGAAGCGCCGGTGGAAAGAATACGGATTCTGAGATCGTGAAGAAAGATATGAAGGAGAAGATTCGAACATGAACGGAAAATCACAAACGCTGAACGGCGCCGTAACATTTGAGAAGTTGTCGCTGCCGATGTTTCGGAATTTTCGCATGCCGTCGCTGATGATGGCCGGTTTGCTACTGGTGGTCGGTTTTCTCGTGCTCACGCCGTTGGTCCTGATGATCCTCAACAGTTTTCAAACTGCGCGCCCAGGTCAGCCGATCCTTTGGGGTGTGGACGGTTGGGTCAAAGCGTTTACCACTCCGGGCATCGTGAAAGCCATGACCAATACGTTCACGCTGGCGATCACCCGGCAGGCGATCGCGCTGGTGCTGGGCTGTTTCTTCGCCTGGTTGATTGCGCGCACCGATATCCCGATGAAGGGATTTCTGGAATTTTTCTTCTGGCTTTCCTTCTTTTTACCGGCGCTGCCCGAAGCGATGGGCTGGATTCTGCTTTTGGATCCGAAATACGGATTGCTCAACCAAGGGCTCATGGGCCTCGGCATTTTGAGCCAACCGGTATTTAATATTTATTCTTTTTGGGGAATTGTCTGGGCGCATCTGGGCGGCAGCGTCAGCGTCAAGGTGATGCTGCTGACGCCGGCCTTCCGCAATCTGGACGCGGCCCTGGAAGAATCCTCGCGGATCTCGGGCGCGAGCGGTTGGCGCACTTTTTTCAACATCATCGTGCCGGTGATGATGCCGGCGATTTTGGTGACGACGATCCTCGGAATCATCCGCTCCCTCGAAGCCTTCGAGATCGAGCTTCTGCTCGGCACTCCGATCGGCCTTCAGGTCTATTCCACCAAGATTCACGAGCTGGTCACCTGGGAGCCGCCGCAGTTCGCCCCGGCGATGGCGTTGAGCACGATCTTTCTCGGCCTCCTGTTGCTCATGGTCGCCCTTCAGCGTCGCTATATCGGCAAGCGAACTTACACGACGCTCACGGGACGGGGGTTCAGCATCCGGCCGACGCAACTGGGGCGTTGGCGGATGCCCGCGTTCTGGCTGATCTTGGCATTCGCGCTGTTCGTGACGTTGGTGCCGACGGCTTTACTCTTGACCGGTACCTTCATGAAGCTCTTCGGATTTTTCAACATCCCCGATGTATGGACCCTGGAGAACTGGCGCGCGACGTTGAGCGATCCGGTGCTATTGCGCTCGCTGTGGAACACACTCGCCATCGGCCTCGGTTCCGGCGTTATCGGGGTGCTGTTTTATTCGCTGATCGCCTATGTCGTGGTCCGCACTCGGCACCGGGGGCGCTGGCTGCTCGATTTTCTTTCCTGGCTCCCCTGGTCGATCCCTGGTATTTTGCTTGGCATGGCGCTGCTCTGGACTTTTCTCCAGACGAAAATTTTCCTGCCGATCTACGGCACGATCTATCTCTTGATGATCGCGATGGTGATCAAGAGCATGCCCTTCGGCGCCCAGATGATTAAAAGCGTGCTCTTGCAACTCGGCAACGACCTGGAGGAAGCTTCGAAAGTGTGCGGCGGCACCTGGTTCGATACTTTCCGCCGCGTGATCTTGCCGCTGACGATGCCGGCGCTCATCACGGTCGGATTGGTCGGATTTATTTCCGCTGCGCGAGACATTAGCACCGTGGTGCTTTTGGGTTCGGGCAAGTCCCGCACCCTATCTTTGTTGATGCTCGATTTCGCCGCCGGCGCCGAATTCGAAAAGGCGACCGTCGTCGCCGTGCTCATTGTCGCCCTGGTCGTCGTCGCCGCGCTGATCGCCCGCGCCCTCGGCGGGCAGGTGGGAGTCAGGGAATGACCCTCTCAATTCCGAAATCGGTTTAAGAGGATCGCCATCGAGTGACCCCAGGGAAATCAAGCAAATCAACTGTCATGGCTCCAAAAGTTTCCGTCGTCATTCCGACTTATAACAACGCGGCGCTGCTCTGCGAGACGTTGGAGGGTGTGCGGCGGCAGACGTTCAAAGATTTCGAAATCATCGTGGTGGACGATGGGTCCAAGGATAATACGGCTGCCATGGTCAAGCGGTATGACCCGGCCATTCGCTATGAGCATCAAACAAATCAAGGACCCGCCGCCGCGCGCAATAAGGGCGTGAGCCTCGCGCAAGGCGAGTTCATCGCGTTCTGCGATCATGACGATATTTGGAACGAGCGACACTTGGAAAAACTGCTCGGCTGTTTTACCACCCATCCCTCGGCGGCGATGGTATTCGACGACGCCCAATATTACGGCGACGGGATTGCCGAAGAGAAAACGCATATCGATGCGAAAGTTTTGCAATCGTTGGTCGGTAAGGAAGTCCCGATCAGGCGCATATGGCAATGTTGGGTGGCTTCTATGTCCGTGGTGATGGTGAGAAAATCCGTTTTCAACGAGCTGGGCGGATTGCATCCGGGAATTCGAGGCCTCGATGATCTGCATTTTTATCTTCGCCTGGGTGTGGATTGCGAGGTTCGGTTTGCCGACTATGTTGGGTGTAAGAAAAGAATTCGATCGAATAACCTGCTGCCGCAATCGGCACTAGACGGTCTTATCCGGTGCTTGGAGGATCTGAAAGAAAACCATCCTGACGTTGTGCGCGCCGTTGGTCCCCTTAAGGTTCGCATGCGGCTTGCACGCCGCTACCGCAAATTGGCCGAGCGTCATCTTAAGAATGGCCAACGCGATCTAGCCAGGGCGATGTTTCTGAAAGCCTATAAAGAAAACTTCCTCAACCTCCGCGACCTCTGGTCGTATCTCTTTGGCGCGCGGGCGAAGAAAGATCTCGTTTGTCATGGAATCTAATCGTGAAACTCTACGCCCGTCAGGGCGTGGAGTTTTAATCGGTTGAGCGGTGTTTCGCTTTCTCAGCCGCGGATTAGGGCCGGAACCGAGGTCCTGACAATGAGTAATCTCATCAGAACTCATTCGGCTCTACGCTGAAATATCTTAGTCAACGACTCGAAAATAGCGGTAAAGAGTGCGAGATCACGGTTTCAAAAGGTGTTTCGCAATACTGCGGATACCTCTGCGAATATATCGGGTCGAAGGACGCTTGATAACTGTTCGAACAAATCGGCTGCACGCCGCAGCGACGTCTCCACCTTGAAGATCATTGTGCAACAATTCTTGTTCCAGTCCCTGTCTCCATCTCTCAATGCTCCTGGTTATTTCCAGTGAGCACCGACCTCCCAGGTAAGCCTTAATCAAATTGGCCGCTTCTATAGTGCCTTCGAGTTTTTTGGTCCTGTTCGAGCCGGACCACATTCCAGCTGAATGCACCCGGTATACCGCCATGACCTCGTCGATATAGCCATAAAAACCGTGCTCCGCATTCAAAACATGAAGAGGCCAATCCCCCATGGGCACCTGGTAGAACCAGTCCGGAAATGAGGGGTAGAGACCGTTACGGAACATGGTCGAACAGGTCGGTATGAAATGAGAGGAGACAATGTCGGACAACCCAAAGAACTTTTTTCCCAGAGGGGTCGGATGAAAGATCCGATCATGCTCGGGAGCCCCTTCATGGAGTACCCTGACGTTATGAAAACAGGCGGAGCATTCCGTATGCCGATCGAGAAATTCGACCTGTTTGTGCAGCTTTAGCGGGTCGGTCCAGTAGTCATCCCCTTCAAGCAGCGCGATGTACTCTCCCCGTGCGTTCAGGATGTTATTGGCGAAATTGCGATTGCCGTTGAGCCGCACATGGTCTTCAGGGTAGTCATGAAGAAAAAGGCGGATTTGGTCGGGATGGCGCGCAGCATAATCGCATACGATTTCTCGGGTCCGGTCCGAGGATTGGTCCTCGCCGATCAGTATCTCGTAGTCGAATTCCACCTCCTGCGCAAGGGCGCTTTCAATGGCCCGGGCAATGAAGTTTTCGTGATTGTACGTGATGATGTTGACGCTGACCTTCATCGTTTTTTCCCGGTACCGCGAAACCCCTTCAGGATGGTACAGATTCTTTCCACGTCGTCCGCCGTAAGCCCTCCGTAGAAGGGCATGGCCAGCACCTCCCGCGCCACCCGGTGCGCCTCAGGCAGTCCAGACGGGTTTGACGACGGAAGATGGCGGTAGCAATCGTATTCGCTGCACAGAGGGTAAAAGTACTTCCGGGTCATGACATTGTATTGTTTGAACTCACGGTATACCTGATCCCGGGAGCAGCCGAAATCTTCCTCGTTAATTCGGAGCACGAAATACTGGTAGCTCGGCGTTAGCCCTGGCGGATCGACTACCACCAACGATAACCCTTCAACATCCTGTAAGCAGGCCCGATAGGTTTCGAGGACGCTCTTTCGTTTTGCTCGCTCATCCTCGACGCACTCCAGGAGTACGAGGCCGAGGGCAGCCTGAAGCTCGTTCATCTTGCCGTTGATTCCCGGCATCATCACCATTTCCTCGTTCTTTATGCCGAAGTTCTTCAAGAGGTCAATGTGCGGCTTCAGGCCCGGGTTGCGGAAAGTCAGCGCTCCACCCTCGGCGGTGTGGAAGAGTTTTGTGGCGTGAAAACTGAACATGGAGACATCGCCGAAGGTGCCGATACCCTGACCATCAATTTCGACGCCAAAGGCGTGGGCAGCATCGTATACCACCCGGAGTCGGTAACGATCGGCAATCTCCTGAATGGCTCCCACCTCGCAGGGGGTTCCGAAGACATGTACGGCGAGGATTCCCGTGGTCTGAGCCGTGATCATCGACTCGATCCGCCTAGGATCAATATTCATGGTCACCGGATCGATGTCGCAAAAGACAGGGCGAAGATTGTTCCATGAGAGAACATGGGGAGTGGCCGGAAAGGTGAAGGGAGTGGTAATGACCTCCCCGGATAGCCGCTGACTTTGACAGGCGACAATGAGAGCGATGGTCCCGTTGTTGAATAGCGACAGGGAGGGGACCCGCAGGAAGCTCCGCAGCCGATCTTCCAATAACTTATGTTGTTCGCCGTTGTTGGTTAGCCATCGGGAATCCCAAATATCCTTGAGCCTTTCGGTAAAAGCGCTCAGGTTGGGCAGCAGCGGCCGCGTAACGTAAACCGGATCAACAAACGGTCGTGACGAGCCGCTCATGGCGCGAGAGTCTCCCCGGAAAGACCGCGGTAGGCGGCAATCCTCTCAAGCCCCTTCTCCATCCCCACGTTTGTGAAGTAGGCCTGGCCTGCAATCCGCTCGTAAGGATTGCGCTCCTTAAGAAAGAAGAACTCCGGAGGCCCGTAGGAATGCCATGCTCCCAGGTCGCCATAGAAGTCGAGCCGGGAATTGAGGAGTGATTGCATGACGTAGATCGGATTGCGCCGGATGTAGATGAACAAAACCTTGTCGAGGATATCAGCCCTGGAGGGGATATTCCAGCTGGTTATTGTCGACGGAGCTGCTTATATATCCCCTCAGTTGACCAATCGAAAGTGCATGACTGCATATCATAGAGATATGGCACGTCCGATTCCACCCCTCTCTGGGAGTTTCGCTAAGTTCGTCCACCCCTTTCGCTCATTCCGGTCGGGAAGCGATAATAGCGAAGCGACGCTGGAGTTTTTCTCTTAACCTAGAGCCTATGTATCTTTCAAGTCTCCTCCTTCGGCCCTCTGCTTGTGATTCAAAATACGTTTGCGTTGTTCGGTTTTCTTGATCGCTACCACCCTTTAGAGATATAATTCTATGTGGCTTGATAAAAAGTATGAAACACTTAATAAGACGTTCACTTCCACTTTTGAAGTCTACGCTTCACAGCAAAGCAGATAAAGTGTTCTGTATCTCCATGCAGCGGACCGGAACTACATCAGTCGGTAGATTTTTCCGCGACTTTGGTTTTAGGTGGGCAGGCTGGCCGGCGGACGAAAAGAATGATTGGTCAGGTTCTTGGTTTGAAGGTGATTACGAAGCTATATTCACTTCATTAGCCTTTAGAAACGCGAACGCATTTGAAGACTCTCCATGGTTTCTGCCCGGGTTCTATAAGATTCTATTCAACCGGTTCCCGAAGGCAAAATTCATCCTTTTAACCAGAGATCCGGACGCATGGTTTCAGTCTATGGTTGGACACTCTGGAGGTGATGTCATCGGAAGGAGCGAAATTCACTGCAAGGTGTATAGGAGAGAACTAGAATACTTTGAATTGCTTCATTCCGGAAAGTTTGATGAAAATACCGAAAATCGGATCCACTCTGAAAAAACGATGAAACTCGTAGGTCATACGGAGCATTATAAAAACGTTTATCGGCTCCATAATATTGAAGTGCAGGACTTTTTCCGCAGACGCTCTCCAGCATCGCTGCATGTTGGATCGCTTGAAGATCCTAATAAGTGGAAAAAGCTGGGGAAGTTCCTAGGAGTTGAAGTCCCCGAAGCTTATGAAAGCCATGAGAACGCATCAGATTGCCCACGACTTTCTGTAGATTGAATACATGATTGGGGTCGTCTTCCAGGTCGCTTGTTGACGGGCCGTTGCCCCAACCAAGATTTCTAATGCGTTATGGGGACCCGCCTTCATGATGCTCCCATTTTGTTCAGCCCTCGGAGCGCCAATCTCTTCGGGATCGTCGCCGGGCCGGCGCTGTTAGCCGGGAAGTCCCGAACGAGCCCGACCGGCACCATCTTGCATGGTGCTCCTTGGGATGTTATAGCCTCGCGGTTACGAGGAGTAAGGTTATGAACATGAGACGTCGAACGGTCATCAAAGCCGGGCTTGGCTTGGGCGCGTCGCTGTTGCTGCGTCCGAGGGATATTTTCGCGCAAGCCCAACCGCTTGTTCAGAAAAAGATTCTGTCGACGGGTGAAAGCATCCCGATCATCGGTCTGGGCACGGCCCGCCGCTACGAACAAGTTAAAACAGATGCGGAGAAGATCCCGCTTCGGGAAACAATTCGCCGGTTCCAGGAATTGGGCGGCAAGGTGATTGACAGCTCGCCCTCCTACGGCACGGCGGAAGCGGCGGTGGGGGAATTGGTTGACGGACTCAAGATTCGCGACTCGCTGTTTCTCGCCACCAAGGTGAGTTTGCGCAAGGGTGGTAGGGAAGAGGGCGTAACACAAATCGAGGCTTCGTTCAAAAAATACCGCACCAACAAAATTGATCTGCTCGCCGTGCATAACTTGCTTGATACCGACACGCAGCTCAAAACCATCCGCGAGATGAAGGCAGCAGGTCGGGTGCGCTACGTCGGCATCACCACTTCGTTCGATAACCAATACCGAGATTTTGAGCAAGTGATGCGAAGGGAGACCCTCGATTTTATTCAGGTCGATTATGCTTTGGACAACCGCGACGCAGGCGATCGTCTCATTCCGTTGGCCGGCGATCGCGGCATGGCGGTCATGATCAACTTGCCCTTCGGCCGCGGGCGGCTCTTTAACGCGGTGCAGGGCAAAAAGTTGCCGGAGTGGGCCGCCGAGTTCGACTGTGTGTCCTGGGCTCAGTTTTTTCTCAAGTACATCGTTTCACATCCCGCCGTTACTTGCGCTGTGCCGGGCATGGCCCGCTCAGAGTACGTTATCGACAACCTCGGCGCAGCGCGCGGGCGCTTGCCTGATGCCACGATGCGGAAGCGCATGGAGCAGTTCATCGATAGTGTGTGAGTAGTGAGGAGTCAGGGGTAAGGAGTTAGGAGTCAAGAGTGAGGCGTGAGTAGTAAAGAGGGAAGAGGTGAGGAGAGGGGGGATTCGGGTGGCGCGCTAACAAGTGGTTTTTTACGCTGGCTGCTCGCGCGTCTGATCGACGTGCGCCCGGTCGAGATGCGCGCGCTCGGTTGGTCGTGGCTCTATATCTTCTCGGTCCTTTTCTCCTATTACATCCTCCGCCCCATCCGCGACGAGATGGGGGTGGCCGGCGGCGTGGAAAATCTGCAATGGCTTTTCACCGGCACGCTGCTCGGCATGCTCGCCATCAATCCGCCCTTTGCGGCGCTGGTCGCGCGCCTGCCGCGAGTCAAGTTTATCGCCGCCAGCTACCGTTTTTTTTTGGCCAATCTCCTGCTGTTTGCCTTGCTGCTCCATGTCGCCACGGCCGAGCAAAACATTTGGATCGGCCGGCTGTTTTTTATCTGGATATCGGTTTTTAACCTGTTCGTTGTATCGATCTTCTGGGCCATGATGGTCGACGTG
>Ga0214473_10002923_pt1 | contig 20923 bp, 15 predicted proteins | sample RVTome_7_FD_203509 | JGI IMG/M metagenome (GOLD analysis project Ga0214473, IMG submission 203509) | Soil microbial communities from uranium-contaminated site in the Upper Colorado River Basin, Wyoming, United States - RVT98D197 | ecosystem: Environmental > Terrestrial > Soil > Contaminated >... | reverse complement strand
ACGCGGGTGGTGGTCGAGGGCGTGCTCGGCAATCAGCGGGGAGCCGTGCGGATGATGAACCCTCGGCTGGAGTTCAGCGCCTGAGGGGCTGGGTTCGTCGTAGGCTCGACGCGTGGAGATGGCCGACATGGGCGTCGCCTCCGAAACCGGCACCGAATCGGTCGAGGCGCTGATCGGACACGAGGTCGCCGAGGTCTCCGCCGCGCCGTTCTGGGGACGCGACGCCGCGGTCGCGACCAAACGAGCGCGCCTGATCCTGTACCTCGGGGCCGCCCCGGGGGTGGGCAAGACCTACGCCATGCTCTCGGAGGGACGACGTCGCGCCGAGCGAGGGACCGACGTCGTGGTGGCCTGCGTCGAGACGTACGGTCGGCCCCGGACCATCGAGATGCTGCAGGGTCTCGAGCGCGTCCCACCTCGCACGCTCGAGTACCGCGGTAGGTCCTTCGAGGAGATGGACGCCGACGCCGTGATCCAGCGAGGTCCGAACGTGGCGCTGGTCGACGAGCTGGCGCATACGAACATCCCCGGGAGCCGTCGCTCCAAGCGATGGGAGGACGTCATCGATCTCCTGTCCGAACGGATCGTCGTCATCTCTACGGTGAACGTTCAGCACATCGAGAGCCTGAACGACGTCGTCGCGGACGTGACCGGGATCCGGCAGCGCGAGACGGTGCCCGACTGGGTCGTCGATCTAGCCGACCAGGTGGAGCTCGTGGACATGTCGCCGCACGCCTTGCAGCGAAGGATGCTGCACGGCAACGTGTATCCGGACCCGCGGAAGGCCGAGCTCGCCCTCCAACGCTTCTTCACGACCGACAACCTCACCGCGCTTCGGGAGCTCGCCCTGATGCGCGTGGCCAACCAGGTGGACGAGACCCTGCTGTCTCGCTGGTCGAAGTCCCGCGTGCCGGAGACGCGCGAGCGGGTGCTGGTGTGCGTTTCGCATCCGGACTTCTCGGAGGACCTCGTTCGCCGGGGGGCAAGGATCGCCCAGCGGTCGCACGGCGACCTCCTCGTGTTGCACGTCCGGGAGCGTGACGACGAGGAGACGAAGGCGTGGCTCGCTTCGCTCGACCGACTCGTGGCGAACCTCGGCGGGGAGTTCCATGTGGTCAACGCCGACGACGCCGTGGACGGCGTGCTGGGCTTCGCCTATCGGCAGTTCGTGACCCAGTTGGTGGTGGGCGAGCCGCTGCGGTCCCGATGGCAAGAGTTCCTCCGCGGATCGTTCGTGAACCGATTAATCCAGAAGGCTTCGAACATCGACATCCACGTCATCGCGCGTCAGGCGCGCTGATGCCGCGCGTCGCGAGCGCTCGCCGGATCCTCCGGCGGTCCCTGGGTGATCCGTCCACGACCAGGTGGTCGCCGCCCGTGATCTGTTCGGCCACGTGGTCGGCGGATGCGACCAGCATGGCGTCGAGCACGATGCCCGCGGCGCGGGCGAGGCTCTGCGCCACCTGAACGGCGCGCTCCTGCGTCGGGCGCAACGGCCAGCCGATCACGAGGACCACCAGGGTCGACGCACCGACGAGATCGTCGGCCGTCACGAGCGGCGCCTCGCCGGCGTGCGGACCCAGAACCAGGACGATCCTTCGATCCGTCATGGCGATCACGCCGGCGGGGCCGCTGCCTCGAGAGCAAGGTTCAGCTCCAGCACGTTCACGCGGGCCTCGCCCAGCACGCCGAGCGTTCGTCCTTCCGTGTGGTCACGGATCAGCGCCTCCACTTCAGCCAACGAGAGGCCGCGGATGGCCGCGATCCGAGGAGCTTGCAGGGCCGCCGCCGCGACGGAGATGTGCGGGTCGAGCCCGCTCGCGGAGGCCGTCAGCAGATCCACGGGGATATCGGATGCGCCCAGCCCGGGGAGGTAGGGGCTCTCCAGCTCCACGATCCGGGCGGCTCGCTTGGCGATCTCGTCCGTCAAGACCTCCGACCGCGGTCCGAGGTTCGAACCGGACGAAGCGGACGCATCGTTCCCGGTCGCCGATGGGCGTCCGTAGAACCAGTTGGGCCCTTGCCAGGTTTGGCCGATCAATGCGCTCCCCACGGGCTGCCCCCCCGACTCGACGATCGAGCCGTTCGCTTTCGCGTGAAAGGACAGCTGCGCGATGGCGGTCATCGCGAGCGGATACGCCAGACCCGTCAGCGCGGCCAGGACCAGCGTTGCGATCAGCGCACGGACGACGTTGCGGATCATGGGAAGTTCACCAAGCCCAACAGGACGTCGATCAGCTTGATGCCGATGAACGGCACGATGACGCCCCCCAGGCCGTAGATCAGGAGGTTCCTGCGGAGCAGACCCTCGGCACCCACCGACCGGTAGCGGACGCCCCGAAGCGCCAGCGGGACGAGCAGCACGATGATCAGGGCGTTGAAGATGACGGCCGACAGGATCGCCGACTCGGGGGTCCGCAGGTTCATCACGTTCAGGCGGTCGAGCGCCGGGTAGGTGACCATGAACATGGCCGGGATGATCGCGAAGTACTTGGCCACGTCGTTCGCGATCGAGAACGTCGTGAGCGCCCCTCGCGTGATCAGGAGTTGCTTGCCGATCTCGACGATATCCATGAGCTTGGTTGGGTTCGAGTCGAGATCCACCATGTTGCCGGCCTCCTTGGCCGCGGAGGTTCCTGTGTTCATGGCCACGCCCACGTCGGCCTGGGCGAGCGCGGGCGCGTCGTTCGTGCCGTCGCCGGTCATCGCGACCAGCACGCCGCCCTCCTGCTCCTTGCGGATCAGGGCCATCTTCGTTTCGGGTGTGGCCTCGGCGAGGAAGTCATCCACGCCGGACTCCTGCGCGATGGCGGCGGCGGTGAGTGGGTTGTCGCCGGTGATCATCACCGTGCGGATCCCCATCCGACGGAGCTGCGTGAAGCGCTCCACGAGCCCCTCCTTGATGATGTCGCGCAGCTCGATCACGCCAACCGGTACATGGTCCTTGGCGACGGCCAGAGGCGTCCCGCCCGCCTTCGAGATGCGCTCCACCTCGGAGGCCAGCTCCGTCGGCAGCTCATGCGCCGACCATCTCTCCACCGCGTCCACCGCGCCCTTCCGGATCTCGGCTCCGTCCAGATCCACCCCGCTCATCCGCGTCTGCGCTGTGAAGGGGACGAACCGGGCGTGGGCCTCCAGGAGGTCGTGCTCTCGCAGCCCGAACTGATCCTTCGCGAGCACGACGATCGACCGCCCCTCCGGCGTCTCGTCCGCCAGGGACGCCATCTGTGCGATCTCCGCCAACTCCCGCTCCTCCACCCCGGGTGCCGGGAAGAAGGCCACCGCCTGCCGGTTGCCGAGGGTGATCGTGCCCGTCTTGTCCAGTAGGAGCGCGGATACGTCGCCAGCGGCTTCCACCGCCCGCCCACTCATCGCCAAGACGTTGCGCTGCACCAGCCGATCCATGCCGGCGATGCCGATCGCCGACAAGAGACCGCCGATCGTCGTCGGGATCAGACAGACGAACAACGCGATCAGCACCGCGTCGCTGACCCGGTTCCCCGCGTAGATCGCGAAGGGTTGCAGCGCCACGCAGACGATCAGGAAGATGATCGTGAACTTCACCAACAACAAGGACAGGGCGATCTCGTTCGGCGTCTTCTGCCGCTCCGCACCCTCGACCAGCCGGATCATCCGATCGATGAACCCCTCGCCGGGTTGGGCGGTGATCCGGACCTTGATCCAGTCGGACAGCACCTTCGTGCCACCCGTGACGGCGGACCGGTCACCACCTGACTCGCGGATCACTGGAGCCGACTCACCGGTGATCGCCGACTCGTCCACGGAGGCGATCCCCTCGACGATCTCGCCGTCGCCCGGGATCAGCTGCCCTGCCGAAACCACCACCACGTCTCCGGCCCTCAGCTCGCTAGCGGCAACGCTCTCCTCCAGGCCGTCGCTCGTGAGCCGCCTCGCCACCAGGTCGGCGCGAGTCCTCCGCAGGGTCTCCGCCTGGGCCTTGCCTCGCCCCTCGGCCATGGCTTCGGCGAAGTTCGCGAACAGGACCGTGAACCACAGGCCGAGGGCGATCGCGGTGTCGAAAGCGAGCGGTCCGCCACTCACGACATCTGCGACGAGCCGGATCGTGACCACCATCGATACGACCTCGACCACGAAGATGACCGGGTTCCGCAAGAGGGTCCGCGGGTTCAGCTTCCGGAAGCTGTCCAAGATCGCCGTCTTCACGATCGGAGGGTCGAACAGGGGCCGAGCCCGAACAGCGGGTGCGTGCTCGACACGAGGGGTGTGGGCGACCGACATCTCAGGAGGACACTCCCATCAGGTGCTCCACGATCGGACCGAGGGCCAGACCGGGAAGGAACGTCAGGGCGCCGATGATCACGATGACACCGACCAGCAGGCCCGCGAACAGCGGGGTGTCGGTGCGCAGGGTCCCCGCGGTGAACGGGACCGTTCGCTCGCGGCCAACGCTCTCCCCCAGCGCCAGCGCGGCGATCAGCGGAACGAACCGGGCGACGAGCATCGCGATGCCGCCGGTGATCGTGTAGAAGGGCGTGTTCGCCGTGATCCCCGCGAACGCCGACCCGTTGTTGTTCCCCTGTGACAGGTAGGCGTAGAAGATCTCGCTGAACCCGTGCGGGCCGTCATTGAGCCTGCCGACGAGCCCGGCGGGCAGCACCACGGCGAGCGCCGTGAACGCCAGCACGACCAGGAACGGCACCAAGACGGCGATCACCACGATCTTCACCTGCCGCGCCCCGATCTTCTTGCCGAGGTACTCGGGGGTTCGCCCGACCATGAGGCCGCCGATGAAGACGGCGATGACGACGTAGAACACCATCCCGTAGAGGCCGCTGCCGACCCCCCCGAAGACGACCTCACCGATGCCGATGCTGAACATCGGGGCGAGACCTCCGAGCGCCTGATACGAGTCGTGCATCGAGTTGACGCTTCCGTTCGAGGCATCGGTGGTCGCGACGGCCCACAGCGACGACTCGTCGGAGCCGTTGCGCACCTCCTTGCCCTCCAGGTTGTCGGCCGCGGCCGAGATGCCCGCCGCTCGCATCGCGGGCGTGGCGTTCCGCTCGCCGGGCACGGTGAGCGCCAGTCCTCCCACCATCAGGATCCACATCACGGCGAAGATGACCCAACCTTGGCGGACGTTGCCGACCATCTTGCCGAAGGTGTACGTCAGGGCTGCCGGGATCCACAGGATCGAGAACATCTCCACGAAGTTCGCGAGCGGTGTCGCGTTCTCGAACGGGTGCGCTGAGTTCACGTTGAAGAACCCGCCGCCGTTCGTGCCCAGCTGCTTGATCGCGATCTGGCTGGCCACGGGACCCCGGGCGATCACCTGCTCGAACCCCTGGATGCCCGTTACTTGTTGGGACGCCCCGAGGGTCTGGACGATGCCCTGGCTGACGAGAACGATCGCCACGAGCGCGGCCATCGGCAACAGGACGTAGACGACGCTCCGGATGAGATCCCGCCAGAAGTTGCCCACGTTGTCGGTGCCCTCGCGCGTGAACGCCCGGATCATCGCGATCAGCACCGCGATCCCCACTGCCGCCGACACGAAGTTCTGGAACGTGAGCGCCATCATCTGGGTGAGGTAGCTCATCGTGGTCTCGCCGCCGTAGGACTGCCAGTTCGTGTTGGTCATGAAGCTGGCGGCGGTGTTGAAGGACAGATAGGGATTCACGTTGTCGAGACCGTCGGGGTTCAGCGGCAGGTACTGCTGCCACCGCATCACCAGATACACGAAGAGCATGCTGATCACGCTGAACCACAGCACCGTGGTCGCGTACCGGCGCCACGATTGCTCCATCTCGGGATCTACGCCGAGCATCCGATAGAAGACGACCTCGACGCGCCCCGTTCCCTCGCGCGTGAACACGCGGTACAGGTACCCGCCCAGGGGCGGCGTGAGAACGATCAGCAAGAGCGCGAACACCACGATCGTGCCCATCAGAACCGCTCCGGCCGTATCAGGACGTACACGAGGTAGGCCAACAGCGCCACGCTCAGAGCGAGCTCCAACGTATCGGCAAGGCTCATATGCGGTCGAACCACCGGACCAGCGCGAAGGCCAGGGCGAAGAAGCCGGCCGTGATCGCAAGTACCCAGACGTCCAACACGGTCGCTCACCTCCACAACCGACAGTAGTCGCTGGACCTAAGGACGCCGTGAGGGCGTGCCGGGACAGCATTCGGGTTCCGTAAGAGAACCGCCCAGGCCGGGACGGCCGTGCGAACGCGCAGGTCAGCGTGGCTATGCTGGGAGCATGGGTGTCGCGCGGATGATCGGGTTGCTCCGCGAGCCCGCCGGCCCCCGCCGACGCGCACTCGGCTACGCCCTCGCGGTCGCCGGGCCCGCTTTGATCGTCGCGGCGTTCCTGCCGCTGCGCGCGGATGTCGAGCCGCTCACGGTCGGCTTCGCGTTCTTGGTCGTGGTGGTGTGCTCCGCCGCGGTCGGCCGCCTCGGTCCGGGCATGGCGGCTTCGATCGTCGGATTCCTCGCGTTCAACTTCTTCTTCATCCCTCCCTACGGGACGTTCACGATCGCCGATCCCGAACACGTCGTTTCGCTGTTCGTGTTCCTCGGTCTGTCGGCTCTGATCTCGTTCCTGTTCGCCCGTGCAGCCGATCGAGCCGAAGCCGCGGAGGAGCGAGAGCGCGAGCTGCGCACGCTGCAGGAGCTCAGTCGGGAACTCGTGGTGCAAGGTCCGGGAGAAGAGACCTACCGCGCGCTGCTCGAGAACCTCCTCAGGGAGTTCTCGTTCTCGGCCGCCGGACTATTCGTGCAGCAAGAGGGCGAAGGTCTGGTCGAGCGTCTCGCGGTGGGAACACCCGCGGGCGCGCTCTCTCCGTCGTGGAACCCGGCGGACCCCGGCCGGGCCCCCGAGCGTCTGCCACTCAGCGTCGGGAGCCACAACCTCGGTCTGATCGTGCTCACCGGTGACCGACCGTCGCTCACCGCCCCGGAAAGTCGGGTGCTGCGGGCTCTCTGCGATCAGCTGGCCCTGGTCCTCGAACGCGATCGGCTGCTGCGACGTGCAACGGAGGCAGAGGTGCTCCGACAGACGGACGCCGTCCGCCGGGGCATGCTGGCGACCGTATCGCACGACCTTCGGAGCCCCTTGGCCGCGATCAAGGCGTCCGTGACGGATCTGCTCGATCCCGACGTGGAGAGGGAGGAAGCGGAGCGGGACGCCGTCCTGGCGACGATCGATGCCGAGACCGACCGCCTCGATTCGCTGGTGGCCAACCTCCTTGACATGTCGCGGATCGAGGCCGGGGCGCTCCAGGCGAGGCCCGAACCGCTCGACCTGATCGAGGTCGTCACCGCCGAGGTGGACGCGGTCTGTCATCGGTGGCCCGAGGTGCATGTCGACGTCGCGATCGACGAGAGACACGGCGTCGCGACGGCCGACCCGGTCTTCCTCCCTCGGGTGCTCTCGAACCTGCTCGACAACGCGGCGCGGGCGGCGGATCGATCGCCCCGCCCTGACGTAGAGGTGCGCGGCGACGCGAACGGGGCTGGGATCGTCGTGCGGGTGGTGGATCACGGCGCCGGGATGGATCCGGCCGCGCGGGAGCAGCTCTTCTATCCCTTCCAGCGCCTCCAGGAAGGGACCTCGAACCTGGGACCGGGGCTCGGCCTCGCGATCGCGAAGGGCTTCGTCCAGCTGATGGGCGGGGAACTGTGGGTGGAGGACACCCCCGGCGGGGGAGCCACGTTCGCCTTCTCGCTCCCCGAGGCCGCCCGGTGACCCGTGTGCTGGTCGCCGACGACGAGGCGCAGATCAGGAACGCCCTCCAGCGAGCCCTGACGGCTCGTGGCTACGAGGTGGACGTCGCCGCCGACGGCGCGGAGGCGGTGGATCATGCGGCCGCGTCCGTCCCCGATCTGATCGTGCTGGATCTCAACATGCCGGTGCTGGACGGACTGGAAGCGTGCCGGCGGATCCGGACCTGGAGCACGGTGCCGATCCTCGTGTTGTCCGTGCGGGAAGAGGAGCCGGACAAGGTGGCCGCCCTCGATCTTGGCGCCGACGACTACCTCACCAAACCCTTCGGGGTCGACGAGTTGCTCGCGAGGGTCCGCGCGCTGCTCCGACGAGCGGAGGGGACCGGCGACCGGCAGCCGTCCGTCTACCGATCGGACGGGATCGAGATCGACATCGCCGCGCGCAGGGTGACGCGCGAGGGTCGCGACGTGCACCTCACCAAGACGGAGTGGGCCCTGCTCGAGGCGTTCGCCTCGGCCTCGGGCAAGTTGTTGACCCATCACTGGCTCTTGGAACGAGTGTGGGGTTCGGGGTACGGGGATGACGTGGAGGTCCTCCGGGTGTTCGTGAGCCAGCTCCGCAGGAAGATCGAGCCCGATCCGCGTCGCCCCCGCGCGATCGTGACAGAACCCGGCATCGGCTACCGCTGGAGCCTGCGTCCCTTCTCGGACGGATAGAGATCGGCGTCAGCGTGGGGCGGTGGCGGCCCGAGTCGGCTCGCGGTGCTCGGGCTCGTGCTCTTCGCCCAGGTGATAGGGGACGACGACGACGTCGACATGTGCCTCCTGCTGGAACGCGCGGGCGATCCGTCGGCTCGTCCGGTCGTGAAGCAACAGGTGCCTGCGTCTCGAGAAATGCCGACGCGGGAGGATCAACGTGATCTCGGTTCCGGGACCCTGGAAACGCGACACGTACCGCCGAAGGCTGCGTTCGATGTTGCGGTCGTGACATTCCTCGACGTCGAGCGGGATCGCCGCCAGGTAGCCGAACGCGATCCACTCGTCGATCAGGTGCTCGGCCCGATCGGGGTCGTTCGCGGCGTGCACCCCGCGCACCTCCATCGCCTCGATGCCGCGCGCGTACCGCGCGGCCTTCAGCACCGCCTTGTCGAGTCGTTCGACCAGGATCAGCGCGACGTGCCGACGTCGCGGCGCGACCTGGACCCGCCCGTCGACGATGTGATGGCTCGCGCCTCCGTGGTCGCGAACCACGACCACGCCCACGTTCGGGAACGAGCGGAGGGAGGCGGCCAGCCCCGACCACTCGCGGGACCTCTTGATCCGGGAGCGCACCGAGCCGTTGGCGGGCGCGGGCACGATCACGGTTACCTGCTCGTCCTCGCCGCAGAACGATCGGACGTGCTCGGCGATGCATCGCCCGGGGCGGTCGTCGCACGGGACGAACTCCAAGGGGATCCGAAGTCCGGCGGTGTGCCAGGCCTCGACCAAGCCCTCGTCGCGCTCGCCCAGGTGGACCGCGTGCACGCCGGTTGGACGGATCGTCAGGGCGTACTGGACCGCATGCAGCGCGTCGTCGCCGAGCTCGTCGACCATGACGATGGCCGTGCTCCTCGCGTCGGGAGCCCGGTCGGCGACGCGGTCTTCGGGGCCGATGATCAGCTGCTCATCCTCGGCCTCGTACGTCTTGTTCACCCGCACCAGGATGAACACGAGGATGGGGACGGCCACCATGACCATCCACGCGCCACTGGCGAATTTCACGACAGCGATGACGACGGCAACGACGAACGTCGCGACGGCGCCCAGACCGTTCACGAAGAGTCCGAAGCGCCAGCCTCGTTCGTGCAGACGCAGGTGGCGCTTGGCCATGCCCGTCTGCGACAGGGTGAACGAGGTGAACACCCCGAGCGCGTACAGCGGGATCATCGCGGTCACGCTCGCCCGGAAGAGGATGATGATCGCGCTCGCCGCCGTGGCCAGGGCCACGATCCCGTTCGAGAAGACGAGCCGATGCCCGCGCTTGGTCAGCTGCCGCGGCATGAAGGCGTCGCCTGCGTGGAAGCTCGCCAGGCGCGGGAAGTCGGCGAACGACGTGTTCGCCGCCAGGATCAGGATGAGGGTGGTGCCGACCTGCAGGATCAAGAACAGGAACCGTCCCAACCCGGACGAGCCGTAGACGGCCTGAGCGATGAGCGCCAGGACGGACTTGCTCTCGTCCTCCACCGGCATCACATGCAGCTTCGAAGCCAGGAACGACACCGCCAGGAAGGACGAGCCGAGCACGAGTCCCATCCACATGAGCGTGATCTGGGCGTTGCGCCACTCCGGCTTGCGGAAGGCCGGCACGCCGTTGGAGATCGCCTCCACGCCGGTGACGGCCGCGCCGCCCGAAGCGAACGCCTTCAGCACGACGAACGCCGTCACGGCGGCGGCCCCGATGGGAACGGCGCCGGAAGCCTCCTGCCCCGCCACGGGGAACGGCTGCACGTGCCCCGTCACGACCTGGTAGATCCCCGCGACGCAGGTCAGCCCCAGGCTCAGGATGAACAGATAGGTGGGCGCCGAGAAGATCCGGCCGGACTCGCGCACCCCCAGGAGGTTGCCGTACGCGATGATCCAGACGAACACGAGGGCGAAAGTGATCCGCAGCGGCACGGTGAGCCCGATGACCGAGCTGATGGCCTGCACCCCGGCGGCCGTGGAAACGCTGACGGTCAGCACGTAGTCGATGAGAAGGGCCACGCCCGCGAGCTGTGCCGGGAGCAATCCCAGGTTGTCCTTCGTCACGATGTAGGCGCCGCCGGCCGTCGGGTAGGCCTTGATCGTCTGGCGGTACGAGAAGATCAGGATCGCCTCGATCAGCACGATCGCGAACGAGATCGGCAACACGTAGGAGAAGGCCAGGATCCCGATCGCCGGGATCATGACCCGCAGGATCTCCTCGGTCGCGTACGCCACCGAGGACATGTTGTCCGAGGAGAAGACCGCGAGAGCTGTAGGGCGGCCGAGCCGCTCGTGTTCCAACCGAGAGGTCGCCAGCGGACGCCCCAGCAAGATGCGTTTGACGCCGTAACCGACCCCGAGATCGAGTGCCTTCCGACTCATCGCCTTCCACGCTAGGAGCCGGAAGACGGTCCGCGGGCGCCGACGTCATCAGGGTTCCGCTAACGCATCCCGTCGCGACGTCAAGGTTCCGTCAAGACGGCTAGCCTGCTGATGGATGGAGCGGGAAGGACCTCGCCGCGGCAGGCTTCGGATCTACGTCGGCTACGCCCCCGGCGTCGGCAAGACCTACGCGATGCTCGCCGAGGCGCGGCGCCGACGCGATCGAGGAACCGACGTGGTGATCGGATCGGTGCAGCCGCACGGACGTGAGCCGATCGACGTGCTCGCCGGCGATCTGGAGATCGTGCCGCCGCGGATGATCACAGAAGGCGGGGCCGCTTCCGAAGAGATGGATGTCGATGCCGTGATCGCTCGGGATCCGCAACTTGCGGTCGTCGACGAGCTGGCGCACAGGAACCTCCCCGGATCGCGCAACGCGAACAGGTGGCGAGACGTCGAGGAGCTGCTGGCCGCGGGGATCGACGTGACCTCCACCGTGAACGTCCACCACCTCGAGTCGCTGCGCGAGGTGGTCGAACGTATCACCGGGGCCGCGCCCGTCGATACGGTGCCCGACTCGCTGGTCCGCACGGCGGATCAGCTCCAGCTCGTGGACATGACACCGCAGGCGCTGCTCCGCCGCATGGCCAACGGCGACGTGTTCCCGCCCGAACGCGTCGATGCGGCGCTGGCGCGGCTGTTCCGTGAGGACACGCTCGCTCGGTTGCGTGAGCTCGCGCTCCTGTGGATGGCCGATCGCGTGGACGAGGAGCTCAACGCCGTGCCCACGGGGCCGCAGCCGACCGATGTTCCGCGGGTCCGTGAGCGGATCCTGGTCGGCGTGAGCGGACGAGGAGGCGACGACGTCGTGGTCCGCCGCGCGGCGCGGATGGCGGCGCGGCGTGGCGGAGACCTCCTGGTGGTCCACGTCATCCCTAGGTCGGGGCCCTCCACCGTGGCGGACCTCGAGGCGGTCCGGATGTTGGCCGACCGGGTAGGTGGCAGATACGAAGAGGTCGTCGGTCGCGACATCGCCGAGTCACTCCTCGAGGTGGCTAGGGCCGAAGCGGTCACCCTGGTCGTGTTGGGGACGAGTGAACGCTCCTGGCTCGCGGGGATCCTGCGACGCTCGGTGATCAACGAGGTGATCAAGCGATCGGGGACGATCGATGTCCAGGTGATCTCGCAGGGGTCGACCATGCCACGGGTGATGACCACGCCTCAGGTGAGCGGTCTCTCGCGGAACCGTCAGGTGATCGCGTCAGCGGCCGGGGCTTCCGTGCTGATCGTGCTCACGGCGATCCTGGCCGTGGTTGCCTCCCAGGTCGCACCGTCGACCGTCATGCTGCTGTACCTCACGGTCGTGGTGGGGGTGGCCTTCGGCGGCGGCCTGCGTCCTGCCGTCCCCGCCGCGGTCGCGTCGGTGCTCCTGATCAACTGGTACTTCACGCCGCCCGTGCACACGTGGAAGATCGCGGACCGCGAGGACGTCGTGGCCCTTGTCGTATTCATCGTCGTGGCCGTCAGCGTGAGCGTGCTCGTCGACCGCGAAGCCCGCCATCGGGCGGAAGCCCAGCACCGGCGCGCCGAAGCCGAAGCTCTCGCGCGACTGACCGCCCGAGTGGCTGCTGAAGACGACCCGTTGCCCGGCCTCGTGGAGCATCTGCGGACGACGTTCGGCCTCGGGGCGGTGTCCGTTCTTCGCAAGGCCGAAGGCGGGTGGGAGCGAGACGGGGCCGCAGGCGTCGACCCACCGGGCGACCCCGACGACGCCGATCAAACGGTCGAGCTCGGACGGGGCAGCGTTCTCGCGCTGCGTGGCGATCGTCTGCCCGCGGATGCTCTCCAGCTGTTGTCCGCGTTCGCCGCGCAGCTGGCGATCGCGGTCCGGGGGCGCGCACTCGCGCGTGAAGCAGGCGAGGCGGCGGCACTCGCGGAGGCCGACGCGCTACGGACCGCCATCCTGGCGGCGGTCTCGCATGACCTGCGCACGCCGCTCGCCTCGATCAAGGCCTCGGCGTCCAGCCTTCGTGACGAGGACGTGGCCTGGTCGCCTGAGGAGAGCGCTCAGTTCCTCGAGACGATCGAGGAGGAGGCGGATCGGCTGACGGGCCTGGTGGAGAACCTGCTGGACATGAGCCGGCTACGGGCGGGCGCCCTCACGCTCGTCCGGGGCGTCGTCGGGTTCGACGAAGTCGTACCGAGGGCGCTCGCCAGCCTGTCCGGCGGCGGTCGCGGATTGGTGGTCGACGTGCCGGAGGCGCTTCCGAGGATCGCCGCCGACGCCGGCCTGCTGGAGCGGGCGATCGCGAACATCGTTGCGAACGCGAGTACCTGGAGCCCGCTCGATCGGCCCGTGCAGATCCGTGGCTCCACGGTGGGGGATCGGGTCGAGCTCCGGGTGGTCGACCAGGGGTCCGGGGTGCGTCCGGAAGATCGCGAGCGGATGTTCCGTCCGTTCCAACGCCTCGGCGACCGGCCCAGCGGCAACGGCGTCGGACTCGGACTCGCCGTCGCGAAGGGGTTCATCGACGCGATGGACGGCGACCTTCGAGTAGAAGACACGCCCGGCGGTGGGCTCACGATGGTGATCGGGTTCCAGGCGGTCGCCCCGTGACGCGCGTGCTGGTCGTGGACGACGAGCCGACGATGCTGCGAGGTCTGCGGGTCAACCTCACGGCGCGCGGATACGAGGTGGATGCGGCGGCAGACGGCGAGACCGCTCTCGACCTGGCGGCCACACATCGACCCGACGTGGTGATCTTGGATCTGGGGCTTCCGGGTATCGACGGCCTGGACGTGATCCGCGGTCTCCGCGGCTGGACCGCCGTCCCCATCATCGTGCTCTCCGCCCGCGAGCAGGAGCCCGACAAGATCGCCGCGTTGGACGCGGGCGCCGACGACTTCGTCACCAAACCGTTCGGGATGGGAGAGCTCCTCGCGAGGCTCCGCGCCGCGGAGCGGCGCTCCAAGCCGCCCAGCGAGGTCGAGCTCCCGGTCGTGCGAACCGCTGCGTTCACCGTCGACCTGTCTGCGAAGAAGGTCCTGCGCTCCAGCGGCGAACCGGTCCATCTGACGCCCACGGAATGGAACCTGGTGGAGATCCTGGTCCGCCACGCCGGCAAGCTGGTCACCCAGCGTTCCCTCCTGAAGGACGTGTGGGGCCCTCGCTACGAGGACGAGACCAACTACCTGCGCGTCTACATGGCGCAGATCAGACGCAAGCTCGAGTCGGAGCCGTCGCACCCCCGACACTTCATCACCGAACCCGGGATGGGGTACCGCTTCGAGCCTGGTGACTGAAGAGCCGTCGGTCAGGCGCCGACCACGGCGTCGCGCAACGCCTGTTCGGCATCGCCGCCGGCCAGGGCCACCACCTCGTCGCCTTCGGAGAGCACCGTCTCGGGCTGTGGGATGACGACGTGGCCGTCGCGCAGGACCGCGACGATCGTGGAATCGACGGGCAACCGCAGCTCGTAGAGCGCCTTGCCCGCCCCGGGGGAGTCGGCCTCCAGCTTCATCTCGACGATCGAGCTGCGTCCGCCCTCCAGGCGCAACAGGCGGACCAGGTCGCCGGTGGTGACGGCCTCCTCGACCATCGCCGTCAGCATGTGCGGCGGCGACACCGACTGGTCGACTCCCCACTGAGCGTTGAAGAGCCATTCGTTCTTCGGATGATTGACGCGGGCCAGGACGCGCGGCACGGCGAACTCCTGTTTGGCCAACAGCGAGGTGACCAGGTTGTCCTCGTCGTCTCCGGTGGCTGCGACGACCACGTCGGCCTGGGCCATCTCGGCGTCCTCGAGCACCCACGGCTCGCAGGCGTCGCCGAGCATGACGTTGACCGAGGGGATCTCGGCTTTGAGGCTCTCGACGATCTCACGTTCCTGCTCGATCAGCGTGACCTGGTGGCCGCGGTCGGCCAGGTCGGCGGACAGGTATCGTCCGATCGCGCCGCCGCCGGTCACCACGACCTTCATCAGTGGTGCTCCGTGGGTGCGGCCAGCCGTTCGTCCAGCAGGTCCATCGAATCCTTCTCGACCATCACGATCAGGTAGTCGCCCTCCTGCATCGTGCCGGCATGGGTGGGGATGAATCCGGCGCCCCCGCGCGACACGCCGGCAACCAGTACCTTGCCGTCGATCTCGAGGTCACCGACGGCCTTGCCGACCAGGTGGCCGGTGACCGGGACCCGGACGCGCAAGATGCTGCCGCCGCCCAAGCTCTCGCGAACCTCCTCGGTGTCGTGCAGCAGCATCAGCTGGATCTGCTTCACGCCCCAGGTGGTGGTGGCGACCGTCGGGATGTTCAGGCGCTCGTAGATCTCGGCGCGCCGTGGGTCGTAGATCCGGGCGACGACCTTGGGCACGTGGTAGTGCTCGAGCGCCACGCGCGCCGACACGATGTTCGAGTTGTCGCCGGAGCTGACGGCGATGAACGCCTCGGCTTCCTTCACCCCGGCCGCGTCCAAGGTGTCGCGGTCGAAGCCGAGGCCGACGACCTGTCGCACACCCTCGCCCGGCGGGTACTTGAAGAAGGCCTCGGGGTTCTTGTCGATGATCGTGACATCGTGGCCGGACGCCTCGAGCTCGTGTGAGAGCTCGGAGCCGACACGACCGCAACCCATGATGACGACGCGCATACGGCTGGGAAGGCTACCGCCGCGGACCAACCCTGACATGCAGCGGAGGCGTTGGTCCCTAGGAAAGTCCGAGGGCCGGCGGCTGGAGGGAGCCGCCGGCCCCGTGGACGGGCTCGGAGGAAAGCGGTCCGGCGCTCGCGCGCCGGGGGCTCGTTGGGATGATGACGACCCGAGGGTGACGGTCGGGCCGGACTCATCCCGCGGAAACCTCTTTCCGATGACCACTGTGGGGTTCGGCGCGTGAGCGTTGCGTGAAGGAACCCGCGAACGGCGTGAAGATGTCGTGAACGCCCGGGGAGGACGGGGGAGCCCCGAAGGAGAGTGGCCAGATCGTGAGCGAGCAACGGGCAGGCGGCAGGACCCGGGTGACCCTGCGCGCACTGGGTGTCGGGCTGTTGGTGCCCATCCTGGCAACCCTGCTGGCTTTGCTGATCGCCGACCTGGGGGCGGCATCGCAGGTCGCGGTCTTCATGTTGGCCATCGTGGTCGCCGCGGTCACCGGGGGGCTGTGGGCCGGTGTGCTCGCGGCGGCCCTGTCCTCGTTGTCCCTGCTCGTGGTCGAGGACCCCGACCGGGTCCTTCGGTTCGATGAGCCCCGCGACATCGTCGCGGCAGTCGTGTTCCTGGCGGTTGCCGCCGTGGTCGGGTTCGTCGTCGGCAACGCCGCCGACGAGCGGGACCGCGCGTCCAGGCGTGAGCGCGAGGCGAGGCTCCTGGGCCACCTGTCGACCCAGATGTTGACCGGAGACGTGCCCGACCGGGTGCTCGACGAGTTCGTCAGCGTGCTGATCGAGCCCTTCGGCCTCGCAGCGTGCGAGCTCGTCGTGACGCTCGACGGCCAAGAGATGCGCGCCCTCGCGACCGACGAGCTGGAGCGACGCGGCGGGCCGACCGAGATCGTCCCGGTGGTGGTGGCCAACATCCCGCTGGGGACGCTGGTCGCCGAGCGGCCACCCGGTCGCCGGGCGATGAACCGCGAGGAACGGCTGTTGCTCGAGGCCGCGACACGGCAGGCCGCCGTCGCCCTGGACCGAGCCCGACTGGACGCGCGCGCCCGCCTGGCGCAGGTGGACGCCGAGACCAACCAGCTGCGCGCTGCCATGTTCTCGAGCGTTACGCATGACCTCAAGACCCCGCTCGCCTCGATCAAGGCGGGGGTCACGAGCCTGTTGGACTCGTCGGTGGCCCACGACGCCGACCAGGAGCGCGAGCTGCTGACGACGATCCTGGAGGAGACCGACCGCCTGCATCGACTCGTGAACAACATCCTGGACCTGGCGCGGATCCGCGCGGGCGCGTTGATCCCTCGGCGCGTGCCCGCCGCGATCGACGAGATCGCGGAGAGCGTGGTCGGCCGCCTGCGCGGACGCGTGAACGGCGTCGCGATCGAACTGCAGCTCGCGCCCGACCTCCCCGAGGTCCCCGTCGATCCGGTGCAGATCGACCAGGTGCTGACCAACCTGCTCGAGAACGCGTGCCGGCACTCCCCGCGGGGACGAGATGTCCGCGTCCACGTCGGTTCGACCCTCAAGGCGATCCGCGTGCGCGTGGCCGACGAGGGGCACGGGATCCCGCCCGAGGAGCGTGAGTTGGTGTTCGATGCGTTCTACCGTGGCCGCGAGAACCCGGAGTCCTCCGGCACCGGCTTGGGTCTCGCGATCGCCAAGGCCATCGTGGTCGCCCACGGGGGGCGGATCTGGGTCGAGGAGACTGCCGGTGGCGGGACCGCGGTGGTCTTCGAGCTGCCGAAGGAGGGGCAGACGGCGTGAAGGTGTTGGTCGTCGACGACGAGCCGCAGATCCGGCGCGCCCTGCGCACCTCGCTCGAGGCGCACGGCTACGAGGTGGCGACCGTGGGTACCGGAGACGAGGGTGTGCTCGGCGCCGCTCAGGGATCGCCCGACCTGGTGCTGCTCGACCTCGGCCTCCCGGACATGGACGGCACCGAGGTGATCCGCCGGATCCGGGCGTTCAGCGACGTGCCGGTCATCATCTTGTCGGTACGGGAGTCCCAGACCGACAAGGTGGCGGCGCTGGACGCCGGCGCCGACGACTACGTCACCAAGCCCTTCGGGATGGAGGAGCTGCTGGCGCGGGCCCGAGCGACGATCCGGCGTGTGCAGCCCGAGGAGCCGGCCGCGCCCGTCCTGCGCTTCGGCGAGCTGGAGGTCGACCTGGCGAAGCGGTTGGTCACCCAGTCGGGAGAGGCCGTGCACCTGACCCCCACCGAGTACGCGCTGATCGAGGCGATGGCCACCAACCCGGGCAAGCTGCTGACCCATCAGTGGTTGCTCCGCCGGGTATGGGGTCAGGGTTACGGAACCGAGACCACGTACCTGCGCACCTACGTGCGGGCACTACGGCGCAAGCTCGGCGACGACGCTTCGGCGCCCGACCTGATCGTCACGGAACCGGGCGTGGGCTACCGGTGGGTCGGCGAGCCGACCTCGTGAAGACGTCGGGGGCGCGGCCCGGGGCGTCGTAGCATCGGTGGCCGTGGCGAAGACTGCTGTCGGTGTGACCCCCTCGGGCAGCCCGCTGAAGCGGCTGCTGGTCGGCCGCGCCATCACGTCCTCGCGCTTGGAGCACACGCTCCTCCCCAAGGTCCTGGCCCTACCGGTGTTCTCGTCGGACGCGCTGTCGTCGGTCGCGTACGCGTCCGAGGAGATCCTTCGCGTCCTGCTGATCGCGAGCGCCGCCGCGGCCGGGATGGTGCTGGGGATCTCGCTCGCGATCTCGGCGTTGATGGCGATCGTCGTGCTGTCGTACCGCCAGACCATCAGGGCGTACCCGAGCGGGGGCGGCGCTTACATCGTCAGCAAGGAGAACCTGGGCACCCTTCCGGGCCTGACCGCGGCCTCCGCGTTGCTCGTCGACTACATGCTGACCGTGGTCGTGTCCACGGTCGCCGGCGTGGTGGCGCTCTACTCGGCATTGCCCGCGCTGGAGCCGTGGAAGGTGGAGCTGTCGGTCGCGTTCGTCCTCTTGATCACGATCGCCAACCTGCGCGGCGTCAGGGAGGCCGGCACGATCTTCGCCATCCCCACCTACTGCTTCGTGATCACGGTCATGGCCCTGATCGTCGTCGGGATCGTCCGATGCGCCGGCGGGTGCCCGGTCTCGTCGCTTCCGGCCGGCATCGAGGCCGAGGAGCTGCTCGCCCGAGCGGCCGGCCCGGTCGGCTTCTTCGTGCTGCTCAAGGCGTTCTCGTCCGGCGCCACGGCGTTGACCGGCGTCGAGGCGATCTCCAACGGCGTGCCGGCGTTCCGGCGTCCGCAGGCGCACAACGCCGCCACCACCTTGGCCGTGATGGGCGCGATCGCGATCACGATGTTCACCGGCCTCTCGTGGCTGGCCAGCCACGTGCCGGGCCTGACGGTCAGCCATGAACGCTCGGTGGTCGCCCAGCTTGGCTCGGCGGTCTTCGGCGAGGGGAGCATCGCGTTCTACGTGCTGCAAGCGTTCACGGCGGCCATCCTGGTGCTGGCGGCCAACACGGCGTTCCAGGACTTCCCCCGGCTGGCCTCGATCCTGTCGCGCGACGCGTTCATGCCGTCGCAGTTCCGCAACCGGGGCGACCGCTTGGTGTTCTCCAACGGCGTGATCGGCCTGGCCGCCGGCGCGATCGTCGTGATCATCGCGTTCAAGGCGGACCTGACCGCACTGATCCACCTCTACGTCGTCGGCGTGTTCACCTCGTTCACGCTCTCGCAGACCGGCATGGTCCGGCACTGGTGGCGCGAGCGTCATCGCGAGGACGCGCCCCGCGGTTGGAAGGTCTCCATGGTGGTCAACGCGATCGGTGCGATCACCACGCTCGTGGTACTGATCGTCGTGGTCCGGACGAAGTTCCTGGACGGGGCCTGGCTCTCGATCCTGGTGATGGCGGCCCTCGTCCCTGTGTTCCTGTCGATCCACAAGCACTACGCGCAGGTCCGCGAGCAGTTGCAGCAGGGCACGGTTCGGGCCGGCGCCTTCGGCTCGAACCACATGGTGCTGCTCGTGCGCGACCTGGACGCGGCTGCGGCCGAGGCACTCGGGTACGTCCGCTCCTCGCGCCCGCAGGAGCTGCGCGTGGTCACCCCCGCGGCGGCGCCGGCCGACCTGGAATCCCGCTGGCGTGCGTTCGCCGGCGCCGCCGCTCCCGAGCTGCAGCGGCTGCCCGCAGGCGACCTCCTGTCCGCGACACGGACCTACGTCCGCCAGATCCCTCGACAGCCGGGCGACACGGTCACGGTGATCGTGCCCGAGGTGATCGGCTCCAGCCTGATCGGCTACCTGCTCCGCAGCCGCGACCTGATCCGGCTGAAGTCCAAGCTGCTGCGCGAGCCCGGCGTCGTCATCACCGACGTCCCGGTCGTCCAGACCGAGGACGGGCCCGTCGGGGTCGACGCCAAGCCGCTCGTCCCGCACCGGACGGTGACGCTCGTCTTCGTCTCGTCGGTCAACGATCCCGCGATCCGGGCGGTCAACTACGCGCGTTCGCTGGGTGCCTCCGAGACCCGCGCGATCTACTTCGACCTGGACCCCGACGAGGCCCACCGGCTCGAGGAACGGTGGTTCGACGCGGGTCTGGAGATCCCCCTGGACATCGTCGAGGCTCCGTTCCGCGACCTGACGGCCCCCATGCTGACCGAGGTGCGCCGGTTCACGGCTCGCCACGACACCGTCGTCAACGTCGTGATCCCCGAGTTCGTCGTCTCCAAGCGGCGGCACCTGCTCCTGCACAGCCAGAACGCGCTGTTCATCAAGCGCCTCTTCCTGTTCGAGGAGCGCACGGCGCTCACCGCCGTGCCGTTCCTGCTGCGCCACCGACGGCGGGAGAGGGCCGCCGCGGCTCAGGCGTCCTGAGCCCGGTGGTCGCGCAGGATCGCGGACAGCTCGGCGCCCGACAGGAAGACCCAGATCGTCAGGCGCAGGAACAGCAGCACGCCGAACACCGTGGCGATCGTTCCGTACACGATCGACCAGCGCCCGATCGCCCGGTCCACCAGCGTGCTCCCGGCGAACTGCAGCACCGCCCAGCCCGCGGCTGTCGCGAGCGCGCCCGGCAGCAGCTCGCGCCAGGGGATGCGGCCGGGGATGAGGACCCGGTACGAGAGCAGGACCAGCCCCAGTGCCCACGCGAATACGACGGCGTGACCGACCAGGGCCAGCGCCGCGCCGCTAAGGCCGCGACCGGCCAGCGCAACGATGGTCCCCGAGAGCCCGGTGGTGACGAGCACGGCGGCCCCCAGCACCAGGGTGCTGAGCAGCGCCGCGGCCCGGTGGCGCACGTAGCTCTCGCGCCGCCCGAAGATCACCCCCAGGGTCCGGCGCGCGCGGTCGGACAGCGCCGAGGCTGCCCAGGTCGTGCCGACAAGTCCCACCAGGCCGGTGGCGTACCTGCCCTCGACCAGCGCGCTCGCCTGACGGGCGACGAGGTCACCCAGACCGGGGATGGCCCCGATCGCGTCGTCGATCCACC
>Ga0214473_10002922_pt1 | contig 20924 bp, 18 predicted proteins | sample RVTome_7_FD_203509 | JGI IMG/M metagenome (GOLD analysis project Ga0214473, IMG submission 203509) | Soil microbial communities from uranium-contaminated site in the Upper Colorado River Basin, Wyoming, United States - RVT98D197 | ecosystem: Environmental > Terrestrial > Soil > Contaminated >... | reverse complement strand
GGGCGATCGACCGGGGGGACTCCCCCTTCCTCGCGAACCGGGAGACCGGCTACAAGGAGACGCTCGACGATCTCGCCGCCCGCTCCCTCCTGGACGCGATGGCGTTCCTGAAATACCGCCTCGGGAATGTCTCCTCGACCTGGCGGTGGGACCGGCTCCACCAGGTGACCTTCGAGCACCCCTTCGGGAAGAAACGGTACCTCAGGCGGTGGTTCAACATCGGACCGCACCCCGTACCGGGCGACGGGCGGACCGTCTTCAAGGAGGAGTTCCGCCACGGCACCGACTTCCACGTCCTGGTCGGGCCGTCGATGCGCCAGGTCGTCCCGCTCGGCTTCCGGTCGATGGCCCGGTCCGTCATCACGACGGGCCAGTCGGGGCACTTCTTCGAGCACCACTACCGCGACCAGACCCCGCTGTGGCTCTCCGGCGACTCCCATCCCGCCTGGACCGACCCCCGGGACATCCGGGAAAACACCGAGTCCGTCCTGCGCCTCACCCCCCAAGAACAGGGACGTTCTTAAAACTTTTCATCCTCTGCGGCGGGCGCCATCAGGTATGTCCACGGTGAATGGCGTCGAGCAATCGCGGGTCTCGCTCCGCAGCCTCGGAGGGGGGCTCCGTTCGTGGCTCGCCGTGCGATGGACCCGCACGGCTGCGCTTAACCTCACTGCGCCCCCGCTCCTTCGGCTTGCTGCGCTCTCCGGCACTTGCGAAACGTTTCGCGCCACCCCAATACAGTAAGGGGACGTTCTTAAACTTTTTAAGAATTCCGGGCGCCGCGGGACAGTCTGACCGCTCGATCTCCCGGAACCGATCCCGCAGATTGCGGTAAGCCAGGAACAGGTCCAGACGGTGTTCCTCTCCGGCAATCCGATAATCCTTCAATATGCGTTCGACAGGGTCCATGCTGATGCCTCCTTTGCAAGGTGGGAAACGGTTGTCTCCACAACGTCCGGATCGGTAAGTATCTTCCTGTGGCCCAAGCCGACCGTCGTCTGTAGCGCAAGAATTCCGGGATGTTGACTCAGCGCCCGTGAGTCTCCGTACGCGACGATCGGGTCATCCTGATCATGAATCACGAGAGCGGACCGTCGCAGGTCTTTCAAGCGCAGATGCGGATCGTCGCGTCGCAGGCTGTATCCGAAGCGGTGTTCATAGACGGCAAGAAGGTTTTCGTAGAGAGCCGGAGGGACGCCGTGTCGCTCGAAGGCGTGAGTAACCATATCCCGTAGCATAAGCGCCGGCGCTATCAGCACGGTTCCCGGGGAATCCGTTTGCCGGGCAAGGCCGTTGATCACGGCCGCTGCGCCGAACGAGTGGGCAACGACACCGCGGATATCGAGGCCCAGCCCAGGGTCGAAAAAGGCGCGTACGACGTCGGTGAATTCGAAATAGCTGGTGCTCCGGCCATCGGATGCGCCGTGGGCCGGGCCGTCGAAGGCGATGGCCGTGAAACCTGCCCGGACCAGCGGGTCTATGAACCGGTGAAACTGGATGCCTCGCCCGCTCCATCCATGGACGAAAAGGACTCCCGGACCGTTCCCCCATCGCCAAGCCTGGATTTTTTTGTCATGGACCCGGATGGAAAATGGCTCTCCCTTGTCCAGCCATCGCTTTCCTTCCTCCGAAAGGGGGGAATTCCAGGGAGAAAAAAAGAGCTTCACGGCAAGACGCTCCGCGAGACGCGGTGAGGCACCCCATAGGACTTTGAACACCTGTCGCGAGGCCCACATGTGTAGCGAATAAACACGAACGTTCGTGCTGAACCTGTGTGAGGCTGATGAACGATTGGCCATCTTCTCCCTCCTTCAATCAATAAGGGGATTCTATGCGGTAATCGGCCCTATCCGCCTGCTCCTGGTGTGATGTCAACCGGGGCGGGGTTTACCTGGTATGCACGCAGCAGTTGTTCAAGCGCCTCCTGTTGGCGTTTCTGCGTGTCAGCGCTGTCCAGCAACGTATAGTAAAGATGAAAACCAAGCAGCGACGAATAGAGCTCGAATGCAAACTGGTAGCAATCCGCGTCCTTACGGAAATCGCCCGCCTCGATGGCCGAACGCGCAATGCGCTGCAGACTGTCGACCCACGCATTCTGCTGCTGTAACAGAAAATCCTTAACTTTTCCGGGGCGGTCCTTGAAGTCGGTGCTGGCGGTAACGAAGATGCACCCCCCCGTCAGGGCGCCCGAAAAGCGAATCCAGTTTTCCACAAGGGCCCGGATGCGCGGTATGCCGGCCGGGACCGCCAATGCCGGAGCGACCACGTCCCTCGAAAAGATCTCCCCCGCATATTTGAGCAACTCGATCTGCAGGTTTTCCTTGGACTGGAAATGGGCAAACAGGCCGCTCTTCGACATGTTGGCCGCCTTGGCAAGGGAACCGATGGTCACGGCTTCCAGGCCCAGCCGGCTGGCAATATCCAGTCCGTTCTCCAGGATCGATAATTTCCTGTCATCCCCTTTAGTCATAAAACATGAATAGCACGATCGTTCGTTTATGTCAAGGGGTCATTTCGCCAGGGACGTTCTTAAACTTTTTAAGAATTCCGGGCGCCGCGGGAAGACCGGGAAAGGAAAAATCGTTCAACCAGATAGAATCCCGCGGGGAGTGCGACCGCGATGCTTGCCACCTTCACGCCGAGCCGAACAGGGGTCGAGGTGACGCCCAGGAGGTCGCAGAGGAAATCCGAGATCCGCGCCCCGGCAAAAAACGCGGCGATGACCCCCCCGACCAGCGCCGCGGCAAGAAGCAGCCGGGAACCGCTTCTTCGTTTTTTTTCTTGATCCCCGGGGGTCACCGGTCACAGGGGAAAAAAAGGATGCGGCCGGCGGATCGGAGCCCGCCGGCCGTCGGACCCGGGATTCGGGAATGAGTGCGGGGCGATCACTTCAGCGTCTTGATGAAATGGTCGATCGTCATCGCGGGGAGGGTCATGATCTGGATCGTCCCCCGCGACCCCAGCGTCACCGAGATCTTGGCCATCGTGTCGTTGCCTGGGGCCTCGACGATGTTGACGAAATCGTAGAGGCCCAACACGGCGTACTGGCCGAGCACCTTTGCCCCCATCCCCTCGATCTCCTTGTTCACCTCCTTGATGCGCTCCGGCTTGGACTTCACGGTTTTCCTTCCCTCGTCGGTGAGCGAACTGAGCAGGATGTAGATCGGCATGGGATCTCCTTTCTCCTGGACGGGGTTGGATGGGGAGGTTGTCGGATTCCTCAGGCTGCCGATGAGGAAATTATACTATCGCGATCCGTATGCTGCGCAAGGGGAGGGGATGGTGGGTTTCCGCTCCCTCCCCCTCCCCGGGGGGCCTGCGGGCGGAGATTGTCAGCATCGGTTGGCTTTTCCGGGTACAATCGGTAGGAAGGGGCACGGGTCCGGCGACCCGGACATCCCCCGGCGGCGTGACGCACTCATGAAAAAATACCTGACCATCTTCAGGATCAGCTGGCAGAGGGAACTGGAATACCGGTTCAATTTCCTCCTGGGTCGTCTCCGCAGCATCGTCGTTCTCTTGCTCCTCTACTATATTTGGCACACCCTGTCCTCCGCGACGGGAACCTTCGCGGGATACACGCAGAGAGAGTTGATCACCTATGTCCTGGGCGCAACCATCCTGCGCTCCATCGTCTTCGGGACGCAGGCCCGGTCTGTGGCCGCCGAGATCAACGACGGCACCTTCTCCACGTATCTTGTCAAGCCCGTCAACCACTTCCTGTTCGTATTCTTCCGGGAGCTTGCCCAGCGGAGCATCTGCACGGTTTCGGCCGTGATCGAAGTTGCCCTGTTTTCCGTTCTGGTCGATGCCCGGATCTTCCTCCAGGTCGATTGGCGGTGGCTCGTCCTCTTCGTCGTGGCGACCGGCCTCGCGATTGCGCTGTACTCTCTCCTGAGCTATACGATCAACCTGATCGCCTTCTGGTCCAGGGAGGCGATGGGGCCGAAGTTCATGTTCGACTGGTTTCTGGAATTTTCCTCCGGGGCGTATTTCCCGATGGACATTCTTGGCGCGGGGCTGTTTGTGGCATTCGCAAGCCTTCCTTTCTTCTACCTGCTCTTCTTCCCGATCGGGGTATACCTGGGCAGGTATACCGGGTGGCAGGTGGGGGGGGGGATCGCCATGCAGGTGGTATGGATCGGGATCGGCGCCCACGTGGCGAGATTCGTCTGGGCGAGGGGGCTTATGCGGTTCACGGGAGAAGGGATCTGATCGCGGTCCGCCGGTCATGAGCGATTTCCGGGTTCTTAAAAAGCATTTCCGGGTCTGGAGACGACTGAGCGCCCTGGCGATCGGTTCGTACCTCTCCAGCCGGCTCGACTCGGCGACCTTCCTTCTGGGGAAGTTGATCCGGTTCGGCTTCTTCCTGCTCCTGATCGTCTCCATCTTCCGCTTCACGAAGACCATGGCCGGGTATACCCAATACGAGGTCATCCTCTTTTACCTGACGTTCAACCTGATCGACGTCTTCGCGCAGGCCTTTTTCCGGGGGATTTATCTGTTCAAGAACGACGTCCTGCGGGGAAATTTCGATTACGTGCTGAGCAAGCCCGTCAACGCCCTTTTCTACTCGATGTCGCGGTTGACGGACATCCTGGACATCGTTTTCCTGGTTCCCATCGTCCTGCTGATCGCCTACACCGTCTGGAAACTTCCGACTCCCGTGACCGTGGCGAACGTGTTCCTGTACCTCCTGTTCCTCTGCGCCGGAATGTTCATCGTCCTCGGGATCCACATCCTTTCCGCCAGCGTCACGATCTGGGTCATCGAAAGCGAAAATTTCATCTGGCTGTACCGGGAAACCATGACCGTGGGACGGTTCCCCCCGGAGATCTTCTCCGCGCCCGTGCGATTTATTTTCACCTTCCTCCTCCCGATCATCCTCATCGTGGCGTTTCCCGCGAAGGGTCTCCTCGGGCTGCTCAGCGGGCCGTGGATCCTGTTCGCCCTGGTTTACGCGATCGGCTTCTTCTCCCTCTGCCTCACCCTCTGGCGTATGAGCCTGAAAAAGTACAGCAGCGCCTCGAGTTGACCCCCGTGGAGCCATCATGTCGGCCATCGAAGTCGTAGACCTCGTGAAAGTCTACGAGACCTACCGGAAACAGCCCGGGCTCCTGGGGTCGTTGCGAGGGTTGTTCCACCGGGAGAGGATCTTCACCGCGGCGGTCAACGGGATCTCCTTCTCTGTCGAGGAAGGGGAGTTGGTCGGGTTCCTGGGGCCGAACGGTGCCGGGAAGACGACGACCCTGAAGGTCCTTTCCGGGATTCTCTACCCCACGCGCGGCGATGCGAAGGTGCTCGGGCATGTTCCCGCCAAGCGCCAGAAGGAATACCAGAAACAGTTCGCGCTGGTAATGGGCCAGAAAAATCAGCTGTGGTGGGACCTTCCGGCGCGGGAAAGCATTCTCCTCAACAAGGAGATCTACGAGATCCCCGACGGGGAATTCGACCGCACCCTCGGGGAGTTGAGCGATCTTCTCGAGATCGGGGACATCCTGGACTTCCCGGTGAGGAAACTGTCCCTCGGGCAACGGATGAAGTGCGAATTGGTGGCCGCGCTGATCCACGATCCGAAGGTCCTGCTCCTGGACGAGCCGACGATCGGCCTCGACGTGGTGGCCCAGAAGAACATCCGCGATTTCATCCGGCGTTATAACCGGGAGAAAAAGACCACGGTGCTATTGACGTCCCACTACATGGAGGACATCAGCCAGTTGTGTGAACGAGTGATTATCCTCGACGCTGGCCGAATCATCTTCGACGGAAGGCTCGCCGAGCTGATCCGAACCTACGCACACCATAAGGTGCTCACGGTGACGTTTGCGGAAAGCGTGCCGGCCGATTCCCGGCTCGAGCGTTACGGGGAACTCATCGAGTTCGGTCCCTACAAAGCGGTGATGCGGATTCCCCGGGAGCGGATCAAACAGGTGGCCGCGCAGCTGTTGGCCTCGGACTTCCCTGTGGATGACATCCTGATCAGCGATGTGGCGGTCGACGAGGTCATCCGGGAAATCTTTCAGGCCCGGCCCGGGAAAGGATAACGAAGTCCGGCGCAAGGACGGGGGGGTCTCCTCTTTTCCGGGGGATCAGGCGAAAGTCGTTGAACGCCCAGAGCGCCGTCCGGCACATTACGTTTCCCCCAACGCGCGCCCTTGGCGAAAGCCGAATCGGGCACACGACTGCGGACGGGAGCGGGGTGCCCTAAACAGGAAACGATTCGGATTCCTCCAGAAAATAGAACTCCGGCGTAACGATTACCCCCGCCTTCGTCATCGCCTCCCGCAAGTCGGCCGATTGGGTGAATGCTTTCGTTATTGCGCCCAAGGGAATTGTCCGGGAAAGGAATCCAATCAGCAAACAGAAAAATCTAATACTTATATTTCAGCGATATAAGGAGGTCTTCATGCCTTCCTGGAAGGTCGATGGCGAGTATTTCGAGAACTGCAACTGCGACGTCCTGTGCCCTTGCATCACAACCAATCTGCAGGGAAAGCCTACCCAGGGCCATTGCGACGTGGTGCTGGCCTACCACATCGCCACGGGAAAGTACGATGGAGTGAAACTCGATGGGCTCAATGCCATCATGGCGGCCACGTCACCGGGAGCCATGGGGTTGGGGAACTGGAAAGTGGCGGTCTACCTGGATCGGCGGGGCAGCCCCGAGCAGCTGAAAGCCCTGGAGGCGATCTTCACCGGCGCGGCCGGCGGCCCCATGGCGGCTTTTGCCCCGCTCGTCGGCGAGATACTGGGAGCCAAAGTGGTTCCGATCACCTACGAGTCCTCGGGGACGAAGCGCCGGGTGGTGGTCGACGGGATCATGGATCTATCGGTGGAGGGAATCTTGGGCGCCGACGGGAAATCGGCCATGGTCGTCGACAATGTCGCCCACCCGTGCAGCAGCTCCCTGGCGATCGCCCAAGGGGTAAACAGCCGCTACACGGATCATGGCATGCGATGGGAGATTTCCGGGAAGAACGGCCACTATTCCCCGATCCATTGGGAGGTCAAGTAAGTGGGAGTTCTGAGCAAGCCGCCTCTCCGCCAGGACCCTCTCGTTAGCGGCAGGCGGTGGGTCGTGGGGCTGCTGATCGGTTTCTCCCTCCTGGCCTGGGCCGGGACGATCCACTGGGGGATGCAGATGGGCTCGATGCGTTCGCACGCCCATCCGATGGGGGCCGCCTTTTTCCTGGTCATCTGGGGCGTGATGCAGGCCGCGATGATGTTCCCCTCGGTCCTGTTCATGGCGATAGCCTTCGTCACGATTTCCCAACGTCAGCCCGGCCCGCATCTTCTACGGACCGCCGCCTTCCTCTTCGGCTACCTCGGGATCTGGGTGCTGACCGGAGGGGTGGCCTATCCCGTCTGGCTGGGACTGCAGGCGGTGATGTCCCGCAGCCCGGAGACCGCCCGGGGGATCGGCGCCGCCATCCTCGTCCTTGCGGGTCTCTACCAGGTGTCCCCCCTGAAATACCGTTGTCTGTCCCACTGCCGCAGCCCCTTGAGCTATTTCATTCAGCATCCCGTGGGGAGGAGTCCCGTATACGGCTTGCGGCTGGGACTCCACCACGGGGCATTCTGCGTGGGGTGTTGCTGGGCCCTGATGTCCGTCCTGTTCGCGGTGGGCTTGATGAACCTGGCCTGGATGGGTCTGCTCACTCTTGCGATTTTCATCGAGAAAACCCATCGTCACGGGCATCGGATCGGTCAATGGATCGGCGTCGCGCTCATCGGCTTGGGCCTTCTTCTCTTTGTCGGACCGCCCATGGTTCGGCAGTTCTTGACCGGGATGTCCGGGATGTAAAGGTCCCCCCGAGCCCGCAGCTCCGGGGGATCTTCCCCCTAAGGATTGCCCCCATCTACTGCAGGGGGGAAGAAGGATTTTCCCAGTCAAGGAATCATTCTCGATATTTGCTGAATCTTAGTTACCTGACGCGGGTTTGATCTTCGAATGGCGGGGCCGGAAGGGGCGCCGCCCGCCGCATCGTTTCGGTTCGGCCTAAAATGGCAGAGGGATCCTTTCCTTCTAAGGAGGGGGAACCGGATGGGAGGCGATCATGGCTTTCGAATTGATGGTTGATGCCGCAACCTTGCGCGAGCAGGTAAGGGAGAAGTACCGCGACCTGGCATTAAATCCCAACGGCAGTTTTCATTTCCATACCGGACGCGCCCTCGCAGCCAGACTGGGCTACGACGAGAGCCTGACGGCGTCTCTGCCGGACTCGGCGGTGGAGTCGTTCGCCGGAGTCGCGAACCCGTTTTCCCTTCGATCCCTGTCCGAAGGAGAGCGAGTGGTCGATCTTGGATCGGGGGGAGGATTCGACTGTTTCTTGGCGGCCAGGCAGGTTGGTCCCAAGGGGCATGTCGTCGGCGTGGAGATGACGCAGGAGATGCTCGTCAAGGCACGAAGGGCTTCGGGAGAACTCGGTCTGAAAAACGTGGAGTTCCGGGAAGGGCTGATCGAAGATCTTCCCGTCGAGAATGGGTGGGCCGATGTGGTGATCAGCAACGGCGTGATCAATCTGTGCGCCGACAAACGACGCATTTTCTCGGAGATCCATCGGGTGCTCCGCCCCGGCGGAAGACTCCAGTTCGCCGATATCGCAAACGGCAAGCCGATCCCGGAGGCGGCGATCCGCAACATCGACCTGTGGACGGGCTGAATCGCCGGGGGCCTGCCGTGCGCAGGCTGGGAAAGGATGATTAAGGAAGCCGGATTTGTGGATATCGAGATCGGATCTGCCGTCGATACCTTTGGAGAATCAAGAGGGGAAAAGAATGCCAGGGTATTCGAGGTCCATGGATATCCGTTTGTTGCCGTGAAACCGATGTAAGATTCTGAATTTATGAGAAACCCGCAGGGGGGGCCATCCCCCCCTGCGGCATCATTCCATGGACGGGGACACACCCCATCCATCGGACCATCGGCCCCCGGTTTCGCTCATTCTCCCGCCGCCCGCCGGGATTCCTTTTCGATCGGGATCCGGCTCTTGTTTTCGGCTAGCCAGGTCTCGAACGTCTGCAGGGAGGGATTGAGGGACCGGGCGATCCGGATGTCGCGTGCCCCGCAGAAGACGTGCTCGAAGTCGCGCTTGAACTGGAACATGTTCCCGAGGTCGTCGGCGCCCGGGAATCCGAAGCCGCGGTATGTTTCCGGGGAAACGTCGTGGTAGCGTACTTCCTCCCCGATCGCCTTCGTGAGAGCGGCGGCCATCTGCGCTCCGGTCAGGTGCTCGCCGGCGACCCCGACCGTCTTTCCGATGAATTCGCGCTCCTTCCGGAAGATCGCGTACGCGCACTTGCCGATGTCGCCTGCGGCGATCCCCGGCAGCTTCTTGTCGCCCATGGGAAACGTGATCGCCAGTTTCCCGTCCGCCCCCCTCTTGGGCCCCATGCCGAAGTGGATCAGGTTCTCCCAGTAGAACGACGTCAGGAGAAAGGTGACCGGCAGTCCGAGATCGGTAAAGACCTGATCGGCTTCCCCCTTGGCGTCGAAGTGCGGCACCTTGTACTTGCCCATGAGCGTGGGCATGCGGTCGTCGCTAACCGGAACCCATTTGCGGGTGTTTTCGAGGGTCGACCAGATGACGTGGTTGACGCCGGCACGCTTCGCCGCCCGGGCCATGGCGGCGGCATGCGCGTATTCCTTCTCGGGCGAAAAGTGCTCCCAGAAGAAGGTGACGCAGAACGCCCCGTGAGCGCCCCGGAACGCCTGTTCCAGGCCTTTCTCGTCGTCTACGTCCGCCGCGACGACCTCGGCGCCCATTTTTTTCAATTCTTTCGCCTTGTCGGAGCCGGGGTTCCTCGTCAGGGCCCGCACCCGATATCCGCCCTTCCTGTCATTCCGTATGGCACGGCACAATCCGCTTCCCTGCGCCCCCGTTGCCCCTACTACCGCGATGATCTTCTCTTTGGCCATTGAAAGCCTCCTTGGGTCTTAGGTTGGTGAGCCCCGTTCCCCATGGGAACGAGCAGCCGCAACCAATCGTTAGATTTTTCTTCCGCGTGGAGGTTTCCGATATCGGTTCTTTTCCCCGGCATGGAGGTCGAAGGACTCCGGGGGAGAAACCTGTTGCAATCCGGGATACCGGATTCGAATAGAATCGTCTCTAGAACCAAATTATGAAAAGAGGGAGGCCAGAGGACCCATGGCGAGAAAACCCCCGAAGCACTACCTTACGCTGAAGAAAAGGTACCGGAAGGTTGTCGATGCTGTCGAGACGCTGGGACAGGCGGTGAAACTGGCGGGTCCCCTGGATGAGAAGTCGGCCCAGCTGATCCAGCTCGCAGCTGCGGCGGCCATCCGCTCGGAAGGGTCGGTTCACAGCCATGTCCGAAGGGCCCTGGAAGCAGGCGCTTCGCCGGAGGAGATCCGGCACGCGCTGGTCCTTCTCACGTCCACGATCGGTTTTCCCACGGTCGCGGCGGCCCTTGCGTGGGCGGCGGATATCCTTGGCTGAACCGCTCCATCAACGAATAGGGAGGCTCCGTGGACGCAGTCCGACGCGTCCGAGACAAGCCAAGAGAGGTCGCCGATGACCCCGCCCCTGCGATGCACCATTGTGCTGTTTGCGGCATCTCAATGCCGGGAAACGGATTGCGGAGGCAAGCCCCCTTTCGGAAACTCGATCCAGTCGACCCGCAACCGGGAGGAAGACCCGACAGCGGCGTGCCAAAGGAGAAATGACCATGGAGCTTGGAATGATCGGCCTCGGCCGGATGGGCGCCAACATGGTGCGGCGGTTGATGCGCGCCGGGCATAAGATCGTCGTGTACGACACCTCGGCGGAGGCGGTGACGGCGCTGGCGAAGGAAGGGGCTGCGGGCGCCGCTTCGCTCGACGACTTCCTGGACAGACTCCCGAAGCCGCGCGTCGTCTGGATGATGGTCCCGGCGGCCGTCGTGGACCGGGTCATCGCCGACATCGCACCGCGGATTGCGCGGGGCGACGTCCTCGTGGATGGAGGGAACTCCTACTACGTGGACGACATCCGGCGGGCGAAGGAGCTCGCCGCGAAGGGAATCCACTACGTGGACGTGGGTACGAGCGGCGGCTTGTGGGGCCTCGAGCGCGGATACTGTCAGATGATCGGCGGCGAGCCGGATATCGTGAAGCGCCTCGACCCCGTATTCCGGGCGCTCGCGCCGTCCGTCGAATCGGCTCCGCGCACGCCCGGACGGGAGAAGAGCGGCGGCACCGCCGAGCACGGGTATCTGCATTGTGGGCAAAACGGCGCCGGACACTTCGTGAAGATGGTGCACAACGGAATCGAGTACGGCATCATGGCCGCCTACGCCGAGGGGCTCAACATCCTGCGACACGCCGGCGTCGGCAAGCTTACGCATGAACGGGACGCGGAGACCACACCGCTTCAGGACCCGGAGCGCTACCAGTACGACTTCGACCTGGCCGACATCGCCGAAGTCTGGCGCCGCGGAAGCGTCATCGCCTCCTGGCTCCTCGACCTGACCGCCGCCGCCCTGCTCGACGACCCCGCCCTCGCCAAGTTCGCCGGCCGGGTCTCCGACTCCGGCGAGGGGCGATGGACCATCCACGCCGCAGTCGACGAGGCGGTCCCCGCGCCGGTGCTTTCCGCCGCCCTCTACCAGCGCTTCGCCTCCCGCGGGGAGGCGGACTTCGCCGACAGGATCCTCTCCGCCATGCGCTTCGCCTTCGGCGGCCACCTGGAAAAGAAATGACCCGCGTCTCGTCGGACGCGCTGGTTTTCTTCGGAGCGACCGGCGACCTCGCCTATAAGAAGATCTTCCCCGCGCTGCAGCGGCTGATCCGGCACGGGCGTCTCGACGTGCCGGTGATCGGGGTCGCGAAGGCGGGTTGGGGCCTGGAGCAGCTCCGGGAGCGGGCCCGGGAGAGCGTGACGAAGCACGGCGGCCTCGACCGGGACGCCTTCGCGAAGCTCTCGGGGCTCCTCCGCTACGTGGACGGGGACTACGCGGATCCGCGGACGTTCGAGGCGCTGCGCCGCGAGCTGGGCCCGGCGAGCCGCCCCACCCACTACCTGGCCATCCCGCCGGCCCTCTTCGAAGAGGTCGTGGAGCAGCTCGTACGGTTCGGATGCGCCGAGGGGGCTCGCGTCGTCGTGGAGAAACCCTTCGGGCGCGATCTCGCCTCGGCCCGCGCGCTGAATCGCATCCTCCACTCCCGCTTCGACGAAACCGCCATTTTCCGCATCGACCACTACCTCGGAAAGAACGCCGTACAGAACCTGGTCTTCTTCCGCTTCGCCAACTCGTTCCTCGAGCCGATCTGGAACCGCACCTTCGTGGAGTCGGTGCAGATCACCATGGCGGAGAGCTTCGGGGTGCAGGGCCGCGGCGCCTTCTACGAGCAGGCGGGAGCGATCCGCGACGTCGTCCAGAACCACCTGCTCCAGGTGCTCGCCAACGTGGCCATGGAGCCGCCCACCGGCGGCGGCGACAACGAGAGCGTCCGCGACGAGAAGGTGAAGGTCCTCAGGGCCATCCCCCCGCTCGACCCGGTGGACGTGGTGCGCGGGCAGTTCCGCGGGTACCGGAAGGAGCCCGGCGTGTCGACAGGCTCCGATGTGGAGACGTTTGCCGCCGTGCGCCTTTCCCTCCTGTCGTGGCGGTGGCAGGGGGTGCCCTTCGTCATCCGTGCCGGAAAATGTTTGCCCGTCACCTGTACCGAAGTAATCGTGACGCTGCGGCAGCCGCCTCCCATTTACGCCGCAACGCATCCGGCAAACTGCTTCCGGTTTCGACTGGGACCGGAGGCGACGATCGCAGTGAGCGCCATGATCAAGCGGCCCGGCGAGGAGTCCGCGGGCGACGAAGTCGAGCTCCTCATCAGCCACGAGACCGACGCGGAGGAGGCGGACGCCTACGAGCAGCTCCTCGGCGACGCTATGGCGGGCGAGCCCTTCCGTTTCGCCCGCGAGGACTACGTCGAGGAGGCCTGGCGGATCGTGGACCCCGCTCTGAAGGGAGATACGCCCGTCCACGAATACGAGCCGGGAAGCTGGGGGCCGCACGAGGCCGACGCGATCGTGGCGCCCCGTGCGTGGCACAACCCGAAGGGCGCGGGATAGCGGCACAGCGCCGGGAAGTCGATGGACGAGCGAAACCCCGACATCTGGATCGTCCGGCACGGCGAGACCGATTGGAGCCGGGAGGGGCGGCACACCGGGCGGACGGACGCACCCTTGACGGCTGCCGGCGAGCGGGAGGCGATGGCGCTTGGAAAGAGGGTCGGCGGCAGGAACTTCGCCCTCGTCCTGTCGAGTCCGCTTTCCCGGGCTTGGGAGACGTGCCGCCTCGCGGGATACGGGGACGTCGCCCGGGCGGAGGATGACCTCCGGGAATGGGACTACGGCGTCTACGAGGGACGCACCACAGCCGAGATTCAACGCGAGACGCCCGGATGGACGATCTGGGACGGCGAGGTCCCGGGCGGTGAAACGGCCGCCGAGGTGGGCCGCCGCGCCGACCGAGTGATCCGGCAGGCCCTGGAGGCCGGAGGCGACGTCGCCCTCTTCGCGCACGGCCATCTTCTGCGGGTCCTCACCGCCCGCTGGCTTGGGCTCGCGCCGGCCGAGGGCCGGCTCTTTGCTTTGGGGACCTCCTCAATCGGGGTGCTCGGCTACGAGAGAGAGGTCCGCGTGATCCGCGCATGGAACCTCACCGCCGAGACAGGGCCGTAAGACTTAGGGGCCGGGAGCAAGGAACGGTTTGGAAAGGAGCCGCCATGGGGAAGGATCCCGATCGGAAAGAGGCGTTCGGAGGGCCGGGGATCCCGCCCCGCTGGACCCATGCCGCGAAAGACGGGGTCGGCACCGCCTACGCCAGTTCCAGCAGGCTCTGGTTCACCCTCTGGAACGGGATCCTCACCGAGGTCTACTACCCGACCGTGGACCGGCCGCAGCTCCGGGATCTACAATTCCTCATCACGGACGGGGAGAGTTTCTTCCACGAGGAGAAACGTCATCTCCGTTCGACGACGGAACGGCTCTCCCATCATGTCCTGGGATACAGGATCACCAACTCCGACCCGGAGGGGCGCTATTCCCTCGTCAAGGAGGTCCTCTCCGACCCTCATCTGCCGTGCCTCCTCGTGAACACGGCCCTCTCCGGGGAAGAATCATTTCTGAAACGACTCCGACTCTACGCCCTGTGCGCCCCCCACCTTGGCATGGGGGGGTGGGGGAACAACGCCTACGTGAGGGAAATCGCGGGCAGGAAGATCCTGACCGCCGAGAAGGATGGGGTCTGGCTCGCGCTGGCCGCAACCGTCCCCTTCTCGCGCCTGTCCTGCGGCTACGTGGGCCGAAGCGACGGCTGGACGGACCTCTCCGACAACTACCGGATGGACTGGGAATTCGACCGGGCCCTGGACGGAAACCTCGCCCTCACCGGCGAACTGGACTTGGGCGACCGACGGGAGTTCACGATGGGGCTTGCTTTCGGAGACGGGCTCCACGCCGCTGCGACGACGCTCCTGGAATCTCTCTCCGTTCCCTTCGGGGAGCATCGGGAACGGTTCTCGGAACAGTGGAACCGGTCGTGCCGGCGCATCCTTCCGCTCGAAAAGGCGGCGTCCGACGGGGGGGATTTGTATCACGGGAGCTACAGCCTCCTTCTCGCTCACGAGGACAAGACCTTCCCCGGAGCCTTCATCGCCTCCCTGTCCATCCCCTGGGGGGAATCGAAGGGCTACGACGACCGCGGGGGATATCACCTGGTCTGGACCAGGGATATGGTCAACACCGCCACGGGCCTCCTCGCCGCGGGGAACGCCGAGTCGCCCTTGCGCGCCCTGATCTACCTGGCCGTCAGCCAGCATGCCGACGGCGGGTTTTCCCAGAACTTCTGGATCGACGGCGAGCCGTACTGGCGGGGGATCCAGCTCGACGAGGTGGCGTTCCCCATTCTGCTGGCATGGCGCCTGATGCGCGAGGGCGACCTCGGGAACTTCGACCCCTACCCGATGGTGATGGCGGCGGCCCGATACCTTCTTCTCCATGGTCCGGCGACACAGCAGGAGCGTTGGGAGGAGGCAGCCGGCTATTCTCCCTCGACGATCGCCTCCAACATCGCGGCACTGATCTGTGCCGCCTCCTTCGCCCGCGACCGGGGGGACGGGACGACGGCCACGTTCCTCGAAGAGTACGCGGATTTTCTCGAATGCCACCTCGAAGCCTGGATGGCGACCACGCAGGGAACGCTCGTCCCCGGGATATCGAGGCATTACATCCGTATCCTCCCGGTGGACGTGAACGACCCGTTCCCGTATGAGGACCCCAACCTCGGGTTCCTGGTCCTCGCCAACCGCCCGCCGGGCACCCCCTGGAAGTTCCCGGCGAAGGAGATCGTCGACGGAGGGTTCCTGGAGTTGGTCCGCTACGGGATCCGCAGGGCCGACGACCCGGTCGTCGCGGATTCCGTTCGCGTACTGGACGCCGTGCTCAAGGTGGATACGCCGCACGGGCCGTGCTGGCGGCGGTACAACCACGACGGGTACGGGCAGAGAGAGGATGGCGGGCCGTTCGAAGGGGGCGGGAAGGGGCGCGCGTGGCCCCTGCTCACGGGGGAGCGCGGACATTACGAACTGGCCGCGGGACGGGACCCGGGTCCGTACCTCCGGGCCCTGGAGGGGTTCGCTTCCCCGACCGGAATGCTGCCGGAGCAGGTCTGGGACGAGCCGGACCGGCCGGACCTTCACATGTTCCTCGGCCGCCCCACCGGTTCCGCCAGGCCGCTCATGTGGGCGCATGCCGAGTACATCAAGCTGCTCCGGTCGGCGGCGGACGGAAAGGTGTTCGATCTCGTCCCCGAGGTCGCAGCCCGCTATCTGTCCAGGGACAGAGGCTGCAAGCCCTTGGAAATATGGAAGCATAACCGTCAGGTTCGCGCCGTAAAGGCCGGGGATACCCTTCGCATCCAGGCGGGGGCCCCGTTTCTCCTCCATTGGACGCGCAACGACTGGGGGACCACGGAGGATTCACGCTCCACCCCGACCCCGTTGGGGATCGAATACTTCGATATCGCCACCCCGCCGCAACGGAGCGGCCGGATCCGCTTCACGTTTTTCTGGACGGACGCGGGGCGCTGGGAAGGGAGAGATTTCGAGGTGGCCGTCCGGGGATCGTGAGCGCATACCCCGGGGAAGCGACAATCGCCAAAATGACCGGTCGTACCGTCAGGTTGGCCCAGGAAAGGCCAGGAGCCATGGTTCGGGTGTCGTTGACCCGGGCGGCGGCGTTGGCATCGCCCGATGGATCAATGGACCGCGGCCGTTTCCCGGGTCAGGACCTTTGCGGCGGGTACAGGGACCACACCTCCTCGCACACGGCGTCCGTCACCTGCTCCGTCGTGGCGCTCCCTCCCAGGTCCCTCGGAAGCACCGCCCCCGCGGAGGTGACGTTCTCGATCGCCTTCATGAGCTTCGCCGCCGCGGCCTCCTCCCCCAGGTGCTCCAGCATCAGCACCGCGGTCCAGAACGTTCCCAGGAGGTTGGCGATTCCCTTGCCCATGATGTCGAAGGCGGACCCGTGGATCGGTTCGAACATCGAGGGGAACGTCCGTTCCGGGTTGATGTTCGCCGTCGGTCCGATCCCGAGGCTCCCCGACAGCGCGGCCGCGAGGTCGGAGAGGATGTCGGCGTGCAGGTTCGAGGCGACGAGGACATCGAGGGTCTCGGGCTTGAGCACCATGCGCGTTGTCACGGCGTGTACGTCGTCTTAAGGAATACTCGCCTTCGTTGTTCTCGCGCACGACGACGAAGTCGATGTCCTTGGCCGTGCGGTTGGCCAGGGGGGAGCGGATGCCGGGCAGGAGGCGCACCGGACGAACGCAGATATACTGCTCGAAACACCTCCGGATGGGGATCAGAAGCTCCCACAGGGACACGTGGTCCGGCACGCCGGGATACCCCACCGCGCCGAGGTAGATGGCGTCGCATGGGGACAACCGCTCGATCCCGTCCTCGGGCATCATGCGGCCGTGCCTGGAGCGGTATTCGCAGGAGTAAGGAAACTCCTGGTATTCCAGGCCGAAACCGTGCTGCGCGGCCAGCACGTTGAGAACCTTCACTCCCTCGGGGATCACTTCCTTCCCGATCCCGTCTCCCGGAACCAGATGAATCCGGTACCTTTTGCTCATGTCAAAATGCCCTCCTGTTCAGGACCGGAAGCGGTTTCTCCCGGGGTTTTCCGAACCTCGGCCGTGTACCAGGGCCCCGCTGGTCCTGGCGCCGCTCATCGCATCGGATCCCGATCTTCTGAAAACGTAAGGAGGGTACAGAATACTCATGGGGATTTTAGGGGTCAAGAGAGGGGAGGGGATCCAACCCCCGCCGACCTGATCCCGCGCAATCATGGGTAGCGGTGAGGCGGGACCGGCGAGGACGCCGGCCCCGCTTCTCGTGGGACGTCCCTTATTTCCGTTTTTCTATCGCAGGTGTTCCGTGCTCCGCGAGCCACTCGGCCATCTCCCGGAGGTTGCGGGAGAGGTACCACCGCCCGCCGGCGAAGACGCCGTAGTCCGCCCCGATCATGGCCGAGGCGTAGCGGGTGGAGTTTGCGTAGAAAAGCCACTGCTCCACCCATTTCTTCTCGATCCCCTCGTTGAAGATGCTGTCGTTCTGCCCCAGGCCCCGGGCGGCCCCCTGCTCCCAGGCGGCCAGCAGGATCTTCGTCGCCGCGAGGGTCATCTCGTTCGTGGTCTTGATCGTGTTCTCGAACCGGGCGAACTGCCCGTCCACCCACTCCTTGCTGTGGCATGCGCGGCAGACCCGTTCCATCGCCTGCCGCCTTTTCGCCTGTTCCGTCGCGTCGATCAGGAAACCTGCCGCCGGCTCCCCCGTCAGTTCGGTGGGGAGGGGCAGCCCCGCCTTGTTCCGGATGACGGTCGTGTCCGGGGAGAGGGGGTGCGGGTGCGCGTAGATCAGGCCGAAGATCCGCCAGGGGGTGCGGTCGTTCATCCGGTGGGTCCTCTCCGCGACGACTTCCCCCTCCCCGGTGACGACGAGGCTCACGTGGCAGGTCGCGCACGTGGGGGCGGTGAAGTCCTTTCCCACCGTCCAGGGGACGGCGTGAAAGTCCCACTCTTTCCCGAGGGCGCTGAAGATGTTCCCGTGCTTGCTCACCTCGTACACCTTGTAGGCGGGGACGTCGGGCCCTTTGTGGCATTCCGAGCACGTGTAGGGCTTCCTGGCCATCTCGATGGAGAACTGGTGCCGGGTGTGGCAGGCGGCGCACGACCCCAGGCTTCCGTCGGGGTTCACCCGCCCGACCCCCTGGTTGGGCCACCCGGAAAGAACGGGGAACGCCATCTCTCCCATGGCCGTCTCCCGGGTCTTCATCCCCGTGACCTCGACTTTGCTTCCGTGGCAGTAGAAGCAGGAGTCTTCGTCCGTCTCCCGGTCGGGAGGCCGGATGGTGGTCTTTCCCCCGGAAAAGACCTGGACGCCGTTTACCATGTCGACGAGGTTGTGGTACACGGGGTTGCCCGCGAGGTTCTTGTAGGCATGGGCCATGATGTTTTTGTCGTACTGGCTCCTCTCGACGGGGTGGCAGGCGGCGCAGTCGTCGGGAGTCACCACCACGTGGACCTTGTACCCGTTGTGCTCGAAGGTGTCCGCATGGTTCTCCGGATTTCTCGTGTGGCACTCCGCGCAGCCGACTACGGTACCGGAGAGCCCCTCCGGGATGCTATCCGTGGAGACCCTTCTCTCCCGGGCGCTCTTCTTGAGGGCCTCCGCCGGGGTGACCCTGGCGTGGCGGCTTCGTTCCCAGTCGGCCACGATCCCGGGGGTCACGGAGGCGTGGCACCCGATGCAATCCTGCGTCGGTCCGCTCTGCGCGGGGGCGGCGAAAGCGGGAACCGCCGTCGCGAGGACGGATATTCCAGCGAGAAGGATCGACGGGATGCGTTTCATCATGGTCCTCCTTTCACGCGACTTCTGTTTCCCCGGTCTGTCCTGCCGGTTCGGGGCGATGATTCCTTCATACCATATTGACCTAACCCTGTGATCGGTCCACCCGTGGCTTTAGGGAATAATCTTCCGGAGGTTTCTACGATTTTGGATGGGCAAGCGGAACGGACGGAAAACCCCTTGCAAACAAAGGTCTTTTCGGGGTGAAAAAGGGGTTTCGTGGAGGGAGTATGGAAAACGGGAGGCCGGAAAACCCCGGCCTCCCGCACCTTTTCTGCTCCGCGCCAGCCGTTTCGGGAAGACCCCGCCTCCGAAGAGGCGGGGTCCCTCCCGATCCGGTGTCTCTATTGCGTCATCACCGACATCGAATAGGTGCCGGCTCCGTTCGTCTGTGTGGACACGATGAACTTCTTGTCGTACGACATCGTCCCGTGGAACGAAGGATCTTCGGCCAAGGTTACGGCACCCGACGACGAGTCGATGGAGGCGGTCACGGCGGAAGGCGCCGTCGTACCGCCGAAACTATCGACATAGGAGGAGAAGGTCGCCCCCCCCCCGCTGGCCACCGTGGCGTTGTAGTGGGCCCAGAAATTCGTGTTTCCGACGCCCAGCATGTGGCTGCTCGACGTTCCGACGAGGTCCCCGGCGGCGTAGGTCTGACCCTTGATCTGGATAATCATCATGTGGTGCCACGTTGACGGGCCGTCGGTCTCCGTAAACGTCGCAACGATCGTCTTCTTGTCGGCCGTAAGGGATCCCTTGAACTCCGGGAACGTGTCGATGGTGACGGTCCCGCTGCCATCCACCGAGAATGTGCCGACATTGGATTGGCCGCCTGAATCACCACCCGGGCCGATATCGTTGGCCAGGCTGATCATCCCGCTCGCATCGGTGCTCCCATCCTGGCGGTTCCACGTGTTGTCCGAGCCGACCATCAAATTATGGATGACGAACGACTTGCTCTGCAGGTCGGCGTTGCTGTAACTGGTCCCGGAGACGACTTTCTGTGCGATGCGCAACGCGAAATGGCCGCTGCCGCTGGTGCCAGCGATGAAGTTCTTGTTCGACGCCATCGTCATGTGGACGTTGTCGTCGCCGAGAGAACCGCTCTCGGATATCACGCCGCTTCCGGTGATGGTCCACTGCAGCGTTCCAGCAGGAATGGTCGTGTTTCCGTCGCTCTCTTCGACAGACTCTAGGGTTATGTTTCCGGAAGCGTCGGCCGTCCCGGTGAACCGCGCCCATCCGGCGTCGGCGGGGTTGCTGCTTTGCCTCATGAAGTTGACCTTCCACCTTCCCGTGAGGTCGGCCTGGCTGAATACGCCTGCGGGGGCCGTCGGCGTGGCCGAGACCTCGGACGACTCGGTGCTTTCCCCGTTGGCGTTGACCGCCGTCACGACGAAGTAGTAGGTCGTCCCGTTGGTCAGCCCCGTGACGATCCTCGGGCTGGTCGCGCCCGTGATCTTTGTCCCGGTGGATTTCGTCACGCCTGGGGAAGAGGCGTAGTAGATGTTGTACGAAGTCGCACCCGCCACCGCGGACCAGATCACGCTAGCCTGCGCGTCACCCGGGGTTGCGGATACCCCGCCCGGGGCGGCAGGGGGAGGCGTCGCGGCGGGTGTCGCGGACTTTTCGAACGACTCGGCGCTCTCTCCGTTGGCGTTGACCGCCGTCACGACGAAGAAGTACGTCGTCCCGTTGGTCAGCCCCGTGATGATCCTCGGGCTGGTTGCGCCCGTGATCATCGTAGCACCGACAGTCGTTTTCGTGACGCCCGCTGCCGTGGCGTAGTAGATGTTATAGGAAGTAGCGCCCGCCGCTGCGTCCCATAAGACGGTCACGGTGTTGTCCCCGGCCTCGGCCCGGACGCCTTCCGGCGCGGGGGGAGGAGGGTTCGCGTTGGGGATGGCGGTCCGTTCGGCCGACTCGGCGCTCTCGCCGCCTGCGTTTTCCGCCGTCACGACGAAGTAGTACGGCGTCCCGTTGGCGAGCCCCGAAACGATTCTGGGGC
>Ga0214473_10002920_pt1 | contig 20925 bp, 23 predicted proteins | sample RVTome_7_FD_203509 | JGI IMG/M metagenome (GOLD analysis project Ga0214473, IMG submission 203509) | Soil microbial communities from uranium-contaminated site in the Upper Colorado River Basin, Wyoming, United States - RVT98D197 | ecosystem: Environmental > Terrestrial > Soil > Contaminated >... | reverse complement strand
GGGCAGCGCTCGCGCAGCTCGGCCGCCGTGAGCCATTCGGCCCCGAGGCCGCGCTGGCGCTGCCAGGCCATCGCGCTCTTGCCCGCGCTTTCTTCGTCCTCGGTGAACGCGACCTTGAGAATGCCGTCCAGCCAGAGGCCCAGGCTCACGCCGGTCTCTTCCTCGAGCGCCGGCGCCAGCGTGCGGTAGAGGTCGCGGCCGCGCACCGCGAGGCCCAGCAGCGGCTCCTCGGGATCCGACTCGGCCAGCGGCGCCAGCATGCCGGCGGAGGCCTGGGTGGCGATGCCGGGCTCCTTGCCGCTATCCAGGATCTCCACGCCGTAGCCGTCGGCCGCGAGGGCCCGGGCCACGGCGGCCCCGACGATGCCGCCGCCCACCACGAGGACGTCGGGCGGGGGCGCGGTCACGGGTCCTGTCTTGTTCTGAAACCGGCCGGACCGTACGTTCGTAGGGACGGACGAACGGTCACAGGCTCGCTCTGCCGGAGGATGACCATGTTGCGCACCATTCTAGGTTACGCCGTTCTCGCCATCATCGGCTTCTTCGCGCTCAAGCTGATCCTGGGCCTGCTCGGCTTCGCGTTCGGGCTGCTCATTCAGCTCTTGTGGCTCGCGGCGGTCGGCTTCGTGATCTACCTGGTCGTGAAGCTCATCTTTCCCGGCACGGCGCAGAAGTTCCACGACGCCATCAAGGGCCGCAAGCGCGCCGCCTAGCCGGCTGGAAGCTAACCCGAACGCACGCAGGGCCCCAAGCGGGGCCCTGCCGTTTTTCAGCGGGGGTCGCCGCCCGGGCGGCCCGGCGTGATCTTCCGGAGCCGCATGGTGATCGGGATGATGGAGATCTTGCTCCGGATCTGGACCACCAGGCGGCGGGAATCGTTGGTGATCCACATGCGGCCTTCGGCGTTCTCGCGGAAGATGCCTCCGCCTTTGATGATCGGCTGGACGATGAGGCAGTCGAACCGTCCGGCGGGCACGTCTAGGGTGTCGCGCCCCACGACTTCGAGCACCACCGGGTTGCGATCCGGCTTGAAGTAGCGGTCGAACTCGTTCCGGCCCGCCGCCAGCTCCACCAACCGGACGAAGTAGAAGAACGCCGCGTCGTCCAGCGGGAGCGCCGAGGTGGCCATGACCGTGTCCACGCCCTCGCGCCGGTAGTAGCCTGAGTCCGGGAAGATCTCGTAGTCACTCCGGGACTTCCTCCCGCCTTCCTCGTGGTCCTGGATGAACCGTCTCGACGTGAAGTCCTCGAGGCCCACCCATGAGTCCCACTTGTTGTTGATCCGATAGAGGGTGTTCCCGCCCTTGATCAGGAAGCGGATGTGCAGGGCCGAGTCGCCGCGGATCGTGTCCACGCCGGCCACGAACAGCTCCGCGGTCCCGAGGGGGAAGACCCCGGTCCTGGCCTCGTACTCGAGGCGCTCGCCTACCCAGGCGCGCGGATCGGGAGTCGAGGCCGGGCGCGGGGGCAGGGAGTCCGTCCCCTGGGCCGCGAGACTTCCGGAGAGCAGGGTGACGAGCAGCGCGGCGCGAGTGAGCGCGGTCATGAGACGGCCGTTTCGACGGGTTCGGGCGCGGGCGGCGGCGACGACGCGGGTTTCACCCGGATCGTGCGGCCGGCCCGGAGAAGTTGAAACGCCAGGCTCAGCGGCCGGCCCTGCTCGGCCGCCTGGGCGACCGGCGCGGGCGGCAGCGCCGCCGCCGCGGTGCGCCGGGCGACCGCAGCGATCCGCGCCACCAGCTCGGCCCGGGCCGCGAGCCCGTTCCCATCGAGCAGCCTCCCGTCCCGGTCGCGGAGCAGGGCCTTTACGGTCGCCAGCCGCACGGCCACGCAGCCCGACAGGAGGTCGCGCACGCCGGGCACGCGGATGCCGGGCCGGAGGAGCCAGGGGGCCAGGCGCGCCAGCGTGCGCCAGGCGAAGGGGCCCTGGTGCGGGAGGCGCTCGCCCACGACGAGGTCCGCCCCCGACTCGAGCCGCTTGACCAGGTCCGGCAGGCCGTCGGGCGAGACGCTGAAGTCGGGCGGCAGGAGAATGGCGGCATCGCGGCGCGGGCGGTCGGTCCGGGCCAGCGCTTCCCGGAGCAGGGTCTCGAGCGCCGCGGCGGGTCCGCGCGGCCGCTCGCAGGGGAACACGGTCATGGGCAACGCGCGCTGGTAGCGCTCCAGGACCTCGCCGGTGCCGTCGGTCGAGCCGTCGTCCACCACGAGCAGCTGGTAGTCGCGCGGGAACGTGGAGAACACCCGGCGCACCTTCCAGAGGAGCAGCCCCACGGACGCGGCGTCGTTCCGCGCGGTGATGCAGACGTAGATCATCGGTACCGGCTCCTACCCCGTCCCGGGGCGCGGGGTGCGCGGGGACGAGCCGATGGGAATCTCGCCAGGGGGGACCCTGGCGGCAATCTCACCGGTGGGCCTGGACCGAGTCCGACAGCACCGCCCGTAACTCGCCGAGGGTGAACGGCTTGCGGAGGTAGGGCCGGCCCAGCGATTCGAGGAACGCCAGGGTGTCGCCGCGCACCGTGTCGCCGGTGCTGAAGACGATCCGCTGGGCGACCTCGGGCCGCTCGCGCCGGAGCCGCTCGAACATCTCCCGGCCTCCGAGCTCCGGCATGCGGAGGTCGCTCACGATCAGGTCGAACGGCTGACGGGCGGCGTGGGCCAGCCCCTCGGCGCCGTTGGAGGCGACCACGACCACGTGGCCCCAGGATTCCAGCGTTGCCGTCATGTAGTGCTGGATGTGGGGCTCGTCGTCGATGACCAGCACCCGGAGCCCGCGGGGGACGGGGGTCTGGCGGTGCGGGACCTTCAGGGCCGGGGTGCCGGCCGGCAGTTCGACCTGGAACACCGCGCCCCGGAGGGCCGTGGGGACGTAGGTGAGGCGGCCGCCGTGCTCCTTCACGATTCCGTGGGAGATGGAGAGTCCCAGGCCGGTGCCTTCGCCGGCCACCTTGGTGGTGAAGAACGGCTCGAAGATGCGCTCGATCAGGTGGGCCGGGATGCCGGGGCCGTCGTCCTCGACGGTGACGGCGACGCCGTCCAGCCAGGGCCGCGCCCGAATGAGGATCCGGCTGCCGATCCCGGTGGTCTCGATGGCCTGGGCGGCGTTGTTGATGAGATTGACGAACACCTGCCGGATCTGGTTCGGGTCCACGCAGACGTCGGGGACCGCCGGATCGAGGTCCAGTTCGGTCTCGATCTTGCCTGCCAGGAGCTGATTGCGCAGTAATAGGAGCGTGCTGTTGACCAGGTCGCGCACCGAGGCCAGCTGGCGCCGGCGTTCCTGCTTCCTGGCGAACCCCAGCAGGTTCTTGACGATGTTGGCGGCGCGTTCGGCTTCTTGCTGAATCGCGCGCAGGGGCTCGATCATCTCCGGCGGTGCGATGCCGGCGTTCTCCACCAGGTAGTCGGCGAATCCCACCACGGAGGCCAGCGGGTTGTTGAGGTCATGGGCCACGCCGGCGATGAGCTGGCCGATGGCCGACATCTTTTCCGATTGGATCAGTTGTTCCTGCAGGCGCCGGGTGCCGGTGTGGTCCTCGAAGATCAGCACGGCGTGGGCGGTGCCGGCCCCCTGAAGCGGCAGGGAAGCGACCCGGAACAACCGATCCCCGGAGGGCAGGTCGCGGGGCTCGGCGCCGGACGGCGCGTCCAGCGCGGCGGCGATGATGTCGCTCCAGGCGGGCGGCACCAGCGCCATCCACGGCCGCCCGGCGACCGCGGTGAGCGGCACGTCGACCATGGCGCAGAACGTGCGGTTGGCGCGACGGATGACGCCGGTCGCGTCCACCACGCAGATGCCCTGGGAGATGGCGTCCACGGTCTGTTCCCACTCCCGCTTCCCCTGGGAGAGGGCGGTGAGCACCCGGGCGCTCTGGAGGGCCACCGCGGCGGGTGCCACCACGGCCCGCACCAGGGCCAGGGCGTCGTCGTTGAAGCGGCCGGGGACGGTACTGGAGAGCGAGACGGCGCCCAGGAGCTGACCGGCCACGAGCGGGGCGCCGATCCACGACGCCGGCACCTCGAGTCCGTTGGTGATGCCGCGCACGGCGAGAACCCGCGCGACATCGTCGCTTATGAGCAGCGGCCCGGTCTCCAGTGCCAGGCCGATGAGCGGGTCGTCCGGCCGCGCGCCGGGCGCGTTATGCGCGACGGCGACCCGGGCGCGGCCCTCGGGCTCGAGCAGGACGACGACCAGCCGGTCGGGCGCGATGAGGCGCCGCAGCGCGTCGGTCATGCGTTCCACCACGCGCTCGGCGGAGGCGGCGCCGGCGATCTCGTGTCCCAGCGCCGCCAGGGCGAGCACGTCGAATCGCAGTTCGGCGCTCGGGGTATTTCCCGGTGAGGGAGGTGCCGCGGGCGGGTTCGTGAGCGGGTCTCCGAGCGAGCTTGCGGGAGGATGGAACATGATCCTGGCCAATCTCCGCCAACGGTTGACGCCCGATGACCACCGGCTCGTGCTCGCCATGCTGTCCCGGGGCGAGCCGGGCCGCCGCGCGCGGCTCGAGCGCCGCACCGCGGAGGAAGGCCCGGACGGCCTGCTCGACGACCCCGAGCTGCCGGGCCTGCTGCTGCACGCGCCGGGCTATGCCACCCCCTCGGCGCCGCTCTTCATCTTTGTCGCCGTGCGCCATGCCCTCCGGCGCGCGGGGCTCGACGACCGGCGCCTGGCGGACTACGTGGGCGCCATGGTCTTCGAGTTCGGCCTCAGGGACCGCGCGTGGCGGGCGGCCCCCCACGACGACGACGAATTCCACTACCTGACCGACATCGTGTCGGCCGCCGAGCAGAACGCGGGGCGCCGCGGGTTCCTGCTCCTCGCCCATCTCGGCAACTACAGCCTCTGGCTCGCCGGCCTGTTCCCCGACCGGGTGGCCGAGCGGCGCCAGCGGCGCGGCGGCCCCGGCTTCTCGTATTACGAGGCGCTGGGCGCCCGCGGCTTCCGCCAGGCGTCGGACGACGACCTGGCGGCCCGGCTCGAGCTGGCCGAGGTCTACGCCCACGCGGCGGAGCGGTTCGGCGCCATCCGCGTGGCCCTCAACCGGCTGTCCGACGAGGCGTTCTTCCGGACGGGGGGGACCGAGCGCCTGCTGCGCCAAGCCGCCGACGCGGTCACCTTCCCGCCGCCGGCCCAGCCGCTGTTCTAGGGCGGCCGGGCTCCCCCCACGGCCGTCCCCTAGGCTGCCGGTCCCCGGGAGGGGCCGCTGTGCGTTAGGTCACGGGGCCGAATCGGGGGCGGCGAACATGGGGCACCGTTCGTTGCTGACCCGGGACCAGGTGATCCGCATCGCGTACAGGGGGAGGGTGCTGGTGGGGCTCGAGATCGTCCCGATCTGCGGGTAGTCCGCCGGCCCGTCGCTCTCGAAGATCAGGACGCCGCGCAACACTTCCGAGGAATCGTCCACCAGCACCACGGCGAATCCGGGGCGGGCGGGGAACCCTTCGCCCTCGAACCCGAGCACCGTGCCGGTCTCGGACCGGGCCGCCAGCGCCCGGCCGGAGCCGTAGCCCACGACCCGGGCGGCGAGCTGTCCGGTGAGTCCGGGTGGCGCGCTGTCCAGGACGGTGGTGCGCCCCTGGAACTGGTCGAGCACGTGGGTGGCTGCCGCCATGGCGGTCACGCCGCACACCGGGCTGTTCTCGGAGTTGCGCTCGCCGCCACAGGCGGCCAGCGCGAGCGGGAGCAGGAGGAGAGATCGCATGCCCTGAAATGTGCGCGGCGGGACGGCGGGGTGCCAATCCGCCCGGATCCCGGTTGAGAGGCTCTGCTTGACCCGGTTTTTCGCGCGGGGTAACGTTTCGGGGGTGGCGGGGAAGCATCAGCCTCGAGGAACTCATGCCGACGTACACGTATCAATGCGACAAGTGTGGCAAGCACTTCACCCGGACCGAGACGATGTCCGTTCACGGGCGTCGAAAGCTCTCGTGTCCCAAGTGCCAATCCACCAGGGTGACGCAGGTATTTCGGGAATTCTTCGCGAAGACCGCGAAGAAGAGCTGAGTGCCGGACTGGCGCGACCGGGCGGGCCAGCTGCGGCGCGCCGCAGTCGAAGGGCGGGCCGCGCTCATGAAGCTCAAAGAGATGCTGGCGGCGACCGAGCGCGAGCTGGTGATCGAGCGCCAGCACCTGGACGACGCCCGTCGGCGCGGGGCCATGGCCCAGGGGATCGGCGACGCCGAAACCGCGGACATCGCGGGCCGGTTCGGGGCCCGGCACGCCGAGCGGGTGACGGTGCTGGAGCAGAAGTTGGCGGCCCAGCGGGCCGAGCTGGGGCTGGCGGAGCGGGACGTCGAGGAGATGGTGAGCCAGCTCAAGGAGGTCGAGCGGCAGGGCGAGATGCCGCCCGCCGGCGGCGCCGGGCCGGGTGCCGACCCGGGGCCCGGTGGCCTGGATGCCGAGGAGGCGGAAGCGCTCAAGTCGCAGATGGACCGCGCCGCCCGGGAGGCGGCGGCCGACGAGCGGCTCCGCGATCTCAAGAAACGCATGGGGAAATAGGCGACGCCATGGAAATCAAGCCGGACCGCATGGTCTATCTCGGGTACGGGAAGTACTGGCGCTCGGACGCGATCGTGGGGCTCAAGCCGATCGAGCAGGACCGCGGGCCTGGGCGCCGGACCGAGGTCTACACCACGTCGCTGGACGACCCCATCGTGGCCTCGCGGTCCGAGCAGGCCATCCTCCAGGAGATGGCCCAGGGAACGGACGAGGCGCTCCGGATGCAGGAGGTGAGGGCGATCCTCGCCGACCTGGTGGACGCCCTGGACGACATCCCCGACGTGGTGCGGGGGCTGCTGGCCCGGGAAGCCCGGTTCGACGTGGACCTGTGGATGCGGCGGGTGCGCGGGGCGCTCCGGGCCGAGGGCGCGCCCGAGCCTGACGCATCGCAGAACGAATTGTTCGGGTAAGCGGCGCGCCCCTCAAGGCCGCTTCATCCCACCTTCACGACGGCGAGCAGAGCTTCGAGAGTCCGGGGGAAGTACCGGGAGTCTCTCACATCCAGTACTGGTTGTGGGCGAGACCGGCACCGGCGTTGGGGGCGACGGGAGACATGTTTCAATACCGCGAGGCACTCGGAGCCTACCAGCAATACTGGTAGGTGTGGCGGCGGGCATGCTCCGATTGACGCCGCAATGGGCCTCGGGCTGTTGCTCCTCTTGCCGCCCATTCGTGCAGGGAAAGGCCAAGGGCACGACCCGTGTGCCGAGCGGGCGAACATCAAACTACGTCGGCCGCAACGACCTCCGAGTCCGCGCTGGCCCAGCTACCGGCTACGGCTGGGATGCAGCGTACAAGGCGATTGGCCGGGTCGTGAGAGAACGGCTGTCCTTGCCTGGCCGCGCCAAGGAGCTGCGGGCCCTTCGCAGGCGTGGACCTCAAGCGCTGAGTGTCCTGGCGCTGGTTTCCATCGCCGCGGGCCGGGATCCGACCTCACGGGCGCTGCCCTTGAACACTGCCATGGCCGCTGGGGCCCTCCTAAGACCGGATGCCAATGGGCTGGCGCTTGCCGACTCGCTACTCGGTGCCTTGGGAGCGAGTTTCGGGGAGCTACAGGGGACCGATCCGGAGCGACTCGGATACGGACTTGTCTCCCTCTCAAGTATGGGCTTCGACGTGGATTCGGCCGACGTGCGTAGGATTCGGCCTGTCGGTGCGGTTGAGATGTTCTGCGCAATCCGAGACAATGCGGCCGACGAACGTGTGGGGGGACGAGAAGACTTCTCCGAGTCTTTCCGACTGGCGGCGGCAGACTTACTGCTCGCGATTGCGCACTCAGGGTTTCCCGACGCTCGATCATTGGCTGACAAGCTGCTCCAATCGTGGCCTCGGGAGGAGTCGAGAGCGGACATAGAGGCGAAGAAGGTGCGTGCGCTGGAGACCTGGCGTGCCTACCAGGCTCGGTGATGTCTGGGGTCCTGAGCCCGTTTGTTGGACAGTAGGTAATTGAGGCGCTGAGCGTCGCCCACCGCGCGCGCGCCCGTCGAGTGACGGAGGGCAGGACGACGGCTACGCGAACTCCACCACCCGGCCCCGGAACCGGATGCGCCCCGCCTCCTTGCGCGCGACGTACGCCGCCCGGGCCCGCGCAAACGCGCCCCGGTCCAGGACGGGCGTGCCTTCCTCGAGCACCGCGCAGCGCAAGTAGCTCCCGTCGGGCCGGAGCAATTCCGCCGGCGTAAGACACACCAGCTCCACGGCCGGCCGCAGGCAGCTCTCGATTTTGAGGCCCCGGCCAAGCGGGCTGAGCCCTTCGAAGCTCTCGGAGACGACCGCGAAGTCCCAATCGCTGTCCGGCCGGGCATCGCCCCGCGCGCGGGAGCCGAACAGCACCAGCGCGTCCAATGGGACGCAGCGCGTCAGCGCGGCCCGCAACTCCTCCATCACGACGCGGGTCCGAGCCGCGTCTGCACGAATCGCAGGAACGCCTCCGCGTGGCGTACCGCCTCCTCCGCGATACCGGCGTCGTAGTAGTGCGTCGGATCTCCCCCCAGGCCGTTCGGATACCGCGACTGGATGTAGTGCAGGTCAAGCCGGCGGGCCGCCGATTCCAGCTCGGGCGGAATGGCGATCCCGTCGCTCTGTAGCTCGGCCAGGAGATCTACGCAAGCGTGGCCGCGGAACAGGCGTCCCGCTTCCGCCAGGATCGCTTTGAGGGCCTTTTCCGCGGCTTGCTGGGCGTGGAACGCCGCCAGGTTGTGCTGCCCGCCGCGGAGCAACACCCGAGCCCCTTCCAGATCGCCCCGGGCCGTGGCGAGCCACCAACCGGCTTCCTCACGCATACCGAGGAACTTGGGCGCTACGCCCGCCCGTCACAAGCCCGGCCGAGGCCGCGCGTAATGGCACGCGGCGGTCCGCCCTGGCTCGGACTCGCGCAGGAGCGGCAGGTCGGCGCGACACCGGTCGGTCTTCTCGGGATGCGGACACCGGGGATGGAACGGGCAGCCCGGCGGCGGGTCCACCGGACTGGGCGGATCGCCCTCGAGCACGATCCGTTTCCGCTGCGCGTCGGGATCGGGCACTGGCACCGCGGAGAGCAGCGACCAGGTGTACGGGTGCAACGCCCCGGCGAACACCCGGTCGGCCGGCCCCTCCTCCACGATCTTCCCCAGGTACATGACCGCGACGCGAGTGGCCATCTGGCGCACCACGGCCAGGTCGTGGGCGATGAACAGATAGGTGAGCCCGCGCCGCTCCTGCAGCTCGCGGAGCAGGGCCAGCACCTGCGCCTGGACCGAGACGTCCAGCGCCGAGACCGGTTCGTCCAGCACCAGGAACTCGGGCCCCACCGCCAGCGCCCGCGCGATCCCCACCCGCTGGCGCTGCCCGCCCGACAGCTCGTGGGGGAACGCCTTGCGGTAGGCCGGGTCGAGCCCGACCTCGCGGAAGAGCGCGACGGTGCGCTCCTCGGCTTCGGCGCCGCGGGCCAGCCCGTGAATCTCCAGCGGCTCTCTCACGGCCGAGCCCACCCGCATCCGGGGATTGAGCGAGCCGTAGGGGTCCTGAAAGACCATCTGCATTCGCCGCCGGAACGCGCGGAGCGCGGTGCCCTCGAGGGCCAGGACGTCCACGCCGCCGAACGCGACCCGTCCGGCGTCGGGCTCGGCCAGCCGCATGAGACAGCGGGCCACGGTGGTCTTGCCCGAGCCGCTCTCGCCCACCAGCGCCAGCGTTTCCCCGCGCCCGACCGTCAGCGACACGCCGTCCACCGCCAGCAGCGCGGCCGGCTTCCGGAGCGGGCCCCGGTCCACCGGGTACCGCTTCGTCAGGCCCTCGACGGCGAGGAGCGGCCCGGTCACGCGCGCCCTCCCGAGGGGTCGGCGACCAGCCAGCAGCGGGACGCGCGCGCGGGGCCGGCATCCAGGAGCGGCGGCTCTTCGCGCCCGCACTTGTCCCAGGCCCGCGCACAGCGCGGGTGGAACCGGCAGCCGGCGGGCCACGCCGTCGCGGGCGGCACGGCGCCGGGAATGGCGGGCGTGGGCCGGGCCGGGCCATCGAGCCGCGGGGCCGCCTGGAGCAGGCCCGCGGTGTAGGGATGCGCCGGAGCGGCGAACAACGCCTGGCAGGTGGCGGTCTCCACGATCTGCCCGCCGTACATCACGGCCACGCGGTCCGCGATGCCGGCCGCCACCCCGAGGTTGTGGGTGATCAGCAGGAGCGACATGCCCAGGCGCTGGCGGAGCGAGGCCAGGAGCTCGAGGATCTGGGCCTGGACCGTGACGTCGAGCGCGGTGGTGGGCTCGTCCGCGATGAGCAGCCGCGGGCCGCAGATGAGCGCCATGGCGATCATGGCCCGCTGCCGCATGCCGCCCGACAGCTCGTGCGGGTACTGCCGCAGGACCCGCCGCGGATCCGGCAGCCCGACCAGCGCGAGCATCTCGGCCGCCCGGTCGAGGGCGGCACGCCGCCGAACCGGCTCGTGGGCTTCGACCGTTTCGGCCAGCTGGGTGCCGATGGACAGCACCGGGTTGAGGCTGGTCATGGGTTCCTGGAACACCATGGCCATGCGCGCCCCGCGCACCCGCCGGAGGGCTTCGGCGTCGAGCGTGAGGAGGTCGGCGCCGTCGAACACGATGCGACTCTGAGGTGACACGCGGGCCGATTCCGGCAGGAGCCGCAGGAGCGACAGGGCGGTGACGGTCTTGCCGCATCCCGACTCACCCACCAGGGCCAGGGTCTCGCCCCCGTCAATGGCGAGCGACACGCCGTCGGCCGCGAGCGCCACCCCGTCCCGCACCGGGAAGGTGATGGTGAGGTCGCGCACCTCGAGCAGCGGGGTCACGGGTGCCTCGGGTCGAGGTGCTCGCGCAAGCCGTCCCCCAGGATCGAGAACGCCAGCACCGTGACGATGATGGCGACGCCGGCGCTGGTCGCGATCCAGGGCGCCGCCAGCAGCACGGACTGCCCGTCGGCGATGATGTTGCCCCAGGACGGCGTCGGCTGCGGCACCCCGATCCCCAGATAGGACAGCCCGGCCTCCACCAGCACCACCTGGCCCACGCCGAGCGCGGCGGTGACGATCACCGGGGCCGCGACGTTGGGGAGGATGTGCCGGGCGAGGATCCGCCACGGGGGCGCGCCCAGCACCCGGGCGGCCTGGACGTACTCCCTCGACTTGGCGCTCATTACTTCGGCCCGGACGATCCGGCTCACGCCGAACCAGCCGGTGAGGCCGAGGATGGCCACGATCGCCCCGATGGTGACGTTCTCCCACAGGGCGAGCACCACCAGGGCCACGAAGATCTTGGGGACGGCGAGTCCCGCGTCCACGGTCCGCATGAGCAGCGTGTCCACCACGCCGCCGGCGTAGCCCGCCCCCAGGCCCACCAGCGTGCCGACGCCCACCGACAGCGTCACCGCCAGCAGGGCGATGGTGAGCGAGATCCGCGCCCCGTAGAGCAGCCGGGAGAAGAGGTCGCGGCTGTACACGTCGGTTCCCAGGGGATGGGCCCAGGAAGGGGCGACGCCGCGCAGCGCTTCGAGGTCGAGCTGGGCCGCGGGCGGGTAGGGTGCGAGGAGGGGCGCCAGCAGCGCGATCGCGACCAGCGCGCCCACGAGGAGCAGGCCCATCCGGAGCCGGGTCATGCGCGCCGGAGCCTCGGGTCGGCCGCGCGCGCGGCGAGGTCGGCCAGAAGGCTGCCCAGCACCACCATGACGGCGGCCAGGAGCGCCGCTCCGGTCACCAGCGGGTAGTCGCGCCGGCCGATGGCCTCGGCCGCGAGCCGGCCCATGCCCGGCCAGGAGAACACCGACTCGACCAGCACCGACCCGGAGAGCAGGACGGGAAAGGCGAGCCCGGCCAGCGTGATCGTGGGCAAGAGCGCGTTCCGCAGGGCGTGGCGGAGCAGCACCACGCGCTCCCGCAGGCCCTTGGCGCGCGCGGTACGGACGAAGTCCTGACCCATCACTTCCAGCAGCGCCGAGCGCTGGTGGCGGGCGGTGTAGCCCGCGGCGGCGAGGCCGAGCGTGAGCGCGGGCAGCACCAGATGATGCAGGCGGTCCAGTACCCGCCCCGCGGGCGACAGGGAGGCGTAGGCGATCGGGTCGGTGGCGCCGCCCACCGGGAACCAGCCAAGCCCCTGCCCGAACACCACCGCCAGCAGGAGGCCGAGCCAGAAAACCGGCGTGGAATAGAGGGTGATGGAGAGGGCCGAGAGGGCTGCGTCCGTGCGGGTGCCGGGCCGGGTGGCCTGGAAGATTCCGATCGAGAGCCCCAGCGCGAAGTCCACCAGCAGGGCGGCGGCCGCGAGCAACAACGTATTGGGGATGGCGCCGGCCAGCGCGTCGAGCACGGGGCGGTGCTGCGTGAGCGAGACGCCCAGATCCCCGCGCGCCAGGCTCGTGATGTACCTGACGTACTGCTCGGACACGGGGCGGTCGAGGCCGAAGTTCCGGCGCAGGCGCTCGAGCGCCTCGGGCGAGATGCGCTCTTCGACGATGCTCAGCGGGTCGCCGGGGGCGGCCTGGAGCAGCACGAACACCAGGGTGGCCACGGCGAACACCACCACGGCGCCCTGCCCCAGTCGTCTGGCTACGAACGCGAGAGTCCCGGCGCCCATGGATTCCTAGCGGAGCCTCGTGGTTCCGGCGCTGAAGCGCCGGCTCGGCGCCTGCGGCGACGCGTGCTGAAGCACGAACCGCGCTAGCGCCGCCAGGTCCACGCGGGGTCGGCGAACCGACCCGGGTCTGCGAGGGTGGGCGATGCCGACTCCTGCCAGTCGCCGGACCAAGTGCGGCGCGCCGCGCCGGCGATGGCCGCCGCGACCTCGGCGAATGTAACGCGGCGGCCGAGCACCGCCACCAGCGAAGTGGCGCCGACCGGGGGCGGCGTCCCCCGCGTGACGCGGGCCACGAGGTCCTGTCCGTCCTCCAAGAGGATCGACCCATGCTGGAGGAACGCGCCGTGCTCCCGGACCTGGGCGCTGCCCACGAGCTTGGCGCCCCCGACCACGACCTCGCCGCCCGCCGGACTGGCGAAGCAGGCGCCGGCGTTCAAGCGGTTGAGCGGTTGAGCGGTTGAGCGGTTGGCCAGCTCCGCCGCCACGCCCAGGGCGCGGAGGCCGTCGGCGATCATCGCGTGGATGGCGCGGTAGGTCTCCGGGAGCGAGCCGAACAGGCCGTCGGGCCCGGCCACGGCGTAGGTGACCTCGGCGTCGTGCCAGACGGCGCGGCCGCCGGTGGGCCGCCGCACGGTGTCGAGCCCCAGGGCCTCGATGCGGGCGCGGTCGTAGCGCTCGCGCGCCGGCTCGTTTCGCCCGAAGGAGAGGCAGCCCGGCGACCACCGGTAGAGCCGCAGGAAGGCGACACCCTCCCCCGCGGCGCGGAGGAGGGCGGCGTCGGTGGCCATGTGTGCGGAGCCGGGACGGCCGTCCGGTTCGACGATGAGGGACCACGAGACCGGCTCCCGCCCTCCCGCCGGCATCAACCCCCCGCGTACATCTCGATCGGTGGGCAGGAGCAGATCAGGTTCCGGTCGCCGTAGGCGCTGTCGATGCGGCCCACGGCCGGCCAAATCTTGTGCGCCCGGGTGGCCGGTGTCGGGAACGCCGCGCGCTCGCGCGAGTAGGGCCGCTTCCAGTCGTCCGCCACCAGCTGCGCCAGCGGGTGGGGCGCGCGCTTCACCAGGTTGTCTTCCCGGTCCGCCTCGCCCCGCTCGATCTCCCGGATTTCCTGCCGGATGGCGATGAGCGCGTCGCAGAAACGGTCCAGCTCCTCTTTGGACTCGCTTTCCGTGGGCTCCACCATCAGGGTCCCGTGCACCGGGAACGACAGCGTCGGCGGATGGAAGCCGTAGTCCATCAGCCGCTTGGCGATGTCCTCCGCCTCGATCCCGGCGCTGTTCTTGACCGGCCGCGGATCCAGAATGCCCTCATGGGCCACCAGCCCGCCGGCGCCGGCATAGAGCACCGCGAAATGTCCTTCGAGGCGCTTCATCACGTAGTTGGCGTTCAGGATCGCGATCTTGGTCGCCTCGGCGAGCCCGTCCGGTCCCATCATCGCGATGTAGGCCCACGAGATCGGGAGGATGGAGGCACTGCCCCAGGGCGCCGCCGACACGGTTCCGCACGATTGAGGAATGCCGAGCGGGATCACCGGGTGATCCGGCAGGTGCGCGGCGAGGTGTTTCGCCACGCAGATGGGCCCCATGCCGGGCCCGCCGCCGCCGTGGGGGATGCAGAAGGTCTTGTGCAGGTTGATGTGGCACACGTCGGCGCCGATGTCGGCCGGACGGCAGAGCCCCACCTGGGCGTTCATGTTGGCGCCGTCCATGTACACCTGCCCGCCGTACTTGTGGATCAGCGCGCAGATGTCCTTGATGCCCGCCTCGAACACCCCGTGGGTGGAGGGATACGTCACCATCAGCGCGCCCAGGCTGTCCTTATGGGTCGCGGCTTTGGCCTCCAGGTCGGCCAGGTCGATGTTGCCGTTGGGGTCGGTCTTCACCACCACCACGTCCATTCCCGCCATCACCGCGCTCGCGGGGTTGGTGCCGTGGGCCGACTGCGGGATCAGGCAGGTGGTGCGATGGGCCTGGCTCTGGGCCCGGTGGTACGCGCGAACGACCAGCAGCCCGGTGAACTCGCCCTGCGCCCCCGCGTTGGGTTGCAGCGAGCAGGCGGCGAACCCGGTGATGGCGCAGAGCCATTGCTCCAACGATTCGAACAGCTTGGTGTAGCCCCGGGTCTGCTCGCGCGGCGCGAAGGGATGGATCCCGCTGAATTCCCGCCAGGTGATGGGGATCATCTCGGTGGTGGCGTTGAGCTTCATGGTGCACGAGCCCAGCGGGATCATGGCCGACGTGAGCGAGAGGTCGCGATCCTCCAGCCGCTTGAGGTAGCGGAGCATCTCGGTCTCGGCCCGGTACCGGTGGAACACGGGGTGATCCATGAATCCGGTGGCGCGGCGGATGGGCACGGCGTCGGCGGGCGGGCCTTCGAGCCGTTCCGCCGAGACACCGGGGGTCTTGCCCGCGGCGAACGCGGCCAGCAGGTCGTCCACGTCGGCCGGTCCGGTCAGCTCGTCCAGCGCCACGCCGAGCCGCGAGTCGGACAGCCGCCGCAGGTTGATGCGGCGGGCGGCCGCCGCCTCGACGATGCGGGGGAGCGCCGCTTTCCCCACCTCCACGGCCAGCGTGTCGAAATACGTCCGGTGCGCGAGCTTGTGCCCCAGCTGCTCGACGCCGCGCGCCAGGCGTCCGGTGAGATCGTGCACCCGCCCAGCGATGCGGCGGATGCCCTCGGGTCCGTGATAGACCGCGTACATGCCGGCCACCACGGCCAGCAGCACCTGGGCGGTGCAGATGTTGCTCGTGGCTTTCTCGCGCCGGATGTGCTGCTCGCGGGTCTGGAGCGCCATGCGGAGCGCCATCCGGCCGTCCACGTCCTTCGAGACGCCGATGATGCGGCCCGGCAGGAACCGCCGGTACTCCTCGCGGGTGGCGAAGAAGGCCGCGTGGGGGCCGCCGTAGCCCAGCGGCACGCCGAACCGCTGCGAGTTGCCCACGGCGATGTCGGCGCCCCACTCCCCCGGGGGCGCCAGCAGCGCCAGGGCCAGCAGGTCGGTGGCGACCGTGAGGAGCGCCCCTTTGGCGTGGGCCCGCTCGGCCAGCGTTCGGAAATCGCGGATTTCGCCGTCGGTCGCGGGATACTGGACCAGCGCGCCCGCCGCGTCGCCTTCGAACGCGAAGCTCGCGGGGTCGGCCACCACGGTCTCCACGCCGCGGGCGGCGGCGCGGGTGCGCACCACGGCGATGGTCTGCGGGTGGCACCGGTCATCCACCAGGTACACCGGCCGCTCGCCGTGCTTCACCACGCCGAGGGTGAGGGCCATGGCCTCGGCGGCGGCGGTGGCCTCGTCCAGCAACGAGGCGTTGGCGACGGGCAGCGCCGTGAGGTCGCCCACCATGGTCTGGTAGGTGAGCAGCGCTTCGAGCCGGCCCTGCGCGATCTCCGGCTGGTAGGGCGTGTAGGCGGTGTACCAGCCCGGATTCTCGATCACGTTCCGGAGGATCACGGACGGGGTCACGCAGTCGTGATAGCCCATGCCGAGATAGGATCGCCACACCTGGTTCTCGCCGGCCAGCGCGCGCAGCGCGGCCAGCACCTGGGCCTCGGTCCGGGCGGCCGGCAGGTCCAGGGGCTTCCGGAGTCGGATGGCGGCCGGAACCGCGGTATCGATCAGGGCGTCGAGCGACCGGTATCCCAGCGTCGCGAGCATGGCGGCCACGTCGTCCGGGCGGGGGCCGTTGTGGCGCGACGCGAATTGGTCCGGGATGTCCCTGGGGGAAGTGGCGGGCGTCATAGGGCCTTTCGAACAAACGCCCCGGGGCGAGCCCCGAGGCGTGGTGCCGACGTTGGGGCGGTGCGCGGCGACGCGCTACTCGCCGACGTGCTGAGTGTAGTCCGAAGCAGACAGCAGCTCCTTCAGGTCCGACTGGCTGCGGATGCGCAGCTTGATCATCCAGCCTTCGCCGTACGGGTCCTTGTTGACCAGCGCGGGGTTCCCCTCCAGCGCCTCGTTGACTTCCACGACTTCCCCGGCGACAGGACAAAACAGCTCGGAAACCGCCTTGACGGCTTCGATGGTGCCGAACACTTCCATGCGGCTGAAGGTGGTGCCCTGTTTGGGGAGGTCGACGTAGACGACGTCGCCCAACTCGCCCTGGGCGTAGTCGGTGATGCCGATCTGGACGACCTTGGCATCGTCCGTGAGCTTCACGTATTCGTGCTCTTCGGTGTAATGCAGCTCGGCGGGAATCTCGGACATGAAAATCGCCTCTGAATCCGAGGATGAGGTGTCGACCGGCGGAAGGTTATCCGGGGGTCTGGGGCAAGTCAAGCAGCTGTTGCCATGCCGCCGCGGCGCGCGCGCGCAGGTCGTCGAGCGCGCCGTCGTTGTCGATCACGACCTGGCTCCTGGCCCGCTTGGGACCGGACGGCAGCTGGGCCGCGATCAACCGGTCGGCCTCGGCGGCGTCGAGCCCGCGGTCCCGCATGAGCCGCGCGCGGCGCACCGCCGGCGGGGCATCCACCAGCACCACCGCGTCGAACTCGGCGGGATCGAGCACTTCGAACAGCAGGGGGATGTCGCTCACCACGATGCGGTCGCCCCGCTCGCGGGCCTGGGCCAGGAGCTCGGCCCGGCGGTGCTCGACCGCCGGGTGGACGATGGCCTCGAGCGCGGCCCGCGCCGCGGGATTGGCCAGCATCCGGCGGCGGAGCGCGTCGCGGTCCAGGGTGCCGTCCCGTTGCAGGACGGCGTCGCCGAACCGGCCGCGGATGGCCGCGAGCACCGGCGAGCCCGGCTGCTGGACTTCGCGCACCAGGGCGTCGGCGTCGATGACGGTCGCGCCCCAATCGTGAAAAAGTCGAGCAACGGTGCTCTTGCCCGACGCCACATTGCCGGTTAACGCAACAGAGATCATGGATACAGGTGAAGGGCTAGACGGCTAGCCGTCTGTCCGTCTAGCCGTCTGCCCTGCCTCCTGAAACAGCCTTCCCTGTCCTTCATCCACTTTCGGGACGCGATGGCAGTGTCGGCACCGCGCCTCGTAGCTCTCGCTGCCGCCCACGAGAATGGTGGGCGAGTCGTAGAGGGCGGGCCGGCCATCCACCAGCCGCTGATTGCGGCAGGCGGGGTCGCCGCACACGACGCAAATGGCGTGGAGCTTGTCCACGATCTCGGCCACGGCGAGCAGCTGGGGCATGGCGCCGAACGGCTCGCCCCGGAAGTCGGTCTCCAGGCCGGCCAGGACCACGCGGACGCCGCGGTCGGCCAGCGTGCCCGCCACCCCCACGATCCCCTCGTCCAAGAACTGGATCTCGTCGATGGCGACGACTTCGGTGTCGGGTTTCACCCGGGCCATGATCTCGAGCGACGAGTCCACCGGTACCGCGTCCACCTGCACGCCGTCGTGGGTCGAGATGCGCTGGACCCCGCCGTAGCGGGAGTCCAGGTGGGACTTGAACAGCTGTACGCGCTTGCGCGCGATCACGGCCCGGCGGACGCGCCGCAGCAGCTCTTCGCTCTTGCCGCTGAACATCACGCCGGCGATGACCTCGATCCAGCCCGGCCGCGTGCCGTGGTACATTTCCCCATCCTGGTCCCGCGAGGCCCCCTAGGTTATCCTGGGGCCCGGGCCGCGACAAGCTTGCGGGCGGCCGCAGTCGGGCGATATTGCTCGGACGGAACGCGACCACGGGACCTCAACGCACACGGGGGCACGCGTGAACAAGGCGGAACTGATCGACGCGCTGGCGGGAGACGCCAACCTTCCGAAGGCGGAGGCCACCCGCGCGGTGGACGCGCTCTTCGGCGAACGGGGCATCATCGCCAAGGCGCTCAAGACGGGCGACAAGGTCCAGATCACCGGGTTCGGTACCTTCCAGGCCAAGCAGCGCGCCGCGCGCAGCGGCCGCAACCCGGCCACCGGGGCGACGATCACCATCGCCGCGCAGACCACGCCCACGTTCAAGGCCGGGCAGGGGCTCAAGGACGCGCTGAACCCGTAGCGTCCCCGGCTATTTCCGGTCCAGGCGCGCCGCGATCCGCTTCCCGCGGATCGTGGCGCCCGTGAGCCCGCGCACCGCCCGGTCGGCGTCGTCCGCCCGGATTTCCACCAGCGAGAAGGCGTCGCGGATCTCGATCTTGCCCACGTGATCCTTCGCCAGCCCGACGCCGTTCACCAACGCGCCGACCACGTCGGCGGGACGCACGTTGTCCTTGCGGCCCGCGGTGACGAACACGCGGACCCAGGCCGCGGTCATCGTGGCCTCGACGGTCTCGTCGGTGGGGACGGCGGTGGGGCGGAGCAGGGCGAGGGCGGCGGCGGCGATCACCGCCGGGTCGTGCTCGTCGAACAGCGGGGCCAGGGTCATGAGCTCCGCGTCGAGCCCGCCCTGGGCCACGCGGTCGCGAATCCGGCGGCGCGCGTGGGCCGCGCGATCGCGGGCCCGGTCGGGTTCGCCCCCGGTCGGGGCCGGCCGGAGGGCCCGGGCCAGGCGCCGCAGGTAAGGCAGCTGGCCGGCGCGCACCAGCACCACCACGTCGTCGGCCACCGCCGCGAGCGCGGCCAGCACCTCGCGCGACACGAGGTCGGTGGCGATCGCCAGCTCCACCCGTTCCGTCCCGGGATCGGTCTGGACCCGCACAGCCGGGTCCCGGGCCAGCTCGATCCACCGCCCGAACCGCGAGGGGAGGGGATCCCAGATGAGTGCCTGGGCCGGGTTCTTCTGGTCGAGCAGGTCGCGCACGGTCGCGTGACGCCGCTGGTCGTCCACCACCACGTAGCGGGCGGCGGCGGCGCGCTCGTCCGGCGCGGGCGCGCGGGACGCGATGGCGACCGGCGCCCGATGGGTGTGCCGGGTGAGGAAGTCCGCCAGCGCGGGATCGCCCTCGTCGGCGGTGACGATGAGCCGCTGCGCCTCCCGAGCTTCGGCCAGCACCGCCTCGAGGGCCGGCCCGTCCTCCAGCGCCAGCATGCTCTCGGGCCACCCGACCACGACGTGGCGGACGGTTTCCAGCTTGAGCGCGGCCTTCTGGGCCAGGGCGAGGGCGGTGCCGGGAGTGGTGACGAGGGTGCGGACCGCCCCGGCCCGCAGGAGCCGCTCGGTGCGGGCGGCGCCCTGGCTCGAGAGCAGGGGCCGGAGCGCCGCGATCCAGCCCAGGCTGCCGGACAGGTCGGCCGCATCCGTAGGGTCGGGCGCCAGGATCAGGATGGCCGGGCCGCCGGCCGCGTCGCCGGTCGGCAGGCGATCGAGCAACGGCGCCAGCGCCCAGCCGGCTGGCGGGCTCACGTACACCAGTGGCTTTCCGCTTTCCAGTGCCGCGCGATGCGCGGCGTCGAACGACGGGGCGAACTCCCAGGACACGACACCCTCGGTTGTCAAAGACGCGGGCGGTAGCACGGCCCGTGGGGGGATGGTAGTTTCGGCGGCGGACAGAGGCAACAGGGCGGTCAGGGAACAAGGCGGTCATGGGCGGTCATTGGGGGCAGCGATGCGAGTTCTGGTTGGTCTGATCGTCCTGGTGTTCCTGTCCACTCCCTCCGCTGCGCAGGAATCCCCCCGCAGGAGCGCGCGCGAGCTGGGCGTCATCGTCGGCGTGGTGCCGCCCGGGCCGAAGAACGCGATCACCGACGTCGCTGGGGTGCGGGTGGGCCAGGTGACCATCGTGGCCGGCGATTCGATCAACACCGGCGTCACCGTCATCCTGCCGCACGGCGGGAACCCGTTCCGCGACAAGGTGCCGGGCGCCATCGCCGTAGGGAACGGGTTCGGCAAGCTGATGGGGTCGACCCAGGTGCGCGAGCTGGGCGAGATCGAGTCGCCCATCCTGCTCACCTGCACGCTGTGCGTGGGCCGGGTGGCCGACGCCGCGCTCACCTGGCTCCTGGCGCTCCCCGGCAACGAGGACGTGCGGTCGGCCAACGTGGTGGTGGGCGAGACCAACGACGGGACCCTGAACGACATCCGGCGGCGCGCGGTGAGCGAGGCGGACGTGCTCCGCGCCCTCGCCGCGGCCGATACCGGCGCGGTGGCGCAGGGCAGCGTCGGGGCCGGGCGCGGGACCGTGGCGTTCGGGTGGAAAGGCGGCATCGGCACGTCCAGCCGCCGCCTCCCCGAGCCGCTGGGCGGTTGGACGGTCGGGGTGCTGGTGCAGTCGAATTACGGCGGAATCCTCGAGATCAACGGGGCGCCGGTGGGGCGGGAGCTGGGGCGGTACTACTTGCGAGAACAACTGGGCGGTCGAGGGCGGTCCCAGGCGGTCATGGGCGGTCGAACAGCCGCGACACCGCCAACTGCTGACCGCCAACCGCAAACCGCCGACGGCTCCATCATGATCGTGGTGGCGACGGACGCGCCGGTGGACGCGCGGAACCTCGAGCGCCTGGCGCGGCGCGCGCTGGCCGGACTGGCGCGCACCGGCAGCTC
>Ga0214473_10002919_pt1 | contig 20927 bp, 15 predicted proteins | sample RVTome_7_FD_203509 | JGI IMG/M metagenome (GOLD analysis project Ga0214473, IMG submission 203509) | Soil microbial communities from uranium-contaminated site in the Upper Colorado River Basin, Wyoming, United States - RVT98D197 | ecosystem: Environmental > Terrestrial > Soil > Contaminated >... | reverse complement strand
TATACCGGGACCTCTCGCAGCAGAACGGATCCGACGCCGACCTCGAACAGCACCGGCCACAGCCTGAGTCCGACCGTCATCCACCACAGGACGGTCAGCAGCCCTGCGGAGGCGAGGAGGGCGACGGCAAACCGCCGGCTGAACCAGCGGCCGCTCTCGATGTCGGCCTGGTAATAGGGCGTGAGTTCGTAGGAGCCTTCGAAGCGCAGGATGTCCCCGGCACCGGAGTTCCGATACAGCCGTGCGCCCCACACGGTCAACGCGTAGTCCCCCGCGAAGGCAACGGCCGACAGAAGGATGACGGGCCATCCGCGGGAAATCCAGGCCTCCGACATCTAAACGCGTAGGGGAGATCGGGCTAGGAGGCGGCGGGCACGGGCGCGCCGGCTTCGGAGGGTGCGGCCGCCCGCGGCCAGAAGAGTACGACGCCGACCAGGCTGACGAGGACGCCCAGCACCAGGCCGCTGACTTGCAGATGGCCGAAGACCAACCCGGGCAGGGTATGCGAGCCGATGCCGATGAAGTCGGCCAGGGAGGCCGCCGCGGCCACCACGTACCCGGTGGCGATCAGCCGCACGCCGACATCCGCCCACAAGGTGTGCTGGCGGCCGTTGCGGATCACGCGAATGGTGAGGTAGGCGCCAAGGAGAAGCAGGGCCAGCCCCGTCAGCCACACGCCGACCTGGACGAAGCCGACGACGGGGCTGCGGTCCATGCCGATCAAATCCGGCGACACCCCGACGAGAAAGATCAGCAGGCCCAGCAGGACAAGGGTCATCCAGCGGCGAGCCCAACGAACCTGGCGAGGGGTGAGGTGGGGATTAGGCATAAGGACAGGCGACGGGAGCGGTCTTGTCCGGACATCTAGCCGCCCGGACGGTGAGCCCGAGGTCAATTAACCGCACGTCGGGCCGTCTGTCAAGTCCGCCCAGGGTACGGTTGCCCGACGGTGGGATTCAAGCCTGCAGGTCTTCGATCAGCCGGCTCCAGAAGCCGTCCCGCTCACCGGGGCGGAAGGGTAGGTAGAGCGTCAGTCGATCGGCCAGGCCCTGGTAGCGCTCGTGGAGAGCCTCGGCGAGCGCCTCCGCCGGGGCCACGACGGCGAAGGCCTGGAGCATCTCGTCGGTGATGCAGCCCCCCATCTCAGCCCACGCGCCCCTGCGCGCCAGGGCCCCCAACTGGTCGGCGGTGCCTTCCCATCCGTGTGTTTCCATGACCACACGATACGAAGGCGTCGAGGCGTAGAAGGCGATCTGCGACCGGGCGAACGCCGCCTCGGCCTCATCGGTCACCACGAAGACGGACACGGAGTAGGCGACGGCGCCCGCCTCCCGGCCGGCCCGCTTCTGGCCCTCCTCGACTGCCGGGCGGACGACGTCCCGCAAGTAGCGGACGGAGTGGTACGGGTGGACGTGCAGACCGTCGGCCGCCTCGCCGGCCAGCCGGCACAGCGACCGGTTGACCCCGGCGATGTACACCGGAATGGTCGGATGCTCCATCGCCTCGGGGCTGAAGAAGGGCGTCATCAAGGTCAGCGAGTAGTACTCGCCGCGCACGTTCAGCTTCTCGCCGGTCTGCCAGGCCGACCAGATCGAGCGCAACGCGGCGAGGTACTCCCGCAGCTGGCCGACCGGCGAGGCCGGCCAGGGCATGCCGAAGCGGCGCTCGATGTGGGCCCGCACCTGCGTTCCCAGACCAAGGATGAATCGCCCGCCCGAAGCGGCGGCCAGATCCCACGCGGTGTGGGCCAGGACGGTCGGGCTGCGGGCGAAACTGATGGCGACGGCCGTGCCGAATCGCAACGATCGGGTATGTTCGGCGACGAGCGCCAGCGGTAGGAACGGGTCGTGCTGCGTCTCACTCGACCAGACGGCATCGAACCCCAGAGCTTCAGCCGCGGCGGCGTGACCCGCGACCTCCCGCAGAGAACTGGCGGTGAGACCGGCATCAAGGAACATGGAGTGGCCTCATAGGGTGGTGAGTGGTCAGCGGTCAGTGACCAGCCCGCTCACAACTGATGACTGACAGCTGATGACTATTCTTTGCCCTCGAACGCTTCAATGACCCGCCGCCACTCCGGCGGAATCAGAATCGAACGGGCTTGGCGATAATCGTAGGCGACCAGGATCGCGCGGGCGGTAGCCAACTCGGAGCCCGTCGACGAGTCGCGGACGAGGTAGTCCTGCGTCAGGCTCTTGGTCCCCAAATGGGTGACGGCCATGGCCACTTCGACGGGCTGTCCGTACGCAATCGGCGCCAGGTAGCGGCAGGAGGTCTCGGCGATGATGATCCCGATCGCATCGAAGTCGGAGCCGTTCCAGAGTCCAAGGTGCTCGAGATAGTGCGCCCTTGTCGTCTCAAGGTAGGAGAAGACCGCGGCGTTGTTGACATGGCGCTGTGGATCGAGGTCGGCGTAGCGAACCTCGATGGGGTGGACGAAGCGAAAGGTCGTCATGGCCTGGAGGCGGGCTTACCAGCCGATCCGACCACCGGTCGGCGCTGGCCGAAGTATCCCCAGGGATGACTCTACCCTCCGCCGCAGTGCGAGGCAAGGTGGCGCCCGCGACCCAGGCGACACCGGCTACATCTACGCCAATTCGTTCATCGACCCCGTCGGCCATGAGTTGGAGGTCACGGTGACCTTGCGCACCGGCGCCGGGCAGACGGGGCAGTGCGTGAGCAGGTCGATCACGTCCACACCGTGACGGACCGGGGGGTCTTAAGGTTGACGCGACGTTCGGCCGCACCTCGCGCGTAGGGGCGAAGCACAGCTGTCCCGAGCAGAGTGAGGGATGCTTCGCCCCTACGGAATCTCTCAGTAGTCGGAGGCGGTCACGCCCCGCAGCGTGCCGGCGATCTCGGCCAGGATGGCCAGGTCACCGCTTCCGCTCAAGACGAGGTAGTCGCCGCCCAGCGTGGTGAAGAAGAAGTACGCCTGAGCGCCGTCGCTGCCCTGCACCACATAGCTGGCGGTCGGACGGCCGTCCGCCAGGGTTGACCTCGTCTCCGAAACGACGGTGATGCCGGAGGCTGACCACGCCGCCATCCTCTGGGTCAGGAAAGCCTCCAGATCTCCCTTCGGGTCCCATAGCTGGATGGTGGCGTCCAGGCGGGTTTCACCGGGTGGGGTCTCGCCCGGGAGGACGTCACTCGGCCGGTCCCACGACGTAAAGGCGGTGATGCCGCCGCGCGATTGTCCTTCGGTGGGCCCGACGGTCCACGAAGCCGGATACTCGAACGTGAATCCGGCGGTCGTGTCGGTGTAAGTGGCGGGCTCGAACGACAGCGCCGGCGGCAGCGTCTCGGTCGGCTGGGGAGGCGTCGTCGGCGCGGACGTGGCCACGGGAGGCGCCTCGGTCGGCAGAGCCGTCGGGCTGGCCGCGGCCGCCGGGCTGCAAGCCGCGAGCGCTAGGGCGGCCATCGACATCCAACGAACGGTCGATCTCATACTAGGACCTCCAGAGTCGTGCGGCTGCCCTGGGGAGGGATTGGCCGGCACTGCAACCTAGGCACGGGGTGACGGGTGACTGGCCCTTCGACTTCGCGTCTCGCTTCGCTCGACGCTGCGTTCAGGGTGCCTTCAGCAGGAGCGGCGCGGGCGGCTGGGGAGTCAGGCCGGCGCGTACAGCTGACGATGGACGGCGCTCAGGGCGCGCACCTGCTGCTCGGCATGATACGACGAGCGGACGAGGGGTCCACTCTCCACCCAACGGAAGCCGATCTCCAGCCCATAGGCCTTCAACTCGGCGAACTCGTCGGGGGTGTAGTAGCGTTCGATGGGCAGGTGTTTCCTGGAGGGCTGCAGGTACTGGCCCATCGTAAGAATCTCAACGCCCCAGGAGCGCAAGTCGCGCATCGTCGCGCGGACTTCGTCGAGAGTCTCGCCCAGGCCCAGCATGATGCCCGACTTGGTCAGGACCTCGGGGTCGAGGCGCCTGGCGTTGGACAGGGTGGCCTCGGCCCATTCGTAGTGGTCCTGCGGCTGCACTTTGCGGAAGAGGCGCGGGACGGTCTCGACGTTGTGGTTGAGGATCTCCGGGCGGGCGTCCATAACGATGCGCAGGGCGTCGAGCGATCCCTTGAAATCCGGGATCAGGACTTCGATCGAGCAGCCGGGCTGAAGCTCCCGAATGCGCCGGATGACCATGGCGAAAATCGGCGCACCGCCGTCGGCGCGCTCGTCGCGATTGACGCTGGTGATGACGGCGTGGCGCAAGTTCATCGAGTGGACGGCCTGGGCGACCCGCTCGGGCTCGAGCCAGTCGAGCGGCGCCGGCCGGCCCGTCTTGATGTCGCAGAAGCCGCACGATCGCGTGCAGGTGTCCCCCATCATCAGGAACGTGGCCGTGCCGGCGCCCCAGCACTCGCCGACGTTGGGGCAGCGCGCTTCCTCGCAGACGGTGTGGAGGGACTGGCTGCGCATCAGGTCGCGCAGCCGCTCGTAGGTCTCGCCAGCCGGGGCCCGGACGCGGATCCACTCCGGGCGGCGAAGCGGGGCCGGTGCGGGAGTAGTGGCGGTGGAGGGGTCCGAGGCTCTCATAACCCGGACATTCTACCGCGGGTGCGGCGGCCGAGGAGATCCCCCTCACCCGGAGGGAGCCCTTCCATGGTGCTTAGCGAAAGGCCGGGGTGAGGGCGAGTCCATCAAGACCGTCGTTACGTGTGCGGGAACCCGGGATTCCACGCGACTTCCCACAAGAACCCTTCCGGATCCCAGAAGTAGCCGGAGTAGCCTCCCCAGTCCGGACGTCGGGCAGATCGAACGATCTTCCCTCCTGGAGCCTGGCGAACGGCACCGGCTATACTTTCGCCCACGTATGGGAGCGGCCACACCCCTTTCCGAGGCGGCGGCTGAGGTTACGAGTCCGGCGCTGCAGGCTCGATCCCGGTGGGCAGGGGCCGGCCTGGTGGCGCTGTCAGCCGCCGGTTTCGCCACGTTGTCGGTATTCGGCAAGGTCGGCCTCGCGGGGGGCATGACTCTGGCGGGCATGCTGAGCCTTCGCTTCGCCGGTGCCGCGCTCGTCCTCGCATCCGGCCTGGCGGCGACGAGGCAGAGGCCGCGCGGGCTCACGTGGCGGGCGGCGGCCGGCCTGCTGGCGTTGGGAGCGCTGGGCTACGGCGTCCAGTCGACGCTGTACTTCAGCGGGCTCCAGCGCGTCCCAGCATCGATTTGCGCCTTGCTCTTGTACGTCTACCCCTTGTTCGTGGCGCTGTACGACCGGGTGCTCAACGGCCGCCCGCTGCGCCGAGTCTCGCAAGCGGCCCTGTTGGTCGCGCTGGTGGGAGTCGCGCTCACCGTCCGCCCCTCGGCCTCGGGCGCGCTCGACCCCCTCGGGCTGGCCTTCGTCGCCGGCTCGGCCGCGTGGTACGCCGGCTACATCATCGCCTCCGAGCGCGTCGTGAGACGGCTGGGCGCGTGGACCAGCACAACGGGCATCGCCGTGGGAGCCGCCCTGGCGTTCACCCTGGGCGGATGGGCGACGGGCACTCTCGATTGGAGTCTGAGCCCCGACCAGGTCGGCCTGCTGATCGGCCTGATCCTCCTATCGACGGTCCTGCCACTCGCCACGTTTCTGGCGGGTGTGGCTCGCCTCGGCCCCACGACGGCGTCGATCGTCAGCACGCTCGAGCCGGTCTTCACTGCGTTTCTGGCGGCGTGGGTCCTGCGGGAGACGCTCAGCCCTGTGCAGATGGTGGGGGGCGCGTTCGTCTTGGGAGCGGCGGCCCTGGCGCAGTGGCCGAAAAGCAGTGGTCAGTTGTCAGTGATCAGTGACCGGTTGTCGGCCAGTGGTGACGGGTGATGGGTTGACGGGAAACTGGCTACTGGAAACTGGGAACCGGAAGCCGGAGGCAGGATATTTGGCAGCCGGACGGAGGTGAGGCCATGACAGCCGACGTTCGAATCGATGCCCTGTTGCCGGCCGAGATGGCGCGCCGTGCGGAATACCTCGGCGTTCGCAAAGCCGAGGCGCCGCTGCTGGCGACGTTCACGCTATCGGTCCTGGCGGGAGCCTTCATCGCGCTGGGAGCGATCTTTGCCACGACGGTGGCGGCAGGCACGTCGGGCGTCGTGCCGTACGGCGTGGCGCGGTTGCTGATGGGCTCGGTCTTCAGCCTGGGCCTGATCCTGGTGGTCGTCGGCGGCGCCGAGCTGTTCACCGGCAACAACTTGATCGTTATGGCGTGGGCGAGCCGCAAGGTGGGCCTGACGGCCTTGTTGCGCAACTGGCTCGTGGTCTACCTGGGCAACTTCGTCGGCGCCCTAGGGACGGCGGGGTTGGTCGTCCTCAGCCGGCAGTACACCTTCGGGGGCGGCAGCGTGGGTGCGGCGGCGCTGTCGATCGCCCACGCCAAGCTCGGGTTCACGTTCGTGCAAGCCCTGGCTTTGGGAATTCTGTGCAACGCGCTGGTCTGCCTGGCCGTCTGGCTCAGCTTCAGCGCCCGCAGCACCGTCGATCGTATCGTCGCCATCGTGTTCCCCATCGCCGCCTTCGTCGCTGCCGGCTTCGAGCACAGCATCGCCAACATGTACTTCGTCCCCGTGGCGCTGTTCATCAAGGCCTTCGACCCGGCCTTTGTGGCCGCCAGCGGCCTCGACGTCAGCGGGATGAGCTGGCCGGCGTTCCTGACGGCCAACCTGATCCCCGTCACTCTGGGCAACATCATCGGCGGCAGCCTGCTCGTCGCCGTCACCTACTGGTTCGTCTTCCTGCGCGGGGCCCAATCCTGAGACGCCCTCGGAGGTGGCTTCGGATGAAAGCTTTCGTCCTGATCAACGTCCGCACCGGTGAAGTTCGGGAAGTCATACGGCAGCTGCGCCGCGTCGACGGAGTCCTCGAGGCCACCATGACCTTCGGCCCCTACGACGCGGTGGCCGTCGTAGAGGGCGCCGACGTTCAGGGGATCGGCAAGATCCTGGCCAGCGGCATTCAGCCCGTCCCGGGCATCACGCAAACGCTGACCTGCCTGGCCGTGGAAGCATGATCGAGCCGTAATCGGCCCCGGCCTGAGCGCGACGGATTCGGATCCTCCCTGTCGAGGCCGGAGGCTCTGTCTCCATGATCTTTCACGGGTGAGCGGGGCCCGCGTCGATTGGTGGCTAGTGGTCAATGGTCAGTGGTCAGTGGCCAGTCGTTATCCAGCCACTCGCCGTGCACGCATTCATCTTCCAGCAGGGTGTCCATCGCCCGGTCGAGCCTGGGGGTGAATCTTTTCCAGCCGACGGCGCGTCTGGTCCAGATCGGGCACGGCGCCGGTCCGTTCGAAGATGGCCAGCGCCTCGGCCAAATCGAGCTGGGCCGCGTGGGGATCGCCCTGCTGGTTGCGAATGGAAGCGCGCAGGACGATCGTCCGCCCCAGTTCCATGGGGTCAGCCCGGTCGGCATGAAGAGCGATCGCCTTCTCGGTGAGCTCGAGGGCTCTGGAGGTTTCCCCCGAGGCGGCCGCCACGGCGCCCAAGACGCGCAGCGCCCGAACCTGCTCTCGAAGGGCGCCAGCCTTCTGAGCTTCTTCGAGATGCTCTTCAGCGATCTTCCGGGCTTCCTCCCACTTTCCTAGGCCGAAGGTGGCTTCCCCCAAGAGTCCCTCGCAGATGAGCCGTGCGGCCCGGCTCTCAGTCGGCAGGTAGATGGCCCGGGCGTCTCCCAGATACCGACAGGCCGACGGGAAATCTTCTTGCCGCATGGCAAGGTAGCCCGCCGCGGCGCGGGCCACCGATTGGTGGAACACCTGGTTGAGGGCGTCGGCGCCGGCAATGGCCTTCTCGACCAAGCTGCCAGCCTCGTCGTGACCGCCGCGATCGGCTAGGACAAATGTGAGCACAGACATCAACAGAACGGCCAGGCGCTGATCCCCAATACGGTAGGCCACGTCCAGGCCATCGCGTGCCGTCTGTTCGGCGAGGTCCAAGTCCCCAAGCCCTGAGGCCGCCCAAGCCTGAGCGAAGTCGCTCCAACCCATCCGGTCGAGCGATCCGACGCGCTCACCCAACTGGCGGTCGAGTGTGGCGTGTTCCGCGGCACGCTCGAATCGCCCCTGGCTGATGGCGTTCTCCGCCAGATACTCATGACCGACGGCGGCGGCGAAGGTGTGGCCGCTGGACTCGCCGAGGTGGATGAGGCGATCCGCCCAGCCGTCGCTTTCTTCGTAGCGGGCGGTGTGCTGATAGGCGCCGGCGTAGTGAGCGAGGGTCCGCGTGAGCATATGGATGTCCCCCAGCTCCTCCAGGACGGGTCGTGCCTGGTCGAGGAGCTCGAGGGCCCGTGTGAATTGAGCGGCATAGTGCCAGTGACGGGCGAGCTGGGCCCGGGCCGAGGCGAGCTCCAGTCGTTGCGTTTCCGGGTCGAGCTCGGCAATCGTCTCGTTCAGAATCCTCAGCGCCTGGCTGTCGCCGACCATCGTGTACATGTCGCCGAGCCGAATCTTGAGGCTGGCCCGTTCCCGCGGCTCCACCGTCGCATCGATGGCGCGCTGGTAGGCAGCGATGGCACCCCGGAATTGGCCCTGGTCGCCGTAGGTGGCGCCGATCAGCGCATCGAGGCGGGCCACTTCGTCCGACTGCTCCAGCCCCAGGGCGCATTCACGGGCCGTCGTCAGAAACTGGACGGCCTCATCCCAGGCGTACAGCTTGCGCGCTTGCTCGGCGGCTTGAAGGGAATACTCCAGCCCCCGCCGTGAATCGCCGGCGGCCGTGAAGTGGTAGGCCATGTCCTGGGCGCGCGCCCGCGCCTCGCCGGCGCGGCGTCCTTCGAGAGCCTCGCCGACGCTTTGGTGGAGGCGCCGTCGCCGGATAGGGTTGATCTCGTCGTAGAGCGTCTCCCGGATCTTGTCGTGGGTAAAAACATACGCCTCGCCTTCGGTCGGAGTCACGAGTTGGGCGGCGGTGCCCTGGTCGAGCGCCGGGAGCAGGTCCCCCTCACTCTGCCCGAGGCTTGCCGCCAGGACGTCGTAGGAAAACGTCTTTCCGATCACGGCCGCCGCATGGAGCACGTCGAGCGTCGCCGGGTCGAGGCGATTGAGCCGTCGGCCGATGGCCTCCTTGACGCTCTGCGGGATGGCCAGTTCCTCGATCGCTTTGCGCTCCCAGCGGCCGTCCTCGCGGTAGACGACGCCACTCTCGATCAGGGACTTGACGACCTCCTCGATGAAGAACGGATTACCTTCCGTTTCGCGCTGGATGGCCTCCACAAATTCCGGCGAGACCGTCTCGGCCTGGAAGAGAGAGGCCAGCAAGGCGGCGGATTCCTCCTGGGACAGGCGCCCCAGCGCCAGCCGAACCGGACGGCGCTCGCGATTCCACTCCACAATGGCCTCGGCCAGCGGGTGCGAGCGATCGAGCTCGACTTCCCGGTAGGCGGCAAGAATCAAGACCCGGTCCTGGCGCAGGTGGCGAAGCAGGTAATGCAGGAGTTGAAGCGTGCCGCTGTCGGCCCAGTGCAGGTCATCCAGGAAGATCAGGAGCCCGTTCGGCACGGCCATCCGCTGGAACGTCCGCGCCAGGCTGTCGAACAGGCGCATGCGCTCTTCGCTGGGCGTCAGGGGCGGCCGGGCAGGCGGGTGGCCGAGCTTTTCTTCGGCCTCCGGCGCCATGCGAACGACCTCGGGGGCGCCGGTGTCAACGACGGCTTGTAGACGTTCCGGCGTCTCCTCGCGCACCCAGACCTGGATGGCCTCGATGAAGGGCAGGTAGGGGGTGGTCGCTTCGAACTCGTAGCATCCGCCGCTCAAGACGGTGGCGCTGCTCAGCCGGGCCGTGGCGATCAGCTCGCGCGCCAGCCGCGTCTTTCCCACACCCGGTTCGCCGGAGATCAAGGCCAAGACGCTCTGGCCGGCGAGGGCCACCGACCACAGCTCACGGAGTCGATCCAACTCGCTGCGTCGTCCGATCAGGCGGCCGCGAGCCAGCTGATCGATGCGGACTTCGTCGGCCCATGCCCCCTCGGCGGGGTCCGAGCCGAGCTGGATATCCGCTAAGGCTTTGTCGACCGCCAGCGCGTCGGCGGGTCGATCCTCAGGCTGCTTGGCCATCAAAGCCAGAATCAGACGTTCAAGCGCCGGCGGCAGGTCGGGCCGGATCGTGCGCGGCGGAACCACGGGGGCATGCAGATGCTGCGTGACTACGGTCAGTGGGTCGTCGCCGGTGAACGGAAGCCGATGGGTCGAGAGCTCGTAGAGCATCACCCCCAGGGAGTACAGGTCGGTGCGCACGTCGACCGACCGGCCCATCGCCTGTTCGGGTGCCAGGTAGAAAACCGTCCCGCTGATCCCGCCTTCGGTCGACAGGCGCGAAGTAATCGGCCGGGCCAGCCCAAAATCCAGGAGCTTGGCGCGGCCGTCGGTTGTGACGATGACGTTCTCGGGTTTGAGATCGCGGTGAACGATTCCGTGGGCGTGCGCGTGGGCCAGGGCCTGGCACACCTGCCGGGCGATGTCGATCACGCCTTCGAGCGAGTCGGGGCGGTGCTCATGCAGCGATTGCCCTTCGACCAGCTCCATAACGATATAGGCGTCTCCATTGGACTCGCCCGCATCGAAGAGGGACACGATATTGGGGTGGTTGAGACGAGCCGCCGCCCTGGCCTCGTCCAGAAGTCGCTTTCGGGCTTCGTCGTCGAGAGCGGCCGCCGCGAGGGTCTTGATGGCGACCTGGCGGTCGAGGGTCGTATCGTGGGCGCGCAGCACCCTGCCCATCCCACCACGGCCTACCTCCTCCCCTAGGCGATAGCGGTCCACCAGAAGGGTCATGCCGATTGGATAAACCTCCGAGAAGACGAGGGGGCCGTGATCAGCAGCCAGGGTTCAGCTGGACACACACCGGCCGGGGTTGATACGTGATGACGAGAGACTGGCGGCTGACGACTGCGACCGGGCTCACCATCCCGGTCGGCCGATGGTCGGGATTATACCTGCAGGCTCTGCGGCGGGGAGTCTATGAGCCCGTCGTGTCTCCCAACACCTCAATTTCACTCCAGGCGACCCACGAAGGGCTGGCCACCGATTGGATCCGGACCGACCGCACACCTTCGATCGGAACGGCGGGCTGGAAGACGAGCCATTCGCCCGCCTGCGTGGCACCGGAGAACTCATGCACCGTGGTGAAGCCGCCACCAACGGAGGTCCGCACCAGGATCCGGTGGATGGTGGGCCCGTCCGGGTATTGCGCCACCAGCAGGCGAATCTCACGAACGCGCACCGATCCCTGCAGATCGATCTCGATCCACTGCGGGGGATCGCCCCCCGCGTTCCACGAGGTGGCCAGGTCCTCGTCGACGGCGTTGCGAGCCGGTTCCTCCAGGTGCTCAGCCGAGGCCGTGACGGGCTTGCTGTAGGCTAGATTCGCCGTGGGGACCTCAATGGGCCGGCAGGGGTCGGGGCCGTTCACCGGCGCCAGCAGGTCGAGCAGGAACCCATCCTGATCGGTCAGCCCCCAGGTGCGGTCCCCCACGCCGGGGGCGGCCGCGTAGTACGTCCAGTACAGCCAGCCGTCGAACCCCAGACCGCACGAGTCGGTCGTCCATTGCGCCAGCGCGCGGGCGGCCGCCTCGACCGAGTCGTAACGCGAGCGGAAGGCCCCGTACTCGCCCATCACGATCGGCTTGGCCTGGTAGCCGACCATGCCGAAGGCTTCGGCGTGGTCGGCGAGCGAGAGCGGCCCCGGATATGCATGAAAGTCGAAGAAGTCCAATTCCGAGTCGGCCAGCAGTGGGGCCGTCTCCACATACCAGTCCGGAGCCACCAGCTCGGGCACAAAGAAACCCATCGTGACCAGGGCCGTCGGGTCGTGGGCCAGAATCTCGTCTTTGATCTCGGCAATGTAGTAGCGAATCCCGTCCCGGACCATGGCCTTCTTCTGTTCAGGGTCGGCCATGTCGTAGGAGCCGGTCGTCGTCTGAACCCGACCCGAGGTCAGAGAGAGAGGCGGCTGATCGGAGAACATCCACTGCTCGTTGAGCAGCTCCCACGCCAGAACGGCATCGAAAGCGGCGTGGCGTTCGATCAGGCCCATGAGCAGGTCTCGCCAGTAGCGGCGGGTCGCCCGGATGGCGCCAGGCGTCAGGTAGTAGGAGTTGCGATATCCGGCAAAGGTCTCCCCGGCCTGGGCGCTGGCCTCTTCAGCGTAACCGCCCTGGTCGGGAAGATCGTTGGAGGTGAACAGGAGGGCTAACCCAGCCTCCCGCGCGGCGGCCATCATGTCGGCGATGTTGTCGAGGTAGCTGGGGTTCAATCCCATGTTGTCCGCATCGCCAATGCAGCCGGAGCCGCGACTGCAGTGATCGAGGAAGACCCGGACTGTGTTGTAGCCGAGGTCGGCCAGGCGGACAAAGTCGGCGCGTGTGCGGGCCGGATCGTAGAGCCCCTCCTTGAGGAGTTGCGTGTCCATGCCGCCGTTGGGCAACGCAACATAGACGTAGTTCACCCCGCGCACGACGAAAGCCGCCGAGGCAGCCCGATCGAAAAAGCCTGCTTCGCTGTCTAGCATTCGTATCCCGATGCGATGATCCGGCGGCTGCCAGGTCGAGGGCGCAGGGAGGTGCGACGCCGTCGTCCCAACGGCCGGTGCCCCAGAGGTGGGCGCAGGCGTCGCCCGCGGCGAACAGGCCGAGACGAGGAGCAACACGCCGGCACAGCCTCCCATCCAACGACGAATTAACCCTTGCGAACGGACGTTCCTCATCCGCCTCCTCCTAGGGACTCAACCCGCCCGCAGCGCTTCGATCAATCGGATCGTCAGCTCCTTTACCTCGCCCCCTCCCTCGCCCACAGGCCCGACGCAGGCCGGGCAGCCTTCGAGACAGGCGCACGTCCGCACCAGGTCGAGGGCTCCCTGCAGGAGTTGCGGCATCCATTCGTACAGGTGCTCGGCCATGCCCAACCCTTCCGGGATGCGATCGTAGAGGGTGATGGTAGGGCTGCGGGTGCCGCGGGCGCGCGTTTCGGCCATCGTGCCCAGGTCGCGCGGATCGCACATCAGGAACAGAGGGGCAATGTTCCCCAGCGCGTAGGTCAATCCGCCGAGAGCCGAGCGCGTGCCCCGGGCGGCCTCGGCGCGCTGATGGCATGCCGAGCAGAGCGTGATCAGGTTCTCGAGGGTGTTGGCCTCGCGGTCGTTCCGGTTGATCCCGGCGAGGTAGCCGAACTCGCGGAACGGCCGCAGGTGGTGCACATCGTGGGCGCGGCCGGCGCGTTCCGGCGCGCCGCACTGCCGGCAGCGAAATCCGTCGCGTTCTCGAGCGGACTGGCTGACGCGCGGCCAGTCCGGTCCATAGTCGTTGGGCGCCAGCAGGACGCCTTCGGACTCCAGCCGTTTCACCATCTCCGGCGCCAGCCACAGCCAGCAGGCGGTCGTCTCAAAGGCGCGCGCCGGGAGATCGATTTCGCCGTAGCCGAGGGTTTCGTGGGTGTAGCGCTTGACCTTGCGGAAGGAGGTCGCCTGAGCCGTCAGGCGCACGCGCCCGTGGGCGCGGCGGGCGGGGCTGCTTTCGTCGGCGTCGTCGACTTCGAGCACCTCCAGGTCTACCGCTTCCGAAGCCTCGGTGTAGTAGTCGACCTCCGCGCTCTCGACCTCCGCCAGAGCGCCGTCCCAATCGAGGCGGCGCACCAGGAAGGTGCGCCCCTCATGCATGTAGACCGCCCCTTCATGGACCAGGACGGGGGCGGTGGCGCGGTCCACTTCGCCGACGACGACCGGGCGCTCGTCGCCGACCTCCTGAATGACGACGGTGTCATCGCCGCTGGCCCGCAGCGACACCGATTCGGCCGGATAGGCATCGGCCACCCAGCGGTAGGCGCCGCCCGAATGGTGGAGTTCGCCGGCCTCGGCCAGAGCCTCGAGCAGGTCGGCCGTTTGCGGGTAGGTGCCGAACGATTCGCCTTCGTTGAAGGGCAGCTCGAACGCAGCGCAGCGCACGTGCCGCGCCAGGATCGCCAGGTTGTCGGGCTGGATCAACCCGTGCTCCGGGCTGCGCTCGAACAGGAAGGCCGGGTGGCCGACGACGAATTGGTCGAGCGGCGCTCCGGAAGCCACCAGCAGGGCGAGGGAAGCCTCGCTGCGACGACCGGCACGCCCGGCCTGTTGCCACATCGAAGCCAGCGTCCCCGGATACCCGGCCAGCACAGCCGCGCCCAGTTGGCCGATGTCCACGCCCAGCTCGAGTGCGTTGGTGGCGACCACGGCTCGAACATTTCCCTGGCGCAGCCCGCGCTCGATGGCGCGCCGCTCCAGCGGCAGGTAGCCTCCCCGGTAGCCGCGCACGCCCTGAGGGTCGCCGCCCGCCTGGGCCACGGCGTCCTTCAGATATCCCAGGACCACTTCCGTCGTCCGGCGCGAGCGGGCGAAAACCGCCGTCTGGACCTCGTGGGCCACGAGGCGCGCCGCCACCTTGGTGGCCTCGAGGGTGTAGGCGCGGCGAATCCCAAGGCGGGGGTCCACCACGGGCGGGTTGTAGAGGACGACGTGTTTCTCGGCGCGGGGCGAGCCGTCCAGGTCGGCGGGGATCAATCGAACGGGGGCCTCGATGAGCCGCTCGGCCAGCTCCTTGGGATTGGCGATCGTCGCCGAGGTCAGGATGAAATGGGGCTCGGCTCCGTAGAAACGGCACACCCTTCGCAATCGGCGAAGCAGATTGGCCACATTGGAGCCGAAGACGCCGCGGTACACGTGCAGTTCGTCGAGCACGATCCAGCGCATGTGTTCGAGGAACCCTGCCCAGCGCGGGTGGTGGGGAAGGATCCCGGTGTGAAGCATGTCGGGGTTGCTGATCAGCAGGCGCGCCTCGTCACGTGCGGCGCGCCGCTGGGCGGCGGAGGTGTCGCCGTCGTAGAGGCGGACCGGGATGGAGGCTCCGATGACCTCCAGGAAGGAAGCCAGCTCAGCGGCCTGATCTTGCGCCAGGGCTTTGGTTGGGAACAAGTAGAGGGCGCGCGCTTCGGGGTCTCCGAGAAGGTCGTGCAAGACGGGAAGGTTGTAGCACAGCGTCTTGCCGGAGGCCGTGCCGGTGACGACGGCGACGTTTTCCCCATCCAGGGCGGCTTCGACCGCCGCGCTTTGGTGCGTGTAGAGCGGCTGCAGGCCGCGTCGACTCAGCGCCTCGCCCAGGCGCGGGTCCAGCGCGGCGGGCGTGGCGGCGTGGCGCGCCGGGCGCGCCGGCAGGCGCTCCCAGACAGTGACGTTCCGCATCCACTCTGGATCGAGGCGCAGGGACTCCAGGGCAAGCTCAATGGACACGAGGGAATTATAAGGGGCGGTGGCCAGTGGTCAGTGGTTACTGGCCACTGACCACTCATCACTGACCGCTGAATTTCGGGTGTCGCGCCGCCGCTAGATTCACCAGGCGGCTGACGACGTCGGCCTGGGTGTAGCCGAGCTCTTCTGCACCGACGATCAGGCTGCCGTCGTAGGCCAGATCGGGGTTGGGGTTGACATCCAGGATGTAGAAGGTGTCCCCCCGCAGGCGCAGGTCGAGACGGCCGTAGTCACGGCAGCCGATGGCCCGGTAGGCCGGGATGGCCACGTCGGTCATGCGGCGACGGTCATCCTCGGGCAGCGGCGCCGGCAGGAGAAGCTCGATCTCGTTGAAGTGGCGCGACTCCGGGTCGAACTTGGCGTCATAGACACACAGCCGGTCGCGCACGTCATCGAAGGCGGCGAACCCCATCTCAGCCACCGGCAGCGTCTCGAGGGTGCCATTGCCCCACAGGCACACGCGGAACTCGCGCCCGTCGATGAAGTCCTCGACCAGAGCCGGCTGCTCGTATTCCACCAGCAACTGGCCGACTCGACGGCGCAGCTCCTCGGTCGTCAGTACGACCGCCTCGCGATCCACGCCTACGCTGCAATGTTCCCAGGCCGGCTTCACGATCGCCGGGAAGCGCCTCCAGTCGTCGACGTCGGGCGTCGTGTAGACGCGACCGTTCGGCGTCGGCAGACCGCAGCTTTCCAGAAGACGCTTGACGCGCGGCTTGTCCCAACTGGCCGCCAGGACCGCCGCCGTCGCTCCCGTGTAGGTGAAGCCCAGTCGCTCGAGGACGCGCACAACCCGCGCGTCACTGCGCGGCAGGTTGGGCAATTCCTCACACCAGTTGAAGACGATGTGTTCGGTGGGATCGTGTTCGGCCAGGGCCGCGGCGACATCGTCATTCCCGACCACCACCGGCGTGACCACGTGTCCGAGGGTCCGCAGTTTCGCCGTCAGGTCCTCGATCTCGTCGACGACCGCCTGCGCGAACGGCGGGTCCCATTCGGGATCCAGGTTGTAGAGGAAGAGGATCGGAAGATCCCTTCGCTGAGTATCCGTAGCCGCGGCCTCCTTCGCTGCGCCGTGCAAGCCGCGTGCCTCGCGACGGCGATGACGAAGTCCTGTCTGCATTATTCCCCAAGTCCGCCGTCCGCGCAACCGGCCGCGTCGGCGGGACGGCTACGCAGGACTATAATGTGCGCAACGGCCCAGTTCCTGGGCGGCCGGACGGCTCAGGGGGAGCCATGCCCCAGCGCAGGACGACGTTCCTCGCCGGCGAGTTCTATCATCTCTACAATCGGGGAGTCGATCGCGCGGCCGTCTTCTTCACCAAGGATAACTATCTCTACTTCATGCGCTTGCTGGAAGGGAAGTCCGGGAAAGACTCGATCGGGATCGTGGCTTTCTGCCTCATGCCCAACCACTTTCATCTTCTGATCCGCCCAGGCCTTGATCACACCGTCAGCCGATTCATCAATCGCTTGCTGGGTTCGTATGTCCAGGGCCTCAATGCCGCACGCAAGAGAGTTGGCCCACTCTTCCAGGGCCGAACGAAGTCGGTTCACATTTCCAAAGATGGCTACCTCGCCCACGTGGCCAGATACATCCACCTCAACCCGGTGGCCGCGGGCCTTGTTCCTCGCCCCCAAGATTGGCCCTATTCCAACTACGAGGCGATCGTCTCAGGGCGCAGTGGCCCTATCGTCGACGGGCCACTTGTGGGCGGAATCTTCCCTGATGCAGCGGCTTACAGGGGCTTTGTTGAAGAAACTCGGCCGGTTGAGCTTCCCGCGAGTTTAAAGCTCGCGGGAAGCTAAGCAGTCATGCGTCGGGCTTTCGTCGTCTGCGTGTGGACGGTCGTCTTCGCCCTGGCCTACGCTCAGTCTCCGCTCTATACCTCCAACCAGAATCAATACTTCCTGCACGGCCTGGCACGCGCCGGCGTCGGCTTCCTGCGCCAGGACTGGCTGGCCACAACGCTCGACCCGACTCCCGTCTTCAGCGCGCTGGTCGAAGGCACGGTACGGGCGCTCGGCGCGTGGGCCTTCTACCTCGAGTACGCGTTGCTGATGGGTGTCTATCTGTTCAGCCTCGCCGATATCGTCCGCTCGTTCGCGGCGGTCGACGGCGCTCCGGGGCGGCGGATGCTGCTGTGGGCCGGATTGGTGGCTCTCCACAGTGCCGCGCTGCGCTTCGTGTTGTCGCGCGGGTTGGGGACCGATTGGGAATTCGTCCTGGAAGGCGGCGTCGCCGGCCAGCGATTTCTCGGCCAGGTCCTGCAGCCCAGCAGCTTTGGCGTCGGGCTCGTGCTGGCCCTGGCCCTCTTCTTGCGCGGCCGCACGCGCTGGGCGGCTGCGGCCGCGGCTGCGGCAGCGACGGTGCACCCGACCTACCTGCTGACGGCCGGCCTGCTCGTCGCCGGATTCGTGTGGATGGAGGCGCGGGCAAACGGCTGGAAGCGCGCGATGGGCACAGCGGCGCTGGCCCTGATCCTCGTCGCACCGATCACCGTCTACGCCGCCCGAGTGTTCACCGCCTCCGGCGCCGACGCCTACGCGCTGGCCAGCGACATCCTTGTCCGCCAGCGGATCCCGCACCACGCCATCCCAGCCAAGTGGCTCGACGCCACGGTCGTGGCACAGGCAGCCCTGCTGCTCCTGGCCCTCCTCCGCGCGCGCCGGACGCCCTTGTGGGCGCTGATGGCCTGGCTGACCGCTGCGGCCGTCGGACTCACGGTCCTGCAGATGGCGACGGGCAACATGCCCTTGGCCCTGCTCCTTCCCTGGCGCGTCACGTCGCTCCTCGTGCCGGTCGCTTCGGGCGTCCTCGTCGCCACCGCCGTGGGATGGATGACCCGCGCAGGTGTTCCACGGAGCCTGCGGCTGGCGGCCGTGGCCGGCCTGGTCCTTCTCGAAGGAATCGGGGTCTATCGCTTCACCATCGAGCAAAGGCAGCAACGCGAGGACCCGGCCACTCCGGTGATGGCCTACGTCGCCGGCCATCTCGCGGACGGACAGGTGTACTTGATCCCGCCGAAACTCCAGGATTTCCGCCTGCGCACCGGCGCCCCGATCGTCGTCGACGCAAAGGCGATCCCTTACCGGGACGTCGAAGTGCTCGAGTGGTTCGACCGGCTGCGCCTGGCGCGCTTGGTGTACCGAGGCCGCCCCGAATATATCGACTGCGAGCTGTTCTATGTGGCGATGGACGAGTACGCAGCGACGCGGGTGGTGCTCGAGCCGGCCCAGCTTCCCCTCTCCTGCCCTCAGCTGCGGGCGGTCTACGACGATGGAGCGTTCGCCGTCTTCGACCTGCAGTCATCGGAGGTCGGCTATCGGGGGTGGACGGCGACCGCCGGCCCCTGACCACGAGGGACCGGCCACGCATCTCCCCGCGACTTCCACCCCGCTCCGCATGTATCTCCTGGAGAAGGAACGTCTTCCCGGGAGGCCCGATGAAACGCCTACTCACGCCCGCCCTGGTCCTATTCCTCCTCTCGCCGACGATCGGCGAGTTGTTGTCGTCATCGTCGCCTCCGTCTGAGTTCTTCCAGCCGTTTACCTTCCTGCTCCTGGCTTCGCTCTACGGCAGCGGCGCCCTGCTGGTCCGCGAACTGGCCCAGCGCTGGGGCAAAGGCTGGCCCAGCGTGCTGCTGCTTGGAGCCGCCTACGGAATCGTCGAAGAAGGCTTGGCCGTCAAGAGCTTCTTCGACCCGGGATGGGTCGACCTCGGTCCGCTGGCCGTCTATGGGCGATGGGCGGGGGTGAATTGGGTCTGGTCGCTGGCCTTGACCATCTACCACGCCGTCTTCAGCATCGGCGTACCCATCCTGCTCGTCGGCCTGATGTTCCCGGCCCAGCGGAATCGAGCGTGGCTGACTCGGCGCGGCCTGACCTTGATCGCCGCACTGTTCGCCGCCATCACAATCTTCATCGACCTCGCACTGACGCCTTACCGCCCTCCGCTGGCAAGCCTGACGCTCGCGGCGGCCGCTGTCGCCGGATTGGTCTGGTGGGCGCGACGGGTCCCGGCGCCACGGATGATCGAAGACCCCCGTCCCCTGCTTTCCCCCATGCGGCTTGGGGTGGCCACCTTTGCCGCCACCTTCGGCCTGTTCTTCTTTCTCTGGTTCCTCCCCAACACCCCTGTCCCAGCCGCTGTCTGGATGTTTCTAACGATCGCGTATGTCGTGTGGTTGTGGTCCGCCCTCGGTCGAAGAGCAGCTCATCGGTTGTGGGCGATGAGCCACTCCCTGGCGGCCGCCGCCGGCGCTCTGAGCTTCTTCATCCTGCTCACCCCGCTGATGGAGCTCGATCCTAACCGGCCAGACAACGCCACCGGCATGACGCTCGTGGGACTGGCGACGGTCGTGCTCCTGTTGTCGATATGGAAGCGTCTCCACCGCGAGTCCATGGTAGCCGCAGCAGGAGGGTAGACGACAGCTCCACCCTCCCCTCCCCCTTTCAGGGGGAGGGCCAGGGTGGGGGTGGGTGATCCTCGTAGAAGCCTAGGATCTCGCCGGGCGCGACCGCCGCAGATAGATGAAGACTCCCACGATCGACGCCGCCACCAGCACGCCGCCAGCCAGGAGCAGCAGCAGCCCGATCGGCGAACGGGTCGGCCGAGCCTGCTCCGCTGTGCCGACGGTGATCAGGACCGACTCGCTTACGGACCGGCCGGCGCGGTCCGTGACCGTCAGGGTGATTCGATGCTCACCCTGGCTGAGGGGGATGCCCCACAACGTCGGCCCTTGGCCCAGATCGCCATCCCGGTCGGAGGTCCAGCGATAGGCCTGATCCTCCAGGACGACGTCTTCGAAATCGACGGCGTAGCCACGGAAGATGACGGCCTCTCCGGCCGGCAGCGAATCTCCATCGATGGGAGAAGCGAGGTGAATCAAGGGCGGTTTGTTGCCCACCGTCACAGGAACCGAGGACATGCTCTCGGCCTGATGGAAGCCATCGCTGGCGAGGACACGGAACAGCAGGCTGCCGCCGGGCAAGTCGGCCGAGTCGACCGTCAGCGAGGTGGCCTCGCTCAGGTCCACGTCCAGGGACGACCAGGTCGCGCCGCCGTCGGTGCTGTATTGGATGTTGTAGCGTAGCGTATCGCCGTCGGAGTCGGTCGCCTCCCAGGCGATCTGGTGGGCTCCGGATTCGCCCCAATCCTCACCCCCGGCCGGGGCCACCAAGCGGACCTGCGGCGAGTTGGGGCTGGCCGAGACCGTGCCCACCAGGCTGCCGTTGTAGAGGAAGGCTATCTGCGAGGCGCCGGCCACGTCGGGGAGGATGATCTGGAAGGACCCGCTGTCGGTCGGAAGGGCATTGCTGAGTTCGATCAGGCCGAAGGCTCGTTCGTAGAGCACAGCCCCGTCGGCGTCCTGAAGCCGGACTGTGTAGGGACCGACCGGGAGACCGTCGCTCACGCCATCCCCCAGGGACGCACGATAGAATCCGCGCTCCAGCGTGAACCCGTCGGGCGCGATCGTTCCGCCGCCGATCAGCTGCGGCTGCCCATCGGCCGACATCACGGCGGCGAGGTGCCCACCGGAGGGCGCGGCCTGGGCGGCCGGAAGACCGCCCAAGAGGGCCAGGTAGGTGTAGACGGACGTCCAGTGATTGTCGGAGCCGGCGCAGTAACCCATGTAGTCGTAGGTGGAATTCATGGGATACATGTGCCGCGCCGCCAGATCGG
>Ga0214473_10002918_pt1 | contig 20928 bp, 11 predicted proteins | sample RVTome_7_FD_203509 | JGI IMG/M metagenome (GOLD analysis project Ga0214473, IMG submission 203509) | Soil microbial communities from uranium-contaminated site in the Upper Colorado River Basin, Wyoming, United States - RVT98D197 | ecosystem: Environmental > Terrestrial > Soil > Contaminated >... | reverse complement strand
CGACGGGACCTACCTCTACGAGCACGCCGACCCGCGAAAGCGCATCCATCCCGACTGGGACAGTCTCGAGTTCAACTACGGCCGGGGCGAGGTCTCGAGCTTCCTTCTCTCGAGCGCCGCCTTCTGGTTCGATCGCTATCATGCCGACGCGCTCCGTGTGGACGCGGTCGCCTCGATGCTCTACCTCGACTATTCGAGAAAGGAAGGCGGGTGGGAGCCCAACCGTTTCGGCGGCCGCGAGAACCTGGAGGCAATCGAGTTCCTCCGGCGCTTCAACAAAATGGCATACGAACGAGACGCCTCGGTCCAGACGATTGCCGAGGAGTCGACGGCATGGCCCATGGTGTCTCACCCCACGTACGTCGGGGGGCTGGGATTCGGGATGAAGTGGGACATGGGATTCATGCACGACACTCTCGCCTACTTCAAGGAAGCCCCCCAACACCGGAAGTTCCACCAGGAGAAGATCACGTTCCGGCCGATGTACGCCTTCTCCGAGAACTTCACTCTTCCCCTCTCGCACGACGAGGTGGTTCACGGAAAGGGCTCGCTCCTCTCGAAGATGCCGGGCGACGAGTGGCAGCAGTTCGCGAACCTGAGGCTCCTCTACGGCTACATGTGGGGCCAGCCCGGGAAGAAGCTCCTGTTCATGGGCGGCGAGTTCGGCGTTCGACGCGAGTGGTCGCACGATCTCGAGCTCGAGTGGTTCGTCATCGACTATTCCTACCATCAGGGCGTGCAGAGCTGGCTGCGCGACCTGAATCGCCTCTACTGCGACAACCCCGCCCTCCACGTGGGCGACTCCTCGCCTTCGGGATTCGAGTGGGTGAACTGCCAGAACAACGGGAAGAGCGTTCTCTCGTTTCTCCGGAAAGGCGACCCCGAGACGAAACCGCTTCTCGCCGTCTACAATTTCAGTACGAGGGTCTACCACGACTATCGGGTCGGAGTACCCCTCGGAGGACGATGGGAAGAGAAGCTCAACAGCGACAGCGAGCACTACGGAGGAAGCGGCCAGGGAAACCTGGGCGGCGTCGACGCCGAGGAAATCCCTGCCGACGGACATCCCTACTCCGTTTCTCTGACCCTTCCGGCCCTCGCCGCCCTGTTCTTCACTTCCGGGCCTCCGGAGCCACGACCGCGCAAAACAGCCAGGAAGAAAATCAAGGGTTGAAAGGCAAAAGCGCAAAGAACAAATGCAAGGGGGATGTGGAGATAGGAGGAGATAGGGGGATAAAGACAAGAACAGTCAATCCTCTTCCTTCATCTCCTTATCTCCTCCCGTCTCCCTTATCCCCCTTTGCCTTGGATTTCCTTCTTCGCGTCTTGCGCCTTTGCGTTCGGGTTTTATGAAATACATCTGCATCCACGGGCACTTCTACCAGCCGCCTCGCGAGAATCCCTGGCTCGAAGCGATCGAGCCTCAGGACGAAGCGGCCCCATACCACGACTGGAACGAGCGCATCAACGCCGAGTGCTATGCGCCGAACACCGCCTCCCGCATCCTCGACGAGCGGGACCGAATCGTCGACATCATTAATAACTACGGCCGCATCAGCTTCGACTTCGGACCGACGCTCCTCTCGTGGCTAGAGGAGAAAGCGCCCGAGGTCTATCGCGCCGTTCTGGATGCCGATCGCGAGAGCCGCGAACGGTTTCAGGGCCACGGCTCGGCGATGGCGCAGGCGTACAACCACGTCATCCTTCCCCTCGCCGCGCGCGAGGACAAGGAGATCCAGGTCGTCTGGGGCATCCGCGACTTCGAGCTCCGGTTCGGCCGCAAGCCGGAAGGCATGTGGCTCCCGGAGACGGCAGTCGACATCGAGACCCTGGAAGCGCTCGCGGCCCACGACATCCGGTTCACGATCCTCGCGCCGAGCCAGGCGGCCCGGGTGCGTGCGCTCGGCGACTCGGAGTGGCAGGACGTCTCCGGCGCCCGCATCGACCCGACCGTCCCCTACCTGCAGCGGCTTCCCTCCGGCCGCTCGATCGCCCTCTTCTTCTACGATGGTCCTGCTTCCCGCGCCGTCGCGTTCGAAAGGCTCCTCCATCGGGGAGAGAACCTCGCTCGGAAGCTCGCGTCGATCGGGCAACAAGACGGCCGGCCGCGGCTCAGCCACATCGCGACCGATGGCGAGACCTACGGGCATCACCACCCCCACGGAGACATGGCCCTCGCGTTCGCGCTCCGCGCCGTCGAGACCCAGGCTCTCGCGACGCTCACGAACTACGGGGCCTTCCTGTCGATCTCTCCTCCCGAGCACGAAGTCGAGATCCTCGAGGGGACCTCTTGGAGCTGCGCTCATGGGATCGAAAGGTGGCGGAGCAATTGCGGCTGCAGGACGGGAGGCCTACCCGGATGGACCCAGGCATGGCGCGCCCCGCTCCGGGAGTCTCTCGATTGGCTGCGGCTCCGCATAGCACCTCATCTGCGACGGGCCGAAGGGGCAACCTTCACCCAGCCGGAGAAGGCGGTCCTCGACTACGTGGAGCTCATCCTCGATCGGAGCGTCGACAACGTCGAACGGTTTCTCGACAAGCACGCCCGGGGTCCGCTGCCCTCCGAGGAGCGGGTCATGACGCTGAAGCTTCTCGAGCTCGAGCGCCAACTGCAGCTCATGTACACCAGCTGCGGGTGGTTCTTCAGCGACGTTTCCGGCATCGAGACCGTCCAGGTCCTGCGCTATTCGGGCCGCGCCGTGCAGCTCGCGAGGGACCTCTTCCCCGCCGAGACCGAATCCCTCGAAGGACAGTTTCTCGAGCTTCTCTCCCGGGCGACGAGCAACCGCCCCGAGATGGGGAGCGCCAGGGAGCTCTACGAGCGGAACGTGAAGCCGAGCCAGGCGACGTTCGAGAGCCTCGCGGCGCACTACGCCATCAGCGGACTCTTCGAGCCCTATCCCGAGAAGGCGCGCCTATACTGCTACGAAGTGGAGCGGGCCGACTCCCTGTCGCGACAGGCCGGTAACATGCGCCTATTGAGCGGGACGGCCCGCATCACCTCGAGAATCACCCGCGCGAGCGCGAGCCTGGTCTACGCGGTACTCCACCTCGGAGGACACACGGTGACCGCGGGTGTGAAGCGGCAGATCGACGACATCTCCGGCCGCGAGCTCGGCCGAGCGCTCGAGGAGCCCTTCGAGAAGGGAGACCCCCAGAGGGTGCTCCGCCTCATCGACCGCGAGTTCGGGCCCGAAATCTACGATCTCAAGACGCTCTTCGGCGATGAGCAGCGCCTGGTGCTCGCGAGCCTCCTTCGGACCACGCTCGAGGAAGCCGAGACCGCGCTCGGGCGGCTCTACGAGCACCATGGAGCCACGATGCGTTTTCTCGCTGACCTCGGAGTGCCCCCGCCCCGGGCGCTCTCGGTCGCGGCCGAAGTGGTGATCAACTCCTATCTCCGGCGCGCGCTCGCCGCCGAGAGCGTCGACGAGGGCCAGGTGGGAAGCCTCATCCGCGATGCGGCGATGGAAGGCATCTCGCTCGACGGGCCCACGCTCGCGTTCACCGCAAGGCGCAGCCTCGAGGATCTCGCGCGACGTTTTTTCGAAGCGCCGGAAGACCTCGACGTGCTCGTTCGGCTCCGGAAGAAGGTCCGGCTCGTGATCTCGATGCCGTTCGAGGTGGAGCTCTGGAAGGTTCAGAACCTCTATTACCACGCGATGAAGCCGCTCCTCGGTGAGGGGCACTCCCGGGCGTGGCTCGACGAGTTCCTGGCACTCGGCGACGATCTTTCCCTCTGGATCCCGGACCGCCCGTGAAGTCCCTGCGACGGCTCGCGGCCGCCTACGGCGTCCTCACGAGCTACTACGGCGTCGAGGGCCTCTCGCGGGCCCGGCCCGAGGCTCTTCTTGCGGTGCTGCGCACATTGGGCGTGCCCGTCGAGAGAATCGAGGACGCGGACGACGCCCTGCGGAAGCGACGGGAGGAAAGCGCGCGGTGTCTCGTTCCACCCGTCGTCACCCTCTGGGAGGACGAGCCGCACTCCGCGGTGCTGACACACTTCGAGCGGGAAAGCGGGCGCGCGAGAGTGAGCGTCGTTTTCGAGGATAGAGGTCGCCGCGAAGTGGACGTCGATCTCGACACGCTTCCCATCGTCTTCGCGCGCCGCGGTGTCGTGCGCCGTCTTCTCGCTCTTCCCACGATCCCGCCCGGATACCACCGGCTCGAAGTCGCTCTTCGCGAACGCCGCTCCGAGAGTATGCTGGTGACCGCCCCGGCCCATTCCTACCGCGGCGCCGAGACCGGTCGAGCACGGCGCTGGGGTCTTTTCGCTCCTCTCTACGCACTCCACGCGGAAACGTCGCTCGGCATCGGGGATTTTTCGGATCTCGCGCGATTCGCCGATCTCGTCTCTAGTCATCGAGGAAGCTTCGCCGCAACCCTTCCCCTTCTAGCGACCTTTCCCAACGAGCCGAGCCCCTACTCTCCCGCGAGCCGGAGGTTCTGGAACGAGCTCTTCGTCGATCCCAGGCTTGCGCCGGAGTGGCAAGGGGTTCGAAGTTACGCCTCGAACCCCGACTTCCATTCTTCGCTCGAGGCTCTGAGGCGCGAGCCGCTCGTCGACTACCGCGCGGTCGCGGCCTTGAAGCGACCTCTCATGGAAGCGATGTCGCAGGAGGCCCTTCGCGTCCGTCCGAGCTTCTTCGAGGACCTTCTCAAGACCCGACCCGACGCCGTCGAGTACGCGCGGTTCCGCTCGACCGCCGACCGGCGCGGGATCCCGTGGCCGTCCTGGAGCGAGCCGGTACCCAGGGAGGATCTCGCGGACCGTGACTTTCTCTATTATTTTTATGGTCAGGCACTCGCGGAAGAGCAGATCGCGGGCGTGGCCGAGGCGGCGGAGCGCAAGGGCGTGCGCCTGTACTTCGACATGCCTCTCGGCGTTCACGGCGTCGGGTTCGATACCTGGTCGAGGCCTGCCCTCTTCGCGACAGGCGCTGAGGTCGGCGCTCCCCCCGACCCCGTGTTCCCCGATGGCCAGAGTTGGGGGTTTCCGCCGGTTGTTCCAGAAAAGAGCCGGATCGAGGGGCATCGATACTGGCGAGAGTGCCTGGCGCATGTGATGAGACACGCGGGCCTTCTTCGGATCGACCACGTCATGGGGATGCACCGCCAGTTCTGGATCCCCGCCGGCTTCGAGAAGCGCGACGGCGTTTACGTTCGCTACCCGGCGGAAGAGCTCCACGCTGTCGCAAGCCTCGAATCGCACCGTCACCGATCGGAGCTCGTCGGAGAAAACCTGGGCATCGTACCGGAGACGGTGAATCGCACCCTCGACCGGCATCGCTGGCGGGAGATCTACGTGCTCCAGTTCCGGCTCACGGGAAATCCCGAGAGGCCGCTCGATCCCGCTCCTCCGAACGCCGTCGCCAGCTTCAATACCCACGACACTCCAACCTTCGCCGGCTTCCGTCTGTGCCGGGACCTCGACGACCGCGTCGAGGGGGGGCTCCTGGACCGCGAAAAAGCGCGGGAGCTCGCGCGCACGCGGGCCGCCGCGGTCGCCGCCCTCGATGCTCACGTCGGCCTCTCCGACGACGCCTCGGAGATCTCTCGAGAATGCCTCATCCGCTGGCTCCAGCTCCTCCTCGAGAGCAATGCCGATCTCGTGGCCATCAACCTCGAAGACCTCTGGCTCGAGGAGGAGTCTCAGAACGTTCCTGGAAGAGTCGATCGCCCCAACTGGCGTCGAAAGCTCCGCCACAGCCTCTCGTCCCTCCCACCCGACGTCGTCGCGATCCTCGCCGGCATCTCCCGGCCCGCGTGATACGATCCAGCGGGGCCCGGAGGGCCCCATCCTCGCCGAGCGAAGAGCGAGGCGAGCGAACGAGCGGAGCCCTCAGCCGGAGCGAAGGGCGAGCGCAGCGAGTCCCGAAGCGAGAGCGCTGGGGGTGGGGCCCTAGCGCATTGATGGAAGAGCGAGTGAGCACTGAATAATGCCCCCTGAACAGAAACGACGCAGCCGATTCTTCCCCGGATTCATTCTCGGATTGATCGCGGGAGCGATCGCCGCCGTGGTAGCCCCGAGCTGGTGGCAGGCACTCTTGCCGGACGCTTTGTTCCCCGGGGGATCGACGGAAAGCGTCGTGCTCGGAAAATCACGGGAAGAGGGCCGCCTTCTCTTGAAGCTCGAGACCGAGGGCGGTGTCCTCCTCGCCACCTTCACCGAAAGACTGGAGGAGATCGATCTCCTGGTGGAAAAAGGCGACCGGGTGACTCTCCGCGTAGCGCAGTATCAGCCATTCCTCACGGATCCAAGGCTCGACCGGGTCGTCAAGCCCGAGGTCGAGAGCCCACCGCCTTCGACCACGACCACGACGACCACCCCAGGGGAATGAAGAAGAAGCTTGCCCTCACTCTCTGTCTCGGCCTCGGCCTCGCGGCATGCGAGCCCAAGGTTCCGCCCGCGGACCTCGTGCTCCGCAACGGAAGGATCTATACCCTCGACGATGCGCGGACCTGGGCCGAGGCCCTGGCGGTCGACGACGGCCGGATCGTTTTCGTCGGCCCCAACGCCGGCGTCGACGCGTTCGTCGGTCCCGAAACGCGCTTCGTCGATCTCGAGGGAAGGATGGCCCTCCCGGGGTTCCACGACTCGCATGTCCATCCGGTCTCGGGGGGCGTCGAGCTCGGTCAGTGCAACCTGAACGGGCTCGCGACCCGCGAGGGCCTCTACGCGGCCATCGAGGAATGCGCCGCCCGGACTCCCGACGAGGAGTGGCTCGCGGGCGGCGGCTGGGACCTGCCGCTCTTTCCCGGCGCCAACCCGGATCGATCGGACCTCGACCGACTGTCGCCGGACCAGCCGGCGTACCTGAGCTCCGCCGACGGCCACTCGACCTGGGCGAACTCCCGCGCCCTCGATATCGCCGGGATCGACGCTACGACCCCGGACCCGCCGAACGGCCGCATCGAGCGCGATCCGAAGACGGGCGAGCCCACGGGCACTCTGCGCGAGTCCGCTTCCGCTCTCGTCTCGAAGCACCTGCCGCCACTCGGGCCCGAGGACTACGTCGAAGGTTTGAAGCGGGCGCTCCGGATGGCGAACGGATTCGGCATCACCTCGCTCATCGAGGCGAGCGCGAGCGAGCGCACTCTCGAGGCCTATGCGGCGCTCGCGCGCTCGGGGGAGCTGACCGCTCGTGTACGGGTTTCCTTGACCGTGGACGCATCCAAGGACGAAGGCCAGGTGGAGGAACTGGTCCAGCTGAGGACCCGTTACGCGGCGCAAGGGGTCCGGGCGGACGCCGCCAAGATTTTCGCCGATGGGGTCATCGAGTCCGGGACCGCGGCCCTCCTCGAGCCCTACGTCGATTTCGGACATTCGGGCGAGCTGAACTTTCCGCCTGAGGTCCTCGATCGCATCGTGACCCGTCTCGACAAGGAAGGATTCCAGATCCACGTCCACGCGATCGGCGATCGCGCGATTCGAGCCTCCCTCGACGCCTTCGAGAAGGCCCGGTCGGCAAACGGCGCGCGGGATTCGCGCCATCACATCTCTCACATCGAGCTCTTCCATCCCGACGACATCCCGCGCTTCCGGAGCCTCGGCGTGGTCGCGAACTTCCAGCCCCTCTGGGCCTTTGCCGATACCTACATCACGGACCTGACGGAGCCTCAGCTCGGACCCGAGCGTTCCCGCTGGCTCTATCCCATCAAGAGCCTCGCGGAGTCCGGAGCGGTCCTCGCCGCCGGGAGCGACTGGTCCGTCTCCTCGATGAATCCTCTGGATGGAATCCAGGTCGCCGTCACCCGCAGGGACCTGACCGCGCCTCCCGGTCCCTCGTGGATTCCCGAGGAGCGCGTCGATCTCGACACCATCCTCGCCGCCTATACTCGAGGCGGTGCTTACCTCCAGCACGAGGAGGCGCTGACCGGCTCGCTCGAAGTGGGAAAGCGGGCGGATCTCATCGTCCTCGAGAAGAACCTCTTCGACGTTCCGGAGACGGAGATCCACCGAGTGAAGGTGCTCCTCACCCTCCTCGATGGGAAAGAGGTTTACCGGGACTCGAGCTTCCCTCCGAACCACTAGGTTTCAGTAATGGGATAAATTGTTTTGTCTCCCCATCTCCTCCTATCTCCACATCCCCCTTCTTACACTCCCATGATTAGCTTCTCGGCGCGGCGGGGGCAGCCACCGACCTGGTGACGATCGCGCGGTGCGGGTAGGGGATCTCGATGCGCTCCCGCTCGAAGGCCTCCTTGATGTCCTCCGCCAGACCGTTGCGGAGGTCGATATAGTTGTCGCGCGCGGTCCAGACCGAGAACTGGAGGTTCACCGCCGACTCCCCGAAGCTCTGAAAGATGATGATCGGGCGCGGCTCGCGAAGCGCAAGAGGGTTCTTCTCCGCGACGTCCATCAAGACCTCGCGCACTTTCGCGAGCTTCGCATCGTAGGCCACACCCAGCTGCAGGTCGTAGCGCCGGATGGGATGCCGGGTCAAGTTCGTGATCTGGGCCTTTACCATGGTCTCGTTCGGCACCCGCACGTAGAGGTTGTCGAACGTCCGGAGCTTCACCGAGAGGAGGTCGATGGAAAGGACCTCGCCGGTAGTTCCGGCGACCTCGATCACTTCCCCCACCACGAAGGGGCCCTCGCTCATGAGAAACAGTCCGCTGATCAAATTGGCGGCGGAGGTTTGGGCGGCGAAGCCCACAGCCACCGTCAGCACTCCCGCAGCCCCGAGCAGCACCCCGAGGTCGAGGCCCAGCTCGCGGAGCGCGCTCGCGAACGCAAGCGCGAGGACCAGGTAGTAGGACACCCTTCGCCCAAGGATTGCGACCTGCACGGACGTCCTTCGATCCAGGACTCGCCCGATCGCCGTTCGAACGAGGTGCGCTGCTGCGATGCCGAGGATCAGGGTGACGCCGGCGCGCACGACAGCGTAGAGCTGTTCGGTAGTAAGATAGTTTTCCATTCCGTTTCTCCAGGTTCCGCGATCTCAGTCGAAAAGCGCGCTGAACGCCCGCACCAGGACGCCTCCCGGTTCGGAGGTCAGGCGGGCGGGAGTGACTTTCTCGACCTCGCTCGGCACCGGCGGATGGCTGATCTGGAGCCGGCCGATGGCCGCGCTCGAGGTTTGCTCGAGGACGACCGACTCCGTCCACAGTCCTCCGTCCCGGGCGGCGTAGACCGAAAGGTAGGGAACGGCGAGATTCACCCGCTCCAGGCGAAGGGTATCGCTCGCAGCATTTCGAATCCGGAGCTCGGTCAGCGCGCGATGGGGGTGCCGCGGGACGGAAGCCCGATCGAGTCGGGCCGCGGTCAGGGTCGCGTAGCACAGCTCCCCCTCCCGGGTGGAAGGCCCGATCCAGGTGTCGGGAGGTCGTTCGATCGCGGTTTCAATGAGCGCGAGACGACTCGCGCCGGCCTCGACGCGGATCCAGAGGGGGGTCGAGCAGAAGAGGGTGATGCTCTCTCCCGCGGTGACGTGGAACGGGTTTTCCGGGTAGACCACCACCGCGCGGTCGGCGAGGGCCGGGCGTACCCAGACGGTCTCCGGCGTTTCGGCGAACGCGTAACGGTTTCGAACGACGCCGGCCCCGTCGAGGGTCGCGGTCGTGGGGCACTCGAAGAAGCGCGCGTCTCGCGGCTCGGCCTTCTGGAGGTAGTCGACGGAGAGCTCCTGCCTTCGCCGGGCCACACCCAGCCTCATCGGGCCGACGTGCCAAAGTCCCCGCTCGCCGAGGCCCAGAGTGAATCGGCCCCACCACGGGAGCGCAGGTTTCTGATCGAGGTCGTCCACGAAAGTGCTAAGATTCTAATGCCAGTAGAGACCGTGACCCAAGAACGCAACGAAGACCCTCCGAGTCCCCCGGCCAGACGCGCCTGATCTTCCCGTGCCCACCCTCGTCGTCGTCAACAATCCCAAGAGCTGGCCGTTCGAGATTCCCGGCGTCGAGGTCGTGGAGGCCCGTTCCTACCTGACGAAGCCCGAGTTCGGGGAGATGAAGGGCGTGAAGCTCTTCAACCTCTGCCGCTCCTACAGCTACCAGAGCATCGGTTACTACGTGACGCTTCTCGCGGCCGCCCGCGGGCACCGCCCCCTTCCCAGCATTTCGACGTTCCAGGACCTGCGATCGCCCTCCATGGCCCGGATGGTGTCCGAGGACCTCGACGGCCACATCCAGAAGGGGCTCAGCCGCATCCAGAGCGAGGAGTTCACGCTCAGCGTGTACTTCGGGCGAAACCTCGCGTCGCGCTACGATCGACTGAGCCGCGAGATCTTCAACCTCTTCCAGGCGCCTCTCCTGCGGGCGCGCTTCGTCCGCATGGGCAAGTGGCAGTTGAAGCACATCGCACCCATCAGCATGGACGAGGTCCCGGAATCTCACCGTGACTTCGTGCTCCATGTGGCGCAGGAGTACTTCCTGGGAAAAGGCCCCCGGGTCAAGAGGCGCAAGCCCACGAAGTACGACATCGCCATCCTGTTCGATCCCGGCGAGCCCTTTCCCCCATCGGACGAGGGGGCCATCCGCAAGTTTGTCCGCGCCGCGGACGAGCTCGGGCTCGGCGCCGAGGTGATCGGCCCCGACGACTACGGGCACGTCGCCGAGTTCGACGGGCTCCTCATCCGTGAGACCACTCAGGTCAACCACCACACCTATCGATTCGCCCGCCGCGCCGCCTACGAGGGACTGGTGGTCATCGACGACCCCGAGTCCATCGTCAAGTGCACCAACAAGGTGTTTCTCGCGGAGCTCCTGCGCCGCCATGATGTTCCCACGCCCCGGACCCGAGTGGTCCATCGCGACAACGCCGACACGATACCCAAGGAGCTCGGACTTCCATTGGTGCTGAAGAAGCCCGACAGCTCCTTCTCGCATGGAGTGGTCAAGGTCGACGACGCCGAGGCCTTCGAGACGGCCGTCTCGCGGTTCTTCGAGGAGTCGGACCTGGTGATCGCGCAGGAGTTTTTACCCACCCCCTTCGACTGGCGCATCGGGATCATCGACCGCCGTCCCATCTTTGCCTGCAAGTACTACATGGCTTCCGACCACTGGCAGGTCTATAAGCACAACGACAACGGCGGGGGAAGCCGCTTCGGACGATCGGAAACCCTTCCCGTCGAGCTCGCTCCGGCGAGAGTGGTAAAGGTGGCGCTCCGCGCCGCGAGCCTCATCGGCGAGGGCTTTTACGGCGTCGACCTGAAGGAAGTGGGGAACGACTGCGTGGTGATGGAGGTCAACGAGAATCCCAACGTCGAGTCGGGCCTCGAGGACGAAGTCCTCAAGGACGAGCTCTACCGCCGGGTGATGTCGGTCTTCCTCGATCGGATCGAAAAACGCAAAGCGGAAGCGATTCGCTAATCGCCCGGCATGCCCCTCCACCTGTTCGAAGGCTACGGCATCGAGATCGAGTACATGCTGGTCTCGATCGACGACCTCTCGATCGTGCCCGCCTCCGACCGGGTGCTCGAAGCTCTCGCGGGAGAGGTGACGAACGAGGCCGAAGTCGACACCGCCGCCTGGTCGAACGAGCTCGTGCTTCACGTGATGGAGCTCAAGAACGTCGATCCCGTCGGCACGCTCGCTCCCCTGGGGGACGTCTTCTCCGGGCACGTCCGGAGGATGAACGCGCTCCTCGAGCCCATGGGCGCGATGCTCATGCCGGGAGCGATGCATCCTTTCATGCGTCCTCGTGAGGAGACCCGCCTCTGGCCGCACGAGGGACGCGAGATCTACGAAGCGTTCGACCGCATCTTCGACTGCCGCAGGCACGGCTGGGCGAACGTCCAGAGCGCGCAGCTCAACCTCTCGTTCGGAAACGACGAGGAGTTCGGCCGTCTTCACGCCGCGACCCGCGTTCTTCTGCCGATCCTCGCCGCGCTCGCCGCGAGCTCCCCGGTCGTAGAGGGGGAGCTGACGCCCCTCGCGAGCACTCGGCTCGAGGTCTACCGGACGAACGGAGAGAAGCTGCCGGCGGTTTCCGGCCAGGTAATCCCCGAGGCTGTCTTCAACCAAGAGGAGTACGAGCAGCGGATTTACGAGAAGATGTACCGGGAGCTCGCTTCCTTCGATCCTGAAGCAACGCTCCGACATCCCTGGCTCAACGCTCGAGGAGCCATCCCCAAGTTCGACAAGGGCGCTCTCGAGATTCGCATCGTCGACGCCCAGGAGTGCCCGGCGGCCGACGTCGCCATCGCCGCCGCCACCGCCGCGGTCTTGAAGGCGCTGGTATCCGAGACCTTCGCGGACTACGGACATCAATGCTCGTGGGAGACGGCGGCGCTCGTCGAGATCTTCCTCGCCACACTGCGAGACGCGGAACGGGCCGTGATCCGGGACCAGGACTACCTCCGGCTCTTCGGCTACCCCGACCGCAGCGGAACGGCGAACGAGCTATGGCTCTACCTCGTAGAGACGCTTTCGGATGCCGACGGTCTGGATTCTCCGCATCTCCGGGTGATTCTCGAAGAGGGGCCGCTCTCGCGGAGGATCGTGAGGGCCCTCGGGAGGGACCCCGGTCCGCAGGAGATCGCCGTCGTTTACCGTGCCCTCTGCGAAAACCTCGAGGGGGGAGAGTCCTTCGTGGGATTGTGACGGGGAGACCCGGGCGAAGGACAGGGCGACGAGGAGTCTCGCATGGGTTATCTCCGGTGACCCACGCCTTGGGCCGCGCATACACGCGGTTGGGCTGATAGTTCATTGCGGAGGAACCCGACGCTCCAACTCCGCGAACCAGTCGATGACGAGGTTTAACTGCGTGGCGCTCGCCTCCGGCTCCATCATCTTGACCATAATGAACCCCTTGTCATCGGGCGTGACGTCGAAATTGGGACGATCGAAAGGTTTGTCGAAGCGGCCTTCGAAAAGAAGAATGGGTTTGCCGTGGACGAACGTTCCCTCAGTTGAGATGGGGGCAGCCATCATCTGGTGGTCTCTCAAGAAAAAAAGCTCCTTCCCGCTCCGGGACCAGACGGGTTGAGCCCCGCCCTCGGTCGAGATCTGCCATCGCAGGTCACCCTCGGCAGGAAAGGGCCGTACGTAGACTTCCATCCGACCCGACTCGTCCGATGTGTACGCGATGAAGCGCCCATCGGGCGAGAATGCGGACGTCCCTTCGTTCGCGTTCGTCGAAAGAAAGGGAATGGGCGTCCGATCGCCGGAGACCGGAACGATCCAGAGATCCCGGCCGGTCGCTGGGTGCACCTCGTGGTACGCAAGGAACTTCCCGTCCGGGGAGAATGCGTGCGGGTTATGTATATGATCGCTCGTCGTGAGCCGCTCGTCGGGACCGCTTCCATCCGCAGTCTTCCAATAGAGATTGAGAGTGCCGGCCTGGTTGGACTGAAAGGCCACGTGCCGGCCGTCCGGCGTCCACACCGGGAACGTGTTGCTCGACGCGAACGTGAGCCGGTTCATCGTGCCGCCTTCGAAATCGTACAAGTAGATGTCGTTCTTGGGGTCGACGATCTCGAGGGCAAGTCGCTTGCCATCCGGTGAGTAGCGCGGTGACGAGTAAGCTCCCGGAGGGAGGGGCAGAGGCTCGATCTCTCCTTTTCGATCGACGAGAACCAGCTTGCGCTCGCTCGACGCAACCGTGCCCGGTACATAGACCAGCCACCCAAGCCTGGAGAAATCGAACTGGGACGCGCCGATGGTTGACTCGGAAACGCCATCCACCATCGTCACCGCGGGACCGGTCACCTCCAGGCGCTCCGAATCGAACGGCACCGCCATGAGCGTGCCCGCCCGGGCGTAAACAATATGACCGCTCGGCGCATAGCGGGCCGACGTTCCGCCCTGAATCAGGACCCGCCGCTCTCCGCTTTCTTGGAGGATGATCTGTCCCCCCTCCGGCCCGCTTTGTCTCCACGCCGTGAACAGCATCGCTTTGGCGCCGGGAAGGATGTCCGGCCAGCGATGCGCTCGTTCGCCCGAACCGGCGTCGAGCGTGCTGACGGCCCGAGGCGTGCCGCCGCTGGAGGAGACCTCGAAAAGACCGCCATAGGCGACGGGTGCGAACACGATGTTGTCGTCGCTTCCCCAACTCGCTCCGTGGGGATTGGCCGCGTTGCACAACTCGATCGGCGCTCCGCCGCGCACCGACACCTTCTTGAGCTTTCCTCCGGCGAAGAACCCGATCCACTCCCCGGATGGGGAAAAGAACGGACTGCGAGCACCTTCGGTGCCGGCGATGGGAACCCCTTCATTCTTGTCGAGCGCCCGAAGGTGGAGCCTCTGACGGTCCTCGCGCACGACGTAGACGAGGCTTCTGCCGTCCGGCGAGAAGGCCATCGAGGGGAAATCCAGGCCGGTGAGCGCCTCAGCCGGAGTCAATGGAAGAACGGCGCGCAATGCCGCACTCGAGGGATCGGACACGGGTCGCAGGATCCAGGCAACGACTGTGGCGAGCGCGGCAGTCGTGAGAACCCCGGCGCCGGTCGCCCAAACCCACGACCGACTTGGCTGCGGTCCGGCGCGGTCCATCGCGGCGACGGCGACTCCCGTGTCGACCTCGCTCCGGAGGTCCTCGAGAGCGATCTTCAGCTCTCTCATCGACTGGAACCGCCGTTCGGGGTCCTTCCGGAGCGCCCTCGCGAGAATTCGCTCCAGCTCCAGAGGTGCTTCGGGCAGCGATTTTCTCAACGGCGCGGGCTCGTCCTTCAGCACCGCCGCAGCAATCGCGGAAAAGCCCGTACCTTCGAACGCCCTCCTTCCCGTGACCATTTCGTAGAGAACGCTTCCGAAGGAGAAGACATCGCTCCGCGCGTCGACCTTTCGTCCGTCCGCCTGCTCGGGCGACATGTAAGCCGCCGTCCCTACCACGTGCTGCGACCCGGTCAAGGGGGCGTCCTGCTGGCGAGTAGGGGTATCCTCCAGATCAAGCGGCTCGATGAGCTTCGCCACTCCGAAATCCAGGAGCTTCACCACTCCCTGCTCGGTCACGAAGACGTTCTCCGGTTTCAGATCCCGGTGCACGATGCCTACGGCGTGTGCGGCCGAGAGCGCATTCGCCATCTGGATCGCAAAACCGAGAGCCTCAGAAATCTTCATCAGTCCGATGCGCTTCCGGAGGGTGTCTCCCTGGAAGAACTGCATCACGATGAAATGAACGCCCTCGTGCTCGGCGAACTCGTGAACGACGGCGATATTGGGGTGGTCGAGTGAGGAAGCCGCCCGCGCTTCCTGTACGAAACGCCGGAGCCTTTCGGTATCGCCGACCGCTTCCAGAGGAAGCACTTTGAGCGCCACGTCGCGGTCGAGCTGGGTATCGCGCGCTTTGTAAACCTCCCCCATGCCTCCGGCGCCGATCTTCTCGACGACCCGGTAGTGGGATAGCGTTTGCCCCGAGGCAAGCATCACGGCAGAGGGCCCTCGTTGCGACCAGGCACGATGATATTTTTTTTCGGCGCAGGATGTAAAGCGACGAAACCGTCTGGCGCGATTGAGAGCCTCGCGAAGGACCGGCTCTGAAGGAGATCGCCGTCTTGTACCGTGCCCTCTGCGAAAACCTCGACGTGAGAGAGACCTTCGTCGGCCCTTGAGTCACAAAGGATCGAAGCGATAGCCGAGTGCGCGCGTCACCTCGTCGAAGCGCCGGAACAGGCTGTCTCGATCCGGCGCCGCCAGGTTGACGACGGCGTACCGAAAGCTCCTGCCGTCTTCCAGACTCTCGAAGTCCTCGAGCCGATCCCCCTTCGCGGCCTCCGGCCAGATGCGCGTCCCGTCGAATCGTCTCTCGATCTCGGCGATCTCGTCGGGGGAGGGGGCCTCGACGAGGCGCGCAGGCTCGAATATCCGAAGGGGAAAGCTCGAGGCGAATCGATAGCCGGTCCTCGCGCGTTTGTCGGGGGCCGGCTCACCGACCGCGAGCGCGAGGGCCACGTCGTAGCCGCTTCTGCCGTCGACCTTTTCATAGAGGTCGGCGAACTGACCGCACATGCGCGGATTCACTTCGACGATGAAGATCCGGTCGCGCCTCAGGTCGTACATCATCTCGATGTTGAACAAGGTGTGCTTCAACCCTAGCCCTTGAACGACGGCGACCGCGACGTCTCGCATCCGCGCCTGCACCCGGCGGGACAGGGACGAAGGGTAGTCGAACCGTACGAAGCTCCTCGTGCCCGCGTGGCGCACCGAGTCCACAATCCCCAGGACCTCGACCGAATTCCCGGTGGCGTACCCTTCGACCGTCACCTGCCGCCCCTTGAGGAGATCCTCGGCGATGAAGTAACCGCCGTCGAGCTCGAAGTCGGTGAGGCCGCGGACCAGGCGGTTGAACATGAAAACGTAGTGGATGAGGAACTCCGCAAGCGACGGCCTCGAAAGGAACGAGTCCAGGTCTCCCCAGGAGTCGAGCCTCCGCGACATGATGGAGAACGCTCCCTTCACCGGCTTGATGAAACACGGGAAGTGGAGCTCGGACACCCCACCCCGCGGCCGCTTCGGGTCCACGAGCTGGAACCACGGCGTCGAGTCGGGAGCCGCCTCCCGTTGGGCGATTCGAGAGTAGTACTTGTGCGAGCTCGCGAGGAGGCGCTCTGGGGAGGAGCCCGGGAGCCCGAGGCGCTGGGAGATCGCGCCGGCGACGATCGCGCCGGGGTAGTCGCTGGAGCTGAACACTCCGTCGAGACATCTTAAGTGCTTGCCTCGCTCTTCATTCACGGCCGCGGGGACCCCACCCCCGCGGCTTGTCGCTGCGGGCTTCGCGCTCCGCTCCAGCTGAGGGCTCCGCTCGGCTCGCGCAGGCTGCGTATGAATCTCCGGCAGCCTGCTACCCGCGGCGACCTGCTCCTCGATGAAACCGAGGACGTCGAAGTCCCACCGGCACTCGTGGTCGAAGGGGCGCTTCAGCTCCACTTCGAACGGATCTCCGAAGCTCCCCCCACTCCCGAAGTGTTTCTGATCCCAAGAGGTCGGAAATACAACAGCGACTTTCTTCCTTCGGACGGTACTCCTCCTTTTTCTCCTGTATATAGAATAGCCGGGTTCATGAAGATCGTGGACACCTTTCCCCGCGAGGTCTCGGTCCTCGAGAACGTTCTCATCCCGATGGGCGACGCCGTCCGCCTCGCGGCCCGTATCTGGCTTCCGGCGGATGCTCGAGCGGCGCCCGTGCCGGCGATTCTCGAGTTCCTTCCCTACCGGCAGGCGGACCGCATGCGGGACCGCGACGAGCCGATGCACGGCTACCTCGCGGGCCACGGCTACGCGTCGGTTCGCGTGGACCTCAGAGGCACCGGCGACTCTGAAGGGGCTCTTCTCGACGAGTATCACCGACAGGAGATCGAAGACGCTCTCGAGGTCATCCGCTGGATCCGGGCGCAGCCGTGGTGCTCGGGAAACGTCGGCATGATGGGGATCTCGTGGGGCGGCTTCAATGCCCTCCAGGTGGCCGCGAAACGACCCGAGGGATTGTGCGCGGTCGTGTCGGTCTGCGCTTCCGACGACCGCTACGCCGACGACGCGCACTATATGGGCGGCTGCCTTCTCAACGAGAACCTGGTCTGGGGCTCGGCGCTCTTCACGCTCGAAGCGCTTCCGCCCGACCCTCGCGTCTGGGGCGAGCGCTGGCGGGAACTCTGGCACGAGCGGCTCGAGGCCGCGCCCCTGTTCCCCGAGCGCTGGCTTCGACACCAGCACCGGGACGACTACTGGAAGCATGGATCGGTCTCTGAGGACTACGACGCCATCGCTTGTCCCATCTACGCGGTCGGGGGTTGGGCGGATGCCTATACCAACTCCGTTCCCCGGCTTCTTGCGCGGCTTCGCGTTCCGCGGAAGGGGCTTGTCGGTCCCTGGGCCCACGCCTATCCGCACCTCGCGACTCCTGGGCCCGCGATCGGATTCCTACAGGAGCTCTTGAGGTGGTGGGATCGATGGCTTCTCGGGAGCGAGAACGGAATCATGGAGGAGCCGCGATACCGGGTCTTCCTGCCCGAGCCGGTCGCACCTTCGCGACGAGAACGCGACGTCCCCGGGCGTTGGGTTGCGGAGGCGGATTGGCCCTCGAATCGTATCCAGCCTCGCGCCTATTCCCTCGGGCCGCACGGGCTCGAGGAACGGGAGGGTGAGGCCGTGACGTTCCATCTGGCGTCACCGCTCACGACGGGCTCCGCCGCGGGAAGCTGGTGTCCCTTTGGCTCACCGGACGAGCTGCCCGGCGATCAAGGCGAGGACGATCTCCGGTCGCTTCTCTTCGACTCGCAGCCTGCTCGCGAACGTATCGAGATCCTCGGCGCCTGCGAGCTCCGCTTGATGCTCGCTTCCGACTCTCCGGGCGGCCTCATCGCCGCCCGGATCGAGGACGTCTTCCCCGACGGCGGCTCAGCGCGTGTCACCTACGCGCTCCTCAACCTGACCCACCGGGGAAGCCACGAAACGCCGGAGCCGCTCATCCCGGGCGAGATCTACGAAGTGACACTCCGCTTCAACGACGCGGCTTACGCCTTCCTCCCCGGCCACCGGATTCGCCTTGCTCTCTCGACGGCCTACTGGCCCATCGCCTGGCCTTCGCCATGGCGCTTCACCCTGACTCTCCAGTCGCAAGGGAGCCGCCTTCAGTTTCCCGTGCGCCCTCCTCGTGCCGAAGACGACCACATTCGCTCGTTCGAAGAGCCCGAGAGCGCACCCCGACTCGAGACCACCGAGCTCCACGAGGGAGCGACGGTGAAGAACGTCTCCTCCGGCGCCTCCGGCGAAATGGTGTACCGGGTATCGACGGAGTTGACGGAGGACGGAGGGCCCGCGCTCACGCGAATCGAAGACACGAGGATCGAACACGGCCACTCGACCGTCGAGGAGTTTTCGATCGTGGAATCCGATCCTCTCTCGGCGAAGGCCGAGATTCTTCACGACGCCGTCTTCCGCCGCGACTCCTGGTCCACTCGTGTCCGCACCCGAACGCGTATGGACTCGGACTCGAGCGACTTCCATCTCGAAGCCGAGCTCGAAGGCTTCGAGGGCGACCGAAGGATCTACCACCGAACGTGGTCGGTCTCGGTCCCCCGCAACGGCGTCTAGTTCTCACCGCTCTCCAGAACGTGATCCAATATGATCACGCCCGGTTCCTGCTTCAACCGAGGCTGGTTTCGCTCAAAACACTACGTTTGAGCCAGAGCCGTCCTCTCCACAGGCGTCAGTTCCGGTGGAGCTCACCGTACAAGACGTATCTTGTGCTCCCAGCTAGGTTATTCGCCCGGTCCTCGATCACGAACCGTCACAGTCACACCGGCCTTTAGCTTTGATCGCTCGCCATTCTAAGAACTCAACTTACCGCATCACCCCTTCCTCCGACTCGACGACTCTCTGCGGTCGTGCAACGCTCTAGCTTGCTTGGCTCTCACGACGCTTGGTTTGCGCGAGACGCGAAGACCTCCCAGATCCGCCAACCAGCCGCAGACGCGATCGGGAAAGGTTCTGAAGGTCCTACTCCAATGAGACGACTTTTTCGACCGGCTCCTCCTTCGGATCTGGAACTTTTTTTCTCTCCCTGCGACAGGGAAACCCGCCAAGGCACCCTCTTGAGCAGATTTGAATAGATCTCGGGTTACTGCTAGGAGCCCTTTGGCGGTGCGGGCGGCGGCGGAACGTAGACTGGCGGCTGGGGGTCGAGGGGCACGAGCGCGCGTCCGGCCAACCCCGGATGGTCGGGCGGGATCTTCGTCGCCCGGAAGGACGCATAGGGAAACTGCTCGGTGCCCGGCGGGTTCCAGCCGGGCACCTCGCCATGAAACGGATTGCGGTATTCCCAAACGATCGCTCCTTCGGGGCTCACCTCGAAGTAGCGGCCATGAGTTCCGGCGCAGACGAAGGAATTGCTGTTCGGCAGGCGATGCGCGCCCGAGACGAAAGGCGCGAAGAAGCTGTGCCGGTCGTTCGCCTGGTAGGTCCAAACTGGGGTGCGGGGCCCGAAGGCCTCTCCCTTTGCGAAAGAGTAGTTGCCGTCGTCATCGACCGGGGGCGCGATCTCGACGACCGAAGACCAGTCGCCGTCCGTCCGTCCGCCGCCATTGTTGAAGGCGGTCAGATGGCCGGCGTTCTTCCATCCTTCGGGGATCCAGAGCACGTTGTGCTGGTAGAAGAGCTGCTGATCGGCCTTTTCGCCTCGACCGTAGGCCTTCGGGTTGCCCCAACGGTAGAGCAGCTCCCCGCCGCGTCCGGAGCGTCCCCCTGACGACCCACGGGCTTCTTCGGTAGTGGTCGAGTGGTCAAGGATCCAGAGCTCGCCGATCTCGGGCACGCTGACCGCGATCTGATCGAGCCGGGGATGGTAGTCGATCCCGTTCATGTGCAGGAAGTCCGACTGGATGTCTTCGCTGCTGGCGTTGTCCGGCACGTAGCCGAGCGCCTTGAGCTGCTCGAGCTCCTCTTCGTCGATTTCCACTGCGTCGCCGTCGGCGTTGATGTCGAGCCGGCCAGGAAACTCGGAGAGAACGCCATGGTTCGCGGCGTCGGGATCGTTGTTCTGTACGAGGTGGTCCCAGACGTGCCATTCCCAGACGATCCTCGCGTCGTTCGGCGGGAGCGGCTCGAGCTCCAGGATCCACTCGGACCAGACCCCCTTCTCGGGGATGAGGTCCACCCTGCGCCCCGCGGCCCTCGCTTCTGCGGCCGTCTTTTGTTCCCACGCGATCGCCAGCAGGTTGCCGTTGGGCAGCGGCTTGATATCGTGATGCAGCATCCGCATCTCATCACCCATCTTCCACTCCCAGAGGACCTCGCCCTCCCAGGAAAGCTTCTGGATGTACCCGGCGACCCCTCCCGCCCGGAAGTTGGGGGGTTCTGGAATTCGCGCCAGGCGGTACAGACTCCCGTCGTTCTGAAGGTAGAGTGCATCGCCGACCTTCTCGTTCGTCCAGGTATGGACGACGCGGCCCTCGAGGTCGACGAGATAGGTCTTGTCGGACGTGAACTGGGTGAAGAGCACGTAGCCGGGCGCGGCGCCGGGCTCGTTCCGAATCAGGCCGCGGGGTTGTT
>Ga0214473_10002917_pt1 | contig 20929 bp, 22 predicted proteins | sample RVTome_7_FD_203509 | JGI IMG/M metagenome (GOLD analysis project Ga0214473, IMG submission 203509) | Soil microbial communities from uranium-contaminated site in the Upper Colorado River Basin, Wyoming, United States - RVT98D197 | ecosystem: Environmental > Terrestrial > Soil > Contaminated >... | reverse complement strand
GCGCCGAGCAGACAGGCTGCCGCGTCCATATCGCGCTCCATGGCTGCCAGCAGTCGCGCGAGGCGGTGGGCGACACCTTCATCAAGGAGTCCGGCTACGCCGAGATCGCCGACCAGAACCGGCTCGTTATCCTCTTCCCGCAAGCGAAGGCGATCACGGGGATCAATCCGCAGGGCTGCTGGGACTGGTGGGGCTATACCGGGCTCGACTATCTCGGCAAGGACGCGCCCCAGATCGCCGCCATCTGGGCCATGGTCGAGCAGCTTGCCGCGACGCCATGAGGGCGCCCGTGGCGGACGAGAACGGCATTCTAGTCTTCGAGGCGCCGCTTGGCTCGGACCTCTACCGCCAGGCGCTCGCGCTGCGCGAGGCGATCCTGCGGCGCCCGCTCGGCTTGACGCTCACAGACGAAGAGCACGCCGACGATGCGCTGCGCCGGCATTTCTGCGCCGTTGCCCGCGGCGCGGTGGCGGGCACCGTCTCGCTCAAGCCCCTCAATAGCGAGACCCTACAGCTCCGCCAGATGGCGGTGGCGGAAGATTGGCAGGGGGAAGGGATCGGGGCGCTTCTGCTTGCCCACGCGGAAGAGTGGGCGCGAGGCGAGGGCTACCGTCTCATCGCGCTCAATGCCCGGCTCGGCGCCGAGGGCTTCTACGCGCGCTTCGGCTATCTTGGCCAAGGCGAGCCGTTCGAGGAGAACACCGTGCCGCATATCAGAATGACCAAAGAGCTGGATGAGGCTAGGCCGTAGGCGCCAAAAGTGAGACCCCGAGCTTTAGGAGGAGAAGCATGAGCGTGGAGCTGGGAGACAAGGCGCCGGATTTCACCTTGCCGGCGGACGGCGGCGGCAAGGTCTCGCTGAAGGATCTGAGGGGAAAGACGGTCGTGCTCTATTTCTATCCCAAGGACGACACGTCGGGCTGCACGGCGGAGGCTTGCGCCTTCCGCGACGCGCTTCCAGACTTCTCCAAGGTGAAGGCCGAGATCGTGGGCGTGTCGCGGGATACGGTCGCAAGCCACGACAAATTCAAGAAGAAGTTCAAGCTCCCCTTCCCGCTCGGAGCGGACGAGGACGGCAAGGTCTGCCAAGCCTACGGCGTCTGGGTGGAGAAGAGCATGTACGGCAAGAAATACATGGGCATCGAGCGGGCGACCTTCCTCATCGACCCGAAGGGCGCGATCCGCGGTGTCTGGCGCAAGGTGAAGGTGCCAGGCCACGCCGATGAAGTGTTGAAGGCGGCAGAGGCACTGAAATAGGCCAGCCTCCGGCCAAACAATCCGGCCCGGTGCCGACCTAAATCAGCCCTCCAAGGCGCGCCAAGCGCGCGCCATGCTTCAATGCGTTGAGGCGGCTATTGCGCCGGCGGCGGTGATTCTGCCGGGGGCGTCTCCGGCGCCTTCTGCTCCTCGCCGCCACACATGTTGGCCGACAAACCAACCAGCGCGATCGCGGCGGCCGCGGCCACCATTAGAAACTTCCTCATGTCGTCCTCTCCATTCTTTGGTTTAGCTTCCTACCCTGAAGCTTTAGGCGACCCAGCTTACTCTAGTTTCAGGCTTTTTTATTGCCACTTATGGCGCACCCGACAGGATTCGAACCTGTGACCTCTGCCTTCGGAGGGCAACGCTCTATCCAACTGAGCTACGGGTGCTTCGCTCGGGGAACGTAGTCAAAGGCGCCCACTTAAGCAACGCCAGGCAACGGGCGGCCTCCTTGGCCCGGCGTGCCGCTATCGAGTCCATAGGTAATCGATATTTACGCCAAGGCATGCATGCCAGCATCCTTAAGGCGCGAAAAAGGCCGCGTGCGCCTTTCGCAAGGGTGACTTGACGCAGTGCAGCATCGGCGTAGGTATGCCTTGGGAATTCAGCGAGAGAGGCTCATGGAACAGCCCGTGGAGAAGAGAAAGGTCCTCGTGATCGGCGGCGGCTTTGGCGGCGTGTTCGCGGCCAAGGCGCTCGAGCGGCTTGGCCGAGGCAAGCTCGAAGTCGAGCTCGTCAACGGCAATAACTATTTTGTCTTCCAGCCGCTGCTGCCAGAGGTCGCCGCCTCGAGCATCCATTCCGCCGACGCGGTCGTTCCTCTGCGCCAACTGCTCCGCCACCTCCAGGTGCGGCAGGCCGAAGTCATGGGAATCGACTTCGCCAAGAAGTCGGTGACCGTGGTCCAGGGCACGCGGCGTGTTCCTGTCGACCTTACCTATGACGAGTTGGTGATCGCGCTCGGCACCGGCGTAGACCTCAACCGCTTCCCCGGCCTGCCCGAGCATGCGCTCACCATGAAGGACCTGGCCGACGCGCACCGCTTGCGCACCCATGTCATCGGCTGCCTGGAGACGGCCGACATCACCGACGAGCCCGAGGCGAAGCAGCAGCTCCTCACTTTCGTGGTGGTGGGCGCAGGCTTCTCAGGGGTCGAGACCGTCGCGGAGGTACGCGAGCTCGTCCGCCGCGCGCTCAAATATTATACGAACATCAAGACCGACGAGATCCGCTTCTATCTGATCGAATATGCCAACCGTATCCTGCCGACCTTCCCCGCCGATCTCGCCGAATACGCCACGCGGCGCTTACAAATTCACGGCATCGAGGTGTTGACCGGCGTCGGCACCAAATCGGCGACGGGCACGGCGGTCGAGTTGACCGACGGACGCATCATCCCGACCTCGACCATTGTCGCCACCATCGGCAACGGACCCCACCGGCTGGTGGAGGCGCTCGGCCTCGACATGCACTGGGGCCGCATCAGGACCGACCGCTTCATGCGCGTACCGGGCCTGGACGGCGTGTGGGCGCTGGGCGACTCCGCCCTCATCCCGCTAGTCGACAACCCGGGCGAAGATCCGGCCCACTATGCGACCCAGACCGCGCAATTCGCCGTGCGCGAAGGGCGGCAGATGGCGGATAACATTATCGCCAAGATCGAGGGGAAGGCGCTCAAGCCCTTCGCCTATACCTCGAAAGGCTCGCTCGCCTCGCTCGGCATGAGCAAGGCGGTGGCCGACGTCTACGGCATCAAGCTGTCGGGCACGCTTGCCTGGCTCTTATGGCGCGGGTTCTATCTCTCCTTCCTGCCGGGCTTCGCCGCCAAATTCAGGGTGGGCGTGACGTGGCTGCTGAACAGCGTCATGCCGCCGAACATCGTGCAGATCCAGTCGACGCCGCCGGCGACCCGCTACATCCACTACCGCAAGGGCGACAGGGTGTTCGAGCCCGGCATGCTGATCGACGGCTTCTATACGGTGACCAAAGGCTCCTTCAAGCTGACCATCGACAATCCGGAGACGGGCGAGCATTTCGAGAAGGTGTTCGGACCGGGCGAGCATTTCGGCGAGCGGGTGCTGCTGCGCTCGGCGCTTCGTACCGGCCTCGTCGTGGCGCTGGAGGACGGCATCCTGCTGTTCATCGCGCAGAAGGACTTTACCCGCTTCGCCCGGGCCTTCCCCTTCCTCGACCAGTACTTCAAGGACTATATTGAGCGGACCTTCGGCGGCACCGACAAGTCCTTCGCGCCGGGCAGCGCCAACCACAAGCACGAGCTCGAAACGCTGCCTTAGCTGACTGACCAGCCATCATTTGCTGTTGAGGCGAATCCGCTTGGCGAGTCCCGATGGATCGACGAGCTCCGGCTCCTGCGGCGTGCATTCCTCGCCCGCCGAGCCGCTCGCCACAGCGCCTTCGCAGCGCATAGCCGCCTCCGCTACGGTTTCCTTCTGCGCCAATAGGAACGCCTCGCGAAGCGTCGGTACCCGGGTCCGCATCGCCTCGACGAGGTTGCGCGTGAAAGTCGCCGAGGTAAGGTCGGCAAAAGCGATCTCATGCGCCCGCGACGATGCCATGAGCGCGATCTGTGGTGACCTGGAGGGCCGAGAAAGGACAGCGCCGTCAGCCCCTGACGCATCGCACGTGTCGAGAACCACCAACGCCGATTCCGCCGGCAGAGCGTCAATCAATCCGCCGAGTTCGGCGTCGGTCATCCAAATCCCGGCCTGGGCCGCGTAAAGCGCCGCGAAGGGGAAAGAGGCGGACCAGAGAAGGAAGGTCTCTTCGGTTCCGCCTTCAGCTCCGCCCCTCTTCGGCAGGAGCATGCCGTGCCCGACATAGTAGACGACGATGGTCGACCCTGGCGGCATCGAGCCCTGGAGGTTGGCAAAGGCTGAGCGGACGGCTGTCGCCATCGCCTCCTCGTCGATGAGGGTCGTGATCTGGTTGGCAGGAACGCCGATCAGGTCCCGCGCCGCCTCGGCGAACTGCACAACGTCGTGCCGACAGACTCTGATCTTCGGGCGCCAGGGAGGGCACGAGCCTACGGCGAGGACATAGATGCTGGCGGGATCAATGGGCTTTGCCGCTGGCGTCGCCGGCGTCGCGATCGCCACCAATTGGGGAATTGTGGAAAGAGCGGCAGTCAGCAGAAAGGTTGGCCAAAGGCGCCTCCGGCGCTCGACCATCACTTGCTCTGCTGTGGGGCCGCGGGCGTTGCCCCGGTGCATGCTTCGAGCGTCTCGAACGTCTTGCCGCTGATCTTGCCGCAGTCGCCATCGGTCTGGGCTATGACGCAGATGTCCTGAACGCGGCAGAAGGTGCCCAGAGGAATATCGCCTGGGCCCATCTCTACGTTGTGCAGGTTCGCGCCCGACACGGGCATTGATGAAATCAAGAGCGCGAGAGCGCCTTCGATGACGGTCGCCATGTCCTCTCCTATGGAACGGTTGTCAGTAGCCCGCGAGCTTACCTGAACTCATAAGAAATGGGAGAGGCGATCCTCGCCTGCTGACGGGGCCTACGGTAATCCCTATATTCCGGCCATCATGGCCATAAGCGAAACCAAGGCCCGGGCAGCCGGCAAAGCCGTCGCGCGCGGCGACCACGTTTATCTGATCGACGGCTCGGGCTATATCTTCCGCGCCTATCACGCGCTGCCGCCGCTCACCCGGCCCTCGGACGGGCTTCCCGTGGGGGCCGTGCACGGCTTCTGCGCCATGCTGTGGAAGCTCTTGCGCGAGACGGGAGAGCTGGCGCCGCCCACCCATCTCGCGGTGATCTTCGACTATTCCGCCAAGACCTTCCGGAGCGATTTGTTCGACGGCTACAAGGCGAACCGGCCCGAGCCGCCGGGCGACCTCATCCCCCAATTCCCGCTCGTCAGGGACGCCGTGCGCGCCTTCAACGTGGCCTGCATCGAGCGAGAGGGCTACGAGGCCGACGACATCATCGCCACCTATGCGATCCAGGCGGTTGAAGCCGGCGCCGACGTGACCATCGTCTCCTCCGACAAGGATTTGATGCAGCTCGTCCAGCCCGGCATCATCATGTACGACACCATGAAGAACAAGGCGATCGGCGAGGCGGAAGTGGTCGAGCGCTTCGGCGTGCCGCCGTCGAAGGTCGTAGAAGTGCAGGCGCTGATCGGCGATTCCTCCGACAACGTACCCGGCGTGCCAGGGATCGGGGTTAAGACCGCGGCCCTGCTCATCAACGAGTTCGGCGACCTCGAGACGCTGCTCGCCCGCGCGGGCGAGATCAAGCAGGAGAAGCGGCGCGAGAGCCTCATCACTTTCGCCGACCAGGCGCGGCTGTCCAAGACGCTGGTCATCCTCGACTGCCATGTCCCGCTCGACGTTCCGCTGGCCGAGACGGCGGTGCGGCCGCCCGAGACCGAGGCCCTGACGGCCTTCATGCGCAAGCTCGAATTCACCACCTTGCTCCGCCGCGTGGCCGAGGGTCTGGGCGCCGAATTGCCGGAGGGCATGACGCCGTCGGCCACGCCGCAGCGGCGCAAGAAGAACGACTACGATCATCCGTTGCGGCGTTCGCCGCGCGGCGAGACGGGGCCGCCGCGCGAGCACAAGGTCGTGGGGGGGTCGCCGGCGCAGCTCGCGGTAGAACGCGCGAGCAGGCTCGAAGCGCTTCCCTTCGACCGCTCCAATTACGAGACGGTGACCGAGGCCTCCCGCCTCGCCGATCTCTTGGATGCTGCGCGCTATCAGGGCCACTTCGCCTTCAGGGTGAAGCTCACTTCGTCAGATCCCATGCAGGGTGAGCTGGTGGGCGTCGCGCTCGCGCTGGTGCCGGGACATGCGGCCTATGTGCCGCTGGCACACCGCGCCGGCGACGGGCTCGATCTTGGCGGCGACGCGATCGCGCAAATTCCCATGCGCGAGGCCTTGGACCTGCTGAAACCGATCCTGGAAGATGTGAGCGTTCTCAAAATCGTGCAGGACGCCAAGTTCGACATGGTGGCGCTGGCGCGTTACGGCATTGCGCTCACAAGCATCGACGATCCCTGCCTCATGTCCTACGCGCTCGACGCCGGGCGCGCCGAGCATCTGCCCGATCAGTTGGCGGGGCGTCTCTTGAGCCATACCTGCCTTACCGACAAGGAGATCATGGGCACAGGCCGCAACGCCGTCAGCCTCGACCGCGTGGCGATCGCTCGCGCCACCGAATATGCCGGCGAGGAGACCGATATCGGCCTCAGGCTCTGGCTGATCCTGAAACCCCGCCTGGCAGCCGAATCCGTGACGACGGTGTACGAGACCTTGGAGCGGCCGCTTGCGCCCGTGCTCGCGCTGATGGAGCGGACGGGGGTCAAGGTGGAGAAGGCGACCTTGGCGAGCCTGTCGCTGTCCTTCGCCCAGACCATCGCCCGGCTCGAGGACGAGATCAGGGCGCTGGCCGGCGAGGAGTTCAATATCGGCTCGCCCAAGCAGCTCGGCGAGATCCTGTTCGACAAGATGAGCCTTCCCGGCGGGCGGAGGACCAAGACCGGCGCCTGGAGCACGGATGCCGCCGCGCTCGAGGAGCTGGCGGCCGAAGGCCACGACCTGCCGCGCAAAGTGCTCGACTGGCGGCTCCTGGCCAAGCTGAAGAGCACCTATACCGACGCGCTGCCGACCTACATTCATCCGGAGACGGGGCGCGTGCACACCACCTATGCTCTTGCCGCCAGCACCACAGGGCGGCTTTCCTCAGTCGAGCCGAACTTGCAGAACATCCCGGTGCGTACGCCCGAGGGCCGCGCCATCCGCAAGGCCTTCGTGGCGGAGAAGGGCAAGAAGCTGATCTCGGCCGATTACAGCCAGATCGAGCTCCGCGTGCTGGCACACATGGCCGACACGCCGACCTTGCGCCAGGCGTTCGCCGACGGGCTCGACATCCACGCCATGACGGCTTCCGAGATGTTCGGCGTGCCGATCAAGGGCATGGACCCCGGCATCAGGCGCAAGGCCAAGGCCATCAATTTCGGCATCATCTACGGCATCTCATCGGTCGGGCTCGCCGCCCAGCTCGGCATCGGCAGGAGCGAGGCCGGCGCCTATATCAAGACCTATTTCGAGCGCTTCCCCGGCATCCGCGATTACATGGAGGCGATGAAGGCGGAGGCGCGCCGCCAGGGCTATGTGAAGACGTTGTTCGGGCGGAAGGTGCATTATCCCGAGATCAACACCAAGAACCCGTCATTGCGGGGGAACTTCGAGCGCGCCGCCATCAACGCGCCGATTCAGGGCTCGGCCGCCGACATCATCCGCCGCGCCATGATCCGCATGGGGGCGGCACTGGCCGAGGCCGGCCTATCGGCGCGCATGCTGATGCAGGTGCACGACGAGCTGGTGTTCGAGGCGCCGGAAGCCGAGGTCGACAAGACCATGGAGGTGGCGCAAGCCGTGATGGAGAAGGCGCCGGAGCCCGCGCTCAAGCTGAAGGTGCCGCTCAAGGTCGACGCGCGCTCAGGCGATAATTGGGAAGCCGCGCATTAGGCCGGGCCTCGCCCTGGCCGCTAAAGTTTTCCCATATAGTCGGTCTTGCCGATCTCGACGCCGCTGTGCCGCAGAATCGCGTAGGCAATCGTCACGTGAAAGAAAAACTGCGGCAATCCATGATGGAGCAGATACGGCTGCGCGATGTAAGTCTTCTCTCTAGGCGTCCCGGCGCGAACGACGATCTCGCGTTCCTCGCTTCCGTCGACCCGCTCACGAGGAATGCTCGATAGAAACTGGATCGTTTTGTCGATCCGCTGTTGCAGCTCGTCGAAGGTCGTTTCGTTGTCGGGGTAGGAGGGAATCTCCATACCTGCCAAACGCGCCGAAACGGCTTTCGCAAAATCGCTCGACATCTGAATCTGCCGGGTCAGGTCGTACATGTCGGGGAAGAGACGCGCGCTCAGCAGCGTTTCCTGAGCGATGTTTTCGCTCTTGGCGTGCTTTTCGGCCTTATCGAGAATGATGCTCAAGGTCCCCATCATTTGTTTGAAGACGGGAACGGACGCATCGTAGAGGGAAATGGTCATAAGCCGCCGCGTGCTCAGTTACATAAATTGACCTTGCTGAACTCGATCGCCGGCTCGTAGAGCTTCTCTTCGATCTCCTTCAGGCCAAAGAACCTCAGGCCTCGGAACGCGCTCTGCGGCAAATCAATGAGCGCCTCCTTGAGCTTCTCCTTTTCCGCTTCCGACATGTCCGCCGAGACGGCGATCAATGGATTGGGGATATTCGGAACTCTGGCTATGACCTTGAGATTCCCGAGGTCCTTGTTCCTCGGCAAGCTTGGTGGCCGAAACGTCGTGCCGCCGTCTATCTCGCCGGCGTTCAGCGCCTTAATCAATCGGTCATGGTTGGGATAACAACGGTGCTCGGAAAAATAGGACCTATAGTCGATCCCCTCCTTTTCCAGGTAGGCGACCGGGTAAACGGATCCGCTGGCGGAGCCTCGGACAAAGCCGAAACGCTTGCCCTTTAGGCCGGCAACGTCGTCGATGCGGCTCGTCTGCAAGGCGACGATGTAGCCTGAATGCGTGACCTCCTCCTCGTTGCCGTTCTGGCTTACGATCGTCACCAGTCCTGAGACCTTTCTGTTTTCGCTTTTTGCGCGGCCAAAGGAGATCGCCTTGATGAGGGCGATGTCGATCTTGCCGAGTTCCAGGGCCAGCCGCTCCTCTCCCGGCGTCGTCAAGACCTCCAAAATCACGGACTGATGCAGCCGCTCGCTCAACGCTTTCACGAAATTTTCGTAAGCTTCAGTTGCAGTCCCCGTTTCGATCACGACACCAAAGGTATACGGTTTTCCGTATGCGCAAGCGCTCCACATGGAGCATGTGCAGACCAGAAGGAACGCGATTGTCTTTGATCGCATCGTTGGCCTCGGTGAATTGTCTTCCTCTTCGACGAGAAGCCGTCCGGGCGCAATCACCTTAGGCAATGTCGCCTTCGGAAACAACGCAGTTGCCTCGTCATGGCCGGGCGCAGACCCGGCCATCCACGAATTTATAAACGAAGCTCTCGATGGCTGTTAGATCACGCAAGTTGGCGAAGGAGGCACCCATGGCGAAATGCGAGCAATGCGGCAACGACTACGACAAGAGTTTCGAAGTGAGCATGGGCGGCCGCACCCTGATCTTCGACAGCTTCGAATGCGCGATCCAGGCGCTCGCGCCCACCTGCCCCCATTGCGGCTGCCGCATCATCGGCCACGGGGTCGAGCACAACGGCACCATCTTCTGCTGCGTGCATTGTGCCAAGCATGAGGGCGTGACGGGCCTCCGCGACCGGGATTAGGACCAGTCCAACGTGCTCGTCATTGCCGGGCTTGACCCGGCAATCCATTCCATTGGCGGTTCAACTCGCTGAGACGTAACGGCATGGATGCCCGGATCAAGTCCGGGCATGACGAGTGGACTGAGCCCTCAGCGCTTCACCGGGCGGACCACGGCGATGATGTTGGTCTGCACCACGCCGTCGACCTTGGCGATCTTGTTGAGGATCGCCCTGTCGCCGTCGGTGGAGTCCTTGCAATCGAGCTGGGCCACGATCTTCTCCTCCGACAAGACGACGACATTGGCGAATTTGCAGTTGTCCATCTGTAGGACTTTCAGCGTATCGACGGTCGAGGCGGCGTTGGCGGTGTGAATCAGCTCGATGAAGAGATAGATGTTGACCATCGGATCGTTCCTCCCTGGCCACATTATGCGCCCTACTGTCCGAGCACGCGACCGGGTAGACTCATTGCCCCACCAAGGAGGTCCCATGACCCGTTTGCTTCGTTGGCTCAGCCTGCTTGTCTTTGTCTCGGCGATCGCCGGACCTGCGCTCGCTTTGCCGGCGCCGATGTCGGAGCAGGAGCTGATGGAGAAGAGCGACCTCGTCGCCCTCATCCGCGTGCTGGCGGTAACCTGCACCAGCATCGTCAAGGACGAGCAGACAGGCGAGGAGCTGCCAGGCTATCTCGCCACGCTCAAGATATTGGAGGTCAAGAAGGGCGAGGCGAAGCAAGGCGAGCAGGTGCTGGTCACCTGGCGCGCCGTCCCGAAGGGAATCCTGGGGCCGTGGGCCGTCTATTACTACCCGGGCGAAGAGGTGGTCACCCATCTCACCAAGCGCAGTGGCGGGGCGAGCTATGCCTCGACCTGGTGGAACGCCAAGGGCGATGACGTGAAGGCGCCTGACAGCCGCGACCTGCCGACCACACCCGGCGAGACGGTGGTGCCGACGCCGGAGCCGGTCAAGCGCCTGCCGCTCTAATCAGGAAAGCGCGTCCAGCCAGTCGTTGAACAGGCGCTCGCTCGCCGCATTGGCGGCGGGTGCAAAGCGCGCCGTGTCGGCGCGCATCCTGCCGAGATCGACCTTGGAGGTGGAGAGCTCGAGGGTGTGGCCGATCAACCAGCGCTCCATATCCCTCTCCGGCAGCTCCACATGGAATTGCAGCGCGAGCACCTTGGGACCGTAGGTGAAGGCCTGGTTCGGCGTGATCTCCGTCGAGGCGAGACGTGTCGCGCCCGCCGGCAAGTCGAAAGTGTCGCCATGCCAATTCAACACGCGGACGCCGTCGATGGCGCCAAGCGGCGAGGCCTTGCCGTCCTTGGTCAGCGTCATTTGATCCCAGCCGAGCTCCTTCTGCTTGCCGGGATAGACGCGGGCGGCAAGCACGGCGGCGAGCGCCTGGCAGCCGAGGCAGATGCCGATCACCGGAACGCCTTTCGTGACCGCGGCCTCGATGGTCGAAAGCTCGCCCTTCAGGAACGGGTAGCGGTCGACCTCGTAGATGCCGATCGGGCCGCCGAGCACGACGAGGAGATCGGCGTCCTTGGCGGGACTGAGATCGTCGACGCCGGCTTCGAGATAGTTGAGCGCGATGCCGCGATCTTGCAGCACGCCTGCCAAGGTGCCGGCATCCTCGAAGGCGACGTGGCGTATGGCGATGGCGTTCTGCATGGCTTCCCTCATCGGCTCCGGGCTCAGGCTCGCATCTTGCGCCGGGAGGCTAGGCCCCAGTTGACAATTAGCGACGCCTGATTGACCGTTTGCGACGGGAAAATGGCCTGCTCACACGATGAGCGCGACGCCTTGGCGGCGCGGGTCGCCCGCACCTTCGACCCCGCCTTTTGCGTTCCGCCGCGCGGCGTGCACGCCGCCGAAGAACAGGTTGCGCGCGGGCCAGGCATGGGCCTTGTCGCCGAGCGCGCGGAACTCGGCCTGCGCCATTTCCGGCAGTCCCGGCTCGAAACTGACCGTGCCGCATTTCTCCACATGCAGGCGGGGCGCCTCGACCGCATCATCGAGACTCATGCCGCGATCGAGCAGATTGACGGCGACCTGGAGGATGGCGGTGCGGATGCGGTTCGAGCCGCCGGTGCCGAGCGCCGTCACCGTGCCGTCAGGCTCCAGGATGATGGTCGGCGCCATCATTGAGGACAGCCGCACCCCTTCGCGCCAGGCATGCAGGCCGCCGGCGGCAAGATCCTCCTCGCCCAGCATGTTGTTCAACATGAACCCGAACTTGCCGACGATGGTGCCGTTGCCCTCGCCGTTCGAGAGGCTGACCGAAGCGGCATTCCCTTCCCCATCGATCACGCTGATATGCGTGGTGCCGCGATAGGCGGCGGGATGGCGCCGGGCTTCGCGCAGCTCCTTCGCCAGCATGCCGCCGGCAAGCCGTTCCGCGAGTCCCTCCCCGTGCGTCGCGCGCGCTTCATTGGTGGCCTCCATGGCTCGACGCAGCGCGAGCGCGTCGAGCGCACGGCCCTGCTCGGCAAGCGCCTCAAGAAAAGCGAGGCCATAGGCGATCAGAGCGCCGCTGGCCGCAGGCGGCGGATTGAGCGCGACAGTGGCGCCGACATGCGTCCAGTAGAGCGGCTCACGCAGCGCGACGCGGTAGTGCTTGAGATCGTCGTATGTCAGATGCCCGCCGAGGCTTAGCGATTGCTCCACGATGGCGTTGCCCACATCGCCGTCGAGGAACAGCCGCGCGCCGTCCTCGGCGAGCCAGGAGAGCGTCTCAGCAAGCTCGTCATTGCGGAAGGTCTCGCCGGCCTGCATCAGCTTGCCGCCCGGCGCGAAGATCTGCGCGACGCTTTCGCTCGCGGTGAGAATGGGGGCGATGACGGTGAAGAGATAGGCCTGGAACTCGGTCAAGGGGAAGCCTGCCCGCGCCGCCCGCACCGCCGGCTCGACCAGGCGTTTCATCGGCAGCCGGCACAGCGCCTCGTGCATGGCGAAGAGGCCGGGGACCACGCCGGGGGTCGCGCTCGATCCGAGCCCGATATGGAACTCCTGCTTGGCCGGGCCAAAATCGGCGTGGATGGGAAAGAACTCGACCTCATTCGCCGCGCGCCGCCGGCGCGGGGTCTCGCAGAAGAAGTCGAACAATGCGGCCTTGTGGCTTCCGGCCCGGCGCGCCATGAGGAAACCGCCGCCCCCCGGCGAGGAGAACACGGCCTCAGCGACGAAGGTCATGAACATGCCGGCCAGCGCAGCGTCGAAGGCGTTGCCGCCGTCTTGCAGGATTTCGGCGGCGGCGTTTGCGGTCAGCTCATGCCCCGCCGCGACGACGGATGTTCCATTCCTCATCCGCCTCGCCTATCGCGAAGCGGATGAGGCGGCAAGAGTGGGGATCAGCTCAGGCGCTTCTCGAGTGCCGTGAGCTCCTCGCTGAGCCCCTTGGGCATCTTGGCACCGAAACTGGCGAAATGCTCCTTGATCAGCGGCAGCTCGGCCTTCCAGCCCGCCGTGTCGACTTTGAGCAGCTCCTTCAGTTGCTCGGCGGCGAGCTTGAGCCCGTTAGTGTCAAGCGCGCCCTCGGCCGGGACTTTGCCGATCGGTGTATCGACGGCCTTGGCCGTGCCGTCGCAGCGCTCGAAGATCCATTTCAGCACTCTGGAGTTCTCGGCATAGCCGGGCCACAGGAACTTGCCGTTGCCGTCCTTCCTGAACCAGTTGACGTAGAAGATCTTCGGCATCTTGGCGCCGCCCTTCTCGCCCATCTTCAGCCAATGGGCGAAATAGTCGCCCATGTGGTAGCCGCAGAAGGGGAGCATGGCCATGGGATCGCGGCGCAATTCGCCGATCTTGCCGGCGGCAGCCGCCGTCTTCTCCGATGCCATGATCGAGCCCAAGAAGGTGCCGTGCCGCCAGCTGGTCGCCTCGATGACGAGCGGCACCACGGTGGCGCGGCGGCCGCCGAACAGGATGGCGTCGATGGGAACGCCTTTCGGGTCCTCCCATTCCGGCGCGATCACCGGACATTGCGCCGCGGGCGCGGTGAAGCGGGCATTGGGATGGGCGGCTGGGCGACCGGCCTTCGGCGTCCACGGACGGCGCATCCAGTCGATGGCGTGAGCGGGCTCCTCTTCGTTCATCTGCTCCCAATAGACGTCGCCGTCCTCGGTGAGAGCGACATTGGTGAAGATGCAATTCTCGTTGAGCGCCTTCATGGCGTTGAGGTTGCTCGCCTCCGAGGTGCCGGGTGCCACGCCGAAAAAGCCGGTCTCGGGATTGATGGCGTAGAGCCGCCCGTCCGCGCCGAATTTCATCCAACAGATGTCGTCGCCGATGGTCTCGGCCTTCCAGCCCGGGATGGTTGGGTTGAGCATGGCGAGGTTGGTCTTGCCGCAGGCCGAGGGGAAGGCGGCGGCAATGTATTTCGCCTCGCCTTTCGGATTGGTGAGCTTGAGGATCAGCATGTGCTCGGCCATCCAGCCCTCGTCGCGCGCCTTCACGGATGCGATGCGGAGCGCATGGCACTTCTTGCCGAGCAGCGCGTTGCCGCCATAGCCCGAGCCATAGGACCAGATCTCGCGCGTCTCGGGGAAATGCGAGATGTATTTGGTCTTGTTGCAGGGCCACGGCACGTCGGCGCTTTGCGGTGTCGGCAGCGGCGCGCCGATGGTATGAAGCCCGCGCACGAAATCATCGCTGTTGCCAAGGGCCTTCAGCACCTTGTCGCCGACCCGCGTCATGATGTGCATGTTGGCGACGGCGTAGGCGCTATCGGTGACCATGATGCCGATGCCGGCGATGGGTGAGCCCACGGGCCCCATGGAGTACGGCACCACATACATGGTCCGCCCGACCATGGCGCCGTCATAGAGCTTCGACAGCGTCGCCTTCATCTCGGCCGGATCGAACCAGTTGTTGGTGGGCCCCGCGTCGTCTTTGTTCTTCGAGCAGATGTAAGTCTGGTCCTCGACGCGGGCGACGTCGGCCGGGTCAGAGCGCACCAGGATCGAGTTCTCGCGCTTGTCAGGGTTGAGCCACATGGCCGTGCCGCAATCGACCATGAGCTTCAAGAGCTCCTGGTACTCGGCCTTGGAGCCGTCGCACCAGCGCACCTCGTCGGGCTTGAACAGCGCCTTGGCCTCCTCGACGAAGGCGAGCACTTTCGGGTTGGTCGTCTTTGCTCCTTCAGGCGCAAGCTTCGACTGTACGCTCATGCGGTCGGATCCTAGGGCGAAGGGGTGGATTTTCGTGGCGAGAGGCCGTCCCTCACCTAGCACTGATTGCGCGCAGCTTTCAAGGCGACGCCGGATGATAGCAGGCCCGAAAATCGCAGCTATTGCCGCCCTGCCCGGGCTTCGGCCGCGAGCTTGACCAGCTCCGTGCGCGCCGCGGCGGGCGTGGCGACCCTTTGGGCGAACAGGACGCGCCGCGCCTCTCCGCCAAGCACGATGTCGAAGCCTTCAGGATCGATGCCCACCATGCGCCAGGGTCCAGGGGACGCGTCGGCAAGGGCGGTGGCGTAAAGCTCGATGGCGTCGGCGTGATCTTCGTTCATGTGCGCCACGATGCCCGGTTCGGCCTTAAGCAGGGTCTCGGCGTCCGCAAGCGGTAGGAGGAGATCGCTCGGGTCGAGATCGAAGATGCGGCCGAAGCCGCCGATATAGTGGGCGCCCTCGACCGCCAGGCGCCAGAAAGCGAAATCGGGGAAGTCGACATAGAGCGAAGCTTCCGGATGGCGGGCGAGAAACCGCCGCCTGACCCCCTCCTCGGCGGTGGGCTCAGCCCGCCCATAAAACGTGAGCCTCGCCCCTTGCAAGGGATCGGCGAGCGCGCCGGTCTCGTCCACCATGATCGAGGCGCGCGCGTCGTGCGCGAGGTTCGCGGTATGGCGCGCGAGCTGCGAAATGAGGACGGTAGGCGCGCCCGCGGCATCCGTCGCCAGCGTGACAAGGGAGGCGTAAGGATAAGAGTTGCCGCGGTCGATGGTCGCCAGCGACCCCTTGAAGCCGCGGCGCATCAGCGCGCGGGCAGAGGCCGCAACCTCAGCTTTTGCGGGCATTTGTGGAGACTTATTTACTTGCGCCATAACGATATTTGTTGCACCACGATAAAGACGGGTGGCGAACCGCGCCCCAAAGCTGCCATACTTGGCCGCACCCTGCACCCTTACGCCCCTTAACCACGTCAATCGCCGCAAGGGCCCCCACAATGCCAACAATTGCACTTGTCGACGACGATCGTAACATTCTCACCTCCTTACGCATGGTGCTCGAGGCGGAAGGCTATAAGACCCAGACTTACAACGACGGGGCAAGCGCGCTCGACGGTTTTGCCGAAAGCCCCCCTGACCTCGCCATTCTCGACATCAAGATGCCCCGCATGGACGGCATGGAGCTGCTGCGCCGCTTACGCCAGCGGAGCGAGTTGCCGGTGATCTTCCTCACCTCGAAGGACGAGGAGATCGACGAATTGTTCGGCCTCAAAATGGGCGCCGACGACTTCATCCGCAAACCCTTCCCGCAGCGGCTCCTGGTCGAGCGGGTGAAGGCGGTCTTGAGGCGCGCCGCGCCCCGCGACACAGCCGCTGGCGTGGTCGAGGACAAATCGAAGGTGCTTGAGCGCGGCAAACTCAAGATGGACCCCGAGCGCCATACCTGCGTGTGGGACAATCGCCCGGTCACCCTCACCGTCACCGAATTCCTGATTTTACAGTCGCTTGCCGCCCGCCCCGGCGTAGTGAAAAGCCGCGACGCGCTCATGGATGCGGCCTATGATGACCAGGTCTATGTCGACGACCGCACCATCGACAGCCACATCAAGCGCTTGCGCAAGAAATTCAAGGCGGTCGATCAGAGCTTCGACGTGATCGAGACGCTTTATGGCGTTGGCTACCGCTTCAAAGAGTGACGGGTCAAATCGATGACCGCCGAGGCTGACAGGTCCTGGCAACGGCCTGAAGCCCCAACGCTCAAAGTGCGCGCGCGCCGCGCTCTGAGAGTCGGTCGCGACCGCATGTTGCGCGGTCTTGGCTGGCTCGGCGAACACCTTCCCTTCCGTAACGGATTCTCCAGCCTGACGCGACGCATCGTCGTGCTCAATCTGATCGGTCTTGCCATCCTCGTTTCCGGCATCCTCTATCTCAACCAATTCCGCGCCGGGCTGATCGACGCCAAAGTGCAGAGCCTGCTCACCCAAGGGGAGATCATCGCCCGCGCCATCGCGGCCTCGGCCGGCGTCGACACTGACGAGGTGCAGCTCGACCCCGAAAAGCTGCTCGAAGCGGAGCAGGGCCAGTCCGGCGCCGCCGATGACAGTCTTTCCAACTCGCTCGAATTCACCATCGACCCCGAGCGCGCCGCTCCCATCCTGCGCCCGCTGGTCAAGCCCACCGGCAGCCGCGCCCGCATCTATAACCGCGACGGGGGGCTCATCCTCGATTCCGACACCTTCTACTCGCGCGGCGAGGTGCTGCGTTACGACCTGCCGCCGCCCGACGCGGAGGAGCCCGACGCGCTGACCAAGTTCTGGCAGACGGTGAAGACGCATATGCGGCAATACGACCTGCCGCTCTATACCGAGATCGGCGGGGCCAACGGCAAGGCCTATCCGGAAGTAGCGACCGCCTTGACCGGGACCTCGGTGCCGATCGTCAGAATCAACGACAAGGGCGAGCTTGTGGTCTCCGTGGCGGTGCCGATCCAGCGCATGCGCGCCGTGCTCGGTGTGCTGCTGTTGTCGACGCGCGGCGGCGACATCGACAATATCGTCGCGGCCGAACGCTGGGGCATCGTGCGGGTGTCGCTGTTCGCCGCCGCGGTCACCATCGTGCTCTCGGTGATCCTCGCCAACACCATTGCCGGCCCCATGCAGCGGCTCTCGGCAGCAGCCGAGCGCGTGCGGCATAGCGTCAAGGCGCGCGCCGAGATTCCGGACTTCACCGACCGCACCGACGAGATTGGCCATCTCTCCGGGGCGCTGCGCGACATGACGACGGCGCTCTATCGGCGGATCGACGCCATCGAAAGCTTCGCCGCCGACGTGGCGCACGAGCTCAAGAACCCGCTCACCTCCTTGCGCAGCGCCACCGAGACCCTGCCGCTGGTCAAGTCCGACGAGTCGAAGGAGCGGCTGATGGAGATCATCCAGCACGACGTGAGGCGGCTCGACCGGCTGATCAGCGACATCTCCGATGCCTCCCGCCTCGATGCCGAGCTCGCGCGCGAGGACGCCACGGCAGTCGACATGGCCGAACTGTTGCGCACTACCGTGTCGCTGTTCAACGACATCCATCGCGACGACACGCGTGAGGTCGTGTTCGACATCGCCTATGCGCCGGGTGCCCACCCCTACCGCGTCACCGGCCATGACAGCCGTTTGAGCCAGGTCATAGTCAACCTGCTCGACAACGCGATCTCCTTCTCGCCGCCCGGCGGCCGGGTCGCGGTCGTGGCGCGCAGAATCGGGCCCGAGATTCAGATCGCGGTCGAGGACGAGGGACCGGGCATCCCGGCGGAGAATCTCGAGCGTATCTTCGAGCGTTTCTATACCGACCGTCCGCAGGAGAGTTTCGGCCAGAACTCCGGGCTCGGGCTCAACATCTCGCGCCAGATCGTGGTCGCCCACGGCGGACGCCTCTTTGCCGAGAACCGTCCCCCGGCCGGCATGGGACGCGGCAAAGGGGATGGGGGAGACCGCACAAGCGGCGGCGCGCGGTTCGTGATCCGGCTGCCGGCCACCTGACACAAGCGACACGAGAGGCATGGTTGAGAGAGGCGCGCGAGCTCGTCCATGGCACCTGCGTGGCACTCGGGCGGCGCGGCGCGCTTCTGCGTGGGGGCCCGGGCTCGGGCAAGTCAGACCTTGCGCTCAGATTCATGGCGCTTCCAGGCGAAGGCGAGTTTCAGCCGCGTCTCGTGGCCGACGATCAGGTATGGGTCGAGGCCGGCGCCAATGGCGCGCTCCTGGCCTCGCCGCCCGAGACCATCGCCGGCAAGATCGAGGTGAGAGGGCTTGGAATTGTGGCCGTGCCGTTCCTGGCGCAGGCGCAACTTGTGCTCGTCTGCGACCTGGCAATGGGTGACGACGTGCCGAGGATGCGGCCCGAACCGTGGGAACGGACGGTGATCGCGGGCGTTCCCGTGCCGGCGCTGACGCTTGCTCCCTTCGAGGCTTCGGCGCCGCTGAAACTCAAAATGGCGCTTTTATTGGCAGCGCCTGACAATCCCAATTAAGGCATAAGGATCGCACTTGCGCAGGGCACCTCTCCCGATAAAGATGGCGGCCTTTCGCCGGGCGGACTTCACCAAAGGGACAACATGATCGGCGTCGTCATCGTCACTCACGGCAGACTCGCGCACGAATTCCGTGCCGCGCTCGAGCACGTGGTCGGACCTCAGGAGCAGATCGAGACGATCTCGATCGGGCCCGACGACGATCTCGACGTGCGGCGGAGCGACATGCTGACGGCGCTCGCCCGCGTCGATACCGGCAACGGCGTCGTCGTCCTTACCGACATGTTCGGTGGTACGCCGTCGAACCTCGCCATCTCGGCCATGGAGCGCTCGAACGTAGAGGTGATTGCCGGCGTCAATCTGCCGATGCTGGTGAAACTCGCGAGCGTCAGGGGCGATTGCGGGCTCGAAGAGGCGATCACCCAGGCGCAGGAAGCCGGACGCAAATATATCAGTGTCGCAAGTCAGATCCTTGCGGCGAACTGAGCGTGACCAGGGCTCGCGATAACAAGACAGAGCCGCTCGCTGGTCTCTGCTTCGCCGAAGTGGTGATCCCCAACAAGAAGGGCCTGCATGCGCGCGCGTCGGCGCAGTTCGTGCGCTGCGCCTCGAGCTTCACCGCCCAGGTGCGGGTGACGCGCGAAGGCCACACGGTCGGCGGAACCTCGATCATGGGACTGATGATGCTCGCCGCCGGCCAGGGCCACACCATCCTAATCGAGGCCGAAGGACAAGAGGCGCGCCTTGCGCTCGAAGCGCTGATCAAGCTCGTGGAATCAGGCTTCGGCGAAGACGATTGAGTCAGGAACGCTTGTAGCCCGTGAACATGGCCCGGACCAGATTCTCGCCATGCACGAAACTCGCGAGAACCACCGCGGCGATATGGGCAAGAACGAGCGCGAGCGTGATATTGGCGAGGAGCTCATGCACCTCCTCGACCTTTTCGCCGGTGTCCTTGGTGAACATGCCGGCAAGCGGGCCTGCCTGCTGCTCGCCGCCATAGACCACGAGGCCGCTCACGACGGTTGCGCCTAGGAATAGTAGCAATAGGACCACCATGGCGCCTCCGCCAGGGCTATGGCCGAGATGGCGTTTAGCGCGAAACAGCACGAGGTCGCGCACGTAACGGAGCGTGTCGGCCGGCGAACAGAGGAAATCGGCGAAGCGGGCGTGGGCTGGCCCGACGAAGCCCCAAGTCACCCGCGCCACCACCAATCCACCAACGAGGTAGCCGGCCCAGACATGGACGTTGAGCAAATCATCCTCGGTCAGATAGGCGACCGTAAAGGCCACGACCAAGCTCCAGTGGAACAGCCGCACGAAGGGGTCCCAGACATAGATCTGAGACGGCGGCACGCTATGTCGGTCCGGGCTGAGCATGACGGTCTTTAACCCTCTCGCCTGGTTTCGGCATTGAGGAGAATCAAGGCGCGGCGAAAACGGGCCCCGAGTGCGGCGTGCTCGCCTCGCCAGCCGTCCTTCTCAAGGCTGGCACCGGGCCTGGAAAACGTATAAGGAGTTCTTTATATCCTTATAGTCCGAGGCCAGGAGTAGAGACTCCCATGAACTACCACGTCAAAGACATCACCCTTGCCGATTGGGGCCGCAAGGAGATCGCCATCGCCGAGACGGAGATGCCGGGGCTGATGGCCGTGCGCAAGGAATATGCGGCGAAGCAGCCCTTGAAGGGCGCGCGCATCGCCGGCTCGCTGCACATGACCATACAGACCGCAGTCCTGATCGAGACGCTGAAGGCGCTCGGCGCCGACATCCGTTGGGCGTCGTGCAACATCTATTCGACGCAAGACCACGCCGCCGCGGCGATCGCCGCCAAAGGCATCCCCGTGTTCGCCTATAAGGGCGAGAGCCTCGAAGAATATTGGGACTACACCCACCGCATCTTCGAGTGGGCCGATAGAGGCACACCCAACTTGATCCTCGACGACGGCGGCGACGCCACGCTTCTCGTGCATCTCGGGGTACGCGCCGAGAAGGGCGACACCGCCTTCCTCGATCGCGCCACCAACGAGGAGGAGGAGGTCTTGTTCGCGGCCATCAAGAAGCGGCTGAAAGAGCGGCCCGGCTGGTATTCGGAGATCGCCAAGAACATCCGCGGCGTGACCGAGGAGACCACGACCGGCGTGCACCGGCTCTACGAGATGCAGAAGAAGGGCACGCTTCTGTTCCCCGCCATCAACGTCAATGACA